>ERZ772920.315-NODE-315-length-27799-cov-3.888516_pt1 | contig 27799 bp, 26 predicted proteins | sample MGYA00511469_ERZ772920 | MGnify/ENA primary metagenome ERZ772920 (study PRJEB29015, sample SAMEA2738069) | human oral metagenome | biome: human oral; feature: human-associated habitat; material: saliva | place: China | collected 2216 ... | reverse complement strand
GTGCGGGGACCGGAATCCTGTCCCCGCACGCGCAACTTGTCCCCGTGGGCAGGAAAGTGTCCCCGGCCGCGCGAAACGATCCCACCGGAGGACACCAGCCCTTGACGCCGCCCCTCCCCCACCGAGCTCGCCACTCCGTAGACGTCAAACCGGCTCATCCTTAGAATTTCTGCATGCCAGATCATGAGTATTCGGTGCGCGTGGAGTGGACGGGCAACCTGGGTACGGGCACATCCGGATACCGCGACTACTCGCGCGACCACGATGTCCGGGGAATCACCGCCGACCTGCCGGTGATCCGTGGATCGGCGGATCCAGCATTCCGAGGGGACGCTCGCAGATGGAACCCGGAACAGCTCCTGCTCGCCTCGCTCTCACAGTGCCACATGCTGTGGTACCTCCACTTCGCGGCAGACGCGGGCGTCACCGTCACCGGCTACTCGGATACCCCTACCGGCATCATGGCCGAGCACCCGGGCGGTACCGGGGAGTTCACGTCAGTCACCCTTCACCCCACAGTGACCATCGCTCCCGGCAACGATCCTGAGAGTGCCGCCACGCTCCACGACCGCGCCGCCGAGTACTGCTTCATTGCTCGATCGGTGAGATTCCCGGTTCACCACGACGTCATCATCACGACCGAGCACTAGGAGACGAGGCCCTTCGCCTCCCTATTCTTCACCTGCGCCTTTCGGGGCAGCGTCGGCCGAGGCCGGCGGGCGGCGCCGTCGGGAACTGGGCTGCACGGCCGGGGACATTTCTGTACGGCCGGGTGCGTGTCCTTCCGAACGGGGACAGTCGACGCCGTCGGGGACAGGATTCCTGTCCCCGCACGCGTGGAACGTCCCCGCCCGGAAGAGAAAGTCCCCGGCCGCGCGGAGTGGCCCCGCCAGGGTCAGGACAGGACGGCCTGCAGGTTCACCTGGGCGCTGCCCAGGATGCCGGCCGGGTCGCCTCCGGCCAGCCCGGGCAGCTCGTTGTCGAAGGTGGCGATGACGTCCGAGGTGCCGGAGGCGGAGGGCACGGGCTGGGAGTACTCGACGCCGGCCAGGAAGGCCGCCTGGTCGGCGTGCTTGCCCTTCCAGGTCTCGCCGGCGGCCTTGCCCGCGGGGACCGTGCCCGCCGCACCGGCCAGGGCCACCTGCCGCTCGGCAGCGGTGAGGTACTCCACGAGCTTGATGGCGTCGGCCTTGTGCTTGGAGGCCTCCACGACTCCGTAGAAGGTGGGGAACTGCAGGGTCCCCTTGCCGCCGCTGCCGGCCGGCAGCTCGACCACCTTGTAGGAGATGCCCGAGTAGGTGTCCGCCAGGGTCTTGGCCAGGGCCTCGGTCTCGATCACCATGGCGGCCTGCCCCTGGCCGAAGGCGTCGGCGGCGGATCCGGCGGGCAGGTCGGCGCCCCAGCCGGCCGAGCCGGAGGACAGGAGCGTCTTGACCTGGGTCAGGCCCGCCACCGAGCCCTCGGAGGAGGCCGTGGCCTTCGTGCCGTCGGCGCTGGTCAGTCCCCCACCGCCCTGGACGAGGAAGGCGCCCACGCGCGCGTAGGAGGCATCGAGGGTCAGGCCGACGACCCCACCGGAGGTGAGCTTGGCGGCCACCTGGTCGAGCTGCTCCCAGGTGGTCGGGTAGTCCGAGTCGCTCAGGCCCGCGGCCGACCACAGTGAGGTGTTGATGTACAGGGCGAGCGTGGAGACGTCCCGAGGCGCCGCGGCGATCTTCTCCTGCCGGGTGGCGCTGGTCAGCAGCGCGGGGTGCGCGTCCTTGACGGCGGCCGCCCCCTTGTCCCAGGAGTGCAGGGAGCCTGCGTAGCTGGACAGCTGGGCCGGGTTGAGGACGACGACGTCGATGCTCGGCTCGGCCGTGATCCCGCGGGCCAGCTCCTGGGAGACGTCGGAGACGGGCTTGACGTCCACCTCCACCTTGGTCTCCTTGGTGAATGCCTCCACCGCCTTGGACAGCGCCTCCGCGGCGGCCTCGCCCGCGTCGGGGACGATGAGCGCCATCTTGCCCTCCTCGGTGGCCTCGTCCTTCGACTTCGACGAGCAGGCGGCGAGGGTGGCCGCGGCGGCCAGCCCCAGAGAGGTCAGGGCGAACGTCCTGCGGGTGAGCATCATGTGATCTCCTTGAGGGAATCCCGGAGTGCCCGGGAGCGGGATGAGCCCGGGGCCGCGACGGCGCCTGTGGGCTCGCGATGTGCGACGTCGGGCGGGGACGGCGGGAGGGCACTGCGGGCCCCGCGTCGCCAGGAGGAAGCGTAGGCCATGTGGGCGGCGAGCTCGGACTCGAGCCCCCGCCCTCACCTCACAGGAGATCGCGCAGGGCCAGCACGACGACGCCGGTGGCCACCGCGTCCACGAGGAACCAGCTGGCCAGCCACACCCCGGCGGGCACCCGGGTCAGGTGGGCCAGGGTGCGGTGGTCCTGGCTCGGGTCGCGTGAGGCGGCGACGTCGCGCAGGGAGTCCCAGGCCCCCACCAGCAGGGCCAGCCCGGTCCCGGCGACGACGCCGTCGCGCCACTGCCCGCCCCACCACCACAGGGCCCCGGTCAAAGCGGCCACGAGCAGGACCAGCAGGACCGTGCGCACGGAGCGGGACATGACCAGCAGGACCGCCAGGAGGACCAGACCCAGCAGCAGGACCGCGCTCGCCCAGCCCTTGAGGGCCAGGAGCACGACCACGGCGCCCAGGACGGCGGGGGCGGGGTAGCCGGCCCAGGAGGTGGCCACCCGGCCGGGGCCGGTGGGCTTGCCGGCGGTGACGGCGTGCCCGGACAGGTCCCGGCTCACCACGAATCCGAGGAAGCGCCGTCCCACCATGAGGCCGACGGCGGCGTGCCCGGCCTCGTGGACGATCGTCACCAGGGTGCGTCCCCAGCGGCGGGCCGGAGCCCAGGCCAGGACGATGAGGAGGATCGCCAGCGCCGGCCACAGCACGCCGGGATCCAGGCCGACGACGCTCGAGGCGCGGGCCAGCAGGTCGTTCCAGGTGTCAGTCCAGCTCAGGTTCACGAGCGGAAGTCTGCCAGGCCCGCCCGCGTGCACGGCAGGCCGTGGCTCACACTGTCAGCCGACCGCGCTGTGACGAAGCGAACCGGGGGCCTCGGCTCCCTCCAGGGGCTCGGTGGCGCGGGGCTGGGCAATGGTCGGCACCGCGTGGGCGGGCTGGCGGGCCCCCACCGCCCGCAGCACGAAGGCGTCCAGGCTCTCCAAGTAGGCCCGCCGCTGCTCCGGATCCGAGGGGGTCGGGCGCCCGCCCATGACGGTGGCGTGGATGAGGGGGATGACCTGCTCGGGCTCCTGGGCGGGGATGAGCCCCTGGTCCATGGCGTCGGTGAGGATCGAGGAGAGCATCTGGGCCACGAGCGCCCCGTGGGCCTTGAGGCGGCCGGCGGTCCCACGCGAGACCGCCCCGGACAGGGGCCCCGAGGTCGGGAAGTGGAAGTGCCGGGCGATGAGGGCCTGCTGGCGCACGTAGATGCGCAGGCGGTCGATCGGGTCCTGGGTGCCGGCCAGCGCCCGGGAGAGCTCCTCGGCGTAGCGGCCGGCCTCGTGCTCCATGAAGGCCAGGAGGAGGTCCTCCTTGTCCGCGAAGTGGTTGTAGACGGCAGTGCGCCCCACACCCGCGTGGTTGGCGACGTCGGACAGGGTGATCTTGTCGAAGCTGCGCTGGCTCATGAGCTCGGACAGCGCCTGGAACAGGGCGGTGCGCGTGCGCTCTCGATGCTCGGCCAGTGAGGAACCCAGAATCTTCGGCATGAGGTAACCCTAACTTATGAGATGACGCGAGTGATAGAAGTGTCAGGAAACTGGGAAGGGCTACACAGTGGGACTGCTGACGTCCTCGAGCCCGCAGCCCCGGGGAGGGCCGCCCGCCTGCGCCCCACCACCGTCTCCCCCGGTGAACATCAGCGTCCCAGGGCGCCTACGAGCGCGTCGATGATCGGCAGGTCCGCCTCCAGCCACGGCAGTCGGCGCAGCTGGTCGGGTGGGTCGAGGCGCACCCACTCCAGGCGTTGGTGGTCGCCTCCGACCCTGCCCCGCTCCCCGGGGCGGGCGGGCTCGGCCAGCCACACTCGCATCCTGAAGCCGTGCATGGCCGGCCAGGCCGGGGTGTCGTCGCCGGGGCCGCTGTCCGGTGGCGCCACAACCGCCAGCTGCCGGGGAACGACGAGCTCGGGCCCCAGGCGGACGCCCAGACCGATCTCCTCGTCCAGCTCGCGGGCCAGGGCCTGCTCGGGCCTCTCGGCGGGCTCGACCTTGCCCCCGGGCAACTCGAACTGGCCGGCGTGCTCAGGCGGGTAGGAGCGGGCCGCGCACAGCAGGGTGGTCGGATGCTCCAGGTCGTCCAGGACCGCGGCCGCCACGACGAGGCGGGAGGCCCGCCCCGTATCCGAGTCACTCACCAGGGCTTTCCCCCTCCTTCGCTGCCACCGGACTCCTCGGAGGTTCCCGGGCTGCCGTTGTTGCGGTCCCGCAGTCGCTTGGCCCGGTCATCGACCGGGGTCGGGGTCGGCTTGGCGCTCGGGGTGCTGGAGGAGGTCTCGCCCGGCGAGCTCGACGACGACGGGCTCGAGCTCGGGTCGCTGCTGGGCTGCGAGGAGGGGGTCGAGCTCGGGTCACTGCTGGGCGTGGCCGACGGGTTCGGGCTCGGGGAAGGATTCTGCTCAGGCGGGGGCGGCACCTCGCAGGCATCGGCCGCCTTCTTGGCCGCCTCGATGTGCTCAGTGACCGCCGCGGAGCTTCCGCTCTCCTGGGCCTGGGCCGCCAGCGTGAGGTGGGCGACGTACAGGTTGGTGCGCACCATGCACTCCGGGGAGCCGGCCTCCTTCACCTTGGTCTCCGAGTCGACCTTGGCCTTGGGTGCCTCGCTGAGAGCCTGGTTGAGGGTCGTCACCGCGGAGGTCGGGTCCTTCGCGGCGAGCTGACCGGTACCCAGGTTGAAGTGGACGCGCCACTGCTCCAGCCACGGATTGATCGCGGCAACCATGCGGTAGCGCGACAGGGCCGTGTCGTAGTGGCCCGCTGCCGCGGCACGGTTTCCGGCCAGGGAGATGAGGAAGATCGAGCCGAGCCACAGGGAGATGATGGTGACCAGAGCCGCGGGCACCCCGCCGATCGTCAGGAGCCGCCGACGACGCTTGAGGCGGGCCTCGCGCCGCCTGGGGTCCTCGGGGGCCTGGGAGGAGGCATCGTCCTTCGGGTCCGCGTTCTGCAGGTAGTCGACCTCCTGCTCCGAGGGGGCACCGGCTGCCCCTGGCGCGCCCGGGGCATTCTGTGCGCCGTCGGCAGCACCGGGCTGCGTCCCGCCGCCACCCTGCCCGGGGACCTCGCCGGGGATGTGTCCTGTCGTCATCATCGTCCCCTTCCCATGAGAAGACGCAGGCGACGGTCGGCTCGCATGAGGTCGAGGATCTCCCACAGCAGCAGACCGAAGGCGATGAGTCCCAGTGGCCAGGTCAGGTACACCCGGGCGTTGGTCTTGGCCCGCCCGTCGGAGGTGACGGCCTCGATGTCGAGGTTGGTGAACTTGCTCGTCGGGTCATCCCCCGAGCCGCCGGTGCGGTGGTAGTAGGGCAGCCCCAGGTCCTTGGCCACCTTCTGGAGCTCGTCGGCGTCGATCTTCGACACCCCGGGCTGCCCGCCCTGGCCGTCGGTGATGTAGTCGGACTGGGTGTGCTCGCCGGTGGACGGCGAGCCGTCGTAGCTGCGCATCTTGCCGCCCTCGGTCGAGCCGTAGCCCAGCACTGCTCCCCCGTCGACGAGCCCGGCCAGGGACTGCCAGGAGATGCCGGCGTTGTCGGCCGTCTGAGCGCCGCGGCCCTCGTCGGTGGCCTCGCCGTCGGAGAAGATGTAGACGAGGCGGATGTCCTTGGGGTCGGACTGGCGGGCCTGCGCCAGCGTCTGCCCCAGCACCGGAAGCGCCACCTCCAGCGAGGAGCCGGTGGCGTGGCTTGAGACCTCCTGCTTGAAGGAGCCGATCCAGGCGTCGACGGCGTTGGTGTCGTGAGTCAGCGGCAGCTCCCTGGCCGCCGTGTTGTCCAGGGCGATGATGGAGAAGCGCGAGTCCGGGAAGGCCTCGCGGATGGCCCGCATGTCCGCGCGCACGCCGTCGAGCCTGGTGGAGGCCGACTGGTCGACGCCGTCGGGCCCCTTGCCCTGGTAGTCCTCCGCGGCCATGGATCCGGTGCGGTCCACCACCATGTAGATCTCCACGTTGGAGACGCTGATGGCCTCGCTGCCGCGGATCGCCGGCCCCGCCAGCGCCAGCACGATGACGACGACGATGGCCAGGCGCCTCCACCAGGCCCGGCGGGCGGCCGGCTCAGCATCGTCACGGACCAGGCGGCGTCGGGCCACGATGAGCAACCCCGTCAGGGCGGCCGCAACGAGGAGGACGAGGATCCACCAGGTGACCGGGATGAACGCGAAGTCCCCGATGATCGGAACCGGCTTCATGCTCGCCTCCAGGTAGTCAGTCCCAGGTAGCCCAGAAGCACCAGTGAGAGCGTGATGACGAGCCGCTGGGGGACGTCGGTGCGACGGGTCTGCTTGCGCCCCCCGAGCGCGGAGACCTCGGTCTTCTCCAGCTCCTTGACGATCTGGCCCCCGGTGCCGGAGTCCTCGACGTCGTAGAAGCGCCCCTTGCCCTGCTCCTCGGTGACGGTCTTGAGCTCCTCGCGGGACTCCTCGGGAGTCTTGTCGAGCAGGTCCTGGTAGGGCTGGTCCTCGTCGGCACCGTAGATGGAGAACAGGCGGATCTTGCGCTCGGCCAGGAGCTTGGCGGCGTCGGGCAGGGGATAGATCTGCTCGTTGTCGGGGTCGATGACCTGGTTGTCGGTGGCCAGGATGATGGAGCGGGAGCGCTCCAGGCCCTGGTTGTCGAAGGCCTGGGCGCAGGAGGCGAGCCCGTCGCCGGCCAGGGAGGAGCCGTTGATGCTGGAGTTCACCGTGCCGCCGAAGGCCTCCTGGTAGGCGAGCTGCTGCTTGTAAGTGACATTCTCCGGGTCGATGTCCAGCACGTCACCCAGCTCGCTGAGCTGGTCACGCAGCAGCTCGTAGTCGTCCGTGAGCGGCACGATGGTCTGCGCGGCCGAGTTCCAGGCCACGATCCCCACCCGCTCGCCGTCGAAGTCCTCCAGGATCTCGGAGAAGGTCGTCAGGACCGAGGAGTCGATCCTGACCATCGACGTCGACACGTCCAGGCACAGGACGATGTCACGGTTGGCCAGGGCGTCGGAGCGCTCGGTGACGCGCACGGGCCGACCGGCGATGGCGGCGGCGCTCACCAGGCCCGAGACCAGCATGACCGCCAGGAGCGCGTGCAGCCAGCGCTGAGCCCGGATGCGCTTGCGCACCGCCGGCAGCTGGAACAGGCTCGCCGAGTTGGCCAGACGGCGGGGCAGCTCGACGACCTGCTCGCTCCCCCGCCGGCTCCAGGACAGCCCGGAGCGCTTGGGCGCCCCGGTGGAGGGTCCCAGGCCGGAGCGGCGGTCGATGATGAACACCGCGATGATCGCCGCGGCGGCGATGACGACGAGAACAATGAACAACCAGAGCATCACCATCGGGTGACCACCTCCCTGGCGTGGGTAAGGGCCTCCTGCGCGGCGGCCTGCGGCTCACGGTCGAAGGAGGGCTGCTCCCACACGGCCAGCAGCTCTCCGACGTGCCCCAGCGGGTTGATGTCCAGGGGGCGGCCCGCCGCGCGCACACTGCGCCGGCGCTCCTCCACCGAGCTCGGCCCGGCGGTCGCGGCCATGTCGAGGATCTCCGAGACCGTGGCGGTGGTGATCTCCTCCCCGCTGCGGGCCTCGGCGAAGCCGCGCAGCAGCGCGGCCAGCTCCAGGTGCAGCTCGCGCAGGTCCAGATCACCGGCGTCCCAGCGCTGGGAGATCTCGCTGAGACGCTCACCCCACTGGCGGCGCTCACGGGGCGCCATGGGGATGTCTCCGACCTCCTGGGAGATGTCGCGGCGGGTCACGAGGAAGGTCCGCAGCAGCCAGGCGGTCACCAGCAGGAGGCCGACGACCATGACGATGACCATCCATATCGGCATGAGGACCGGGGGCATGATCTGCATGGGTCACCGCCTCCCTCTGGCCACGGCGGCGCGCTCGCGCTGGAGGAGCTCGGCGATGGAGTCGATGAGCGTCTCCTCGGAGGAGACGACGCCGTACTCCAGGTGCCGGGCGTCGAGCACCTGCTCGACGCTGGTGCGCCACTGCTCGCGCACCACGGCCGCCTGAGCGGCCAGGTAGGAGTCCGCGCGCAGGAAGGCGGGGATCTCGAAGGGCAGGTCGATGTCCCGCCCGCGGCCGCCGTCCGGGCGCAGTGGGTCGTCGTCCTCGATCTGGACGACGATCATCTCGTGCTGGATCGACAGGCGCCGCAGCCAGGTCGCGGCGTCGGGGCCGGGGTGGGCGGTGTCGGTGATGAGGATGACCAGGCTGCGGCGGCGGTGCCAGGTGCTCACCCGCTCCATGAGGCGCGGCAGGCTGGAGGGAGGGGCCCCGGGGGCCAGCTCGAAGACGCCGGGCGCCCCCTCAACGGGAGCGTCGAGGTCCTCGTAGGTGCGGGCCAGCAGCGCCAGCAGGGTCTCCACGTGCTTGGCCCCGGAACGGGCCGGGCGCGAGATCATCCGGCCGGCGTCACCGGCCACGAGCGCCACCGAGTCCCCCCGCATCCGGGCCAGGTAGGCGAAGACCTCCGCCACTCCCAGGGCCAGGTCGCGCTTGTCCTCGCCCGAGGGGGTCATCGCCGCCATGGTCCGGCCCGTGTCCACGGCCAGCACCATGGGCATCATGGACTCGCGCTGGTAGCGCTTGATGACCGGCTGCCCCAGGCGGGCCGAGGACTTCCAGTCGATGTCGGAGATGTCGTCGCCGGGCCGGTAGAAGGACATGTCGTCGAAGTCCTGCCCGCGCCCGACGAACACCGACTTGTGGCGCCCGTCGAGCAGCCCCGTGGCGCGGCGCAGGGTCGGCAGGCTCAGAGCCGCGCGCAGACGCTCGATCCGCGAACCGCGCCGGCCCTCGCCGGAATCGGACTCGGGCGCCCCGGGAGCGCCGTGTACCTCCGTGCTCATCGCTGTGCTGGTCCCCACCGGGCTCAGGGCGTGGGGACGGCCGCGAAGATGGCGTCGATGATCGCCTCGGGCGCGACTCCGTCGGCCAGGGCGTCATAGGTGAGCACCAGCCGGTGGCGCAGCACCCCGTGGCGCAGCAGGCGGACGTCGTCGGGGATGACGTAGGTGCGCCCCTCCTGGAGGGCGACGGCCTGGGCCACCTTCATGAGCGCGATGCCTCCACGGGGGGAGGCCCCCACGCGCACCTGCCGGTCCAGGCCGGGCACGGGCCGCGGCCCCCCGCCGCGGGAGGTGTTGATGAGGGCGACGATGTACTGCTTGATGACGGGATCGACGTAGACCCGCTCGGCGGCCCGCTGCAGCCACTCGACGTCGTCGGTGGAGATGGGCCGACCGGTCACGGGCTGGTCGAAGGTCCCGTTGGAGATGCGGTCCAGGACGTCGGCCTCCTCGGAGGGCCGCGGGTAGGTGAGCACCTCCTTCATGAGGAAGCGGTCCATCTGCGCCTCGGGCAGGACGTAGGTGCCCTCCTCCTCGATGGGGTTCTGGGTGGCCAGGACCATGAAGGGGTGGGGCAGGGGGTAGACGACGCCGCCGATGGAGGTCTGGCGCTCCTGCATGGCCTCGAGCATGGCCGACTGGGTCTTGGCGCTGGAGCGGTTGATCTCGTCGAGCAGGACGATGTTGGCGTGGACCGGCCCCAGCTGGGTGGTCATCTCGCCGGTGGAGGAGTTGAGGATCTGGGTGCCCACGATGTCGTTGGGCATGAGGTCGGGCGTGCACTGGATGCGCCGGAAGGAGCCGGAGACCGCCGAGGCCAGCGTCTGGGCGGCGGTGGTCTTGGCCAGGCCCGGCACCGACTCCAGCAGGATGTGCCCACTGGACATGAGGGCGGTCACCAGGGCCCTGCGCAGCTGCTCCTGACCGACGACGCGCTGGGAGAAGATGTTGGCCACGGACTTGAGCAGCTCGCCGGCGCGCTCCACGTCGGCATCCCCGGCGCCTCGACGGCTGGAGGCGGCCCGGGCCTCGCGGCGCAGCGTCTCACGGGAGGGCAGGGGGCCGGTGTCGACCTTCTCCTCGGCCGGCGCCGCCGGTCCGGAGGGGTAGCCGGGAACCGTCATCCTGGATGACGCGGTCGGCACGGAGCCGGGCCCTGCGGTCTGCGGGTCGATCTGAGGAGGGACCGAGGGTGGCTGCTGCGTCGAGGCCGCAGTCCCCTGCCCGGCGGAGGAACCGACGGGCTGACCGGCCTGTCGGGCCACCGGCTGCCCGGCCGGCTGGCCGCTCGACTGACCGTACTGCTGGCCACTGCCCCAGCCACCCGGCTGACTGCCGGGTTGGGCGCGGTGCTCGGGCTGCATGCTCATGGTTCTCCTCGCTCAGTTCTGGCTTGATTCCTCGCGCCACGTGCTCGCGCCTGGATAGGCGACGCATTGGCAGGCTATACGAGCCGGGGCCACCTGTGGCGCGAGCGACGGGGAAGTCCTCCCCACAGCGCCGGCAGGCCTCCACTTTTCACCGGATTCGCGCCACTTTGAAGGAAATGTGAGACGAGTCGTCATGGGGTGGCCGCCCCGGGATCAGAGCTGGCCGAGGTTCACCCGGCTCCCGGCCAGGCTCAGCCGGAGCCCGTCACTGGTGACGATGGCGCTGGTCGGACGCAGCCCCGACGGCAGGGACTTCGCGGGGATCGTGATCTGCGGGGAGTCCAGCCCGACATAGCTGAGCATGCTGTCCTGCCCCGTGCCGACGTCGACGCCGAGGGTGTTCCCGCTCATCCGGGTGGAGGTGATGGTCAGGATCAGGCTGCCGTCGGCACCCAGCGACGGGGCGATCTCGGCCTCACCACTCAGACCGAGCACGGACATCGAGGCCTGGATGCCTCCCGGATCCTGGGCGCTCGTCCCGGTGCGCTTGGCCTGAAGGGTGATGCCCTTGAGCTTGGGGTGCGATGCGGCGGCGAGCGTGGCCACCTGCTGCCAGCTGACGGTGCCCGACGCCGCCACCGTGTCGGTCTGATAGGGCTTGTGCAGGCTGATGTGGCTCAGATCGACGTCGACGTCGCTGAGCGTGACCGAGGCGTTGCTCTGCCCCTTGGAGGTGATCGTCAGGCTCGGGGAGTCCACGCTCAGACTGTCCAGTGAGCCGCCGACAACCTGACTCAGAACGATTCCCCTGGTGGCGATCCGGGCGTCCGGACTGAGCCCCGGCAGGGCCGAGCGCACGGCGGAGTCGACCTGCCCGCGCACGAGGTACTCCGCCCCGACAGCCCCGGCGCTCAGGATGACGACGAGCACCACCAGGACAGCCACCCACCGTCGAGCGCGACGTCGGCCGGCAGGGCGGGGGAGGTCATCCTCGAAGAACTCCTCCTGCGGGAGGTCGTCCTCCTCGGGATCGTCCGCCAGGACCTCATCGAGGAGGGCCCGATCGGAGAGCTCCTCCTCGGTCACGTCATCCTGCACCCGAGGCGAGTCTGCGTCACTGTGGTGACTCATCGCTCCTCGCGTCACGTCATCGCCTCGGCGCCGACGGCGAGCTCTGGGCCACCGGGGCGGTGCTCACTGAGCGCTCGGCCGTCTGGTCGGCGGGGGCCTGGTTGGCGGCCCACTCCTCGTCAAGCATGTAGAGGTCCTCGGCGGTGACCATGAGGGTGGACACGGCGTGCTCCACCAGGGCGGTACGCCGGTTGGAGGCGGCTCCGGCCACCCGGCCGCCGCGCAGCCCGCGCACCCCCACCCGGTCGAGCTTCTCGCAGACGTTGTCGAGCTTGCGGTTGAACTTGGTCAGCGGCCAGCCCAGGCGCGCCGCGGCCGCCGCGGAGGAGGGGATCTCGGCGGCCCCGGTCCCGGCCCGTTTGAGCACCGGCTCGGACAGCGCCAGGACGAGCAGCAGCTGGGAGCGGGTCATCGGAGTCACCCCGATGGTGGTCTGGCCGGAGGACTGGCGCACGCCGTCGATCCCGGAGAAACGGTCCTCCCCGGAGGTGATGAGGTTGATCTCGTAGGTGGTGGGGCCTGCGGAGAAGGTGAGGATGACCCGCGGGAAGACCAGCGGCATGCGGGCCCCCGGGGCCAGCCGGGACTGGACCAGCCCCTCGCCGTCGGTCAGGGTGGCCGACAACCGCGACCCCTCGTTGGCGATCCACCAGAGGTTCTCGGAGTGGGCGAAGACCAGGAAACGGCGGTGGAGGTAGGGGTTGTCGTCGATATCGAGGTCTCCGCCTCGGCCGATGACGAAGGTGTCGGCCGGAGCGACCCGGTGAATCTCTCCGGAGAAGTCCAGGACGAGCTCGTCGGGCTGCTCAGGATCGACCTCCGGCATCTCCGTCCACGTCAGGTCGCTCATGAATTCTCCTTCCACGGTCCCGGCTCATGATCGGCCGGGTCCAGTCTCGCTGAGATGCCGGAACCGCACCGGCCAAGCACAACCACTCGGACAGTGACCTCAGCCACTACGGAGCCTCAGCCACGACGGCGGATCGATACGGAGCGTCACTCCGTCACCGACATCCATGAGGTCCCCCATGAAGACCGGCGTCGGCATTCCCGATCCCAGCAGGACCGGCGTCGCACCGGGGCGAGCCAGGACGGTGCCGTTGGACGAGCCCAGGTCCTGAGCCAGGACGCTCCACCCCGAGGTCGTGAGCATGAGGTGGGAGCGCGAGACCATGTGCTGCGGGCTGGCCACCGGGACCAGGGCCACGATGTGCGGATCACCCCCGGCCTGCACCTGGGGGGCGCGTCCGATGACGACGTCGCCGGCGACCTCGACGGCGGCGCCGGTCGACAGGGTCAGCGTGGCCAGAGCCGGCCGGCGCACGTAGGAGAACACTCCCGTCAGGGGCTGGGCGCAGATCAGGCACTCCCGGAGCTCGGGAGGATTGGGGTGCCCCTGGGGACAGATCGAGGCCCGCACGGGGGGCGCCGCGATCAGCGCCGCCTCGGAGGCGGAGACGACCTCCGTGTTGGGCAGGGCCTCCAAGGGCTGGGGCTCCCGGACGGGCTGGGGCTGCTTGCTCTTGGAGTTGTCCGGCGCCGTGGGGGTGTTGGCCGTCGGGCTGCCGCCCGAGCTCGCCGAGGGGGCGGTGGGGGCCCGGTGGGCGCCGCGCCGCCGACGCCCGGAGCCGGGTTCCGGCTCGGGGTAGTCCGGGAACGGGCTCACATCGCCGGTCTCCAGGCCCTCTGCAGCGGCCTCAGTGGTCTGCGAGAGCTGCTGCGGCTCGACGGGGGCGTCGGGGTCCTCCCAGACGCCCGTCTCCAGCAGCTCGGGAGCCGAGTCCGTGGAGCTGTCGGATTCGGCAGGAGTCGCAGCCTCGGCGGAGGAAGGGGCCTCGTCAGAGGAAGGAGCCTGGGCGGGGGAAGCGACCTCGGTAGGAGAATCGGCCGCGGCGGGAGAAGGCACCTCCAGGGGCGCCGGCTCCAGCTCCGGCTCCGGCTCCTGCTCCGGGGCCGCCTCCTGGGGCGAGCCGGAGATCGGGGAGATCGGGGTGATCGGTCTGAGCAGCGTGGTCTCGTCACTGGGCTCGGCCGGGAGGATACCGGTGGACTCCGACGCCATGGACCGCAGCTCCGAGCGCCGCAGCGCTGCACCCGGCGAGGCCGCAGCGGCCTGCGGGGAGGACGCACTGGGGGTCACCGGGGCGGCTGGCCCCACCGTCGGCAGGTAGGTGCCGCCCAGGGCCTGCAGGACCCGCAGGCCCGTCTCCACGGAGACGCCACCGGCCTGCGAGCCGGCAGCCGGGTTGATGACGGCGGTCCCGTCAACGCCGTCGACCCGCAGAGCACCGTCCGACAGGCGCGTCAGCCCCTCGGGCAGCGGAATCCGCTCGCGTGGCAGGGATGGGGAGGGAACCGGGGAGATCGTCACTGCGCCCCCTGACTGCTCGCGCCACCGGGGCGGGACGTGTGCGCCGTCGGCGGAAGATCCGGCACCTGGAGGGCGTCGACGACGACGGCGGTGGTGTTGTCATGCCCCCCGCCCTCCAGGGAGGCGGCCACGAGGAGCTCGGCCGTGCGCTGCGCCGTGCACCCGGCCGCCAGCACGGTGGCGATGGCCTCGTCGTCGAGCTCGTCACTGAGTCCGTCGGAGCAGATGAGGAGCCGGTCCCCGGCGGCCACCGGAACGCTGTAGAGGTCCGGGACGCCGGAGTCGGCGATGCCACCGCCCAGCGCCCGGGTGACGATGTTGCGGCGGGAGTCGCGGCGCGCCTGCTCGGGGGTGAGCTCGCCGGTCTCGATGAGAATCTGGACCCGGGAGTGGTCGCGGGTGACCTGGGAGAGCATGTCACCGCGCAGCAGGTAGACCCGGGCGTCCCCGATGTTGAAGATGACCCAGGTGGGACGCGTCACCCCCTGCTCGTCCGCAATCCAGGTCAGGATGACGCCGGCGATCGTCGCGCCGGGCAGGTAGGCGGCGTGGGACGGGATGGCGATGATCGCCTCCTGCGCGGCCACCACCGCGCGAACCACCGTGTCGACGTCGGTGATGGTCGCCCCGGCCAGGGAGTACAGGGAGTCAAGGGCCACCTGCGTGGCCATACGGCCGGCGGCGTGCCCGCCCATGCCATCGACGACGACGAAGGCCGGAGCGATGGCGAGGTAGCCGTCCTCGTTGATCGTCCGCAGGCGCCCCACGTCAGTGGCCGCACCGACAACGACCTCCGAGGCCCTGATGCCGTCCTCACCGCGGATCACGATGGCATCGGCATCAGCACGAACGTGCTCGGTCATCGGCTCCCTTTCACTTGCGTCGCGTGCACTCCCCTAGTAAACCCCAGCACCCCGTCCGGAACCACCGCGCCACCGCCCTGATTCCACCATGTGGGAGCCCACACCCGATCGGAGGCCGGCGGCGCCGGCCCCGCTGCACCCGCCGAACGGGCCTGCCTCACCGCCGCCATCGGCGACGATCCGCCGTCGTCGGACACTGACGAGCTGCGGCCGTGACCCGTCAGGCAGTCGGATTCACGGTGTCCTCAGGTAGTCTTCCAACGTGGCCGGCTGACCGACCCCTATGCCGCCGAGGTGGTACTGCGTTCCCTGACTCGGTATCACGGGCGGCCCGACACCCGACCCGCGACGGCCCCAGGTGCCGGTCACAACCTGGACCGACGTCGTTTTCCCGACCCTCGAAGGACCCAGCATGTCTCAGGCCAAGGACGAGCTTGTCGCGCGAGCGCAGGATCCCAATGCAGAGTTGGAGACCCTCCACCAGCTGGCGCAGAACTACCCCGGCCTGCGCCCCTACATCGCCGCCAACCCACGCACCTATCCCGCCCTCCTGGAGTGGTTGGGAACCCTGGGTGACCCCGCGGTCGACGCAGCCCTGGCCTCTCGCAACAGCCAGCCCCAGTCAGCGCCGTCGGCGCAGTCGGCGCAGTCATCGCCGCAGCTGGCGGTGGTCTCGCCCCCCGGCGCCCAGCACAGCGCGCCGTCGGCCAGGTCCTCCGAGGCCCCCACGCAGGTGACCCTGCCCCGTTCGCTCCAGCCCGGCAGCGCGGTCTCCGGCGCCTCTGCGATCTCCGCCACCAGCTCGAGGAGCGCCGCGAGCGCACCGAGCGCCTTCAACGCAGCCGGTGCGAACACGCAGGTTGACGGCTTCCAGGCCGCGGGCGATCCGACTGTCTCGGTGCCCACGTCCCACCCCGCCCAGGCGATGGCCTCCCAGTCACCGGCCCGGCCGGTTCAGCCCGCCCTGCAGCAGACCTTCCAGCAGTCCGCGAACGTCTCTCAGGCGCAGAGCCCGGTCATTCCGGCTCCCGTGCAGCAGGCCCCCGCAGTGGCCGGCGACGACGGCGTCTTCGGCGTCGGCACCGAGGACGACGACTCCGAGGCCCCGTCCTCCTTCCTGACCTCCAACCGCATCCTGCTCATCCTGGCGCTCCTGGTGGCCACCGTCCTGGTCTTCCTGGCGACCTGGTACCTCTCCGGGGGCAGCGACAAGGGCTCGGCCGCCGACTCGGGCACCGAGGCCCCGGCCGACTCCGGCCAGGCCGCGGCTCAAGACGGCTCCTCCCCGGCCTCCCAGTCCGCCTCCCCCTCGGCCTCGGCCACCCCGAGTGCCTCGGCAACCCCCACACTCAAGGCGCCGGCACCCGCCAACGCTCAGGAGCTGTCCGCCTTCGACGCCCCCAGCGGCAACATCAGCTGCACCCTGAATGACAACAACCTCACCTGCGTCATCAACGAGCACGCCTCGACCGCTTCCTGCCCGTCCTCAAAGCCGCTGACGGTCACGATCGGCACGGACGGGAAGTCCAGCCAGAGCTGCGGGTCCACCTTCTCCACCAAGGGCGTCAGCCTCAGCTACGGCTCCGCCGCCAAGAACTCCACCTTCGCCTGTGAGTCGGCAGACTCCGGCATGCAGTGCTGGAGCCAGGTCACCGGTCAGGGCTTCATCCTCAGCCGCGAGAGCGTGACCCCCACCACCCACCGCAGCAACTGATCCGTTTCACCCGAGGTCGGAGCCCCGCCCGCCGGGGCTCCGACCCGTTCTATTCCTCTGAACTGCCTCTGAACTTCCTCCGAGCCTCACCTTCCAGCAGCGCACGACGTCCGACATGGCCACCTCCTACCGAACGATCCTCATTCACCCCGGCGCCCGCTCCTTCACGAGCGCCGGGCTCATCGCCCGTTTCCCCATGTCCATGGTGGGGATCTCCACGATCCTGGCGGTCGAGGAGCTCTACGGCTCCTACACGGCCGCGGGCCTGGTCAGCGCCGCGAACTTCGTGGCCATGGCCATCGGGGCGCCGATCCTGGCCCGCTGCGTCGACCGCTACGGCCAGTCGCGGGTCATGCTGCCCGCGGTGCTCGTGTCGTCCTTGAGCCTGGTGGGGCTGGCGGTCGCCGCCGCCGTGCACGCGCACCTGGGGATCCTGGCCGCCCTGTCAGCCCTGGCCGGCGGCCTGGCCGGTTCCATGGGCTCACTGGTGCGGGCGCGCTGGACGGCGATGCTCACCCGCCCCGAGGAGGTTCACGCGGCCTTCTCCCTGGAGGCGGCCCTGGACGAGGTGGCCTTCATTCTCGGGCCGGTGCTGGCCACGGCCCTGTGCACGACGCCGTTCCTGCCGGTGATCTCGGGCTGGGTGTGCTGTGTGGTGATGCAGCTGGTCGGGGGGCTGTGGTTCCTCGGCCAGCGCGCCACTGAGCCCGCGCCGCACCCGACTCGGCCGCGGCGCACCGCTGAGGCCGCCGAGCAGTCGGATCAGACCGCGGCGCACCCACCGGTGATGCGCTACGGCGCGATGGTGTCCATCGCCATCGTCTTCCTCATCCTGGGGGCCCTGTTCGGGGCCAACGACGTCGCCGCGGTCGCCTTCGCCACCGAGGCCGGGCACAAGTCGGCCTCGGGTCTGGTCCTGGCGGTGTGGGGCGTGGGCTCCTTCGGCGCGGCCCTCCTCTACGGCTCGCGCACGTGGGGGTGGCCGCTGTGGAAGCAGCTCATGGCCGGGCTGGTGGGGCTGGCGGTGGGGGCCTCAACCTTCGGTTTCGCGCCGAGCCTGGTGGTGCTGTCCGTCCTGGCCCTCCTGACGGGGCTGGCCATCGCCCCCACCCTGACCAGCGGCAACAACATCGTGCAGGTGACGGTGGCCCCCTCCCAGCTGACCGAGGGCCTGGCCTGGGTGAGCACGGCCCTCAACATCGGGGTCTCGATCGGGTCCCTGCTGGCGGGGCAGGCCACGGACGCCGGTGGCTCGCGCGCCGGGTACCTGGCGGTGGCCGCCTTCGCCTGGGGCGCCGTCGTGGTTGGTGTCCTGGGGCTGCCCGCGCTCAGGCGAGCGCGGACCAGCGGCTCTCTGGGCGGTCACTGAGCGTCCTCGGCGGGCGACTCAGTTCCCAGCGTTCTTGGTGACTCTTCTACACTCAGCACGATGCCGATCGCAGGAAATCCACAACACGCCCCCCTTCCCTCCCAGTCGGGCACCGGCCCCACGGGGCACCCCGGCCGTGGGAGCGGGATGCCTGCCGCCCGACCTCCGCGGCTGGTGGCGGCCACGCGCGCCGTCGCCTCATCGCCCGTCGTCGCCGCTTTGGGATGGCTGGCCCTGCTGGTGCCCGCCTACTGGTCCCTGGTGGATGAGCACGGCCAGTGGCTGTTCAAGCTGGATTCCTTCGTCTACTACGAGGCCGTCCGTCAGTGGCTCGACGGCGGGGACCTCTACAGCTGGTACGCCAACCCGGGCCAGCACCTGTGGCCCTTCACCTACACGCCTCTGGCGGCCTGGGTGATCTCGCCCCTGACCTGGATGTCGTACCAGCAGGCCACCGTGCTGCTGATCGTGGCCACGCCGCTGTGCGCCGCCGTGACCGCCTACGCGGTTCTCAGGCGGCTGGCCGTCGCGCCCCGGATGGCACGCAGCCTGGCACCGTGGCTGGCGCTCATCGGGGTCATCGCCCTGGAGCCCTTCCCCAAGACCATGGAGTACGCGCAGGTCAACGCCATTCTCATGGCGCTGGTGGCCGTGGACCTGTTCCTGGTTCCTGAGCGCTCGCGCTGGCGCGGGGCCCTCAGCGGCCTGGCCGCCGCGATCAAGCTGACGCCGGCGGTCGCGATCCTGGTGCTCCTGGCACGCCGGGAGTGGCGGGCGGCAGCCACTATGGCGGGCAGCGCCGTCGGACTGACGCTCCTGGCCGCCCTGGCGGCCCCCGCCGAGTCCTGGGAGTTCTTCACCTCGGCCATGTGGGATCCGGGGCGCGCCGGTTTCGCCGACTACTCGGGCAATCAGAACCTCAAGGGCGCGATCGCCCGGGGGTTGCCGGAGGCCGCCTGGAACCTCACCTGGGCGGCGTGCTCCCTGCTCGCCGTGGTGGCGGCCTGGTTCCTGTGCCGCCGGCTGGACCGGCTGCGGGGAGCCAGCGGCGCGGCCGGGGGCCCCGGGTGGGACGACGGCCTGATCCTGTCCCTCCAGATCAGCGTGGTCATGGTGCTCGGCCTGCTCATCTCCCCCATCTCCTGGTCGCACCACTGGGTGTGGTGCCTGCCCGTGCTCATGTCGGTCGCGGCGGCGGCCTGGCGCTGGCGCTCGACCGCGCTCGGCGTGGCCGGCGCCGCCGGGTTCCTCGTCTTCGTCCTGGCGATGCAGTGGTGGTTCCCCGAGCAGAACCACGTGGAGCAGAACTGGCCCGCCTGGGCCAAGGCCGTCGGCTCGAGCTACACCTGGTGGGCCCTGGGCTGCGGGGCCGTCCTGTGGTGGGCGAGCGGCCGGCGGCTCAAGGCCCTGCACCACTGAGAGCCGCTGAGAGGCGCTGACAGGCGCTCGCGGTCGTACCGTAGGTCGCGCTATCGAGGGTTCAGGGTACGACCCCGCGACCTACCCTACGACCGCGCGATCCACCCGACGAACGCAACGATTGGAACCCCTGAGTCGTCTAGGATCCAGGGGTGCCCCTCTCCGACATCGCCCGCGCCGTCGAGGACCGGTTCCATCGCGACACCGTCCCGGTCCTCAAGCGTCAGGGCTGGCGCCCCCGCGTCATTCCCTACGACGGATACGGCACCAGCGCCCCGGCTCAGCCCGGCCCGACGGCGCCGCAGCACCAGGAGCAGCACCAGAACACTGCGACCCAGCGCAGCGCGGCCGGAGCCCACCGGCGCCCCGCCTCAGCCTCCCGCGGGACCTCCTCCGGTTCCTCCCAGCCCACTCAGCCCTCCCGGCCCGCTCCCATGGCCCGGGTCCTGGCCCGCATGGTGATGCGTCCCCAGGACGCCCCCGCCGAGGGACCCCTGTTCCGCTCCCTGCCCGACACTCTTCCCGTCAGCGCCGCCCAGGCCCGCAGCTTCGCCATGACCGGGCTGAGCGACGCCCAACGCGGCTGGCGTCTGTTCATCGAGGTGCCGGTGGCCTTCCTGCCGGTGACGGTCCACGTGGGTCGGGCCAGTGTGCGCACCCGGGCCGACCGCAGCGGCTACATCGACGTCGTCGTGCGCGATCACGGCCTGGAGCCCGGCTGGCACGAGGCCAGGATCGAGGCGATGGGGGCGCACGCGGTCGCCGCCAAGGTCCTCATCATCCCCGAGGGCCCGCGCCTGGGCATCATCTCCGACATCGACGACACCGCCATGGTCACGCACGTCCCCCGCGTGCTCGTGGCCGCCTGGAACCAGCTCGTCAAGTACTCCTCGGCGCGCGAGCCCGTCCCCGGGATGGCCGAGCTCTACTCGCGCATCCAGGCCGCCCACCCGGGCACCCCGATGATGTACCTGTCCACCGGGGCCTGGAACGTGGTCCCCACCCTGCGCTCCTTCTTCTCCCGCCACGGCTTCCCCTCGGGGCCCGCGCTCATGACCGACTGGGGGCCGACCAACACCGGCTGGTTCCGCTCGGGCATCGAGCACAAGCGCACCGAGCTGCGCCGGCTCATGATCGACCTGCCCCAGATCACCTGGATCCTCTTCGGCGACGACGGCCAGCACGACCCGCACATTTACGGAGAGGCCGCCCGTCACCACGCCGACCGGATCGCCGCCGTCGCCATCCGCCGTCTGACCGCCACCCAGCAGGTGCTCGCCGGAGGGCTGACCGCCCACCCCATGGGCATCGGGCCCGAGGCCCGGACCCTGGCCGAGGCCGATGTGCCCGTCGTCGTGGGCGCCGACGGCTACGAGCTGGCCCGGCGCCTGCCCCGCGAGCTGCTGGAGGCCGCGCCGCGCCGCTGACGGCCTCACGGCGACCACCACCGACAACGGGGCGATTCTCGGCCGGCGTCCCCATGCGGCATGTCTCACGCAGGCCCCTCCACCGGCGTCGATGCCCGCCAGCATGCGGATCGCCCCATAGCCTGCCCGGTTCACAGGGACGGCACAGGCCCGCCCTACACGGACGACAGGCCCGGGCGGTTACCTGGGTTCATCGGGGCGAACGCCCCCGTTCCCATCCCCAGCGAACAGGAGGAATCAGATGTCCCCCTTCTCCACAGACTCCACCGGCCCGGCAGAGCCCACCAGCCCCACCGGCCCGAACGGCCCCACCAGCTCCGCTGCCTCGACGGCGGCCTCGCTGCGCCGCCACGCGATCCTGGCCGACCTCAACGTGCTGCAGGTGGCCACCCTCATGGGCACCGGGCTGCTGGTGACGCTCGGCGTCATCCTGGGCGGCCGCTCCTACATCACCACCGTCACGCCGGACGGCCTGATCGCCTCCCAGCCGAGCGCCCACGGCACCAGCGTCCAGGACCCCGCGGCGGGCTCGATCCCCTCCACCGGCGACTCCTCGGAGAAAACCGTGTGATTCCAGGGGCGAGGACCGCCCCAGCCCCGCAGCGCCCCCGCGCGTGACGCTGTGGGCGATCACGCGGGCCCCGAACCCCCTTCACGTCAGTCGCCCCGGCCCCCGGCCGGTATGGTGATGGCGCACCCAGCAGTGCTTCCTTCAAGCTCAGGAGACGATATGGCCGGCAAGATCCCCTTCATCCTCGGACTCGGCGCGGGATACGTGCTCGGGACCCGCGCGGGGCGCGCCCAGTACGAGCGCATCAAGACCGCGGCCTCCAAGGTCGCCGAGCAGCCCTTCGTGCGCACCCGGGTCGACGCCGCCTCCAGCCACGTCAAGCAGGCCGTGCGCACCCAGGGCGAGGCCGTCACCGAGAAGGTCGCCGACGCCGTCAAGGAGCGGCTCTTCGGGGCGCCCTCGAGCAAGGGCGGCGCCCAGTCCCAGCCCGTCGACGCCGGTCAGGCCAGCGTGCGCCCGGTCGGCGAGAGTTCCTGAGGCCGCCTCGAGGCCGCCTGAGCCCGCCTAACCCCGTAGTCCGCCCTTAGCCCTGCTCGGGCTGCTGGGAGGAGGTGCCCTCCTGCGCCGTCTGCCCGCCGCGGCCGCGCCAGGAGGGGGCCTTGAGCGGCCCCATCATGAGCCCCCGGCGCCAGCCCACGAGCGCGCCGTTGACCTCGCGCCGTCCGGCCCGGCGCCGTTCCCTATCGGAGATGACCGGCAGCTGCCAGGAGCGCCAGTAGGCGAGCACGCACAGGCCCGCACCGACCACGGTGGACACGAGCATGGCGTGCGCGTCGGCCACCCCCGCCTTGACGGCCACGACCTGGGTGCCGGCGGCGATGAGCGCCGGGATCGCGTAGAGCTTGTTGCCCCCGAAGACGGCCGGGGTCTCCCCCACCGCGACGTCGCGGATCATGGAGCCGCCGATGGCGGTGAGGCAGCCCAGCAGGAGCGCCGGCATGACGCCGAGCCCGTGAGTGAGGGCCTTCGAGGCCCCGGTGGCGGCCCAGCAGCCCAGGATGACGGCGTCGGCCACCACGAGCAGGCGCCGGGTGGGCCGCGAGGTCAGCGGCACGAACCAGGCCACCGTCGCCCCCAGGCAGGCCGTGTAGAGGTAGTAGGGGTCGGTCAGGGCGAAGGGCGGGCCGGCCTGGATCATGACGTCGCGCAGGATGCCGCCGGCGGTGGCCGTGAGCATGGCCAGGACGACGAAGCCCACCAGGTCGAAGTTCTTGCGCCGGGCGATGAGCCCGCCCAGGATCCCGTTGAGCAGGACCCCGCACAGGTCCAGCAGCCGGAAGGTGTCGGTCAGGGACGCCGGCATGTGAAGCGTGAGGGAAGAGAGGTCCAGCACCCCGGTTGCCCGCCTTTCGCTCCTGTCATGCTCCTGTCACGGTGGCGTCCCGCCGTCGACCCCGGTGCCGGCCCGGCAGCCCGCCGCTACCGGGCACCTTAGTCCACGGCGCAGCGCGGGGCGGACACCCGACCGCCGCGGACCGCGCGTTGCGGCGACACGAAACCTCGGGTGGTCAGGGCGCTGAGGCCCGCGCCATGATCGGGTCGTGTCCTCCCGCTACTCACCCCCCAAGGACCTGAGCCACTACGCGTGGCTGTCCATCGGTGCCGCACTGGCCACGATCGCGCTCAAGGGGGCCGCGGCCTGGCTGACCGGCTCCGTGGGTCTGCTCTCCGACGCCGCCGAGTCCGTGGTCAACCTCATCGCCGCCGTCGTCGCCCTCATCGTGCTGAAGATCGCGGCCAAGCCGGCCGACGCCGACCACCAGTTCGGGCACTCCAAGGCCGAGTACTTCTCGGCCGTCGTCGAGGGCGTCATGATCTTCGTGGCCGCCGCCGTCATCATCATCTCCGCCATCGAGCGCCTCATCCACCCGCAGATGCCCGAGCAGCTGGGGGTGGGTCTGGCGGTCTCGGTCATCGCCTCGCTCCTCAACGGTGCGGTGGCGTGGGTGCTCTACCGGGCCGGGCGCCGCGAGCGCTCCATGACCCTGGTGGCCGACGCCAAGCACCTGGCCACCGACGTCGTCACCTCCGCCGCGGTCCTGGTCGGGGTGGCGCTGGTGGCCGTCTTCAACTCGGCCGTGCTCGACGCCGTCGTCGCCCTGGGGGCCGGGCTCAACATCATGTGGACCGGCTTCACGCTCATTCGCGACTCGGTGGGCGGTCTCATGGACATCGCCCCGTCCGCTGAGGTGCTCCAGCGCGTGGAGGAGGTTCTGGCGCGCCACCGCCAGGTGGGCATGATCGACTTCCACGCGGTGCGGGTGCGCGAGGCCGGCAACCGGCGCTTCATGGAGCTGCACGTGCTGGTTCCGGCGGCCTGGAGCGTCAAGAAGGGGCACGACTTCACCGAGCAGGTCATCGACGAGCTCATCGAGGCCGACACCAGCCTGCGCATCTCGGCGCACCTGGAGCCCATTGAGGACCCCAAGTCCTACGAGGATCTGGAGGACATTTAAGAACTCCCAGGTCAAGTCGGTTTCCATCATCGTGCGGACATGTCAGACTCAGCCCCATGAATGCAATGAGGCTCACCGGCTCAGCACCGTCGCTGCGCCAGCACACGATCACCGCTCCCGTCCCCGCCTGGCGTCACCCCAGCCACGTCGTCCTGGAGACCTGCGTCGAGGACGTCGAGGGCGTGAGGATCTCCGCCCGGGCCGGGGCTGACCGGGCCGAGCTGGGCGCGAACCTCACCGCCGCCGGCACCACCCCCTCGATCGGCACCATCGAGGCCGCCATCTTCGCCGCCGCCGAGCAGGTCGAGCAGCGCCGCGCCCAGGCCGGCGCCCACTGGGCGGAGAAGCCCGAGGCCGCCGCCCCCTTCGGCCTGCGGATCCTCATCCGTCCCCGGGGCGGGTCCTTCGTCTACAACGCCGATGAGGGCCGGGCGATGATCGCCGACGTGCGGCGCATCGCCACCCTGGCCCTGGAGATGGCCGAGTTCACCCGCCCCCAGGCCACGGGCGGGGGGCGCACGACGCTGCCGCCGGCGGTGGACCTGGGCTTCGTCGTCGGTGCCCTGACCGAGGACGGCACCATTGACCGCGGCCTCGTGCGCCTGCTGGTCGACATGGCCAATGGCGCCCCCGTCACCTTCCACCGGGCCTTCGATCAGTGCCGCGACACCGTCGAGGCCTATGGGGACCTGGAGGGACTGGGCGTGCGCTACGTCCTGACCAGTGGGGCGGCCCAGACCGCGGCCGACGGCGCCTCGGTGATCGCCGGACTGGTGGCCAGTGGCGGGCCGACCGTGGTCGCGGCCGGGGCCGTGCGCCCCGACGGCCTGGTCGACCTGGTGGAGTCCACCGGCGTGCGCGAGGTCCACATGCGCTGCCCCCGCGAGGGACTGACCCCCGACGAGCCCCAGCGCACCGATGAGGCCCTGGTGCGCCGCGCCGTCGAGACGGTCCGCGCGGTGCCGCTTCCCGCGTAGCTCGGCAGCCCCGCCCGTCCCTGCCCTCCTCCCGCCCGACGGCGGCGCTGAGGCCGGATGCGCATCCCTGGCGACTCGGGGTGCGCACCCGGCCTGGCACCCTTGTCACTCTCCTCGGCCCTTGGTCCCCGGTTCGGCATCCTCCGTTCGCGGAGAATCCTCACGGTTCGTAGATATCTACAGCCCGGCGAGCGTCCGGAGGTCTCGACGCCTCCGTCACGCTCGAAGCGCAATCGGAAGAACTACCGATGCATCCCCCATGCTCACCCCTATTTTCTGTCTTAGGTTGACCCCATGAACGACGTCCGCATCGATACCCCACGCGGGATCACCCTGGCCGGCACCCTCCAGCTGCCTGCCGGAGCCGCCCCCATCGATCTGGAGGTTTCTACGACGTCGGAGGACACCCAGCCCCCACAGGCGCGACCTGAGGGCGTGGTCCTGCTGGCGCACGACTTCCTCACCGACCGTCACGGCCAGAGCGGGCGCCTGGACTGGATCGGTGCCCGTTACCGCGAGGCGGGTCTGGCCACGCTCAACCTGGACTTCTCGGGTCTGGGTGAGTCCGACGACGACGTCATCACGCTGGCGGGCGAGGCCGAGGACCTGCGGGCGGCCTCCAGCTGGCTGGCCGGCCTGGGCTTCACCCGGCAGATGATCCACGCCAACGGTTTCGGGGCGACGGCGGCGCTCCTGGCGAGGCCCGAGCATGTGCGCACGGCGGTGCTCGTGGGCGCCATCGTGGGGCCGCAGTCGATCCTGTGGGAGGAGATCTTCTCCCCCGAGCAGCTCGATGAGCTCGCCCAGCACGGGCTGACGCGCCTGGTGGATGACAACCCCAACTCCCGCGAGTGGAACGTCCTGTCCAAGGAGACGCTGGCGGACTTCTCCATGCAGGATCCGCAGCGCACCCTGGCGGACCTGCCCTGGCCGGTGCTCATGGTGCACGGGGTGCTGTCCAACGAGCTGCCCGACACCGCTGAGGCCACCGCCGAGGGCTTCCCGCTGCTGCCCGACTCCAGCCAGATGGTCCATGTCCACGCCGAGTCCCTGGAGCAGGCCCAGGAGGAGGTCGCCCGCCTGAGCCTGGAGTGGGCTCAGCGCCGCCTGCGCTGAGCGGCCGCCCGGCTCCTTGTGCCAGGCGGCGGCATCGCCGTCGGCATGCGCGAGGAGGGCCGGGGCGGATCAGGACGGACGGTAGGCCTTGACGGCACCGTTCTCCTCGAAGGTGATGAGGAAGTCGCCTTCGGGGCTGTAGCCGGCCCAGTTCCCCAGCGGGAGCGGAATGGGGCTCTCACCGGTGGACATGTCGACGAGGTGCAGATCTGTCTCAGCTTCGCTCTTGTGCTCGAAGAAGACGCCGATCTCCCCGTCTCCGGAGTGGTGGACGCCCTGGATGGGCACGCCCTGGCAGCCGCCGACGCCGGGGAACTTCACGGACAGCGAGTTGTCCTCACCGAGGTTGATTCTCTGGCCTGCCACCGTGATGGACGTGCACTCCTTGTCATCCTTGTTGATCGAGTAGGTCGACGGCGCCCAGGAGGTGTCGCCGTTCTTGAGCCAGGCGCGCGCCTGGTCGAGGGTGAAGTCCTGGGGCGACCACGGGTAGTCGGTGAAGTCCTCAGGAACGCCTACATCAAAGGTCTCCTTGACCGAGCCATCGGGGTTGATGAGGGTCACGGTATCGGGCCGCCCCGAGGACGGGGGCTGGAGGTCGAAGAGCATCCAGCCGTTCTGCAAGGCAGTGGGCGAGGTGGACATCGAGGCGCCCTCAATCGGGGAGGCCTGGCCGGTGTTGAGGTCGACATGCAGGTACTGCGTCTGCCTCCCCCAGAAGATGCTCGCTACCGCATAGTGGTCGAAGCGGGGCGAGATGGTGGCGTTCGCAGAGCCGGGGTCGTCGAAGGGGAGCTTCTTCTGCCAGAGGCGCTGCTTGGAGGAGGACCACATGGTGCAGGTTGCGCCTTCGCAGGAGATCGCCTTGTCTCCGTTGATGGCGACCGAGGCCCCCGCCTCCCAGGGAGCATCCTCATGCTTCTGGGAACCGAGGTCGACGAGCTTGCCTGCCTCGACCAGCTTTCCGTTCCATACGTCGAGGGAGTACGACTCGGCCTCTGACTCGAAGTCCTCCTCCCACAGGAGCTTGGGGGTCTTGCTCGTCAGTGAGAACACCTCGACATGCACCTGACTGTCTTCGGAGACCGCCCGGATGACATAGTCGCCGACGTGCTCGACCGAGACATGCCCCTCACGGCCGGGCTCGTTCTTGGGGGCATCGAGAGCCCAGACCTCCTCGTAGCCCTTGGCCCAGGCCTTGGTCCAGCCCGATGTCGGCTTCTTCAGGTCAGCCCGAGCCCCGCCTCGGACATGCAGCCACCAGTAGGCTGCTCCCCCTCCGGCAACCGCGAGGACCAGCACGACCACGACCGCCACGATGACGGCGGTGCGCCGTCTGCGCTTGGGCGCCCCGCCGTCGGGGGCGCCCGGATAGACCGGACCTGCCTGGTACGACGCCGGCGCCCCTGTCGGGAGGTAGGGAGCCTGGGCCGGCTGCTGCATGACCGGCTGACCGGGAAGGCCGCCCGCCGCAGGCGGATTCTGCCAACCCACCGCATCCTGAGGACCGTAGGGAGCCGGGACGGCCTGAGAGGCCTGCGGACCGTAGGGAGGCTGAGGCCCGTAAGGAGGCTGAGACCCGCCAGCACCGTGCGGGAAGGGCCCCGAGGAGTGGCCCGGCCACTGGGGAGTATCCGTCATATCGGTGAGTATTGCACGCAGGGCCCCCACCGGCTCGGCCTTTGGCCGGCGGTCCTGTCGCGGGGTGATCGGGCGAGGGGCGCGCATGGGGGACAATGGGCCACCTATGGAACAGGGCGAGCACCTCACGCAGAACCAGGGCGACGATCACGCCGGGGGCCATCGCGGCCAGCAGGACAGCGACCTCGGCGCGCGCAGCACCGAGAGCACTCAGGCGTCCCCTGACGGGCCGGCCGAGCACACCGCCGGCCCTGCACGCGGCGGCGCACCGGACCAGCACAGGCAGCGCG
>ERZ772920.302-NODE-302-length-28710-cov-6.789705_pt1 | contig 28710 bp, 40 predicted proteins | sample MGYA00511469_ERZ772920 | MGnify/ENA primary metagenome ERZ772920 (study PRJEB29015, sample SAMEA2738069) | human oral metagenome | biome: human oral; feature: human-associated habitat; material: saliva | place: China | collected 2216 ... | reverse complement strand
ACTGAACAGCAGGCTGAAATTTGCGAAAAGCATGGGATTCCCTTGATCAAAATCCTCCGGACAAATGATGTCCTTTGTCGCTTATGTGAATCGGAACGGATCCATGCAGAGAATCAAATAAAGGTCAATGAGTTGGCTGATGCCGAGCATGAACGAGAGCGGAAGTTCTATCTTGAGAGATTCTCTCTCTATGATGATGTACTGAAAAATGCTACTCTTGACAACTTTGACACACCGACTGAAAAAGAAGCTGAAAAGTTGAAGTTTGCCAAAAAAATTTGTAGAGAGTGGGCAGGTGGAGCGAGAAACAATGTTGTTTTTCAAGGCGAAGCTGGAACGGGTAAAAGCCATCTTGCTTTTGGCATTATGAAAGCCTTATCAGAAACTACAAAGGAAATTGCTATTTTTATCAATGTCACTGACTTGTTAATGAAAATCAAGGCGGACTTTAGTCAGGAAGAGTTCCTGGTCAATAAAATTGCTAGTGCAAAGTTTTTGGTCTTGGATGATCTTGGTATGGAGAAGGACAGTGAGTGGTCCTTTAGTATTCTTTACAATATTCTCAACAAAAGGGCTAATACGGTTATCACGACTAATCTGACTGCACAAGAAATTCAGAAACGCTACGGTCGGCCGTTTATGAGTCGGTTGATGAAAGGTGTAGACAATGATCATCTGATGGTATTTAATGACTTGAAAAATAAAAGGAAAGATTATTTTTAGAGAGGTGGGACACCTTGTTATTAAATCTCTATTTCGTCTACAACGGGCACCGCAAGTTTTTCCTTGGAAGTTTTAACAATGTGGATGAACTTATCGAACGGATGAAAGACCATCAATGGGCATTCTCTGGCATTACTAGACCAAGATTTAAAAAATATATCGGAAGAGACGATGTACGTTTTGATTATGGTGCGGTAGATTGCTGTTACTTAGTTACAAAATCAACGTGCCGCGAACCACGTTAAAAGCGAGCTAGAATATGCGTCAGACTTGGACGAATGACGTATAAAGAATTTGCTAGCTCTTGTGTCTTTGAGCCATGAGGAGCAAGAGCTGGATTTTAAAAAACAGGTTAGATAAAGCATGGAATATAGCAAACAGACAGTCATTAAAGGATTGAAACGCACAATCGAGCAGACAGAGGCAAGAATAGTTGAACTATCTGAGCCGTGTGTTAAATCGCTTGCTTAAAAAGAAAGTGAAAGGATGGAAGAAGAGAATCAAGGAGTTAGAAGATGAATAAGCAGGAATTGATTAAAGAGTTTAGAGAAGTTGAGATTTACAGTTTGAACATTTTTGGTACTGAAATAAAAGCCATCCCGACCGAAATTGCAATTACATCAATCGAACAACTAGACGAACAAAAACCAGTCAAAGTTCCGCAGTTTGTGGCGGAAATTATCGAGTATTACAAGAAACAGAACGCTACGTTGTATGATGCGCTCAGAGAAAAGAATTTTAATAAACAATACAATGAGTGGTTGATGAATGAACAGGATGCTTACAACAAAGTCGCTCGAGCTTGGCTTGACGGCTACGAGGTCGAGGAAGAGAAGCGGTATCGGGTAAAGATAAAAGAGGAAATTAAAGAAAATCTTTTAGTTTACGGTCTTGGTATAGAAAGATACTTTTTCACAAGAACATATGACAGTTCAAAACGAGGGGAGCACACCCGCAAAGAACTTGAAGAAGCTGGTTTCGGCTGGGTGTTTGATTGCGAAGGCGTGGAAGTCGAGGAGGTGAAGGATGAACATACAGGGACTAATTGAACGATATGAAAAATTTAAAGCTAGCAAGAAGAAATTGACCTCGGTTGATTTAGTTTTGAAAGACTTACGGTCTTTGGGAGAATCAGAACCGTTGCCGTTCAAGTTAAAAGATGTCGTTCGTCGAATCAGAGGGTTTGATCCGACGACACAGACTAGATGGCTTAATGACATCCTTAAAGAATTAGGGGATGATTATGGTTTGATGAAATATCGCAATGGTTACGAGCAAGGTAAATTTGAGGGAGAACAGGTTGGCAATCAATTGAAGGATGCTGATAAGATTCGACAAGAATTGAATAAAGTGGCTCTCCCTAATTTTATGGATGACTGGATTTTTAAATGCCAACTTTTAAATGATTTTAGCTTATTTCAAGCACTAGATAGTAACACAATCCATCTATATGCTAAAAAAAGCGAATTCGTGAAGAAATGGCTTAAGGATAAAAAGAACCAAGAACTTTTCGCTCGAGCGTGGTTGACTGACTATGAGGCCGAGGAAGAATCAAAGTACAGAGTTAAGTTAAAAAATACAAATGACTATTTAAATGAAACAGAGGTTGGATTCCATTTTTACAACAATTGGAAAAATAACAAAACATTTACACGAAAGGAACTAGAATATTCTGATTTTAGCTGGGTGCTCGACTGCCCAGGGATTGAGCTTGAGGAGGTGAAGTAAATGACAATTGAACAATTCCTTCAATCGTTATCATACCTTATGTGGGCTTCATATTGGGCAGTAATTTTTTATAAGTTCTTTAAAGATAATAAAAAAAATAATAAAGATTGAGGAGGTTGAGTAAATGGTGGAAATAATGTATTGGCTAATGTTCTTAGCTTGTGTGTCAGTTTTAGTAATGGCAGTATTCGTATTGCTCTATCAACGCAAAGTTAATATTGATTTAAGAAATAAATACAACGATTTAATACAACAATTAAATAATTGCTTTGGTTGGGAAGAGTGGGAATGGGCGCATAATTTTAGAGAATACGCTCGTAAAGTTGATATTCTGAATAAATTTCAGATGGATATTGAACGACTTGAGATCATCAAAAAAGCATTAGACGCTCAAAAACTAGAAGAATTACAAAAACGTAAAGAACTAGTTGAACGTGAAATTGAGAAGCTCGAAAAGTAAGGAGGTCACAGATTGAAACGATTTATCGCAATCTGGATTCTGCTATCTGCTGGATTGAACATCTGGCAGATGGACAGGATTAGAGATTTGGAAGAGAAGAAGCCGATGGTTATCTACAAGGCAGATAACGCAGGCGCTGAGATATTTGGTAAGGTCGTTGAGAAAGGACGACACGGTAAGTTATACACGCTTACAATACGTGATTATGGAGTGTTCGTGGTTACGAAGGACGTGTACGAAAAAGTGAAAGTTGGAGATGAGGTATTACTATAATGGACGATATTTTACAAGCATTAGCAAAAATGCTAAACATGACTGTTGATGAAGTAAGTTCTTTGCTTACAGTTTTTAAAGGGAATGCGCCACAGATTTATGAAATAATTTCAAAAGAAAAGATGTTTTATGATATCTTCAGTCTTTTTCAAACAATTTCATTTGCAACACTGGTTGTCTCTTCAGTAGTTTTGGCACTTTCAACTCTCACATTTTTTACCTATGATGGTGGTCTCGTCTTTGACACATATAGAGGTAAAACCGAAGAAGAAATTAAATTAGAACGTATTGAACGGAAAAGAAAGGAACTTAAACTACCGATAAAAGTTAGTTGCATTTCATCGAGCGCAAGCTTGATAACATTAGTTGTTGCAATTGTTTTAAAAATAACTCTTGCACCTAATTATATATTCATCGTGAATGAAATCTTACCAAGACTAATGAAAAGATAGGAGTTATCATGACCACACTAGAAAATGTAAAACAATGGTTTATTGACCGTGATTTAGAAAACGGTGGACGACTAGACAAGCAGTCTTTGAAGCTCAGTGAAGAATTCGGTGAGTTATGTACAGGTTATCTCAAGAAGAATGAGCAACTGACCAAGGATAGCATTGGAGATTGTGCAGTTGTGATTGTCGGTCTGGCCTTGCTGATTAAAGAGGATGTGCAGAAGATTTTTGAAACATCAGAAAATGATAGAGATTTAATGACATGTTTTAGTCATTTAAGTAGAAATATAAGCGATTTTCAGATTTACCAAGACTCATTTTCTAAAGGTTTTCGTAAATTAAGTCTGATACGTACAATCCGATGGTTAAAATCGCTAAGCACCGCACTCGGTTATGATTTCGAGGAATGTTTTGAACTGGCTTACCAAGAAATCAAAGACCGCAAAGGTCGTTGGATTGACGGTACGTTCGTAAAAGAGGAGGATTTGGCATGATACCGAAATTTAGAGCGTGGTTGAAGAAAGAACAGAAAATGGATAATTATATCGATCATATCAGTTGGCTTGAGGATGAACTATACTGTATTGGAGATGGAATTACTTACATGGTTGAGGCAGAAGATTTAGTACTCATGCAATCGACAGGATTGGTTGACAAGAACGGCAAGGAAATCTTTGAGGGGGATATAGTCAAAATGTCCAAGGATGTCTATTCTGAACCGACTTATTACGAGGTTGTAAGACATTGTGGCGGAGCATATCGTATTGAATCCAAACAACACGGATGTGAATTGTGGTTAAGACATACTGATTGTGAGGTTGTTGGGAATGTATATGAGAACTCTGAACTTTTGGAGGATTTGGGATGAATGATAATAAATTCGAAAATCAAATAAAACTTTGGCGAAAAACCAAAGGATTGAGACGAGACGAAGTTGGAAATATCTTCGGAGTAACAGCGCAGACGGTTGGTCGTTGGGAAAGCGGAGTCGTTCCGAAAGATAAATACAAGTCGCATATCTGCGAAGTCTTAGGAATAAGTGTTTCTGATTTCTTTGCGAATAAAGAAAATGCTTTCGCTGCACGAATAAAATCAGAGAGATTAAAACGTGGGATGTCTACCAAGGATGTGGCAGAGAAGATTGGATACACTAATATGTCAGTATTTAATTGGGAACGAGGGAGAGCGATATCTGAATGTGCTAAAGAAGATATTTGTACTTTCTTTGGGATTGAGATATAAAAAAAAGCCAGCACACGGCTGACCCTCAAACAACAAAATTACTAAGACTATTATATCATGAGGAGGAGTTCGTGTGCAAATAGAATTATTGGATATCATCGATGAAAAGAAGACAAGAAAGGAAGCTATCAAAGTCCTTAAAAAATACAGTCGTCTGAGACGGATTGCTGGAGAAGAATACGCTCCAAAAATAACAATATCCTACTCGCTTGAGCCAAGATCATCAAGTGGTAAGACAAGCAAGCAGGTAGAAAGCATGGTTGTGCGTAGAGTGTCAGCTCAGCAGGATCTAGAGCTAATCGCTAAAGCAATCAACAATCTTTCTGATATGGAATACACACGTATCCTAATCGAACGATATTGCAGGAAGAAAAGGAGGGAAGACTACAGCATTTATTCAGAACTAGGCTATTCATCTAGTGAATACTACCGCATCTTAAACAAAGCTCTATTAGAGTTTGCGGAGTCCTATCAAGCAAGTAACCTTCTAGTTTACAAGTGATTTCTGGGAAAATCTTGGGAAAAATCTGGGAAAATCTTGGGAGAATTGGAACAGAAAAAGGTGCTAAAATAGTATTATCCAATGATTGGCAACAAACAGTCATGAGGACTCCTAAAAATACAGAGGCTTCGGCCTCTTAGACAGTAAGGACAGGTTAGCAGGTTGTTTGGGTCTCCTTGAAACTTTTACCAAGCGTACGTTTTACTGCTAGACCAGCTGGTTCAATTCCAGCTACTGTCATATTCAATGCCACGGCCAGTGGCTTTTTCTGTAGAAAGGAGAGGTACATGAAGAAAGTAGAACCAATTCGTGATCTAGATGATATCGAACGAATCAAAGATTACTTGAAAAACAAAAGTGATAGAAACTATGTTTTGTTTATGTTTGGAATCTATTCAGGTCTAAGAGTCAGCGACATAGTGCCTCTTCAAGTTAAGCAAGTAATCGCCGATAGGATTGAACTAAAAGAGAAGAAGACAGGGAAGATAAGGTATTTTCCAATCAGTCCACCTCTCAGGAAAGAAATCAATCGATACATTAAAGATAATCAGTTAGCAGAGTATGATTATCTCTTTCCAAGTAAAAAGAAAAAGAGAACGGATGGTGTTCGTATCACACACATTGGAAGAGTAGCGGTCTATCAAATACTGCAAGACGCAGCTAAGTATGTAGGCTTGAATCACATAGGGACTCATTCAATGAGGAAGACGTTTGGATATCATCATTACAAAAAGAATAACAATATAGCTATCCTTCAAAAGATATTTAATCACTCTACACCAGACATCACACTAGGATATATTTGTTACAGCCAAGACGAACTTGACCAGAGTATACTATCATTTGACTACTAAATAACCTATCTATTTTACATAGTGAGAAAATGTAAATTAGTTTTTAAAAAAATATAGTTAAAGCCATGGCACTCTTGGCTTTGAAGTTGTTTAATTTTATTTAACAGAATATAAGATATGTTAAATATAAGAGGGGGTGGGTGCACTAAAAACACCCCTGCTTTGAAAGATACCGAGGGGGTGCATTTGAGAATACCATCCCCCTCCCCTAAAAAGAAAGGACCCCCTCCCTAGATGAATACCAACCCCCTCCGTGCAGACCGTAGCGGACCACATAGAGTAGCTTTTGAGAAGAATAAGAAGATTATCTTAAAGACAAGAAACACTTGTGGGATATGTGGCCAGCCTGTAGACAAAGACCTGAGATATCCTCATCCGTTAAGTCCAGTCATTGACCACATTGTTCCAGTGAATAAGAATGGCCATCCATCCGACATTGCTAACTTGCAGTTGGCGCATTGGCAATGCAATAGACAGAAGTCTGACAAGCTATATGCTGATGAGAAGACAAATGGAACAAAGGTGATTGGTAATCGGAATTTGCCACAAAGTACAGATTGGTTTAAGTATAAGAGTTAATTTTAAAAAATAGATAAAATAAAAAATAAATAATGTTTATTATTTAAAAAAACATTAACAGATAAATGTACAATGATGATGAATTGACCAGCTGAGAGTAGGGGGGTGACCCCCTCCCCCTCGAGGCTCCGGGGCTTCACACCGTCACTGTACATTTTTTCTCACGCAAAATGAAAGGTAGTTGTATAAAATGACATTGAAAGGTATGGGCTATCTAAGGAAGAAGTTAGCCAACTATAAAATGGGTGTAGATACTAGATATAATCAGTATGCTATGCAACACAACGATATGGATGTTGGGATCACGATACCACCTCAAATCAGACAACAATATCGGGCGGTATTAGGTTGGGCTGCTAAAGGTGTTGATAGCCTAGCAGACCGTTTAGTCTTTCGTGAGTTTGCCAATGACGTATTTGGGGCAAACGAAATCTTTGCTCAGAACAATCCAGATGTATTCTTTGATAGCGCGATCCTTTCAGCTTTGATTGGGTCGTGTTGTTTTGTCTATATCTCGCAAGGAGACGATGATGACGCTCCTAGGTTGCAGGTTATCGAGGCAAGCAATGCGACTGGTGTTTTAGATCCTATCACTGGTTTGCTGACTGAGGGATATGCAGTACTGAAGCGAGACGACAATGGTTATGCCGTGCTTGAGACTTATTTCACTGGTGATGTGACTTGGTTCTATCCAAAAGATGGTAAGCCGTTTGCAATCGGAAATCCAACGGGTGTTCCTTTGCTAGTGCCAGTCATTCATAGACCTGATGCGGTTCGTCCGTTTGGTCGGTCACGAATTACTCGGGCTGGGATGTACTATCAGAGATATGCTAAACGAACGCTTGAGCGGTCAGATGTTACTGCTGAGTTTTATTCATTTCCTCAGAAGTATGTGTTGGGATTGAGTCAAGATGCTGAGGCGATTGATACTTGGAAAGCGACTGTGTCTAGCTTACTTACATTTACGAAAGATGATGAGGGGGAAAAGCCGAGCGTGGGTCAATTCACCACATCCAGCATGTCTCCCTTTACTGAGCAGTTACGGACTGCAGCTGCTGGCTTTGCTGGGGAGATGGGTTTGACCTTGGATGATCTTGGTTTTGTGTCTGACAATCCGTCATCTGTTGAAGCTATCAAGGCTAGTCATGAGAACTTGAGGTTAGCTGGTCGTAAGGCCCAACGATCTCTAGGCTCTGGTTTGCTGAATGTGGCTTATGTGGCTACTTGTTTACGTGATGAGTTTCCATATTTGAGGAAACAGTTCAATAAAACGGTCGTGAAGTGGGAGCCTTTGTTTGAGGCGGACGCTAACATGTTGACCTTGATTGGTGATGGTGTTATCAAACTGAATCAAGCGGTGCCTGGCTATATGGATGCTGAAACCATCCGTGATTTGACTGGAATCAAAGGTTCAGACAAGCCTGCTCCAATAGTGAAGGAGGGTACAGATGGTGGAGGATATCGTTCCGATCCTGCTCAAGAAAATCAAGTCTGAGTTTGAAGGTGCTAGATTAGACAGCGAGGTCTTGAAAGACTTGCTGTCTAAACTAGACCATAGCAAGGCAAGTTATTTGGATGCCAATAAATATGCTATTGAAATTGGAGAGATACTTTCTAAGGGTCTGGGCGCCTCTCTGACGAACGAAACGCTACCAGATGGTAAAATGTATTACAATATCGCTCAACGTGTGCTGACGGACGTTCTGGGGCGAAATTACGAGCTTGTGAGTGATTATACTGAGCAAGTTCAGAAGAATTTGAACTCTGAGGCTAAAATTGGGTTAACTGCTCAGGTTCCTGAATTGAATCAAGACCGAATTGATGGGCTGGTCAATCGTTTAGCAAGTGAGGAAAGTTTTGATGATGTAAAATGGTTGCTTGATGAACCGATTGTAAATTTTAGTCAGAGTATTGTGGATGATAGCATTCGGAAAAATGTGGAATTCCATCATAAAGTGGGGTTGAGTCCGAAAATTGTTCGAAGAGTTGTCGGTCATCCGTGCAAGTGGTGCAAGAGTTTAGAGGGTTCATACAATTATCCAGAAGTTCCCAAGGATATATATAGACGGCATGGCAAGTGTAGGTGTACTGTTGACTATCATCCTGGTAATGGGAAGAAACAGAATGTTCATACTAAACGTTGGGCAGAATCTCAAAAAAGTGCTAAAATAGAAGTATTAAAAGGTGTAGGCTTACCTGTTCAATCTGGTGCAAGAAATTATTTTCGTGATGAATCGAATGATGATATTTTGCCAAAAGATTTTATTAAAGCAGAAAAGCACGCTTATCTTACGTATGACAAAATAAAAAATAGTAATCAAGAATTAGAGAAGCGAAAAATTTACTCGAACATTGGAAAGTTTAAGGAAATGAAAGACTTTACCAAGGAAGATGTTGACATTGCTTTTAATCATGTTTTTAATGATATCCATATTTTAAAAGACGGGGAAGGCTTATTTCATCCAGAAGTCAATATGGCAGAGTCGTGGGAGCGTCTGATTACTGGTAATGATATCCAATCACATGATTTGATATTATTGAAACACGAGCGATTGGAGCATGATTATATGTATGTCAGAGGGAATATGGATTATGATACTGCTCATGCTAAAACAGATGAAACATATAATTATGGTAATGCTTTGACTCGATATTTGGAAAGGAAGAATAATGTTAAAATTTAATTTGATTGAAGTTGTGAACGGTTTTTACCATTACGAGGTCTTTCCTGAAGGCGATGTAAGCAGAAGGGAAATTTTTGAATTTAATCCCTCTACCCGTGAGCTAAAGCGAAATGATCCCCCAAGATATGGTTTTGATTATGTGTCAAAATGCATCATAAATCTAAAAAATGAAGACGGCAGCTTGAAAGAATCAGGGCAAGTTGCTTGGTATTAAGCACCTAGAGAAATCTAAGTGCTTTTATTATGCTTAGAAAGGAGTAATGATGGAAAACACGATTGATTTTTCAGAGAAAAAGTCTAGTCTGGAGCGTGGTGCTTCCGTGAAAGAAATTTTGAAGGAGAATCTTGAGGCTAGTCATGCCTATACTTCGGTATTGGTAGTTTCTTTGGATAAAGATGGTGAGATAAATCTTGGCTATAGCTGGGATAGTAGTTTGCAGGCATTAGGAATGCTAGATGTTGCTAAAAACTATATTTTGAACGTAATCAATTAAATCATCCCAGCGATAGGGTTATCATGCGGTACGATTGAAAGGAGCAGTGGATGGCTAGAAAGAAACTTGGCAATCAGAATCCTACTCAATCGGTAATTTTAAAGTACGTCAAGAAAAATTCTAAGGCGAAAGAAGCGATAGAAATCTACGAGCGGACTGGTCTTTCTTGCTACGCTTGGCAAATCAACTTGTTGACATCCATTATGGCTGTTGATAAGGACGGTTTGTGGGTGCATCAAAAATTTGGCTACTCTATTCCTCGTCGTAATGGGAAGTCTGAACTCTTGTATCTTTTTGAACTTTGGGGCCTGCATAATGGACTAAATATCCTACACACGGCCCACCGAATATCTACCTCACATTCCTCTTTTGAAAAGGTTAAACGTTACCTTGAAAAAATGGGATATGTTGACGGTGAGCACTTTAGCTCTATACGAGCCAAGGGACAAGAGCGGATTGAACTGTTTGACGGCGGTGGGATTGTACAATTCCGTACCAGAACATCCAATGGTGGTTTAGGGGAAGGTTTTGACCTTCTTGTAATCGATGAGGCTCAGGAATATACGACTGAGCAGGAATCGGCGTTGAAATATACGGTAACGGATAGTAGCAATCCAATCACAATCATGTGTGGGACACCTCCTACACCTGTTTCAAATGGGACGGTATTCACAAATTACCGTAAGACTTGCCTTTTTGGGAAAGGAAAATACTCAGGTTGGGCAGAATGGTCGGTTTCTGAGGAAAAAGAAATCGATGATGTCGATGCCTGGTATAACTCCAATCCTTCAATGGGTTACCATTTGAATGAGCGGAAGATAGAAGCTGAGCTTGGTGATGATAAGCTAGACCATAATGTTCAGCGTTTGGGTTATTGGCCTGAATACAACCAGAAATCTGCTATTTCGGAAACGGAATGGAATGAGTTGTGTGTTGACTCTATGCCTGATTTATCAGGTAAGTTGTTTGTTGGAGTCAAATATGGTCAAGATGGCGCAAACGTGGCATTAAGTATTGCTGTTCGTACGGTAGATGAACGAATTTTTGTTGAGACGATTGACTGTCAGTCAGTCCGTAACGGGAATGACTGGATCTTGGATTTTGTCAAGCGTGCCGATGTGGCTACTATCGTAGTCGATGGGGCAAGTGGTCAGAAAATCCTTGATGAAGAGTTGAAAAAGGAACGCATGAAGAGCGTGATATTGCCTACGGTTAAAGAAATCATCGTGGCTAACTCTATGTGGGAACAAGGGATTTATCAAAAAACCTTGTGCCATGCTGGTCAACCGTCTTTAAAGAAAATCACAACCAACTGTGAGAAGCGGAACATCGGTTCAAACGGTGGGTTTGGCTATCGCTCGCATTTTGCGGATATGGATATTTCTTTGATGGATAGCGCCTTGCTTGCGCATTGGGCTTGTTTGACAACTAAGCCTAAGAAAAAGCAAAAAATCAGTTATTAAGAGGAGCAGTTGAAAGACTGCTTTTTTTGATGCCTAAAAAATTACCGAACTGCCGGGAAAGCAGGAGAAAGGAGACATGAAGATGTCTGAATTTAAAACGATTGAAACACCGGAAGAGCTAGATAACATCGTGAAGGAACGTCTCAGACGTGAGCGTGAAAAATTCGGTGATTATGATGAACTCAAGAAACGTGTTTCAGAACTAGAATCTGAAAATGGCGCTTTGAAAGCTACTGTTGAGGAAACAAAACAGACAATCGCCAAATCAGACGCTCAAATCACTGAATTGCAGGGGCAAGTGAGCAATTATGAAACTGCTAGCTTGCGAACTCGTATCGCTTTACAAAATGGCTTGCCTTATGACTTGGCTGACCGTCTTCAAGGTGCTGACGAAGAGGCGTTAAGGGCTGACGCTGAGCGTCTAGCTGGTTTTATGAGACCAGCAACACCTCAAGCACCACTAAGAGATACTGAGCCTGCTATCGGTGATGACAAAACTATGCAAATGAAGCAGATGCTTCGTGAATTACAACCAAAAGGAGAATAAAAAATTATGGCAGATAATTCAATGAAAAGTGGAACACTTTTTAAACCAGAACTAGTAACAGAATTAATCAGCAAGGTACAGGGAAAATCTGTACTGGCTAAATTGTCAGCACAAACACCTATTCCATTTAATGGAGTAGAGCAATTTATCTTCAATCTTGAAGGAAATGCCCAAATTGTTGGTGAGGGTGAACAAAAACTTGGAAATAAAGCGAAATTGACTTCAAAAGTTATCAAACCGCTTAAATTTGTTTACCAAGCTCGCATTACAGATGAGTTCAAGTATGCTTCAGAAGAAAAGCAAATGAACTTCTTGTCAGCTTACATGGATGGCTTTGCTAAGAAGATTGCAGAAGCATTTGACATTTCGGGTCTTCATGGATTGGAGCCAAAAACAATGACGGACGCTTCTTTCCGTGCAACAAACTCATTTGATGGTGTGATTAGTGGAAGCACCGTGACGTATGATGAAGCAAAAATTGATGAAAATATTGAAGATGCAGTACAACAGGTTATTGCCCGTGGTTGCGAGGTAACAGGTATTGCCTTATCGCCAACAGCAGGTCATGCATTAGGTAAACTAAAAGACGCTGATAAACGTGCGGTTTATCCTGAGTTCCGCTTTGGTCAAAATCCTGATTCATTCTACGGAATGAAATCAGACATCAACAAGAACCTTACTGTCACTGGTGGAAGTGCTGAAACAGACCACGTTATTGTAGGGGATTTCCAAAACCGCTTCAAGTGGGGTTATGCTGAAAATATCCCAATGGAAATCATCGAATACGGAGATCCAGACGGTGCTGGTCGTGACCTTAAAGCCTACAATGAAATCTGCTTGCGTGCGGAAGCCTTTATCGGCTGGGGTATTCTTGATGAAGATGCCTTCGCTCGTGTGAAAGCGTAAGTTTTATGGCTTTATACCGCGATACGAAAACGGGCGTGATTATCTCCGCTGAGAGTATTCTTGGCGGAGATTGGGTGCCTGTGGAAGATACGGCTCCAAGCGGAGGAGACATGACCGTAGCGGAATTGAAGTCTAGTTTGGATGAATTAGGTATTGATTACGATAAGGGTTCAAAAAAATCCGATTTGGTAGCCTTGTACGAGGAAAACAAGGGTTAAGCTATGGGAAATTTTGCAAAGATTGAAGACCTGGAATTGTTGTGGCGCTCGTTGAAATTTGATGAGCGTGCAAGGGCTGAGGCTTTGTTGGAAGTTGTATCTAATTCTTTGCGAGTTGAAGCTGAAAAAGTCGGTAAAGACCTTGACGATATGGTGGCAGAAAGCGTGTCATTCGCTAGTGTTGCCAAGTCTGTCACGGTCGATATCGTGGCACGAACCCTCATGACCTCAACAGACCATGAACCAATGACTCAGGTATCTGAAAGTGCCTTGGGTTATTCGTTTAGTGGTTCTTACCTTGTCCCTGGAGGCGGTCTCTTTATCAAAGATACCGAACTTAAAAGGCTTGGTTTGAAGAAAAAACAACGATATGGAGCGATTGAAATTTATGACCTACCTAAAAGGAATCCCTGTCATTTTAGTGGACAAGGTAGAAATTGGTAACGACGATTTCGGTCATCCAATTCATCGTGATGTTGAGATTGAGGTTCAAAATGTATTGGTTGTCCCAACTTCATCAGAGGACGTCATCAATCAAATGAACTTGACTGGGAAGAAGGCAGTCTATACACTTGGTATTCCCAAAGGAGATACTAACAAGTGGGAAAACCGTGAGGTCAAGTTTTTTGGTCGTAAATGGCGGACAATTGGCATCCCTCAAGAGGGGATTGAGTCAATGATTCCATTATCTTGGAATAGAAAGGTCATGGTTGAAGTTTATGAGTAATATGAAGTTTCAATTGAATCCACTAGGGGTATCTGCTCTATTACGCTCTCCTGAAATGCAAGCTATTTTAGAAGAGAAAGGGCAAGGGATTGCTGAAAGAGCTGGTGAGGGGTTTGAATTGACTGTATCGCCAGGGCAAAAGCGTGCCAATGCAAAGATTAGTACGACTGATATCAAGAGCATGGCTAGAAATAAAAAACATAATATTTTACTGAAGGCTATGAGAGCAAGATGATCGAATTAGTTATAAAGAAATTTTTGGACGGACAGTTAGGTGTTCCGTCTTTTTTTGAACATAAACCGAATATGCCTGAAAGTTATGTCATTTTAGAAAAGACTGGAAGTGGTGGAAGTGACTACGTTCATTCTGCTACATTCGCTTTTCAAAGTTATGCACCATCACTTCAAAAGGCTGCTGAGTTAAATGAGAAAGTCAAGAAAGTAGTTGAGGATCTCATCACAGTCAACGAAGTCAGCGGTGTGCATCACAATAGTGACTACAACTTTACAGACACGAAAACGAAGCAATATCGCTATCAAGCGGTATATGACATTAATTATTTTTAAAAAGGAGGTGTAGTTTTGGCGCCAGAATTAGAAGCGACAGAAGTAAGAACACCAAATGCAGAATCAACAGGAGGAAAGAATATGACGACTGCATCAGCATCAAATGTAACGGCTGCTAAGCCGAAAATTGGAGGGGCGGTTTCTACTGCTCCAACTGGAACAAATCTACCATCAAATGCCAAGGCAGTATTGGATGCTGCATTTAAAACGTTAGGTTACATTTCAGAAGATGGTTTGACCAACGAGAACTCGCCAGAAAGTGAAAAAGTCAAAGCTTGGGGCGGACAAACAGTCTTGTCTTCTCAAACTGAAAAGAAAGACACTTTCAAATACAAGTTGATTGAGAGTCTGAATGTTGAAGTCTTGAAAGAAGTATATGGACCAGATAACGTCTCAGGAACGCTTGAAACAGGTATCACTATTAAAGCTAATAGTAAGGAATTGCCAGAACATATCTTGGTTATCGATACATTGTTGAAAAACGGCTATGTGAAACGTGTTGTTATCCCTCGTGGTCAGGTTAGCGAAATTGGCGAAATCAAATATAAAGACGGCGAACCTATCGGCTATGAATTGACAATCACTGCATTGCCAGACAACAGTGAAAATACTCACTACGAATACATTCAAGGAGCGTAAAGCAAATGGAAGAAATCTTAAAAGGAAAAACGGAATCAGGATTTGAATACAAAATCCCTAAAAAACGATTGAAAAATTTTTATCTCATGCGTGAAGCTTCCAAAATGGAAAAAGGGGATTTTGAAGCAGCTGAAAAAATGCTCAATCTTCTTTTCGGTAAAGAACAAGCCGAAAAATTCTTGAATCATTTGGAAGAAGGGGAAGATTTCCTTGATTCTGAAGTGTTATTCGCTGATATTAAGAGCATTTTCGAAGCTAATAAAGAGTTAAAAAAATCCTAGTCCTTGCTCAGATGATTAGCACAGACGAGGATGCCCTTGTCTGTGATTTAGCGGAAACCTATCAGATATACGACTATAAACAGCTACCTTTAAATCAGGTGGCTGTTTTGGCGTATGGTTTGCGTGATGATTCGCGGATAAAGCAGATTATGTCTAACCAGATTGTCCCTCTGGAAACGACGTTACTTGCAAGCATCGTAGACAGACTTTCTCTTTCTTTGTGGTTGCAGACAAAGGATGGTCAAAAGGGTGTTAATCGTCCTGCATCCATCGCGGATCAATTAATTAAGAGAGATAAGAGTGAGAATGATGACAAAGACTATCTCGTCTTTGAATCTGGTGAGGACTTTGAAAATTATCGCAGGTCATTGCTTGCGAAAACGGGAGGTGATGAATAATTGGCAACAGAATTAGGAAAAGCCTACGTTCAGATCATTCCATCGGCTAAAGGTATTAGTGGAATGATTCAAAAAGAATTGGGTGGTGAAGTTGCCTCTGCAGGAACGAGTGCAGGTCAATCCCTCGGTTCTAAAATGATGGGCGCCCTTTCGGGTGTTATTGCTGCTGCTGGCATTGGTCAGGCAATCGGAGCATCCATAACTGAAGGGGCAGCCCTTCAACAATCTCTTGGAGGTATCGAAACCTTATTTAAAGACTCAGCTGATAAGGTCAAAGGATTTGCAAATGAGGCCTACAAGACAACAGGTCTGTCAGCCAATGCCTATATGGAAAATGTTACAGGTTTCTCAGCCAGCTTGCTACAATCGCTTGGTGGAGATACTGATAAAGCAGCTAACATAGCTAATATGGCAATGATTGATATGTCAGACAATGCCAATAAGATGGGAACATCTATGAGCAGCATTCAATTAGCTTATCAAGGATTTGCCAAACAGAATTATACGATGCTAGATAACCTTAAATTGGGTTATGGTGGTACGAAACAAGAAATGCAACGACTTTTGGCGGATGCTGAAAAATTAACAGGTGTTAAATATGACATCAATAATCTATCAGACGTTTATAGCGCCATTCACGCTATCCAAGAGAATTTGGACATCACTGGTACGACAGCGAGAGAGGCAGCAACTACATTTACGGGTTCATTTGAATCTATGAAAGCAGCCGCTCAGAATGTCCTTGGTAAAATTGCGATTGGTGAGAATGTCTTGCCAGCCTTGCAGGCGCTAGCTGAAACGACTAAGACATTCCTTTTCAATAACTTTTTGCCTATGGTAGGAAATATCTTATCAGGGCTGGGTGTTGTTTTGACCGAGGGATTGAGTACGGTTGCTTCTCAATTATTCGGAGATGAATTTGGAAATGCAGTTTATAGTCAATTGTCTAGAGTGACAGGTATCTTCCAAACATTCTTTGACATGATATTTGGTTCGATGTCCAAGCAAGATAATATCGATATCTTAGAAGCCTTGGGGTTTAGCGAAGGCGCTGCAACTCAAATTGTTAATATCGCTGATAATATCCGAGTGACCTTTGAGAATATCGGGTCAACTATTGGAGATGTTATCAGTATTGTAGCTGATTTCGTAGGTGACCTGCTAGGAATACAAGGAAGTGAGCAAAATGTAAATCTTTTAGGTTCGGCTTTTGAAGGACTTTCTAACATCTTGAAAGATGCTTCTTCGATTGTAAAAGACATGACAGGTTGGTTAAAAGAACATCCTGATATAATTTCTGCAGTAGTATCTTCAGTAGTTGGATTGACAGCAGTTTGGAAGACCTATAAAGCTATTAGTTTAGGTATAAAGGCTGTCGAAACTGCTAAGAATGCGATTTTCGGGGTCTCTTTTGCATTGTCTCAGGCTAGAGCGGTTGCTAGTGGAACCTTGACGGCCGCTTTAGCAGCTGAGAATGCGGCAGCAGTTGGAGCTAGCGGTTCTTTTAGTCTATTCAATGCGGTCATGTCTGCAAATCCTATTGTTCTTGTTGTTGGTGCAATCGCTGCACTGGTAGCTGCATTAGCTTGGTTCTTCACTCAAACTGAAACAGGTAGACAAATTTGGCAAGGCTTCATGGATTGGTTGTCTAGTGCTTGGCAGTCTATTAGTTCAACATTGTCTGGTGTTTGGAATGGTATTGTTGAAACAGCTACGACCGTCTGGAACAATATGATGGCTGTTGTTGCTCCAATCATTCAAACAGTTGTTGATTTCATTAAATCCGTTTGGGATGGTATTTCCCAATGGTGGTCTGAAAATCAAGCGTTAATTCAACAAACTTTTGAAACAGTTTGGAATGCTATTCAGACCGTTATTCAGACTGTCATGCCGATTATTCAATCGGTAATTGAAACAGCCATGAATATCCTCGGACCTTTAATTGAAGGAACTTGGAATAATATCTGCACGGTTGTAACAACGGTTTGGGAATTGATTAAAATCGCTATTCAAACCGCTATGGAGGTTATCAGCGGAATTATAACCGCTGTTATGGCAATAATAAACGGAGATTGGTCTACAGCTTGGGAAGCGATCAAAGGAGTCGGCGAGGCAATCTGGAATGGATTATCAGCTGCTGGGCAAGCAATATTTGATGGATTCGCTCAGATATTATCTAATATTTGGGAAACAATCAAGAGTGTAGCAAGTAATGCTTGGGAAGCACTCAAGTCTAGTGTGCTAAGTATTATCGATAACTTGGTATCTGGTGCCCAATCTGCATGGGATACAATGTCAAATGCTGTATCAACTTTAATAAGTAATGTCACAGGCTTCTTTGATCAATTATGGAATATTGATTTAAGCGGTGCTGGTCGTGCTATTATGGATGGATTTTTAAATGGTTTGAAATCTGCATGGAGTGCAGTAACTGACTTTGTTGGCGGTATTGCTAGCTGGATTCGTGACCACAAAGGTCCAATTGAGTATGACCGAAAACTCTTGATTCCAGCAGGTAATGCGATTATGCAAGGTCTTAATAGAGGATTGCAAGATCGTTTTAAAGATGTAAAGAAATCAGTCAGTGGGATGGCTGGTGAAATTAACGATGTTTTTTCAGGCGACTCAATTGACACAAATATGTCAACGACTGTTGCTAAAAACCTTGAAGCAAGTTTGGCTATGCCAAAGGCTGAAATCGAGGCAAAAGACAGTCAAACCGTGTCTGAGATAGCAATTCTGAGAGAAAGTATGGAGAAAATCCTTACTGCTATCCTTGAAAAGCCGTCAGATACTTACCTGGACGGTGAAAAGATAGCCTTGAATAGCTATCAACGACAAGGTGCAATCTATGCGAGGGAGGGAATTTAATGAATTATATGATTATTAACGGATTCAATACTTCAACCCTCCCAAATTGTGTGGTGACAGATTTTGGTGATGTGGAAGCAGCAAAACCAAAAGTATCTGAAACTGCTAACCTTTTTGGGGTTAACGGAAGTTATCGGGTACTGGATGGTGCTTATGAGAGTTATGAACGAACGTTTGCATTTTACCTTCCAAGGACGGTAGACCCGTCTAAAATCGTGGAGAGGTTTCAACCAAAAGATAATACGCTAGAGTTTAGCTACCAGCTAGGCTCTTTATTTTATGCTGATTTCGTCAGTGCAAAATACAAACCTCAAGGTATGCACGGATGGAAACTAGAAATCAAGTTGAGTATGCAACCATTCCGTTATCAAAAATCTGTTGAACCTTTAATTTTCACATCAAGTGGAAACATTAACAATCCAGCTTCAGTCTATAGCGAGCCAGTAATCGAGATTGAAGGTGACGGAGATATTTCTTTGACAATTGGGCGTACAACCATGCACTTGACGATTAGACAGAAAGCCACGATTGATTGTAGACATAAGAAACAAAACATCTACAATGCTGAAGGTGCTATTCAAAATACTCTACGAAAACGTGGAGGCTTCTTTGAGTTAGCAGTTGGAAATAACGGTCTAGTATTCACTGGAAATATTCGTAAGGTAACTGTGAGGCCGAATTGGAGGTATATCATATGATTTACCTTACAAATGGCAATATGCCTCTGAACGAGGCTTACAATGACGAAATCGTCCAAGAACGAAATAATACGTATCAACTAACCTTTCGATTTCCTACATCAGACCCTAAATGGGAATTACTGAGAGAAGAAACATTCCTGACTGCAGATGACCTACACGGTGAGCAGGATTTTGTTATTTTTGAAATTGAAAAGCAAAATGGCTATATCCAAGTATATGCCAATCAAGTCTTAAGTCTCTTAAACAATTATCTTGTTAGTGCAGTTAATGCTGATCAAGTTACTGGTTCGAGAGCGTTAAGTTTATTTGCAGGTAGTATTACCAGAGAACACCCGTTCTCTTTCTTCTGTGATATTGAAGACAGACATACCTTTAATATTAAAGAGAAGAATGCGATGGAGGTCTTAGCTAAAGATAAGCACTCTATTCTTGGCCAGTGGGGCGGAGATATGGTGCGAAATGGCTACAACTTACGCTTGCTAAAAAATGGCGGTTCAGAAAATGAATCGCTTTTTATGTATAAGAAAAACCTATCTAGCTATCAGCACAAGACTTCTACCAAATCGCTAAAAACTCGGATAACCTTTAAAACGACTGTTAAAGGCGAAGGAGAAAATGCAGTTGACCAAGATTTTAAAGTCGTAATAGATAGCCCTTTGCTTGGTAAGTATAGTCAAATCTATGAAGCTGTTGTTGAGGTTAATGATCAAGACGTCAAAGACCAAGATAGCTTAATCAAGTACGGTAAACAATATTATCGTACCAGCATGTGTGACATGATGGAAGATAGCCTTGAGATTTCGGTTGTAGGCCAGAGTGATGTAGCAGTTCAAATGTTCGATGTTGTAAGTATCTACCATGATTGGTATGGTCTTGACGTTCGTAAGAAAATCACCAAATACACCTACTCTCCAATGGCTAAAAAGCTGAAATCTATCGGTTTTGGGACGTTCCAGTCTAGTCTAGCTAGTGCAATCGGTGGGATGGTAAATGATGCGGTTCAAGGCGAAAGCCAGAGATTGCATGAGATTTTAAACGAACGTTTAAAAAAAGAAATCGCAAACGCTGATCGTGCATTTGATGCTGAATTTGCCAAGCGTGAGAAAGCTATCAAGGACGCCGTGGAGCAATACAAGGCTAAAGCTGAAGAGCTCGGCGCCAAAATCCACGAGGAAGTGGAGAAAGGCCGTCCTGATTTCTTGAAGTCAATCAAGGAAGAACTGCTTCAGGATAAGGATTTCAAAGAGAATAACAAAGACGCTATAGCTGAATTATCAAAGAAATTAGAACAGGTCAGCGAATCCGCAAGTATCAATGCTCGGTTGATTGGTGGTGACGGTACTACTCAGTACAATAAGAACCGAGTTGCTGGTGGAACAGCTAAGAAGATAGCCTACGGTACTGATTATGTCGAAGTCGGACATAATGGTGACGGCTTCGAATTAGGTAAGCAGTACGTTATCAGCTGGTCGGGTGTCTGCACGCCTTACGGTAAGGCAGATGTTACTCTAACAGTTAATAAGGATAGTTTCAACGGTGGACACGTTCGATTCAATCCAACAAATACGATTATGCCAGTGATTGAGCAGGATGTTACCAAGAAGACGGAAAAGATTCTATCTGTTTATTATGGCGGATATAGCGTTGTATTCTCGGGTGATTGGTATCAGACGCAAGAACAGTCACTAATGATTGATAATCGAAACTCAATGATTGAAATCACGCCAGTTTATAAGACGGTTGCTGATGGGCAAAATGCTAGATATGAGGGAAGTTGGAGCGAGAGTCCAACTTTTATTTTTGATGGAGGTAGAACATGACGGAAACAATACCCGTAAGGGTACAGCACAAACGCATGTCAGCCAGCGATTGGGCAAGTAGTAGCTTAATCTTACTTGATGGTGAGTTAGGTGTTGAGAGTGATACTGGTAAGGTTAAGGTCGGAAATGGCCGTGACCGATTCTCAGCATTGCAATATCTAACAGGACCAAAGGGAGACCGTGGGGAACGTGGCGAGACTGGACCCAGAGGTGCTGACGGTGTTATGCGGTTTGAGGCTTTGACAAGCGAACAAAGAGAAAGTTTGCGAGGTCCGCAAGGACCAACGGGACAGACTGGCCCACAAGGAAATACTGGTCCAGCAGGACCTGCAGGTCCAAGAGGTCCCGAAGGTCAGAGAGGCCCTCAGGGTTTGCCTGGACCAACAGGACCACAAGGTCCGAGGGGTGCAGATGGCGTTGTACGTTACGACAGCCCAGAAGCCCGACAATCCTTGGCTGATTATGCTAGAAAATCTGAAACTCCAACTTATCGTATTGCTAAAGGTGACATTTCTGGAGGAGGCGTTGGTGCTAATGGAACAATAACAACAGATAACATCATGAACCCTGACGGAATAAAAGTTGGTGATATCGTTGAAGATTACTGGAATAGTGCAACCAGTGTTAACCAAGGTTTTTGGGAGGTGACGGCTGTTAACGGTACTAATGTCTCTGTTCGAGGGATTGGTACGAGGGATTTTCCAACACCTTACAATGACACTGAGGTGAAACGTAGGATTTCAGCATTAGAAAGCCGTCCAGTGAACCCGAGTATCATCAACCAAAATGGTTCTCAGCCTTTGAAATACTGGGCAGGGACTGAGGCACAGTATAATGCTATCACTAATAAAGATGCGAATACCATCTACGATATTTTCAAACAGCAGTGAGGTTAGGAAATGGATATTACTATTCAAAACGTTCGTTCGTCCGCTCTTGAGCATAACGGACGGTACTACAAGGTATTCCAACCACGGTCACGAGATGAATTGCTGAAGCTTCATCATATGGGATGTGTGGGTGATACGGTTCTAACTGATATTCAGATAGAGCAGGGTGATTTCCCAACTAGCTTTGTTGAACCTACAGTAACTCAGCGTTCTTTGTCTGGTTTGTTCAAAGACATGCGAAATATTGAGTTGGAACTCAGAGACCCAAATAGCACACTTTGGGGTAAAATTCAGAAGAATAACCAAGGGGCATTGAGCCAATTCTTTGACAAAGATGTCAAGAGTGCTATCGCTCAAACTGCCAACGAAATCAGGCAGGAAGTGCGAAATGCTACTGCTAGTAGCAATGATGCTCTTAGTCAGGCTAAGGACGAACTCAGACGTGAAACAACTACTGCAATTACTCAAACCGCTGATGCCATTCGTCAAGAGGTAAGAACAACAGTTAACAGTAGTAACTCAGCAATTAATCAGGTTAAACAGGAATTAACAAGTTCACTCTCACAAACTGCTAGTGAAATCAGACAAGAGGTGCGTGAAGCAGGTAAGGGTGCGTCAGTATCTGTTACATCAAGCGGTGTTACGATTGGTGCTACTACCTTAACTGGTAAGCAATTAGCTTCGGTCATCTCTACTAGTCAAGACGGTATCGATTTGATAGCGCCTAAAATCCGAGTGCAATCGGACATGATTGTGGACGGGTCTATCACAGGTAGTAAGATGGCAGCAGGGTCTGTCAGGGCAGAGCATATTGCAGCAGGAGCGATTTCTGGTGATGACATAACAGTCACAGATGCCTTGATTCGTAATCTAACTGCCAAGGACGGTTTAATTGAGAAATTAACATCCAAGGAAATCTTCTCTACCAAGGTATCATCTATACTGAACAGTTCAACCTTCCTTGAAGCTTACAAAGGTTGGATTGGTGGGTTCCAAATTGGTACTCACGATTCAGGCTCAGGTAAGTGGCTCACAGGTAGTAATCATTTCTCAGTAGGTATGGGGAATGGTGAAGGTGGCTCAAAAACTACAGCTCTCTGGGTTAACTGGGGAGACCGCTGGGACAAAGTAGGTGATACTGCCTGGTATGTTAGAAATGATGGTCGTATGTTTTGTTACAACACTGCCGAATTTTGGAATACACCTGTTATTCACGGCGATTTGAGAGTAACAGGTTCAATCTACTACGACAATAGAGATTCTGGCGGTAATGCAGGCTATTGGGTTTCATCTCCGAAATACTCACATATTGAGCCTTCTGGTGGCTCTTTGTATCTCTACTACAGCGGTAGTGGTTACGATTGGATTGCAATGAATCAAGATGCGTCTGACAGACGATACAAGACCAATATTAAAGATAGTCCTGTTTCAGGTCTTGAGGTTATCAATAATCTTAAAACCTATAGTTATCGTAAAGAATACAAAGGCGTAGTTGAAGATATTTCATGCGGTATTATGGCTCAAGACGTGCAGAAATACGCACCAGAAGCTTTTTGGGAAAATCCAGACGGTGTATACACCTACAAGGTATTTGAATTAGTACCTTATTTAATTAAGGCAATTCAGGAATTAAATCAAAAATTGGAGGCAATTAATGGATAAAGAACAAGCAATCAGCAAGTTAGTCGCTGAATCACTAGCGAACAGACTTGCAGAAAGCGAATTAAACCAAGCGCATTTAGAAGCACGTTATACGCTTGCTTTGACTGAATTAAAAATGTTTCATGCAGTCTTAGAATCAGACCAAGCATTGAAAGAACTTTTTGAAGAAGCACAAAACAAAATGAAAGAGGTTAATTAAATATGAATTATGAAGTATCAGTCAAACCTTATTTGAAAGGCACAGAAAATAAAACAATAGTCGGAATCAAAATGGAATATAACAGTCGTTATTCTTTTGAGCAAGTAGAACTTCACGGCGACCACACACAAGATAGCGAAGCTGCACTCATTCAAGCAGTACTAGACCATATTCGTACTGAACTTGATCCAACAAGTGCTATCGTGCAAGCACAGGCGAAGTTGGAAGAAACGACTCATGAACTCGCTGAAACTAAAGCTAAACAGACAGCTACAGATGAAGAAGTTAAGCATAATAAAGCTGAAACAGACCGTTATGGAAAGATTATCCATGCGGTCGTTTTAAATGCCGTAGCAGGGAAGACAATTGCTTACGGAACTAACTACAAGGAATTAGTAGAGTTGATTCCACTGGCTGAGGTCGGCAAACACTACATGCCTCATGACTTGATTACTATCGAAGACCCAGCACACGTTGAAGTGGACGGTGAAGGCAAGCGTATCTTGGTTCAGTTGAATAAGGAATTCACTTACAATGGTGAACCAGTCAGCGATTTCGCCCGTAACGGCCGTCTTGAGATGGACGGAACAGGCGCAGCATGGAAGTACGAGCCTAAAGGACAGTAGAGGTATTTTATGGCAGAATTTGAACGTTTAATTGTCCAAATCTTCCTCTCTCTGATTCCTGTTGTCGGACTTTATTTCTCAATGAAAGACCGAGCTACCAAGCAAGAGAATCGTCTTACGGTTCTAGAGAAAGACATCGAAAATCTGAACGAATTTAAAAGATCTGCAAATAAACGACTAGATAACCATGATGAACAGAATAAGGCTATCTTGGTACTTGCAGAACAAGTTAAGTCGTTAGGTGAAGATGTCAGAGAGTTGAAAACGTTGATTCAAAGCAAAACTTAAAAAGGAGCGCAGAATGGGTTGTAATACGACAAATCTGGCTCAATTTGACGGTGGCTGTTTAATTAAACAAGGGGACATCTCTTCCACATTTGGTTATGAACTATTAGACGAGAATTTGCAGGCGATACCCTCATTAAATGGACAAGAAGCACTTGTCACATTAACGTTAGGTAATTCGCAATGGTCGAGAAGGGTCACAGTAGAAAATCAAAGCGTGGGATTTAGTATCACTGACATCTTACCCACAGGGACGTATAGGTTAGAAATTACGGTCGGTGGTTATGTATTTCCAAGTGATAGAGGAACCTACATCAAGATAGTTGCGTCAGATAGAGAACTGGTGACAAACGAAATCTACGCTCTTAAGGAGCTGGATATCGCAGAAGAAGTTAAGAAGCAACTTGCAGAAAGAACTGTAGGTAGCGATGGCACAGTAAGTCAGGAATTTCCTGACTTACTCTTTTATTATAATTTAGGAAAGGTGTAACAACATGGACACAACAAAATTAACGGCATTCGCACAGGCAGTTGGGGTTGATATCAAAGAGCTAAAACAACTGCTAAATGGTAAGATTGACAATGCGACAGTCACACAACTGATTGAACAAGCTAAGACTGCAGTCAAGAATGAGATTTTGGGTGAGGGTGTATCTGAGGATTTGAACACGCTCAAAGAAATCGCTGATAAGATTGCTAGCATGAGCGGTGACACGCAAAGCGCAGTTGTTCAAAAGATTTCAGATTTAGGTACACGACTTGACAACATTGCTAATCTTGATTTAGTAACAGTCTATAACCAAGCGAAAGCGTGATTGACATGAGCAATTTAGAGGAATTTGCTCAGGCGGTTGGCCGTGATGTGAAGGTGCTGAATCAAAAGCCAAGTCCTCAATTAACTTTAACAGGAAATACCCTCGGCATTGTCGGGGGTAATACTGTTACCATTCCGCTACCAGACAACGTAGGTCATGAAATCCGTGGCACAGGCTCACCAGAAGGCCGTATAACGGCCGAAATAGGGACGACCTATGTAGATGTCAACGTGACCAACGGCGCCCTTAAATGGATTAAAGAGAGTGGAAGTGGTAACGCTGGCTGGAGGGTTCTTATTGGAGATACTGGCTGGATGAATCTAAATATTTTATCAAAATTAGGTGACTCGTTTTTAAAAATAAGACGTATTAACAACCAAGTAACGTATCAATTTGGCGGTCTTCAATGGGGTTGGTTTGGGATTGTGAGACGTGGTGGAACTGGGTATGTTGCTCAAGAAACTGACCGCGAACGCAATGTACAAATTTTAGGATTTTACGGCATTCCTCAAGGTTTCAAGACATCTAATTCATTAATTGGTCCAATATATAATGATAGAGGGACGCCGTACGGAACATGGTATGTTGGAAACCCATCAGATTTAAATCAATTAAGATTTCAATTCTTAAACCCAGTGCCAACTGATAGCGATATCGGCGATATCCGTGTAAGCACCATCTCTTACCTAACAGACGACCCTTGGCCAACAACTCTTCCGTGAGGTGACACATGAGAGATAGAGCAAAGATTTTAGTAGGGAACCGTGAGGTTGCTAAAAGGTATATAGGTAGCAGGTTGGTGTGGGAGAATAACTCATCTCTGATTTTAGAATTAAAAGGTGCCAGAATTTGGAAATATTGGGGTGGCTTAAATGTCGATATCGGTGATAACCAGATAGAATTAAGTCGTATCAAATATGTCGAAATCGATGGCGATTTAGTAAAACTAACAAACCCGGTTGCTAGCTATCAACCAAAAACAGTGTACCTGACTTCTCAGAAGAACTTAAAAAATTATGACGGAAACTATGATATTAAATTTTATGATAAAAACAAGGAGGAAACAACATGATTAACTGGAAATTAAGATTACAAAATAAATTCTTTTGGCTGACTGCAATCCCAGCATTCTTGCTTGTCTTGCAAGCTGGTGCAGCAGTCTTCGGATATCGTCTAGATTTAGGCGATATTGGCAACAAACTGATTTTGCTTGTGAATGCGGTATTCGTGTTCTTGACTGCTATTGGTCTAGTTAACGACCCAACAACCAGCGGAATCACAGACAGCACACGAGCGCTAGAATACAAGAAACCAAGCGAAGACTAGGAGAGAACAATGAAGAAAAACGACTTATTCATCGACGTATCTAGCCATAATGGATACGATATTACAGGTATTTTGGCTGACATGGGTACACAGAATACCATTATCAAAATTTCTGAAAGTACAAACTATCTAAACCCTTGCCTGCCTGCTCAAGTTGAGCAATCCAATCCTGTTGGATTCTATCATTTTGCTTGGTTTGGTGGTGATGTGGAAGAAGCAGAGCGAGAAGCACGCTACTTCCTTGATAATGTACCTCAAAAAGTAAAATACTTGGTATTGGACTACGAAGATCACGCTAGCGGAGATAAACAATCAAATACAGATGCTTGTATTCGCTTCATGGAAATCCTTAAAGAAAATGGCTATGAGCCAATCTATTACAGCTACAAGCCATTCACGCTCAATAATATCTATTATGAGCAGATTCTTGCACAATTCCCAAATAGTCTTTGGATTGCTGGATATGGGCTAAATGATGGTAACGCTGACTTTGAATACTTCCCAAGCATGGACGGAATCCGTTGGTGGCAATACTCTTCAAATCCGTACGACAAGAACATTGTTTTACTAGATGATGAAGAAGCTAAACCCGAATGGAAACAGAACGATACAGGTTACTGGTATGTTCGAGAAGACGGCTCTTATCCAAAAGAAAAATGGGAAAAGATTGACGGCACCTGGTATTACTTCGACGAGAGAGGTTATTCAATAGCTTCTCGCTGGTTGAAGGATGATGGTAAGTGGTATTATTTAAAAGAAAACGGCGCAATGGCCATTGGTTGGGTGTTTGTGAATGGTAAATGGTACTATCTTGATGCTTCAGGAGCAATGGTTACTGGCTGGGTTCAATATAAGGACAAACTATACCATCTCAAAGAGGAGAACGGCGAAATGTCTTCAAAAGAACTTGTTAAAGTTGAAGGTGGCTGGTACTATGTCAACGAGGATGGCAGTCGTTCAGATAAGCCAGAGTTCACAGTTGAGCCTGAAGGCTTGATTACAGTTAAATAAAACAGAAAGGAAACTTTCTAAATTGTTCTCTCACCGCAGGCTCAGGCTTGCGGTTTTTTTGTTTGACAAAATTAAAAAAATGTGTAAGAATAAGAATAAGTAGAATTGAAAACAGGAAAACTCACCTCCTTTCGATTCGTCTAGCCTTTTCGTGAGGCAATGAGGGGGCGGAGAGACGCGCTCGTCAACAGAAGTATCTCATTGGAAATGTTGCTCACTTTTTAGCGAGCTTTTTATCTAAGGAACTTGAAGATCCTAAACGTTTTAAATTCTCAACATTTCAGAATTATTCTACTAGATTAAAAGTAATTACAGAAAAAGACTATACAGAAAAAGACTATTTAGAGTAGATGATGTTTCCGCAGGTCGTTTGGCTTGCGGTTTTCTATTTTGCAAAAACACGTATTTTGAACAATTAGAACCAGAAATTATAATCCTATTGTTCAAAAAAACGATTACATGAAGAATAGGGAGGGTGTATGGCAGGGTATTATTGTCAAAAACGGTGTTTTGTTAAAAATAAAAACAATGAAATTACTCACTGATTCTTTTGCAAACTATTAAAACCTTCTCAACTATACGGGCAAAAAGTGAATACGATGATGAATACGATTTAAAAAAATGATGGCAATTAATGAAAATGATTTTAATAAAAAATAAGTAAAAACCTAACTATTGATAAGTAATGATAAGCATTTGTAAACGTATTTCGATTGTGATATAATGAGATAAAATTTTGAATATAGAGAGTTTTCTGACAATGAATC
>ERZ772920.300-NODE-300-length-28729-cov-9.957453_pt1 | contig 28729 bp, 27 predicted proteins | sample MGYA00511469_ERZ772920 | MGnify/ENA primary metagenome ERZ772920 (study PRJEB29015, sample SAMEA2738069) | human oral metagenome | biome: human oral; feature: human-associated habitat; material: saliva | place: China | collected 2216 ... | reverse complement strand
ACATAATCTCTGCTATTATCGGTGCGATATACGTCTTGCGCTTATACTTTAGGTTAAATATAATCTCCTTCTCGTACATTCCGTACTCTGTACACGTGTAGCCTCTATCAAATGAATGTCCATGTTCTCTGCAGTTATAACAAGTAGAGAGAGGATTATGCTCTCCGAGTAACTTGCCACATTTGTCACATGTCCGCACATTCGCCCAGCTTATGTTATCCAAACAAGACCTACATAAGCTGTATGAAGCGGATTCATCTATTAACCTGCCACAGCAGATACAATATAGCGATTTCGGATATATAAGATTTAATAAAGTATTTTTCAATTAAAAAACCTCCTGCGATATCATCGTCGATTCTATGATATCGCAGGAGGGATTCCCTTCAGCACATACTTATGAAAGAGTGATTTATGGCGTATATGCACAGTATAAAATACCATTTTCTATACTTATTTTATATTAAATAACATTAAATTTTTATAAAAGTCCGCCCATATCGACTTCCCTGAGCCTCGCCTCAAGCCCAGTATAGCGTTCATCTATTCTGTTGTTATCAATCATCCTATGCATACGCTCCTCTGAACCAACTAGTATTACCAGCTTCTTACCCCTAGTGATTGCTGTATATAGTAGGTTTCTCGTCGCAAGCATCGGTGGAAATCCTGATATCGGCATAATTACTACAGGAAATTCACAGCCCTGACTTTTGTGAACAGTTACCGCATATGCAAGCTCAAGCTCATCGAGCTCCTCGCTATCGTAGGTCACAAATCTGCCGTCAAAATCCACAACCATCTTGGCATTATCATTATCTATAGTATTGATTACGCCCATGTCACCATTGAATATGCCGCGTCCGCTCTGCCTTCCGAGCTGCTGCCATTCCATTTGGTAGTTGTTTCTGATTTGCATGACCTTGTCACCCTCACGGAAAACCTTGGAACCAAACTTCCTTTCATTTAGCTCTTCCGAAGCAGGATTGATTATACTCTGCAGCATCTCGTTAAGACTCGCAGTTCCAAGCCCACCTTTTCTGGTTGGTGTAAGCACCTGAATATCACCATTGCCCTTCACAAAGTCGTAGTAGCTTTCAAGTCTTCCAGTCACAAGTTCTTCAATCGTCTCTCTGATCTCTTCTTCGCCTCTTCTGTGCATGAAGAAGAAATCGCTATCTCTACCGCCCGATTCAGGATATTCGCCACTGTTAATCGAGTGCGCATTCACAACGATGCGGCTCTCACTAGCCTGTCTAAATATCTCCTCAAGCCTAATAGTCGGAACGTAGTCGCTATTAATCATATCTAAGAGCACGTTACCTGCCCCAACAGAAGGAAGCTGGTCAGCATCTCCAACTATTATCAGCCTACTATCGTCCTCAAGGGCACTCAGAAATCCATCCATCAGCATGAGGTCAATCATCGATGCCTCATCCACTATGAAGGAATCCTCTTCGAGTGGATTTTCTGCATTTCTACCAAATTCCATCTCGTTCTCATCCTCCGAGTACACGTACTCAAGAAGCCTATGTATCGTCATCGCCTCCATGCCAGAGGTCTCGGTTATACGCTTAGCCGCACGTCCTGTCGGAGCAGCAAGTCCTACCGATATACCCATTTGTTTGAAAATCTTTACGATGAGATTGATAATCGTCGTCTTACCTGTTCCAGGTCCGCCGGTTATAATCGTAATCTTGTTGGTCAGAGCAGCACGAATTGCCTTTCTTTGATCACCAGATAGCTGAATCCTTTCCTCCGCTTCTGCGGCGTTAATAAGGTTGTCTGGATCAGCAGAGAGAGGCGGCATATAGCCATTCATAATCCTCTTGATATGATACGTCACGCTCTGCTCAGCCTGAAAGTAGAAATGCTGATACACGACTGGAACACCGTCAAGTGAATCAAGCTCTATCTCTCCACTAAAGGCTAGCGCAGTAAGGTTTTCCTCGATTAACTCACTCGAGATGTCAAGTAGCTTTATTGCGCTCTCAAGCAAAACATCCTTCGGTACATAAGTGCTGCCGCTATTCGAAAATACCGACAGTGCATACTTGATGCCGCTCTTGATTCGGAACTCGCTCTCAGCCTCTATTCCGATTCTGCTCGCAATCTCATCCGCCTTATTAAAACTGATACCGTATATGTCTTCGACTAGTGTATAGGGATTCTCCGCTACTACCTCAAGCGACTTATCCCCATATAGCTTGTATATCTTAACTGCCTGCGCTGGCTGAATTCCATACTCTCCGAGTCCGAGTGAAATCTTGGTAAATTCACGCGACTCCTTGTATGACTTTGCGATTTTCTCAACTGTCTTAGGTCCTAGCCCATTTATGGATAGCAGTGCCTCTGGATTCTCCTCGATTACATCAAGAGCGTCTTTGCCGAATTTATCGACAATCCTCTTGGCCATGTTAAGGCCTATGCCTCTGATGGCTCCCGATGCAAGAAATACCCTTATGCCTTCCGCATCATCAGGTAGCTGTTCCTCATACGCAGACACGTTAAACTGCTCACCATAACGCGGGTGAATCTTGAAGCTCCCCTCCAGCTTGTACGTTATCTCGGGATTAATCGCATGGAACATCCCAGAGATTTTAAACTGCTCATCTTCCGTCTCGAAGAGGCATATCGCAAAGCCGTTGGATTCATTATTGTATATTACTTGCGTGATCTTACCGATCTTGATTTCCGTAACTGCCATTAACGCATCCTGATTCGCAAGCTATCGGGCCTTTTAAATCAAGTCATCTCAACAACTATGGTGACCTATCCCGAATGCCGCGTTTTAATTATACTGCCTAAAACGTGCGCTTATACAGCCTTCTATTATCCAGTGGCCACACACGATCACCGAACTCACCGTCTGAAACTCCCTTGAGCCCTTCCTCCATATCGAACATCCTCGCATCGACAATGTCCAAGTAGTGCAGCATCTCTGCTTCTGGGAACAGCGGCTTCTTAGGGCTTCCAAACTCGGGTTCGTAGTGATGAGAGAGTATCATATGTTCGAGCAGTACCGCCTTTTCCTCGCTGATACCGAGTTCCTTGCAAAGATCATTTACAAGAGTAATTCCCTGTACGATATGCCCGAGCATCTGTCCCTTAAACGAATAGCCTGGCGATATGCCGTTCTTATCCGACAGAATCTCATTAAGCTTCTCGATATCGTGAATCGCAACTCCAGCAACCAGAAGGTCTCTGGATAGATTCGTGTATACCTCGCACAGCTTGTTAGCACTCATCATCATCCGCTTGATATGATAGAGCAGACCGCCGTACTCAGCGTGATGGTTGGACATCGCCGCTGGATAGTACATGAGTTTCTCTTTATTGCCCTCATATAGATGTAGACATAGCTTCTTGAAATCCTCATCCTGCATGGCTTTAATCTCGCCGATGATGTACTCATACATATCGACAGGCTTTTCAGGCGCCGACTTCACAAAATCACTCATCTCTAGATCATCCTCTTCAGTGGCAAGCCTAATCTGATTGATGCGCAGCTGAGTCTGTCCCTTCCAATCAGTCACAGAGCCTCTCACCTTAACGAGGTCTCCGACCTTGAGAGACTTCAGAAATTCGATGTTGTTCTCATCCACGTCCCACTTCTTGGCGGATAGGTCTCCTGTCGCATCGGTCAGCATCACATCCTGATACTCCTTACCGTTCGAACCGACCTTAATCGAAGTGGCTTTAATCATAAAGAAGTCGGTGATGTTGGTGTTCGGTTTTATATCTATTACGTTCACATTTTTCATGTGTATACCTCCTAAATTTACCTTTTGATTATACAACACTTTTATAGGTGTCGCCACACCACGCGCCCTCCATTGAGGGCAGTTTGGACATGTGGTAAAATTATAGAAATCATGAAGAGAGGGCTTGAAAATGGGATTAAATGATACTCCTTCGGGAAATAGATATACAATCGGATTATTCGGACCGCGAAATGTCGGCAAATCTTCGCTCGTAAATAAGCTTCTCGGGCAGGATTTAGTGCTTACCTCGGACGTTGCAGGTACTACGACAGACCCCGTCTCTAAAAGTATGGAACTCCTGCCTATAGGACCAGTCTTGTTCGTAGATACTGCAGGACTCGACGATGAAGGCGAGCTCGGTTTGAAGCGTGTAGATAAGTCATATGAAACCCTCAGAAAGTGTGACCTGGCGCTGTTTGTGCTCGATGCGAGCAGGCAAAGCGGTAAATTCTCAGAGATGGCAGAGCAATTTCTTAGAGAATCTCGCAAGAGAAATATGCCTACTATAGTCGTGGTCAATAAATGCGAGAGTATAGTAGGTCATGTTTCATACAGAGAGTGCTTTGACATCCCTGCCAACGTTCCCATCGTCTGTACGGATGCACACAGCAGTTCAGGCATCGAAGACCTTAAGCAGACTATTATAAGATGTGCAAAGCAGGCTGACTCTCCTATCGGTTTAACGGATGGAATCGTCAATAAGGGTGATGTCGTTCTACTCGTCACTCCGATTGATTCTGCTGCACCTAAGGGGAGATTGATTCTACCTCAGCAGCAAGTAATTCGAGATATCTTGGATAAGGGGGCAATGGCTCTTGTGGCCAAGGAGACGGAAGTCAAGGCTGCTATTACTGCTCTCGGCAAGGCTCCAGATATCGTAATCACTGACTCACAGGCGTTTAAGTCAGTAGCAAACGACATCCCTTCTGATATGCCTCTTACGTCTTTTTCGATTATATTTGCAAGACAGAAGGGCGACCTAGCACAGCAGCTTCAAGGCGCACGTGCACTCGATGCACTCGAGGCAGGTGATAGAATTCTCATCAGCGAAGGCTGTACTCACCACCGCCAGTGCAACGATATCGGCACCGTCAAGATACCTAAGCTAGTTCGCAAGATTCAGCCAGATGTAGAATTCGACTGGACTTCAGGCGGCGAGTATCCACGCGACCTCAGCGGTTATAAGCTTATAATTCACTGTGGTGCTTGCATGCTTAACAGGCGCGAGATGCAATATAGGCTCGGTGAGGCGGACACACAGGGCATCCCAATCGCGAACTACGGAATGGTAATTGCATACTGCAACGGAATACTTGAGAGGGCGATTCGCCCGTTTGGAATATAGGAGGACATTATGGATTTTGATGCAAAAAAAGCTGTTGATGCAACCGCAAAATGGATCAGCGATTGGTTTCAGGTGAACGGTCCCGGCTGCAACGCAATAATCGGGATCAGCGGAGGTAAGGACAGTTCGATAACTGCTGCTCTTCTAGTTCAAGCACTCGGCAAGGAACGAGTAATCGGAATCATGATGCCTAACGGAGAGCAGAGTGATATGGACATGGCGCTGCTCCTGATTGACCACCTCGGTATAGAGAGTCACGTCATCAATATAGAAGCGGCCTACAATGGTGCAGTTAAGGATATAGAGTGTGCCATTGGCGAACTAAGCAAGGATTCTCTTATCAATCTAGCTCCTCGCCTCAGAATGGCGACTCTATACGCTGTCGGTCAGTCGAGAAATGGCAGGGTTGCCAACACCTGTAACCTTTCCGAGGACTGGGTCGGCTACTCAACTAGATACGGAGATGCGGCAGGTGACTTTAGTCCGATTTCATCTTTTACAACTGCCGAAATCCGCGCAATGGGCCGCGTGCTTGGAGTACCAGAAGTCCTGATTGAGAAGGTCCCTTCAGATGGTCTTAGCGGAATGACAGATGAGGATAAGCTCGGCTTCACTTACGAAGTCCTCGACCGCTATATCAGAACTGGAGAAATCGATGATCCTAAGACTAAGGAGCGAATCGACATGCTTCACGAGCGCAATCTGTTCAAGCTGCGCTATATGGATAGTTTTAAGTATGAGTGGTAGTGCAGTTCACATTTAGCTATAATAACCGAAGCAAAAATACTGGAGCTAGGTCATCAGACCTAGCTCTTTCTTATCTTATAACTTGTTATTAATCGGATTCCCTCGTGCTACTTATCCCCCAAAACCGCCTTTATAACCTCGACAAGCTCATCCATCTGCTCCTTGGTTCCTATCGTTACTCTTATATAATCATCTATCCTAGGTTTAGCAAAGTGGCGCACAAGTACCCCTCGATCCTTAAGCTTCTCGTATAGCTCTCGGCCGCCGAAGCCGTCCAGCTTCATGTAAAGAAAATTTGCCTGAGATGGCAGTACATCGAAGCCTAGAGCATTAAGCTTATCCGCTGCATAGTCCCTCGCCTCAATGATCCTCTGCAGGTTCTCCTGATAGTAGTACTCCGCATCAACTGCCGCCTCTGCCAGAATAAGTGACATAGCGTTGACCGCATAAGGATTTGTCGAATACTGCATCTTGGTCAGGTCTTCGATTAGGGCTGTATCTCCTACCGCAAAACCAAGCCTTCCTCCTGCAAAGCTCCTCGACTTCGAGAAAGTCTGCACGACGAGTAGGTTGTCGTACTCACGAGTGAGAGGAATTGCCGATTCAGCACCGAAACCTGCATACGCCTCGTCTATAATCACTACATTATCGGGATTCGACCTAACGAGCTCCTCTATCTGGGTACGTGTGAGTGCGATTCCAGTTGGAGCATTTGGATTAGGTAAAACTACATTCTTATCTATTCCTATGTATCCTTCCATATCAAGAGTCAAATCATCACGCAGTGGCTTAATCTCATAATTTATCTCATGGAGACGTGCCACAACCTCGTAGAAACTATAGGTAACATCGGGGATAACTATACTATCGTTCGTGTCGTTCCAAGCCATGAAAGCGAAGTTTAGAATGTCATCTGAGCCATTTGACAGGAACACATTCTCTGGCTGCACCTCGTAGAGCTCAGCCATCTTGACCTTGAGTTTCCTGCCTGTCGGATCTGGATAGAGGCGCATATCTTCCATATTCGCATCACGCATCGCTTGGTATACGGCAGGTGCAGGTGGGAACGGCGACTCGTTGGTGTTGAGCTTGAGATATTTCCTATCCTTGGGCTGCTCGCCCGGCGTATATGACTTGAAGTCCTTGTATAATTCTCTGATAAATCTGCTCATGACTATTACTGCTCTTCTGTATCTCCATTTTCTTCAAAATTATTATTTTTATCCAGTACAGTTTTGTACCCGCCCTCTCCGTACATAAGGCATTTGTTGACCCTCGTAATTGTAGCGGAGCTTGCACCGGTAAGTTTGCTGATTTCATTAAAGACTTTGCCATCTGTAAGAAGTCTCGCTACCTCAAGCCTGTGCGCTAGGTCCTGAAATTCTTTAATCGTACAAATGTCCTCGAAGAATTTTATGCACTCCTCCTCAGTCTCTAGCGACAGAATCGCGTCAACAAAGTTCTGTAACCATCTTGATTCAACTTTATTCATGTTCGATACCTCGATTTAATTCAACATACGATATGAATCTATACTATCACTTTAGCACGCTAAATTCAAACAGCAAGTATGCCTATATTAATGCTATTTGTACACAAGTAGCTGAGTAAAATCCCGTGAACTAAAAAATGCGGCGAGAAACCTCACCGCACCTTAGTGGTTAAATGTTTATATTGAGTATTTAATTATTCGTCAGTCTCAGAAAACATATCCTTGCTAACGTCGCAAAGTGGGCATGCCCAATCTTCTGGAATATCCTCAAAAGCAGTTCCTGGCTCAATTCCGTTGTCTGGATCACCAACTGCTGGGTCATAAACGTATCCACAAACGTCACATACATACTTCTGCATATCAATATCCTCCTCTAAAATTAAATCTAATTTTGTAATCAATTGTTTATAAATCGATTGTATCACATTTAATTTAATTGTAAAGTAATTTTGTGTTTTATATATAGAACATTTTTTAAATAACTTCGCTTCTATGACTATGTCTCATCTCACTTGTGAAATTCTCCCTGTAATGATAGATTAGTTTCTATAGAAAGGGGCATCAGAATTGAAGATTAAAATCATGGCATTTATATGCGCAGTGAGTTTCATGGTATCCGCAATGCTGACAGCAGCTGATATAACTATGTATCACATTCCAGGATACTACAGATATCAGTTTGAAAATCACGAAGTTCTAGGTGACTTAAATCGCGATATGGATATGAAAAATGCCCTATACGCTTTTGACGAAATGATGGAGTACCTGCGCGGCAACCGGGATAATCTAAATATAGAGATAACTGCAGATGGAGCTTGGCAGGAGTTTTATAATGCCCGTGAAAAGGCTCATCTTAAGGATGTGCGAAACATCGTTCTTAAAGCTTACCGCTTGAGGCTTATAGCCGCTTTAATATGTTTGATATCTCTTATCTATATTATGACCCACTGTAACCGTCATCATTCTGCATGGGTTTCTATCCGCAAAATATTTGTAGCAACATGCATAATTACAAATGCCGCCTTCCTGCTGATTGTCGGAGTAGCGGCGGTAAATTTTGATAAAGCATTTATGATATTTCATAAGGTGCTATTTGCAAATAATTACTGGAGGCTTAACCCCAACGAAAGTGATCTAATCAACTTGCTGCCACAGTCGTTTTTCGAGCAAACAGCGCTCGTAATCTGTGGCATATACTTTGTTATAGTTTTGGTTGCTGTGGCTTTGGCGTTGAAACTGCGACCTCAAAACTAGTTGAACCGCTTGTAGTACTTCTTGTTGAACTCTTTCTGCATGTTAATTAGAGGCTTGCGATTGACGTTGGCTTCGACGAGGAAGCCGAAGTTTTTATAAACCTCATTGTATAATTCTTCTTCGTCGATATCACTTTTTTCATACTCCATCTTGGCTGTATTAGAATTATAGATTGCTTTTAATGAAAAATCTGAGTTAAATATATAACTTCTATCCTTTGAATTCGAATATAGATATTCCACTCCGTATACATAAGTTGCGCAAATCGAATGACTGTTGCCATTATTTCTATCGTTATACACTTTCGCCAGTCCATCATAATCATATCTTATTCCTCTACTCGCTGGTGTATGTATAACCTTTATGTTTTCTAATGCCATTGCCATTTCTGGGTGTGCTCCCTTCTTATGTTCCATGTTGTGAGCATAGTAAATGGAGTATCTTCTGAGATTTTGAGCAGGGTACAAATTTGTATATGCGAACCCTCCGAAAGATATGAATATTACAAGTATTGTTGCAATTATTAGTTTCTTCTTCATCGAAATTCACAACTTACCATTAATTGAATCGCTTATAGTACTTCTTGTTGAACTGCTTCTGCAGGTTGATTCGTGGTTTGCGATTGACGTTGGCTTCGACGAGGAACCCGAAGTTATTGTATATGTCTTTGTAAAGAGCTTCCTGATCTACAGTCTTGATGTCTATTTTATCATGTCCTACTGATGAGTCATAGGCACGAGTTAACTTAAAAGTACTATTGAAATAGTAACTTTTATACGTAATATCATAATAACCATAAAAATGTTCTCTTTCCCCTCGATTATAACTTATACTAAATTGTTCGCTATCTAAAAAATTTTTGCAAATAGTATAACCGCCATCATCCCTATACCGTATATTCTTCTTGTTAGGCTTATAGATAACATCCATATTTTCTAATGCCATTGCCATCTCTGGATGTGTTCCCTCTTTATGCGCTATGTTGTGAGCATAGTAAACGGAGTATTTTCTGATGTTATGATCTATGTATAGGTTGGCAACTATTAATAGTATCCCTATAATTAGCGCTACTATACTAATACCTATTATTTTACTTCTCTTCATGCTTAATCTACTTCCTTTTAAATAATGTTTTCAGCTTCTTTGTCAGTTTAGATACAACTTTCTTTTTTTGTTTTGCTATATACTTCTTTGTTATCCTTACTATTCTTTTGCACTTATTTTTCGCTATATTAGTTAATTTCTTTATTACCTTTACGCCATTTCTTATACCTTTTTTTACACTACGAATTACTCTAGCTGCTCGCTTCCACTTACCCAATCATCACAACCAAGAGTCGTGGAAATAAAAAAGTGAAGCGTGAGGTTTCGGCAAGTTCAAGGTTTGCGCTGTAACGAATTAATGAAAGCGAGAATTGTTTCAGCGTATCAAGTTTCGCAGCTTTCATATAATTCGTCAAGCAAACGAGACTCTTTGCCGAGGCTCACTACATTTTAAGATAGTCATAACTGTTCAAACGTCTAGAATAAAATAGCAGAAAGTGCGAGGTTCTGGCAGTATCCGCGGTTTACGCCGATGCAGATTAACAAAGCCTGGAATTGTTTTATCATTACAAGTCTCGCAGACTTTGTATAATCTGCCAAGTAAACGCAGTCTGCTGCCAGCTGCTCGCTTCCGCTTACCCAGTCATCACAACTAAGAGTCGTGGAAATAAAGAAGTGAAGCGTGAGGTTTCGGCAAGTTCAAGGTTTGCGCTGTAACGAATTAATGAAAGCGAGAATTGTTTCAGCGTATCAAGTTTCGCAGCTTTCATATAATTCGTCAAGCAAACGAGACTCTTTGCCGAGGCTCACGCTTCACTTTTTTATTGAAACATCATTGACAGCGAATCATCCGCAAAGAACGTATTCGCATTATAAAGGAACAGCACATCAGTTATCCCCTCTGAAGCAATCAAATCATCGACATTATCAAAGTAATATCTCGGATCCACAACCACGATTTCGCGGTAATGCTGCGCCAGCATAGGAATCACACTGTTCGCATATGAGTCCTTAATCAGGAGCAGCCTCCTGTTAGACTCTGTCGGAGTCTTGACCGTGTACATCGGATGGTTACTGCCTCCGAATACGGTGTACGCATCCTTCTTATCTAGGTTCTTAAGCTGATAGAACTTAGTAGTCTTCTTTTTAGTATCACCATAGTAGATGACTGAAGGCTTTGTTGTCTTCTTATTTTTAGGCAGATTAATCTTGATACTATCGTATCTTCCGCCTGTAAATCCGCTCTTCGAGTACATGGTTCCCGCAAAGTCGTTCTTAACAACCTTACTCTCAAACTCCATCGGCATACCTGCACCCAGTGCTGGCACAATCGCCTTGTATGCGAGGTAAGCGCCGTCGCTCGTCCAGTGGTGGTCAGTTCTGTAATAGAGCTGTACATCCTCTTTCTTCTTATTGAAAGTCTTCCTCACATCGATTGGCTTAATTCCCGACGCCTTTATATTCTTGTAAAAAGCATCAATACTCTTGTTCTGATCCGCCATACTGACAGTTAGCGGTAGCTTGTCGGACATGATATTCCCTGCATTTGGAGCGAGGAGGAATTTCATGTTTAGCTTAGGATACTTAGCCTTGAAATTCTTGAGCGCAGTTTCAGCAGAGGTAATGGTCTTTTGATCTGGAGTCACTATATCCTCGATCAGATATCCATCACGAGCTCTATACACCCCGTTAGCTTTGAGCTTTCCTTCAGTCACATCGACGGCCGACTTAACCTTAATAAAAGACCCACGCATAAGGAACTGATCGTTCACGTAGCTCTCCATCTTGGATTCCAGCCTGCCGCCGAAATAGTTCGAAACAGAGATGCTCGGAAATTCCTGTAGCATACGGTTTTCAGAAGCCGAGAATGATTTGTCTGGAACTATGAGATTTATAAGGAATACAGCCGCAAGAACAAATACAAATATGACACCGGTATACGCTGCCATCTTGTTCTCCGAACTTTGCTTCAGTTCGGCCTTTATTTCATTTCTAAAACGGTTAATCTTCTTCAAAACTTACTCCTCTACGCTAGAATCTGAAGTACAGGAACGGATTGTACGAACCATATACCAGATATGCGACAGAAACAATGAGTACTGCGAACACCAGCGCAGTTCCTACCGCCGGTTTCTTCCTGTATAGCTCTCTGAATTTCTCTATTGGATATGGTGTTGCCACGCAAGCACCAACAGCTAGGATGATGAAATTCGTTCTTATGTAATACATCGCTGTAACATTTATGAACGACACCTTGCCGAGTCCAAACATGACAGCGAGATACGAAAGCGCCTTGCTGATATCTGTGATGCTGAAGAAAACCCAGCTCACCATAACTATGACTATCGCGTATACGTGTCTAAACCAATTTGGCGCCTTCTCTAGATATTTGCCATATACATACTTCTCGAGTATCAGCAGTACTCCGAAGTATGCACCCCAGAGCACAAAGTTCCAGCTCGCACCGTGCCACAGACCAGTCAGAGACCACACTATTAGCAGGTTTAAAATGTGTCTGTGCACCTTTACTCTGTTTCCTCCGAGTGGAATGTACACGTACTCACGGAACCAAGTAGATAGCGACATATGCCATCTGCGCCAGAAATCCGTTATAGTCGACGCGATATACGGATAGTTGAAGTTCTCGTCAAACACGAAACCGAACATCTTACCGAGGCCTATCGCCATGTCGGAATATCCGCTAAAGTCAAAGTAAATTTGTAAGGTGTATGCCGCAATCCCAATCCAGTACAGTACCACCGATACCTGACCGTGCGGCAGACTCGAAATTTCTGTATAGAGCGAACCTAGCGCGTTGGCAAGAATTACCTTCTTGCCCAGGCCAAGGATAAATCTCGATGACCCCTCACCAAACTTAACAAGGCTAGTCTCACGGTTATCTATCTGAAGTTCAACATCCCTGTACTTAACGATTGGTCCTGCGATGAGCTGAGGGAAGAACGACAGATATAACGAGAACTTGAGCAAGCTATACTGCGGTGCAACCTTTCCCTTGTACACGTCAAATACGTATGACATCGCCTGGAAGGTGTAGAATGAAATTCCGATTGGCAGTGCGAGTGACGTGTAATGAATATGCCATCCTGTAACCGATGTTATCGTATCCATGAGGAATCCGAAATACTTGAAGAAGCCAAGTATCAGTAGGTCTACAACCACTGTAAACAGCAGATTCCTCCTACCGGTGCCTCCATACTTCTGCTCATTATGAATCTGAATAGCCATGAAGTAGTTGAAGAACGCACTATATAGCATCAAGAATAGATATACCGGTTCTCCCCAGCTGTAAAAGAACAAGCTGGCAACGAGCAGCACAATGTTACGCTTTCCCGTCTGCTCCTTAGGAATCAGATAGTACACGAGCATCGTTATCGGAAGGAAATAAAATATGAAGATAATACTGCTAAATAACACTTAATAGCACCTCCTCATACTTGTCTGGATCCTTGGCAACTCCATAGAATACGTACTTGCCCCTCGAAGTCACGATTGCATTCTTAAGTTCCTTGACCTGCTCAGGTCCGTAATTGTCAAATGCCTCTATCTGGCTTGTGATGCGTTTTTCCACAGCATCTTTGACAGCTTTAACGTCAGACTTATTCTTGACCTTGATGACCAGAACCTCGTCAACAGAAAGAGCTTCCTTGCTCTTGTAATACAGAACAGCCTCATAATTATTCGCATCTAGTCCTATGAACTGTACGAGGTCACGAGGCTTCTGCTTCTGCAGTTTCTCTATATTAGTCTTCTTGATAAGCTGCGCCTCAATCTTGTCCATCGAGACATCCTTTGCATTTTCACGGCTATACACTATAGCAAGGAAGGCAAGCAGTATAATAAGGAGAACACACTTTAGGATTCTTCCATACCTTATAGCATCTCTACGCGATTTAGTATTCATCTACAATTCTGCCTCCTCAATCATCCTGTCCAGCCAGTACGGATAATACGTAGCCTGAGCGTGAATACCGTCACCTGCATATAGCTCTGGATGCTTCTGCAGAATATCCGCAGTTGGAATATATACGTACTTATTCTTAGCGCACATCTTCTTGATAGCGCTGTTAAATTTCTTATAATTACTAATCGACTTGTTCTTAGCCATCGCTGAGTCAGTAGGTGCCGAGATGCCACACACACAAATCTTCGTCTTAGGTGAAGCCTTGTGGAAAGCCTTTAATCTTGCTTCATACTTCTTGATAAATGCCTTTTCATCGCCTCTGTAATTACCCATGTCGTTCATACCAAAAGCAAAGAACGCGGTACTTGGATAAGTTCCCGCTGCACTCGAGAATAAATCATCTCCAGTCATTACGCTTGAACCGATTTTGCTAAATACCTGATCATCACTCAGCCAGCCGTACACACTGAGCCCCTCAGTGACCGAGTCACCGACAACGATGCTGCCCTTGAACTTGCTCATATATCTCGCCTTGTTGCTCTGGCCATTTGCAGACACCTCTCCGCCGAGTGCAGAAACAGCTTCTTCAACGCTAGTTACAGAGCTCTTCTGTATAGCCTCAACGCTCTTCTTATTCTTCTCAATCTCATCCTTTCCTACCGGAGCCTTGCGGTTGAACTTCAGTAGGTTGAATAAAAAAACGACAAGAAAAAGCAGCAAGATGATACTTGCTACTTTATTCTTATCCATGTCTTTGATATATTCTTTTGCTACATTTGTAGCACGATTATTATTCTTAACTCTAGCCATATTTCCTCTTCCAGGTAAAATCCTTAGACTATATAGTACCACCTATACAACCTTTTTGTGGCTATTTTTTTTAATCTAATTGATGAATTTTTTTATGCCTTTTTGAGCTTGCGATAGAATAAAGTTCCGTACTTATTCACGATCTCTATTACCATAAATCCCATCGCAATTCCGAGGCAGTTCAGTACAAGCTGCTTGCCCTCACTCGCAGTCTCCTTAGGCATATCCATAACCATAGCGTACATTACGAAGTAAAGGTTGTTTCCCGGTACTAGTGGAAATGCGCATACGCTCTGGAATATCGTTGCAGGTGCTTTATTAACTCTCGCCATAACCTGCGCGTAGCCAGCTACAAATATAGCGCTGATAAGTGTCGCCAAGAAGTAGTTATGGAGAATTCCATCACTAATTACGTACATCCCCCATGTGCAGAATGCCCCGATTCCGCAGAAGAGTACCTGCTTGCCTTTAACGTTAAACCATAGAGCGAATCCCACACAGGCAGCGGTACACGAAATAAATTGTATTATTATACTTGGATTTAGTTCAGTCATCTTAGAACACCCCCTTGAATAATAGAATTGCTGAAGCTATTCCGAAGGCGATTCCCGCTGCTCCGATTATAGCATTTGAAATGTTAAGTATTCCAGCAAGTGTGTCCTTGTGAAGCAGGTCGCTGATTCCATTCGTAAATCCGAGCGCACTGACTAGGAGCATTACTACACCGACCGTGATGTTACCTGACTTTTCCGCAAATCCAACATATACAGAAAGAATGATGAATACCTCTGTGATAAATGACTGAATGAAGTTGGAAATCAGAGGATTACTCTCTGTCTTCGCCAATCTCCTGCCTAGGAAAACAATGATTATCGAAGATATGGCAGCGATAATCGCATCCTTAACCCCGCAGTTGAAGAACACGCCGAATCCTGTTCCCCCGAGGATTCCTGCCAGATACTCTAGGTATGCCGGCTGAGGTGTCCTGTCCAGAACCTCTTGTAGCATGTTTGCAACCTCATCTGGGCTTGGTGTCTGACGACATACGCGTCTCGATAAATTGTTTAGATAGTCGAGTTTATCAAAGTTCGATGAAGTAGAAGGTATATGTCTAATCTGCGTTATGATATCACCCTCCGCTGTCTCAACTGTCGCCTGAATGTTGCTGTAGATAACCCAGATATCTGCATGCGTGAAGCCATAGCTCTTGCACATTCTGTACATACTGTCCTCAACTCTGCCCACCTCAGCGCCTGCACGGAGCATCTCTCTGCCGATGTTCAGAATTTCCTTAAGAATCCTCTTGTAATCCATTTCTTTCCTTTCCTAAAAAAATAATATTTAAACGCCTTGAATAGCGTCCATAAACGCTGGTATGAGCTGTTTTTTTCTAGACAGCAGCCCGTCTATCTTAAATCCGCCATCTGTCGGAACGGCCCCTGGAAATGCATTCATTATCATCTCCCGAGCGTGTTCACCGGCGTAAAGCATCTCTGACGAGGAGTGTTTGATGTCAGTAAGTAGGAAGAACACCATCGAGACTTTATTCTTGCCACACTCATGCTCCATAAGCGGAAGTAACATCTCCTTGATATTGCTCAGCTCCCCTTCGTTCATCGAACTTATCTGTCCAACTCCAAAGCTCGAGCTTCCGAATGTGAACTTCTTGTAATCCTGATAGAAAATTTCTTCTGCTGATTTGTCCTTGAGGTCTGATCCTGCCTCGAACATCTCCGTTGCAAAAGACTCTATATCAATGCCCGCAATTAATGCGAGTGCCCCAGCAGCCATCTTATCCTGTGTCGTGCATGTTGGCGATCTAAACATAAGCGTATCAGATACGATTGCCGCACATAATAGTCCTGCAATGTGCTTAGGCACATCGATGCCACGCTCTATATACATCTGGTATAGGATTGTAGCCGTGCAGCCTACTGGCTGCAGATTGAAAAATATCGGCTGAAGTGTCTGGATAGTTCCTAGTCTGTGGTGATCCACAATCTCAAGGATGTCCGCATCATCTATATTGTCCACTGCCTGTGACTTCTCATTATGGTCTACGAGAATTACCTGTTTCTTCCTAATATTGAGCAGATTACGCCTCGAAACTGTTCCGATGTAGCGGCCTTTGCTATCTGTAACCGGAAACGCTCGATGCCTCGTAGCTCCCATCTCCGCCTTTACACTGTCCGTATAGTCATCTAGCTTAAAGCCTTCGATTCCTTCAGATGTCATGAATGCTTCTAGCGGTACACTCTTGTTGATTTCCCTCGATACTGAGAACGTATCTAGATCAGTTTCAATGATAACTGCCCCCTTGGCTTTTGCAAGTTCTGCGACTTCCTTAGAGGCCTTCGCACCTAGGCACAGGATAATGCATCCTGCATCGGCCTCAAGCGCACCAATTTGGTTTTCCTTGCGGTCAACAAGGATTACTAAATCGTGCTCCTGAACGACGCCCTGCATCCTTTCGACCAGCGCTGCTCCAACCAGAACCTTTCCCTTGTCAAAGTGACGCTCTCCATCACCGACTACAATGTGTCCGTCAATCGTAGCGGCAATATCGCTGAACCTAGGTGATGTGCTCGAAAGGAAGGCACTGCTCTCAGCATCCATAAACGTACGTGCGATATCACCCTTCGTAATGAGCCCGATAACCTTGTCAGACTCGGTAATTGGCTGGGTTACAGCCTCACTTTTACCCATGATGCTCCAGGCTTCCTTGATAGTCATCTCCTTTGGAACTCCCGGGGTGTGCCTAATCTCCATATCTCTGACCTGAGTAGCGACATTATCCACGTATTCAGGAACTTTAATGCCAAATCTCTGCAGCACAAATTCCGTCTCTCCATTGATTTCACCAGCGCGGCGAGCGACGTAATTGTTGGTATTCGTAATTCGATTCTTAATCTCAGCATAGGCAATCGCTGAGCATATTGAATCTGTATCTGGATTCTTATGTCCAATTATTATAATCTTTTTATCAGATTTCACGGTTACCTCCTGACATCTTATAAATAGGCAACGCCACACTCGTAGGAGTGCGGCGAAACTTCGTATATAGCAGTTCGAAATGCTCCGACACCTGCATATGAAGGCATTACTACTTAATTGTAATAGTCTTGATTACCTGATCTTCGTTAGGCTTATCCATCATGTTACGTGGAACAGAAACGATGCGGTCTGCTTCTTCCATGCCTTCTGTAACCTTTCCAAATGCAGCATACTGTCCATCCAGATGCGGTGCATCCTCAACCATGATGAAGAACTGTGAGCCAGCTGAGTTAGGATTCATCGATCTAGCCATAGAGAGAACACCTCTAGTGTGCCTCAGGTCGTTCTTGAATCCGTTAGATGAGAACTCTCCTGGAATGCTGTATCCAGGGCCTCCCATGCCAGTTCCATCTGGGCATCCGCCCTGAATCATGAAGCCTGGAATAACTCTGTGGAAAATAAGGCCGTCATAGAAACCCTTTTCACAAAGTTCTACGAAATTTTCAACTGATTTAGGTGCGATATCCTCGTAGAGCTCGCCACTCATGGTAGCACCATTTTCCATCTCGATTACGAAATTCTTCATCTATATCTCCTTTGTTTCTATACAAAATTTAATTGCTAATTTGTTTAACTTTATTAATTTTACATCATGCATTTGTTTGCCGCAAGGTACAACAGGCTTTGTTTATAATTAGTCATTCTTTGGCGCATTTTTAGCCCAGTTTCAGCTATAAAAGTAGATTAATAAGCCCCAGCACGAACCCAATTAGTGCACCTAAATTGACAATAGTATTGAGTTCCTTTGCCATGACCTCCATGACCATATCTTCAAGCTGCTCGACTTCCATATCTTCGATTTTCTGTCTGACCATACCTGCTATATTCATTTTTGCAACTAGTACTGGGATAGCAGCCTTGACTGTATTCCTATAAATCTCTCGTACCTTATCCTGCAGCTCATCGTCGCTCACGCCATTGCTCGTTATCATGTCGTAAATGTTATCGCCACGCAGCTTCTCCATACTGCGGCTAACCTCAGGTGCTAAGAAGTTGTAACAGTGGTCATCCACATACCTTCCGATATTATCCGAAATCGAACCAAGAATACTATCTATCATCTCCGGATTTATGAACATCCCGATCATTGATCCGCCGAGCTGCTCTCCGATTATCTGACCGCCCTTCACCTTGATTATATCTGAAAAATTAATACTCTTAACCGCATCCGCCATTCGTAGAGTTACCGCATAGTCGAGATTCGTCGTAATCATCTCGTACTCCTCTTCAGAGGATGAAATTGCTCTAAACCCACTATCGATATCTGATTTCAGCATCTTCATGATTCGCTCAGTAACAGCTGTTTCTGTCTCTTCATTAAGCGCCTTGCCCTCGATATCTTCGCTCGTGACGAGGTGATTCGATATCACATCTCCGACGGACTTTGCAAGCCGCGTCTTACCCTTCGGAATAGCTCCAGGTGTCAGCGGCACCTTGTGGCCGAAGATGTATTTCTCATGGCGCGGCCTGAACAGCATCTTGACCGCAATATAATTGGTACAATATCCTATAAGTGCTCCAATCAGCGGAGCAGCAATATATTTAAACATCGTTAAAACCTCCAGTTCATACGAACGAAATTATATCACTGACTGGACGTTGTTTGCATAATAATGTAAGATATTTCAGTGATTTATTGCAATATATTTTATTGATTTGGCTTTATAAATTTCGGTATAAAGCACAGGGGTTCGAGTCCCCTGCGAGTATATGATTAATCAATTTTCAAGAAGTGAATTAATATATGGAAAAGACGCACTCGCGACCCTGAAGGGCTGCCGAGTTGCGGTGTTTGGCGTTGGCGGTGTCGGTGGTTACGTGGTGGAAGCGCTCGCTAGAGCTGGTGTTGGTGCTCTTGACATCATCGATAACGACAATGTCAGCCTGACAAATATAAACAGACAGATAATCGCTACCCATGATACTATCGGCGAAAGCAAGGTAGCGGTGTGTGAGTCGCGAATTAAGATGCTGAACCCAGACTGCGAGGTGCGCGGACACCAGATGTTCTACTTGCCTGATACTGCTGAACATTTTGACTTCACCGAGTACGACTACGTTGTAGATGCGGTAGATACTGTTTCAGCAAAGCTCGACATCATAGAAAGATGCAAAAGCGTGAGAGTTCCGATAATTTCCTGTATGGGGTGTGGTAACCGCATTGATCCTACAAAACTACATATTATGGATATAGCAAAGACATCGATGGATCCGCTGGCTAAGGTTATACGGAAAGGACTCAAAGATAGGCGAATTAAAGGCGTAAAGGTTCTCTGCTCCACTGAGGAGCCTATCGTGCCGATTCTACCAGAGGGCGGAGAGGCCGAGAACAAAGGGACTGCTGGCAGAGTGGCTCCTGGCTCAACTCCATTTGTCCCTGCTGCTGCAGGGCTTGCAATAGCTAGTGAAGTCGTTAAGGATCTCACGGGCTTTGATTCACGAAAACGAACAAAAGGTGGACGCTAGGTCCACCTTTTGTTGTGGGAATCAAAGTATTTTCACGGTCTTGTTATACCACACTTTAATCTCTGTGACAGCATTTGCGCGTTAAACATATATTTTTATTTGCACGAGTGATTCTTTAATACGAAAAAATTACCCATTATGGATGCTTCAAAATCCATTGTAGGATTAAGTTCCTTTATATGATTAAATATTTTCGAATATTCATGGTCTTCCAATCTTTTTTTATTAAAATTTCTAATTGACATAATACTTACGGTTTTACCCTTTTTAGGTTTTATTATGAGAGTAATACAGTTGCCGAGCAAGCTTATGCCAAGTGGACATCTATAAACCATTATTATCTCTTTTATGTCTTCTAGATAATAATCATATACTTTGTTATCAAGAGTAACTTTCATCTCACTATTAGTTACTTTTATAACTCCATTTTTTTGAAAATAATATTTGAGATTCGACTAGATATTATGATAATAATCAAAACAAAAATTATATTGTAGATTATTCTAACCAATAAATTTTCAATTATAGGCAAGTTATCAGTAACAAAAAGCACAATTACACCTACCGTAATCATAAATAAATTTGACACCCTCTGATTTAAATATGTTATCTCGTAAACTTTGTCCATATTCATCGCTCCTAACCTTAACCACATCACAAGAATCACTCCTGACACTCAGGGCAGTACACACTGCTCCTGCCTGCAATCACAGCTCTCTCAAGCTTGCTTCCGCACCCAGGACATTCCTCTCCAGCGTGGTTATATACCTGCAGAAACGGAGTATTTCTATAGTCCGTCCCTTTTCCTGCCAGATAGTCCTCTTCAGAAATCCGATTCTTTTCTATCATGAACTCCATCATCTTCGGAATCTCACTGGCGAGAGCCTGCCACTCAACATCGGTAAGCGAATTACAAGCTCTGGTCGGAACAATTCCGCAGCGGTATAGGATTTCGTCGGTGTAAATATTTCCAAGGCCTGCGATAACGCTTTGGTCAAGGAGCCCCGTCTTGATGGCAGACTTTCTCTTCGCTAGATGACTCTTCAGATACTCTCCTTCAAGTGTGTCGTCCGTCGCCTCTGGTCCAAGCTGACCGATGCCGGTCGCTCTAAATTCTGCACCTGTCGTTATAGCCCATATGCCACCAAATTGCCTCTGATCGATATAACGGAGCTCTTTCTCGGTGCCGTTATCATCTCGCAGCTTAAACACAATATGCGTGTGCTTGAGTTCCTCATACCCAGGTGGCGTCACCAAGAGAACGCCAGTCATGCGGTAGTGAGCTACGAGTTTAAGCTCCTCTGGCGCCCCTTCACACTTCGGTGTGAGCATGTTGAAAATCAGGAATTTGCCACGGCGCAGTACGGTATCAAACTTACTACCGAGCACCAGCTTCTTGAACTCTTCGGGACTGTAATTCTTGATGCTCTTTGCAAGCCTAATATCGACATCTTCAATTGTGCAGCCGTTTAGCTGTGGCGCGAGAATCCTTCTCGCAGTTTCAACCTCTACTAGTTCAGGCATCTTGGCTACTCCCTTCAAACTAATTATAATACACGCTGAGTGAAATAATGCAAATAAAATAGTTGGTGCACAGCCTTTAGTCTGCCTCATGCACCAACTTATCTTCAGTTATATCTCTCGTCTTCCTTCCATCGCCTTGAGAAGCGTGACTTCATCGGCATACTCGAGATCTCCTCCGACAGGAATGCCGTGTGCGATTCTCGTCACCTTGATGCCAGACGGTTTTAGCAGCCTAGCTATGTACATGGCAGTCGCCTCACCCTCGATATTGGGATTAGTTGCCACGATTATCTCGCCTACCTCGTCGTGCTGCTGGAGCCTAGTAATCAGTGATTTGAGATTAATCTCGTTAGGCCCGATGCCCTCTACCGGCGAAATAGCACCGTGAAGCACATGATACAGTCCTTTAAATTCCCTTATCCGCTCCATCGCAATCACGTCCTGAGGTGTCTCGACAACACATACCTTAGTCCTATCTCGCGATTCATCACTGCAAATCTCGCACGGATCTGTATCTGTCAAGTTGCCGCACACCGAGCAGTAATGAAGGCTTCTCTTGGCATTCACGATTGAATTTGCAAGAGATGTAGCCTCACTCTCCTCGAGCGCAAGAATGTGGAACGCTAGACGCTGTGCTGTTTTGCCCCCAATTCCTGGCAGCTTAGACAGCTCATTTATTAACTTGTTCAGTGGCTTTGGATACTGCCTCATCTGAACGCCTTTCTACAGTCCTAGTCCAGGGATGTTGAGCCCGCCTGTTACTTTGCCCATCTCATTCTCAGCGATTGCATCGATCTGGCGCATACCCTCATTTACAGCTGCCATGATGAGATCCTGAAGCATTTCTACATCGTCTGGATCAACAACGTCTCTATCGATAACCAGCTTTGTAATCTCCTTGTTGCCGTTTACAGTTACCTCAACCGCACCGCCACCCGCAGTTGCAGTTGTCTCCTGCTCAGCGATAGAAGCCTGCACAGCCTCCATGTCGCGCTGCATAGCCTGAAGCTGCTTCATCTGCTGCTGCATGTTACCAGCGCCACCGCCAACCTTCTTTTTCTTACCTGCTCTCATACCTTTGCCCATGATTTTCTCCTCCAATATTTGTTACTTTATGTCTATCTTATCTACGCCAAAAAAGTCAGCTACATCCTTCGCCACTTCCTTGGCTATTTCGTCTTTTTCCTCTGCTGCCTCAATGAGTTCCTCATCGAACCTCTGAAGCTCTGGTTCTTCAACTTGGCTAAGCTCCCTTGCATCCGCCGGATTATACTCCACAACTCTAAACGTGATGTAGAACTTATCACCATATAGTGCCTTAGTTATCCTGTTCAGTTCATTTAGAGCATCATCAGCCATCAGGCTCTTGGTCTTCTTAACCTCTACGGTAAGTTCGTTACCGTGTAAATCGACCAGTCTCGTGTACTTTGCAACCATCGCCATGAACATCGCATCTGTTCTCGCCATCTGGTCACAGATTCTATCCCACATCTCATCGAGGTTTTGATTAGCTTCAAATTCCACGATATGCCTATCTGGCGGCGCCCCCTCGAGCGGGTTGAATTTCTGTTCGAATATAGGCTGTGGTTCCTCTACATCTTGCGCTCTCTCCGCACTGGCATTTGGACGAGACTGAATCTGCTCCTCGTAAGCATTTGTAGCTTGCGGCTCCTCCTTTGGTGCTCCTGATTGCGAAGCTTCTACCCTTCTTGATTCTAGTCTATGGTTCTCTGCCTTAGTATTCACCTGCTGTGCACTACTCGCCGCTGGTGCAGTCCCTGCCTCGGTCCTTGGAGTCCTAGCACCCATAGAAATATTCGCATTTATACGGACTGGCTCAGTCTTGACTTCCGCACTCTCACCTACGATGAGTTTAATAACACATGTCTCTAGCAAAATCCTCGGCATAGTCGAAAATTTCGCCTTATTGACAGTATCTGAAAGTAAGCGAATGCCATAATTTATCGCTTCGTCGCTCAGAGACTTTGCCTGAGTGACGATTCTCGCAGTGTTCTCGCTAGAAGCATTTACAAGCTCCGAAGGATCCTGCACGTACTTACAAATCATGAGATTTCTATAATGCAGTAGCCAATCCGCAAGCAGCTGCTTGGCATCCTTGCCTATCCTAACCATGGCATCTATATCAGCGAGCGCAGTTCCAGCTTCACCAGTTCTAATCGCATCAGTGAGCTGTAGGTAAAAGTCATCTCCCGCGCCACCCGTGTACTCTAGAACCAGCTCTCTGGTTATCAGCTCATCACCTGCATTGATACACTGCTCGAGCAGGCTGAGTGCATCTCGCACGGAGCCGTCTGCCTTACGAGCAATTACTGCTAGGGCATCTTCTTCTATGTTAATTGCCTTCTTCTGGCAAATCCTTCTCATGCCGTCTAGCAGATCATTTTCCGATACATGCCTGAAGTTAAGCGTTAGACATCTTGATTTTATCGTCGCTTTGATCTTCTCCGGATTGGTTGTCGCCAGTATGAATATTACATGTGCCGGCGGTTCTTCGAGCGTCTTGAGAAATGCATTTTCCGCCGAATCGGTGAGCATGTGTGCCTCGTCTATGATGTAGACCTTGTATTTCCCAACGGTTGGCGGATATTGTACAGACTCAGTAATCTGCCTCAGGCTCTCAACACCATTGTTGGATGCTGCGTCCAGCTCTACTACATCGAGGAATCTTCCTTCTGTAATCGCCCTGCAATTTACACATTCGCCACAAGGTAGGTCTACGCCGGGATCGCTGCAGGTGCAGTTAACAGCTTTTGCAAGAATCCTCGCAGTCGTCGTCTTACCTGTACCGCGAGTTCCCGCAAACAGATACGACTGACTCACAGTACCCTTCTTGATCTGGTTGCGAAGTATCTTCACAATATGCTTCTGTCCAATTATCTCTTCAAAGCGTTCCGGCCTCTCGGACCTATACAGTGCCAGATGCATATCGTTACCTCCTCGTAGTAATCGGATGCGCCTCACATTACGCAACCCCATATATTAATCGAGCTCTTAGACACCTTGCGGCCGGTAGGAGGCGAATCTGCGGCACATGAGATGTCCCGCTTAATGCTGCTTCCTCTCGGACCTGACATGGTTCACAGTATCCCATTGCGCAGGACCCCCTACAAACCGCAAGCTGCCTAAGAGCACCTAAATATTATATTATCTATATTAACTAGTGTCAATCAATCATGGGTTGGAATTGTCTATTTTGAAATGAATTTGAAGGTTCGTTTGTAAGCAAATTATCCTTTAATCTAGCTCGTATAGAACTTTGCCTGAGTTGTTGATGTATGTACCCTTTAGAGATCCATTATCAGCAGCATCTTCGTATGAATCGCCATCCCATTCTTCTATGAGCAGGTTATTACCTATTGCTGCAGATACCTTTATATTCTCTCTTCTACTCGCATATATTTCTCGTCTATTACCTGTTTGGGTGTCATACATTATAACTTTTGTTTTATCAGCTGATAAATAGTATATCTTGCTTTTTTCCATAACAGTGTTACTTGAAAAATCAATTCTTTGAGTTTTATCGACTACAATTTTTGTTTTCCATTCATCATCCTTTTTTTCTGCTTTGCACAATGAATGTCCATCATTACCGAGAAACCAAATGTTACCTTGAGTCATTCCTAAGACACCTGCGGTATCTTTTGCTGGTCCTTTGAAGTCGCCTATATAAATTCCATAGGTTAAACAAGACAATCCATAATACATCTTCATCTTGTTTATTTTTACCTCTAGCAACGACTTATTCGTGGCAAATAACACAGTTTTATTCTGATCATTAATTCCAACAAAGTATGTAAAATTATCGAAACATACTTCACTCACCTTGTTGTTTTTAAGTGAAACTTTATTTAGGTGATCTTTTCTGCGTGAAAAATACAAATCCTCATCTATAACCATATGAAGCACACCACAATCATTTTTTATAAGCTTTTCATTTTTGCCATCAAAGTCACATGTATATACATCAACTTCAGGCTTGTTATTTAACCCATCAGACGAATCTTCATCTACTGTAATTGTCTTAAAGTGGCTACCAATATAATCGCCTTTAACTCTTGTATAAACAATTGAGTTGTTATATAAAAATAACCCTGAAGTTAAATAGTTCCCTATATTATGCTTAATCAGCTTACTTTCCCCAGTTTTCTTATCTATCCGAAACAATGCGCCATCAACACTTAAACGCTTACTGTAAAATATATACTTTTCATTTTCTGCAATTGAGTATGCGCCTTCTTGACTATTATTCAACCCCGCACTGACACTGTTACCTAACTTTTGTGGTACGTAATCATCTCTCCATATCCTCACAGCCATTACAGTAAGCATTGTCACTATGATAAGTGCCGCTACAAGCACATACTTCGCTCTTCTTTTCTTTTTCCCCATTTTAATACCTTGTTAGCCTAAATTATAAAGTAGCTTACCAGATTTATTTATATAGCAATAATCTATGTCGCCCTCATGCATAGCATCATCACGACTTTTGTCCGTCATCCACTTTTCAATGAGTATATTATCACCTATTGCAGCATCTACTTTTATATGTGCTCCCGACTCCCCATAGATTTCCTTTTTATTACCTGTATTAATGTCATACATGATAATTTTCGATTCATCTGAACTTACATAGTAGATCTTATCTTTTTCCAGAATAGCATTATCGTTAAAATGAATTCCTTCGGACATATTAACAACAACTTTAGTTAGCCACTTACCATTCTTTTTTTCCGCCTTGCATATTGATTTTCCGTAATCGCCGAAGAACCAGATAACGCCATTATATACTCCTAAAATTCCATAACTATTTTTTGCTTCACCAGACCATTCATCTGCGTGCATTTTTTTACTTTGACGAATTAGAAATGTATTTATACCGCGATTGTTAAGTTCCACCTCAACAATATAAAATAAATCTGTATCAAAGTAACACTCATTGCTTCGCCCATTAATTCCAACAAACCTATAGCATGGTTGAGAACTGACATATCTTGTACTTCCGCTTATCAATGAAACACGTGATACAGATCCGTTTCCATTAGCATAATATAGATAATCATCTATAACCATGTGAGGCATACCGCATTTCTTTTTTATTAACTTTTCATTTTTCCCATTAAAATCACAAGAGTAAATATCGTATTCTCCCCAGCTATATCTTAGTCTTTTCGCCTTTGTATAAATAATAGAATTTTTATATATAAAGAGGCATCCAGATGTATCGTCAGCAGCTTCAGTTATTAAAAGCTTCTTTTCACCTGTTTTTTTATCTATACGAACGAGTGGATATTCCCCAGTTGTTTTATCAATATAAAATAAATATCTTTGAGTTTCAGCAACTGAATACCCGTCTTTATCTGCACGATTATTAATGCCTGCGCTTACACTATTGCCCAATTTTTGTGGCACATAATTATCTCGTGAAATCCAAATAGATAAAATGATTATGTTTGCTGCCACAACAGAAAGTGTAACAATTGCTATTTTAAATAACTTCTTAGTTTTTACCATTTCTTTGACCTTTGTTAATCCAGCTCGTATAAAACTTTTCCTGAGTTGTTGATGTAGTAATTTTTTGCTGATTTATCATCAATAGCTTCATAGTAGTTCACATGTTTATCGTCTTCTTTCCATTCCGAAATAAGAATATTATCACCTATTGCTGCTAATATCTTTATCTTTCTATCCGCTTTTTCATATATATTTTGAGTTTCACCAGTCTTTATATCATACATGCAAATTTTGGTCTCATCATCAGACAAGTAGTATATCTTGTCTTTCTCCATTGCAGCACTATGATCGAATATGAGCTCTTTAATTTTTCCACTCATGATCTTCGTCTGCCACTTTCCGTTTACCTTTTCTGCTTTGCACAATACATGTTCTTCGTCTTTGTTTTTTCCAGAAAACCATATAGCCCCATTTGATACCCCTAGAATTCCAAATCCGTGCTTTGCTTCTCCCTTCCAAGAATTTATATGCATCAATTCGGTGGAATTCCTTATTCCAAGACTTGCTCTTCTGTTATTAATTTTTACTTCTAACAGCATTAGGTAATCAGTGTCGAAACATAAAGCCTTGCTTTTTTTATCAATCCCTACGAAATTACTGCACTCTTTATTATTAAGAGTTCTTTTTTGACCATTTATAAGCGAGATTCTAGTCAAAGCATTATCACGATTAGGTACATATATATAATCATCAATAACCATATGAGGAACTGGTGATTCCTTTTTTATTAACTTTTCATTTTTCCCATCGAAATCACAGCTATAGATTGAATAATATCCCAAACCTTCTGATTTAGTGTAGATAAGTGTGTTTTTGTATATAAATAATGCTGAGCCATCGCTATCTCCAATATTTTTTTTTAGTAGTTTCTTTTCGCCGCTATTTTTATCTATACGCACCAAGGGGAATGAATCCTTTACGCAGTTCACATAGAAGATATACTTATCATTTTCTACAATAGAACACGAGCTGCCATATCGATTATTCAGAGCGGCGCTTACGCTATTCCCCAGCTTTTGGGGTACATAGTTGTCGCGTGAAATCCAAACAGCTAAAATGATTGTACTTACTGCTACAACAGGAAGCACTAATACTGCTATTTTTAATAACTTTTTAGTTTTTACCATTCTTTTACCTTTGTTAATCTAGCTCGTATAAAACCTTGCCGGAGTTATTTATGTAGTAATTTTTTGCTAATTTATCATTCACAGCGTCATAGTAGTTAACATGTTCATTGTCTTTTACCCACTCCGAAATAAGAATATTATCCCCTATTGCAGCCAATATCTTAATATTTTTATTTGGGGTTGTGTATATTTCTCTATCTTCTCCTGTATTAATATCAAACATAATAAGCTTAGTTTCATCAGGAGAAACATAGTAGATTTTATCTTTTTCCATGATAGAATTATCCTCTAAATTGACACCTGCTTTTTTAAATACACTTTTGGTCTGATAGCCCCCTTTTATTTCTTCTACTTTATATATTGAATCCACATCTTTTCCGCGTAACCATATGCTCCCATTTGCTATTCCTAAAATCTTACTTGCTTTTTTCCCTTTCCCATGTATACTTCCAAAACCTATCGCTTCAGTTGGACTCTTTATCCAAAAATTTGATCTTCTTTTATTTATTTTTACTTTTACCATTTTTAGAGCACCTGTTTCAAAATAAAGAGTCTTGTTTTTTTTATCAATTCCTGCAAAATTATTGCACTCCTCCTTATTAAGAGTTCTTTTTTGACCATTTATAAGCGAGATTCTAGTCAAAGCATTAT
>ERZ772920.298-NODE-298-length-28888-cov-7.419866_pt1 | contig 28888 bp, 27 predicted proteins | sample MGYA00511469_ERZ772920 | MGnify/ENA primary metagenome ERZ772920 (study PRJEB29015, sample SAMEA2738069) | human oral metagenome | biome: human oral; feature: human-associated habitat; material: saliva | place: China | collected 2216 ... | reverse complement strand
TCCCAAAAAGCAGTGAAGCGCCTAAAAAACGCACGCCTCACAACGCTGGAGGACACAGGCCACGCCTTGACGCCCGAGCAACAAGCACAAATTGGGTTTGAGATTGCGGATGAGATTTATAATGGGATGAAGTGAAGTGGCATAGAAAATTAAATACAACAAACAGGAGAAACCGGGGCGAGTGCCTCGGTTTTTTTGTGTGGGTTAAATAAAAAATGGATAGTAGTGGGAAAAATAATACTTAAAATGATGGAATGAGATAAAACAAAAAACCTACCATTTAAGACAGGTTTCTTTTGTAAGTCATATATAGAGGCTCTGCCCTGCAAACTACCCATTGTTTAATCGTATCTAAGTAATTTGGAATATTGTTTAAGATGATAAAATTCGAAGCATCAATTAGTAATTGTAAAAATGAAATAATTAATGAGATTTTTTTCATCGTAATCACCTCCTTAGTAGTCTTTCTTTGAAATCCTACTGATTTGGTTATTTTATAATAAATTATAACGATTAAGGGTAGCCACACGGGACCGTGCGTTTGCACGACACAACCTCTAAAAACAATATTATACTATTAGTTTTAAACTGTAAATAATTTTATGATTCAATAATACATTTATGAATTAATATAAATAGAAGAGCAAAATAATACTACAAAAGAGCAAAATTATTATCAAAGATAAAGGCTATATATGATAAGTTTAATTTATAGAGAGGAAGAAGAGGTTAGAATTACGAGAAAAATAGCAGATTTTATTTAGAAGGGTGTTTTTATGGGCTTTACGAAGAAACAGATATCCAATTTTTTGGACGATAAAATTTTATTTAGATTTTCGATAGATGCACAATATGTAATCAATTATAATCAGCAGAATGAGGAATATACTTTTGATGAATTAGAGAAAATTGCTAAAAGTAATTTTGAATATTGGAATTCAGTATCGGTATCTGATTATTCTCAAGAATGGGTGAGATTAAGTAATAATATTACTAAGGTAAGAGAGTATTTATCAACTATAGAAGAATTAGACATAGAGAGTGTACTTAATTATTTTTATAGTAATTTATGCAGTAATCGAGAAAAGATAGAAGATAAATATTTATATAAAATTTCAATGAGTTCCCCTATCGATAGAGATACAGAATTTGGGCAAATAAAAAACTTTGTTTCATTCTATACTCAATATTTAACAAATGATCTTAGAAATGCAGTGATTAGTTTTATTCGATTATCCAAAAATATGCATGAGATTGGAAATTCCCTATCAAGTACATCTCAATATAATTTTTATCCTGCGTTATATCTGTTGAAACAAAATCTCTCAGATATTAAGGAAAGTAAGGATGATTTTGAAACTAATATAGTGTTGCCTATAAAGAGTAAACTACAACAAATTAGTGATGATTCAAATGAACAATATAAAGAAATAACAGCTTTTATTGAAACAAAACACAACGAGATTCAGAAACAGTTTGACGAACAATCTAAAGGATTAAAAGAATTTCGTAGTTCAATAAATATCTGGCAAGAAGAGAAAGAAGCTAGACTCAATAATCTAGAAGAAACGTATAAGGATAAACTGTCTTTAGAAGCTCCTGAAACACTTTGGTATAATCGTTCGAAAGAATACAGGGGGCTAGCCAGATGTTGGACGGGGGTACTTGTGGTTTTGGTTGTAGCACTAGTAGTATCTTTAAGAGAATTAGTGATTGTTATACATGAATATTCGCTGGATGCAGTAAAAGAAATTCCTTTTATTTCTAAATCGTTTATATTAGTTTCGGTTATATCTTTCTTTGTTTATATAATTAGGGTCCTGATAAAGATAGTAATGTCAAATCATCATCTGGCTACTGAATACGAGCAAAAAGCTGCTTTAACAAGGTTCTATCAAGCTCTAACTTATGCGGGAACAGATATTGCGCAAGAAGAAAGGATTATAATAATTCATTCTCTATTTAGTAAAACCGAGACAGGCTTGGTAAAAACAGACAGTTCAAATGATGTAGATGCGATTCTTTCAGTTTTATCGAAGAATGTCCGTTAATATAGGGTGGCTAAAGCAGATATCTGCTTTAGTCACTTTTTTATATCTATCGTCTTCTAATTTTTCCTCTATAGAATAGTAGTTTTAGGAAGTTATAAAGAAAGAAAAAATTGAAAAAATAATCAAAAAAATTTATTTCCTCAAAAATACTATTGCTATAAGGTTTATAGCAGGTTATAATTAAGTGTAAACGCTTTTATAAAAATGTCTTACAATGGAGGAGCAAAAGAAATTATCCAGGCATAAGAGTACGTTTTAGCCTTAATAATAAGGATTTTGGGAGAATGTTTTTTGAAAACAAAGGAGATGCTTAACTGCCCAAAATTCACTTATAAGTGAATTTTGGGATTCCGCACAATTGGGAGGGATTTTATGGCGAAATACAGAGTAACAAAGAAGATGATCGATGAAGTAGAAGGATTAACGTACGAAGAACAAGTAAAAGTCTTTGCGGTTCTAATGATATTACAAGAAGAAGGGCTTTCTCCTGAAGTACGTGAAAAATGGGAACGAGGGAAGCAGGGAAAAAGATGTTTAAGGATTCCAATTAGTCGAGAAACAGAAGAGGGGGAAACTGAAGATGACCTACCTAACAAAAAGGTTAAATGCATTGAAATCCCGCTGCCCTGAATTTAAGCAAGATCTACTTGAAGAATATTATCTTCAAAAGGTATCTCTAAAAATTATCAAAATGAGATTGGAATTAGGGTTATCTCAGAAGGAGATGGCTGCCGAGCTAGGGATGTTAGAGTCACAATATTGTCGAATGGAAAAAGGGCAACATAATCCGACAGTCTTGTCTCTAATCGAAATGGCAGATTTATTTGGATACGATTTTGAAATTAAAATAAAAAAGAGAAAATAGAATTTAAAATTCTTTTATTACCTTCTTTTGTAAAGATAGTAGAAGTACTATTTTTCTTATTACTAATTTTATATAGTAGATTAAATCTAGATGTACAGATAGTTGTTATCTGATGAAAAATGTTATGAATAATCATGTAATTGAAAAATGTTCTAGTCAACTCTGACTAGAACATTTTTTTGATTCACTTGATTGATTTAAATAAAAAGTATAATTCATAAATAAAATAAGTATATTCCACTTAACTTAAATTAAAAAGGGTTAATATTTAAAACCTTATTTATATATCTACTAGATATCTCTAAACACTCATTGTGCAAATGAAATAAATGGTTTGGCTCATAAATATACGCAAAATATTGTTCTTTAGTAATTATTTCTTCAAATTCTTCATCGTCATATGTACGACCTTCTGGATGTTTGTAACCAGCCTTGTACCTTAAGGCGTTTCTAAATGTTAAGAATTTCTTTCTATCGTCTTCTTCATTTAGAATTAGATAAGCATTGTAAAATGCGGTATCAAATGCTGAGATGTGTTCTATAGAAATAGGATTCTCATTCTTTCTAGCATCTATATGAGAAATAGTTTTGCCACTAATAGTAGCAAACTCTTGAAAAGTCGTAATAATCATACTTTTATCGGAGGATAGTTGTTGGTTTTGAAATTCTAGTTTTTTTTCTTTTATATGTTCTTTTAGTTGTAATTTACTATTCTTAAAAGCATAAAAATTAACTATTAAGGTAGTAAGTGTTGTAGCGATTAAAGTGACAATTGATGCGATAAGTGCTTCCGACATACCCTATTCCCCTTCTATTGTAAGTATATATAGCGATTATAATAACACGCTTTCTTTCAGTCAATAGCTTCTTTTCATGACTTGTTAAGAATAATTATACACATTTCTGAATTATTACCCATAGAATAAATTTTCCGTAGTTCAATATAGAGATTAGCTAGTTTCTAATTCTATTTTAGGAGAAGAACTATGAAAGCATGGACAGAAACTGAAGAAACAACAACTCAACTTTTCGATCAATTCGAAGGGGTTATTTATCACGTAATGAAAAAGCTCAATATTCAAAAGAATAATTCCGAATATGATGATTTCTTGCAAGAGGGACGATTATTGCTATTGGAATCCTATCAGGAAAGCCAATCGAATCCACTTGACTCTGCGGATGCAGCAAAGCAATTCAATACCTATCTACAACGGAAATTATATTGGAAATTTCTCCATCGTATTACTAAGAAAAACATCGAGACAGTAGAATTTAATCAGGATTGGATGCAAGAATCGGAAAAAGATCCCTACTGGTTCGAGGTGGAATCTGATTATAAGGAATTTTTCCGAATGCTCACGAAAATCCAAATGAAAACACTGCAATATATGATGCAAAGTGATGAATCTGTCACAGAATATGCCAAAAGAATAGGGCGTACACGCTCAGCAGTACAACAGGATATTCTGTCGATTCGAAAAAAGTTGAAAAAATTTTTAGACAAGCATAGCAAATTAGATTCCTAATTGGTTTATATAGATGTAGAAGTCATGACACTACAAAACAAAAATAAACCAAATAAGGAGGACATAAACATGTCAGAAACATTTAATAAAGCAACATTGGAACTATTCTATCAAGATGCGGAAAAAGGGAAAGTGAAGAAATTCAAAAGTCTTCAAAACTTGAAGCAAGGGGCTACGCATGATGCGGTAATGACGGTCTCAGACGCAGTCGATACTCTTGCAAAAGAAGCGATGACATACTGCGATACAGTCGTTCGAACACGACACGACAGAAACTAATAAACAAAGGAGGGAAATATCATGGCAGATGAAACAACAACAACAGTTAAAGAGCTATATTTAGGGTTTACAGGAAGTGATGGTAAAACAAAACGTCTTGTTATTGCACATCCAGAAGATAATCTTGATGCTACGACTACTCGTGCAGCAATGAAAAAAATTGCGGATGCCAACCTGTTCGAAAAACAAGGAATCCAATTGTATACGAATGGGGAAAGTGCTAGCTATATGACTCGTATTAAGAATGAGATCTTTAACGACAAAAAGAAAAAATAAGTAAATGAAGGTTAGGAAGGTGAGCTAGAAAATTTTAAAGGGTAATTTTCTAGCAGGAATGGAGAATCATCTACTAAGGATGATTCTCCAAACCTTCTATAAATGATGTAAGGGAGGAAATTTTATGAAAACATCATTCTACTATTTACAAACCGGAATTTTTACCCTCGGAGCTCTATTGGGTGGGTTCCTTGGAGGGAAAGATGGCCTCCTTTATGCTTTGTTAGTTCTTATCATTCTGGATTACATAACGGGACTACTAAATGCTATTGATCAACGAGAACTTTCAAGTGCAGTTGGGTATAAGGGTATTGCTCGTAAGGTACTTATTTTTGTGCTGGTAGGAACGGCAAATGTTGTAGATGTTTATATTTTGGGGAAAGCAGGAGTGTTAAGAGCAGCAGTAATCTTCTTCTATATTTCGAATGAAGGAATCTCAATCCTCGAGAATGCGTCACATCTCGGATTGCCTGTTCCGAAAAAGCTTCAAAGCGTATTAAGACAACTACATCAAAAGGAGGAGAATTAAAATGATTAATATTTTGAGAGATTTTGTAATGAAAGATAGTGGATTTTTAGAAAGTTTTGACTTTGTAGTGATTCATAATGATGCTGGAAGAATGAAACCCCAACGATATATTTCTTTTCTAAGGAATCGTGATAAAGCCTTAGGAATCGCACATTTCTATTGCAACAGAGACACGATTGTTCAAGTCGTTCCGATTGAAAACATTGGATACCATACCGGAGATTGGTGGAGTAACTGCTGTTCTGTTGGATACGAGGTTTGTGAGAGCCTATCAGCTAGCGATGAGGAATTCCTACAGAATGAAGATGTGACTCTATTGAAAGCAGCAGCAGACTTGGTAGAAGCAGGAATGCCGATTTCACGAGAGACGGTTCGACTTCATCATGAATTTGTACCTACTAGTTGTCCTCATAGAAGCATGGAGTTACATGGTGGTACTACGGAGAGTGTGCGAGCATACTTTATTGAAAGAATGCAATATTTTGCTTCACTCGGAAATAATCTGGTTGAGATTTTGCATGCGTATTTTCCAGAGGAAAAATTCCATATGAAATCATGGGTGCGTCATGAAATTTTCAATGATGATAATGAAATTGTCCTACAAGTGATTCGAGGAGAGTGGGGAGTTGGCCAAGAACGAATAAAACAATTGACAGAGGCTGGGTATAATGCTGAAAGAATTCAAGAGAAAGTAAATCTTGTATTACAAGGATCACAAATCAATGATACAAAAACGGTGGATGCTCTTGCCTATGAGGTGATTCAGGGTGATTGGGGTAATGGAGAAGAACGTAAAGAGCGGCTTGAAGCTTCTGGGTATGACTACGATGCAGTGCAGCAAAGAGTCAATGAAATATTGGGGTAAATTAGAGCCTACTGATGAAAATGTCAGTAGGCTCTTTTACTTTCATAAAGAATCGGAATTATTATCTTTTAAGAAGCTGAGTTTTAGAAATGAAGAAGGAAATATTCTGGTAAATCATTTAGGAGTGAAATAGGACTTCTTACATAAGATACCTTTTGAAATGCGCTTTTAAGGTATGTTAAATAATAAATCGGATAAAAATTCAAATGACAACTCTAGCAAAAGGTGCTAGAGATTTTTTATTTCATAGAAGGTGTAAAAATGGGTAAGTTAAAGCTTAAAATATTTATTTGCAAAAATTTGGTATTTTAATACCAAAAACCATTGACACGCTACACGGTTATGAGTATAATAGAGTTAAAGTAGAGAAATCTATCGGTTTTATTGGATTTAGGAGGAAATAAAAATGAACAATAATATATTGAAAAGCAAGATGTTTACATTCTTTAGTTTGTTGAGAGGTTATGTAAGTCGAGAGGAACGCATTACAGCTCTTGCGATTATTAAAGGAATCAGAGCGAAGATAATTGAATATAATATCACGCCTGATGCAAATCGTCTGTTTAGTTTAATGGGAGAAGTTTCTTATGAGCTCGGCGTAGAAAGTCCATTTGAAGATATGCGTACTTTAGATAACGTATACCACTCGTTAAATAATATTGATGAGTTATCCTGGAAGGAAATTGCCTCTTCGTATAATCCTGTGCATAAAATGATGATTCCAGAACCAATAGTTGAAGAGATGTTGACTAAATTCACTTCAGATAAAAGAAATGTATTAGTAGCTGAAGCGGAAAAATTTTCTTATTCATTGCTAGAGATTATTGGACACAATGAAAAAGCTAAGTTTACTTTTATGACGGATGATGAAACTTACTATAAATTATTAAAGCTAGCTTTTAAAGATGAACTTAATATTCGAATTGAGAATAACAATATCTATAAATATGGTTTTACAAATGATAAGTATGACTTTATATTCTCAGTTCCAACCTTTGGGGTTAGGGAAAGAGCTCGTGAAGAATCTCAATTCATAAGCAGAGAGTTTGACATGATAGCTCTAGAAAACCTTTCGCTTCATTTAGATGCTGGTGGTGTTCTAACAATTGTTCTTCCTGCAAGAATAACATTCGCAACAGGTAATGTAGAGGAACTTAGAAACTTTATCCAGTCTATGTATAGTTTAGTAGAAATTGCGGAATTACCAGCTGGAATATTTAAAAACACAGGGATTAGAACTTGTTTAGTTACAGTTACTACTGGCCGTACCGATGAGGTAATTATTAAAAAGTTGGAACTAGAAAATGAAAGCTTAGAAGGAATTCAAGATACCTTTGTTCTAGATTCTGAATTAACTGAAATGGGCGACTGGAATATTGATCGAATTTTCCAATCTCAGGACGAGGAATGGGTCAAGTTCGTAGAGTCCGGAGTAAGAAAAGAAGAACTCGGTTCCCTAGCGACAATTTTTAGAGGAAAGGCAGTTGGAAAGAAAGATCCAACTGGCAATATTGGAGTGATCAACATTTCTAACATTGGTGAATATGAGATTGATTACTCAGAGCTTGATTACATTGAAGAGGAAGAAAGAAAAGTATCGAGTTATCTATTGAAATCAGGGGACTTACTAATTCCGGCTAGAGGTACAGCAATAAGAATTGCAATTTTTGAAGAACAGTCTTATCCGGTAATAGCTTCATCAAATGTCATTGTAATAAGAGCAAATGATGGACGACTATCAACGACCTTTTTAAAAGTATTCTTGGATAGTCCTTTAGGCAGGAAAATCCTTCTTGCTAGGCAGCAAGGAACAACAGTGATGAATATTAGTTACAAAGAACTAAATGATATTGAAATTCCATTACCTACTATAGAAGAACAAGAAGAAATTGCTAACGAATATAAACATGAATTGGAGATATATAAAGATACAATTTATAAAGCTGAAAAAAGATGGAATGATACTTTGGATAAATTAAGAAACAAGATTTAGGAGGATGCAAAATGACAGTGTTTTATGTATATCAAGGTGAAACGTATCAAGATGAACTTGAGGGGGGCTTTGTATGGGCACCGAAATTAAATGGAAGAGGGCATAAGAATAAAGGTTATACAATGATGACATTTATCAAGAAAGGTGACTTCATTCTTCATAATTTTAATGGGAGATTAATGGCAATAAGTATTGCTCAAACAGATTTTTTTGAGGATAAAAAACCATCAGATAAGTATAGTAAAGGTACACCTTGGGATGATGATGGCTATAGAGTAAATACCGTTTATAAAGAGCTTGAGATACCTGTAAAAGTAACCGATCATAAAAATTGGTTGAAGAACAACTATAAGGAAAATAGTGCATTCACAGTTGATGGTACCGGTAAACAACAATACATGTCAGCTATTGATAACGAGCATGCTATTTACTTGCTTAATGAAGCAATAAAACTTCAAACTGATAAATCTATTATTAAAGTATTAAAAGATGCATTGTCAGATATTTCAGGAGATAAAGAAGGAGAGTATGAACAAGTAGAAAAAGAAGTTATCGATAATCTTGTTGAAAATCAAGAAGGTCCAAAACCTACATGGAGTGGTGTTGCTACAGCACAAGAGATGACAGTCTCATCTTCTGTTGAAAGAGAAAGTCCAAAAAGAAATCTTAAGAATGCTGCTGATGCATTAGCTAGAGTGGATTATAAATGCGAGTACAATACGAATGACAGAATATTTGAAAGAAAGTCTGGTAAGGGTTATACAGAGCCACACCATTTAATCCCAATAAGTAAGTATCGTGATTTTGATTATGAGCATGTTAGTCTAGATGCGATGGAGAATATTGTCTCTTTATGTAGTCACTGTCATAATTTATTACATTATGGAAAGTTGAAAGACAAAATGCCTATTTTAGAGAAACTTTATAATGAAAGAAAAGACGCTCTAGCTCAAGTTGGATTAGATATTAGTTTAGAAGAATTAACCAAATATTATAAGTAGGTGAAATATGTTAGGAGCGATTATAGGAGATATTGTTGGCTCAAGATTTGAGTGGAACAATCATAGAAGTAAGAGTTTTGAGTTCCTTACGTATAAGTGCTTTCCTACTGATGATAGTATTATGACTTTAGCTGTAGCTAAAGCGATACTTGAAAGTAAAAATGACTGGAGTAATCTATCAGAAAATACAGTCAAATATATGCAGGAAATAGGCAGAAGATATCCTAACTGTGGCTACGGTGGTAAATTTATGGATTGGATGTTCTCAGATCATCCAAATCCATATAATAGCTTTGGAAACGGAGCTGCAATGCGAGTAAGTGCAACTGGATGGGTAGCTAATTCATTAGAAGAGGCCAAATTCTTATCGAGATTGGTAACAGAAGTAACACATAATCATCCGGAAGGAATAAAAGGTGCAGAAGCGACCGCTGTAGCAATATTTCTAGCTAAGAGTGGTAGTAACATTTTAGAAATTAGAGATTATATAAATAAAAATTACTATCCTTTAAATTTTACATTAGATGAAATTAGAGATACTTATGAATTCAACGAAACATCTCAAGATACAGTTCCTCAAGCATTAGAAGCTTTTTTCGAATCCATTAGTTTTGAAGATGCTATAAGGAATGCAATTTCTATTGGTGGAGATAGTGATACAGTAGCCGCTATATGTGGTGGAGTTGCTGAAGCATATTACGGTATACCAACAGATATTCGCAAACATGCCTTAACGTTTTTAGATGGAACTTTACTTGAACTATTAGTTGAGTTTGAAAATAAATATCCACCAATAATGGAAAAAAGAAATACAGATATGAGTGTCAGTATAAAACGCTCTGAAGATAAGAATGTAAAAATAGGGAGTAGGGAAGAGATGATTCAATCAGCGAACGATACTGCAGATAAGGAATTGAAAGAATCTACAAAAAAAGCAGAAGAATTAGAAAAACAACAGTTATTTTATCATTTGTTTGAAGCGTGCAATATATTAAGAGGACCAATTAACCAGGATGAATTTAAAGACTACGTTACGCCAATTTTATTCTTTAAGAGGATAAGTGATGTATATGATGAAGAAACTCAAGCTGCACTAGAACGGTCTGGTGGAGATGAAGAATATGCCGCATTTGATGAAAATCATAGTTTTATCATACCAGAAGGATGCCACTGGCAAGACTTGAGAAATGCAAGTAAGGACGTAGGTAAGATAATTGTAAAGGCGATGAATGGTATTGAAAGAGCAAATCCAGATACATTAAGTGGAGTTTTTTCAAGCTTTGATGATGTTACATGGACCGATAAAAATAAATTAACAGACGAAAGATTGAAAAATTTGATTGAACATATGTCTAGCATTAGGGTAGGAAACCTAAACTACAATGCAGATGTGATGGGAGATGCTTACGAATATTTAATTAAGAAATTTGCTGACCTTTCAAAGAAAAATGCAGGTGAATACTATACACCTCGTTCTATTGTAAAGTTAATGGTTATGCTTCTTGATCCAAAGCCTGGAGACTCAGTGTACGATCCAGCGTGTGGGACCGGCGGGATGCTAATCGAGGCGATTCGACACATCAATAACGATCAAATGACTTACGGAAGGATTTATGGCCAAGAAAATAATTTGTCAACATCGGCCATAGCAAGAATGAATTTATTCCTTCACGGCGCAAAAGACTTTAAGATTGCACAAGGGGATACTTTAAGAAATCCAAAATTTATTGAAAGTGGAAAACTCAGTACATTTAATTGTATATTAGCAAACCCTCCTTTTGGACAAGAAAAATGGGGTGCGGATTCATTTGAAACAGACAAATATGGAAGAAACATTTGGGGAACTCCATCTGATTCAAATGCCGATTTTGCTTGGTTACAACACATGATTAAATCTATGAAGCCTATGGACGGTAAAACCGCAGTTGTTTTTCCGCAGGGGGTACTATTCCACAGCGGAAAAGCAGGATATATCCGTGAGCAGCTAATCAAAAGTGATTTAATAGAAGCAGTGGTTACTCTTGCAAGTGGTGTATTCTACGGAACAGGGGTATCAGCTTGTATATTGTACTTGAATAATAACAAAAAACCAGAACATAAAGGGAAGATTTGCTTAATTGATGCTTCAAATATCTACACTCCACAGCGCGCACAAAAGGTGATGGAAGAAAAGGATATCGATGAAGTTTTCAAGCTTTACCATGATTATAAAGATGTCATTGAAAAATGTAAGATCGTATCTATTGCTGATTTAGCTGCAGCAGGGAACACACTTGCAGTAAATACTTATATAGAAAAGAAAAAACAAGAAGTTGTTGCTCCAGAAATAGTGAGAGCAGAATATTTTAAAGCGTTAGAAAATGCACAAAAAGCGGAACAAAAGATGAAAGAATTGTTGATTGAAGGAGGTTATGTCGATGAGCGGTAAGATTACAATTGATGAATTAGAAAAATACCTCTGGGGATCAGCTGTACTGCTACGAACACATGTTGATGCTGGAGCATATAAGCAGTATATTTTCCCTCTTTTATTCTTTAAACGCCTCAGTGATGTATATGATGAGGAGTGCGAAAGAATAAAAGTTGAGTTTGGGGAAGAGGCACTCGATTGGGAGGAAACCCATCAATTTAAGATTCCAGTTGGAGCACATTGGAATGATGTCAGAAATGTATCACAGGATGTTGGTAAAGCTATTATTGAAGCTTTTCATAAGATTGAAGCTGCCAATCCGGAGAAACTTCAAGGTATTTTTGGTGATGCCTCATGGACAAATAAGAATCGTCTTCCAGATAGACTTCTAAAAGATTTGCTGGAGCATTTCAGCACCAAAATATTATCTATCGCAAATTGCCCAGCTGACGAATTAGGACAGGGATATGAATATCTTATTAATAAGTTTGCAGATGATAGTGGTCATACGGCACAGGAATTTTATACGAACAGAACTGTAGTTGATCTAATGACAGAGATGCTTAAACCACAACCAGGTGAGTCGATCTACGATCCTACATGTGGAAGCGCAGGTATGTTGATTTCCGCAGTTGCATATTTAAAACAACAAGGTCTTGAATGGAGAAATCTTTCAATTTACGGACAGGAGATTGTAACTCTTACGTCAGCGATTGCGAGAATGAATCTACTATTACATGGTGTACAGGACTTCAATATTGTAAATGCGGACACATTGAAAACGCCGGCTTTTACTGATCGTGGGAAATTACAGCAATTTGATTTGATTTTAGCGAATCCACCTTACTCTATAAGCCAGTGGGATAGAACAGCTTTTGAGTCCGATAAGTACGGGCGTAACTTCTTGGGGACGCCACCACAAGGACGAGCTGATTATGCGTTTTTCCAGCATATATTAAAGAGCCTTGATGAAAAGACTGGACGCTGTGCGATATTGTTTCCGCATGGTGTTCTATTCAGAAATGAAGAAAAAGAAATGAGAGAAAAACTTGTGAAGTCAGATCTAGTAGAATGTGTAATTGGTTTGGGGCCAAATCTTTTTTACAACTCTCCAATGGAGGCATGTATCATCATATGCAGAACGAAGAAATCCGTAAATCGTGAAGGACAAGTGTTGTTTATTAATGCAGTAAATGAAGTTACTCGAAAAAATGCTCAGAGTTATCTTGAAGATACACATATTGAGAAGATTGCTAAGGCATATGATCAATATAAATCAGATGACGATATTGCTAAAGTGGTTACTATAAAGGATATAGCAAAGAATGATTATTCTCTTAGTATTCCTTTGTATATTCAGACAAGTAACGAGGAAAAAGAAGATGATAGAACTGTTCAGGATTGTTTTTCAGACTGGAAAGAAGCAGCTGAAATGGCAGCTAGACATTTTGAAGCAATAAATGAAATGATCGGAGGCGTGCAAAATGAGCGTGTTTAAGTTTGAAGATATTGCGTTTAATAGCACAGAAAAGAAAAAACCTGTTGATCAAGATAAGTATACCTATCTTGGTTTAGAACATCTAGACCCCGATAGTATCTATGTCACTAGATTTGGAGCAGAAACAGCACCTAAGGGAGATAAGCTGATTATGAAAAAAGGAGATGTACTTTTTGGGAAAAGAAGAGCGTATCAGAAGAAAGTTGCAATAGCTCCATTTGATGGAATTTTTTCCGCGCATGGAATGGTGCTTAGGCCAAAGGAAGAAGTTATTGATAAAGATTTTTTTCCAATGTTTATTAAATCAGATTATTTTTTAGATGCTGCGATCAAGATTTCTGTTGGATCTTTATCTCCAACTATCAATTGGAGAGATCTAAAAGAACTGAAATTTGAGTTGCCATCTTTGGAAGAACAGCGTAAATTGGCAAAAATATTATGGGCTATTTATGATATGAAAGATAAGTATAAAAAGCTTATTTCTGCTACTGATGAGCTTGTTCAGTCGCAATTTGTCGAGATGATAGGTACTCCTAAATATAATCATAACAACTATCCAGTGAGGTCAATTGGAGAAATTTCAGAGGTTTTAAACGGATACGCATTTAAGAGCAAGGAATATGTAGATGCTGGCATTAAAATAATAAGAATCGCAAATGTTCAAAAAGGATACGTTGTGGATGTTGAACCACAGTATTATCCAATTGAAAAAGAGAGTGAGATAAAGGATTATATGCTAATTGAAGGAGATATACTTATTTCGTTAACTGGGAATGTTGGTAGGGTAGGATTACTACCGGATAGTATGTGTCCAGCTGCATTAAATCAGAGGGTGGGTTGCTTGAGGCCAATCAATTCAATTATAAGCAGAGTATTTATGTTTGCAACTTTAAATATGGATAACTTTGAAGCTGATTGTATAGAGGCTTCTAATGGAACTGCTCAACTTAATATGAGTACTGAATGGTTAAAGAAATATGAAATATTAGTTCCGCCATTTACAGTTCAGGAGAAATTTTCGGATTTTGTTAAACAGAGCGATCAATCAAAATTTGCACTACAAGAAGCGATTAAGGATTTGGATGCTTTAAGTAAGAAAATTATAGCTGAGAATTTAATTCCAGCTGGGAAGGAGTAAACTATGTCACAGTTTAACGAAGATAATACTGTTGAGCAACTGTTTATAGAGACGCTTAAAAAGAATGGATGGAAATATATCCCTGCAGAACATCTGGATAGAGAACTTTCTGATGTCATGGTAGAGTCGATGGTAAAGAATGCTCTAATAAGACTTAATCCTGAGATTGAAGAGGAACCATCTAGAGCTGATGAAGTAATTTATAAGCTTCGAGCTATGTTGCAGCCGTTTCCAGCAGATAATTTAGTTGCTCAAAATGAAGCTTTTAAAAAGAAGGTGTTTGAAGAAAATTCCTATCCGTTTGGTAAGGATGGGAAACCAATACCAATAAAGCTATTTGGGACGCTTACAAAAGAGGAACTTGATAAAAATGAATATGTTGTTACAAATCAGTGGGTATATCCGACTGTTGAGAATGGTAAACGATTTGACATAGTGCTTCTTATCAACGGTTTACCAGTTGCTATTGGTGAACTTAAAACACCGGTAAGAAATGCTATATCTTGGCTTGATGGTGCGCAGGATATTTCTGATTACGAGAAATCTGTTCCAGAAATGTTTGTGCCTAATGTTTTTAATTTTGCATCAGAAGGAAAGTGCTATAGATACGGTGCTGTAAATATGCCACTTACAAAATGGGGGCCTTGGCACCCTTCTGACCATAAGGCAGAAGGTAGCCTTGCTGATGTAAAAATTAGTGCGGCTGATATGATAACTCCTGAAAAGGTAATGGATATAATGCAGTTTTTCACGGTGTTCTCTACCGATAAGAAACATCGTAAGATTAAAGTTATTTGTAGATATCAGCAGTATGAAGCAGCCAATTTGATGATTGATCGTGTTAAAGCTGGATATCCAAAACAAGGATTGATTTGGCATTTCCAGGGTTCAGGTAAATCATTACTTATGGTGTTTGCAGCACAGAAACTCAGAATGATGCCTGAACTTCAAAATCCTACAGTAGTTATTGTTGATGACCGTATCGACTTGGAAACTCAAATTACAGGTGATTTCAACGCTGCTGATATTCCAAACTTGCAGTCTTTGTCAACTAAAGAAGATTTGATGAACTTCTTTGAACAGGATATGCGTAAGATTGCGATTACAACTATTTATCGATTTGGTGATGTTGAAAAAGCTCTTAATATGAGAGATAACATTATTCTTATGGTCGATGAGGCACATAGAACACAGGAAGGTGACTACGGTGAAAAGATGCGTCTGGCTTTACCTAATGCATTTTTCTTTGGTTTAACTGGTACTCCAATCAATAGACTTGATAAGAATACATTTAAAACATTCGGTGCTATTGAAGATAAGAGCGGTTACATGAGTAAGTATTCATTCTCAGATTCCATCAGAGATAATGCCACACTACCACTTAATTTTGAACCGGTTCCGATTGATTTACATGTTGATAAAGAAAAGCTTGATCAGGCCTTTGATGAAATGACGGATAGTTTATCGGACGAGGATAAAGGCGAACTTTCTAAAAATGTTACGATGAAAGCCATTATGTATGACCGTAAGCGCATCAAGAAGGTTGTAGAACATATTGTTAACCATTATAAAACAAAGATTGAGCCAAACGGATATAAAGCTCAGATCGTTGTTTATGATCGTGAATGTTGTTTGATGTATAAGGAAGAATTAGATAAGTTAGTTCCACCAGAAGCATCCACAATTGTCATGACTACAGGCGATGATAAAGCTGGCCGTTACAAACAATATAAGAGAAGCCGTGATGAAGAAGCGAAGGTACTTGATCAGTTTAGAGAACCAAGTAATCCATTAAAGTTTGTAATCGTAACTAACAAGCTTTTGACCGGATTTGATGCTCCAATTTTACAGGTAATGTATTTAGATAAACCTATGAAGGATCATAACTTACTTCAGGCTATCTGTAGAGTTAATCGTACTTACGATGAAGGCAAAACTAATGGTTTGATCGTTGATTATATAGGAATTTTTGATAATGTCGCTAAGGCTTTGAACTTCGATGAAGCGGGCATGAAAAAAGTCGTTACAAACATTGAAGAAGTTAAGAAACAGGTTCCTGCAATTATGAGAAAATGTCTCAGCTATTTTATGGGAGTAGACAGAACTGTAGAAGGCTGGGAAGGATTGGTGGCCGCACAGGAATGCCTGCCAAATAACAAAATCAAAGATGAGTTTGCAGCAGATTATAGAGTTTTAAATCGTGCATGGAACGCACTATCACCTGATCCGTTCCTCGAACCATTTAAATATGATTATGTATGGCTTAGTAAAGTATACGAATCAGTGAAACCAACTGATAATAGAGGTCAGCTTGTATGGGCGGCTCTTGGAGCAAAAACACTTGAACTTGTTCATCAGCATATTGAAGTTGGAGAGGTTCATGATGATGTTGATATTCTTACACTGGATGCTGCGTTAATCGATGAGTTTATCGAGAAGCAAAAGGATATCAAGAAAACTACAATGAAGGTTGAAATCGACCTTGTTGCAAAAATCCAAAAGCATAGCCATGATCCTAAGTTCCAAAAGCTTGGTGAAAAATTGGAAGAGCTTAGAGAAAAGCACGAGCAAGGATTGGTAACTAGTATTGAGTTCTTAAAATTATTGTTAGAGCTTGCTAAAGAAGCAGTACGAGCAGAAAAGGAAGTTGTTCCTGAAGAAGAAATCGACAGAGGAAAAGCTGCTCTTACAGAATTATTTAACGGACTTCGTAATGATAAGACGCCTGTCATTGTAGAAAGAATAGTTTCAGATATCGATGATATCGTAAAAATCGTTAGATTCGATGGATGGCAGAAAACAACAACTGGAAAGAATGAAGTTAAGAAGGCCATAAGAAGTGTTGTTTGGATTAAATACAAAATAAAGGATAAGGACGTGTTTGACAAAGCGTACAGCTATATTGAACAGTACTATTAATATCCGTATTTAATATTAGTGGGGTAGTGATGTCGGTAACGAGGAGATTACCGATATGACAAATGAACTAATAAACAAGATAAAACAAAAAATGCAAGCGTATTTGGGAGAAGAGCAGATGAGGCAGTTGCATGAGGTTTTATGTGACTGTCTTTCTTCTTCTGAAGAAAAATCTGAAAGTAAGACTGTTGATTTGATACAGCTATTTCTTGCAGCAAAAAGAGTGGAAGGATGCTCTAATAAAACAGTGCATTATTATGAATCAACTATTAGAAATGCTGTGGAAAAGATAGATAAGGATGTAGTGAAGATAACAACTGATGATTTGAGAATATTTTTAGATAGATATCAGGAAGAAAACAATATCAGTAAAATTACAGTTGATAATATACGAAGAATTCTGTCCAGTTTCTTTGCTTGGCTTGAAGATGAAGATTATATTGTCAAAAGCCCGGTTAGAAGAATTCATAAGGTTAAGACTTGTAAAACTGTAAAGGAAACTTATACAGACGAGGCTTTAGAAATAATGAGAGACGAATGTGATGGGTTGCGAGATCTGGCTATGATCGATCTTCTTGCATCTACTGGAATGAGAGTTGGAGAGCTTGTGAAGCTTAACCGTGATGATATTGACTTTGAAAATAGGGAATGTGTTGTTCTAGGAAAAGGTAATAAGCAGAGAAGAGTATACTTCGATGCAAGAACCAAGTTACATCTACAAAAGTATTTGAATAGCAGAGAGGATTCTAATGAAGCGTTATTCGTGTCACTACAGAAACCTTACAATCGTTTGCTTATTAGCGGTGTTGAGATCAGACTTCGAAATCTAGGAGAAAAACTGAACTTGCATAAGGTGCATCCACACAAATTCCGTAGAACATTGGCAACTACTGCTATTGATAAAGGAATGCCAATAGAACAAGTGCAACAGCTTTTAGGGCATCAGAGTATTGATACGACATTGCAGTATGCAATGGTTAACCAAAATAACGTGAAGCAGTCACATAGGAAATTTATAGGGTAAACTAATCGCAATTTATCGAGCATAGAAGCGCTAAAAATATGCGCATTTTCAATATGAGGAGGTGCGCATAATGGGAATTTTTAAGTTCGATGAAATCGCGTTTAATATTACCGAAAAGAAGAAGCCTGTTGACGAGGATAAGTACACATATCTAGGTTTGGAACATTTGGATTCAGATAGCATTTACGTTACAAGGTATGGAGCTGATGTTGCTCCTAAGGGCGACAAGCTAATCATGAAAAAAGGTGATGTGATTTTTGGAAAAAGAAGAGCTTACCAGAAGAAAGTAGCAATCGCTCCATTTGATGGAATATTCTCTGCTCATGGTATGGTGCTAAGACCAAAGGAAGATGTAATCGACAAAGAGTTCTTCCCAATATTTATCAAATCAGATTATTTCTTAGATGCAGCGATTAAGATTTCTGTTGGATCATTGTCTCCAACCATAAATTGGAGGGATTTAAAAGAATTGAAATTTGAGTTGCCATCTTTAGAAGAACAGCGTAAATTGGCTGAGGTTTTATGGGCTATTTATAACATGAAAGATAAGTATAAAAAGCTTATTTTAGCTGCCGATGAGCTCGTTAAGTCGCAATTTATCGAGATGTTTAAGAAGTGTGACAGAGAGAAGCTTGGAGAGTATATTTTGCAAGTTCGTGGTATTTCATATAAACCAAAGGATCTGAGCGAGGGTCTTAAAGAAGGCTTTGTTACATTATTGCGAGCTAACAATATAGCGAATAATGTACTGAATTTTGAAGACGTGCAGTTTGTATCAGAAGGAAGAGTATCAGATGATCAGATTATACGTGAAGGCGATATATTGATCTGTGCATCAAGTGGAAGCCTTGAACATGTTGGTAAAGCAGCTTTATGTATGCCGGATATGGAGTATACCTTTGGTGCGTTTTGCAAATTAATTCGTCCGATAGGAAAATTATATCCAGAATATATTGCTGGATATATGAGAACAGATTCGTATAGAAATACTATTTCTGATTTAGCACAAGGTAGTAATATTAATAATCTTAGAAATGAACATATCAACGATTTAATGATACCAATACCATCGGATGAGCAACAAAGAGACTTTATTGATCTTCAAAGACAGAGCGATAAATCAAAATTTATCTGTCTGATAACTTTTAACGATAACCTTATGCTATCGTTTAAAAGTATGTGGATATGCTCCCGCATACGAACATAACTACGTAATATATTCAGTGTTCACTTGTTTCATGTGGAGTGTGTAGTTTTGATATCCAGAGTTGCACACATTAAGTAAACAATGTGTAGAAAATAATAGATATTGTTTATCTAAAAGGCGTAGTCGTTTTGGAAGTGATGCTAAAGAAGTTTTAGAAGCTATTAAAAAAATAAAAGTAGCGGGGAAAAGGGTCATATTTGAGAAAAACAAGATAGACACAAAGTCAGTAAAAGATGAAATTCTGATTAGCATTATTGAAGCATGTGAATAAGCAAAAGTGACTGAAGAAGCGAAATATACGTTTTGACTTGAAATATGGAGCAGAGGACGGAACATCAGGACTATATAATAGAGGCTATTGCGGCTAAAAAAATAAGAATAGAATGCTTTTCATTGATGAAGAAGAAGCAAGTGTTGTCAGAAGAATTTACGAATGCTATTTTGAAGGATATAGTACTGGTGGAATAATAGACAAACAGGAAGAAAAGAAAATAAAGCCATCAAAAGGTAAAGGAGCGATTGAATCTACGCTCACACGAGAAAAATATACAGTGATGTAGCAATTGCGGATTCAGGAGGATTGTAGAATCAATATTTATATGAGTAACATCATAAAGTGATAATATCCAACGGGCAATTTAAAGTAGTTCAACTAGAAATGAAACTGCATAGTAATGTGAAAATTGGAGAAAATGGAAATGCTCGAAGAAAGGTGTCGAATTATGATAGAAAAATTAAAATACAAATTATGGTGTTTATCATACCCCTATTTAAGAAAGTTTATGAGATTGTTAATTTTCGTTTATGAAATTGCAAGACATCCAATTAAAAATGTTTCAATATGGTTAGTAGGATTGTTAGCATTATTGATTTATGAAAGTGTATATATAGAAATAGAAGGAAAAGACATGCTACTTATGTCTGCTGGATTGGTATCAATAATTACATTTATATCGAACTTTTTAGAGAAGCAGACAATTGATATTGAGAATAAAGATAATTTCTACTTGGGCTATAATATAAAAAAAATTAAATTTCATAATAACTTTTGGTTTAAAAGATTTAATGAACTTCCAGTTAAACTTATATTTTGGATAATTGCTATTCTTCCTATTATTTCTATTGGTGTTGAGTTAGATTATCGCTCTAAAGCATTAAATGAAATACTTGGAACAATAGTTACACCTATTAAATATATAGATTCAATATGGCTTTCTGCATTCATAGTTGGTTCATTTTATTGTATCGCTCTTTTGATAGAGACAGTAGACTTATCAAGAATAAATTTCTCACAAAGTTATTTATATAAAATTACTAATAAATTTGAAAAATTCAAAATAAAAATTAAGATAAAGCAGGATTTTCGAGAAATATTTAATAATATTTTTAATATTAAAAATATATTAGGTTTAGAAAACAATTATTGTAGCAATGTTGAAAGAGTTACTAATTACATTATTAACAAGGGAAATGAAGTTAGTGCAAGTGATTCTGAAATTAGAGAATTTTATAAAATTGCATTTCAATGTGAAGGGAATAAAATAGATGATCTACTAAATAAAGTTTATAAATATGCAAAATGTGATACAAATAAAAAGATAAAGTGTTTTATTGATAACTATCTTTTTCGTAGCATTATTAAAATGCTTGGACAGTACTATCACATAAAATGGAATACAATAAATAAATTAAATGTGTTACCGATAGAGATTGTGAATATTGCAATTCAAGATTTAAGTAGATTGTTGGAAATAGAGACGAACTTGTATCAAAATAAAGATTATCAAAATATATTCTGGAGAAGGTACACAGAATATGGTTCTTATAGCAAGGACAAGGAAGAAAGCAATTTGCGTATTTCAGAAATATGTGCAATTTTAGAAGAAAAGTTTAGAGATGTTAATTTCCTAAATCAGACCAATGATATAGACAGGATTATGAAGTTATTTGATGTTTTAAATAGAATAGATAATCAGATTACAAATCATGGGTATCTATCCTCAATATTTATAATTTCATTTGAACATATTACAGATAATGAAATTAAACATAATGAGTTTATTAAATTGTTTTCTGATAAGATGAAAAAATATGGTTTGCCAGAATATGTTATTTCCAAGAGGAATGAGGCTAGTAAGAATATATTATTGAGAGGGGAATTAATGTCAAAAAATATTCTGGAGTATCTTCTTGACTTTATGCAATTAGAAGATATTATCGTAATATTGATTTTTAGACTCGCATATGCAGAACGCTCTGGTAGACCAATAATGAATATTGATGAATTTAAAGTTTGGGAAAGCGCGATTAATAAACTTATAGTAGGAAAAGATATTGATGATTTGAAAAAAACAAAATTTATAGATGAGTTATGTTGCGAAATTTCAAAGTCATATGTTTCTCATTTTATATTTGGAGAATTTATTAAATGGATGTGGTCTTCGTTATTTGAAAAGTTCGATGAAAATTTATATGCGGAATTCATAGAACTTGGCGAAAAAGGAAATAGAAGAAATTTCAGTTTAGATAGTTATATTATTGTAAGACTGCTATTATGTAATTATTCTTGTAGAACATTATCGGTGTATGAGTTCAAAGAGGAAAATAAAAAGCAAATAGAAAATGAGCTCTATAGTATAAAAGATATATTAAGTATAAAAGGCATATATATTTAGTGTTTTTTATAACTTAGTCGAAATTTTTATAAATGGACTTTATATTTCATGTGGTACATTAGTAAAATCGACACTGTTATGAGTGCAATGAGCAATTTATAAATGGCCCAATAATCTCATGCTAGGACGGTAGCACTTTTGTGTAGTAAAGATATCAACAATCATATCGAGATAAAATTAGAGCTTGATGAGAAAGCTGTTACTAATGCGGAAAGCAAAGGAACCTATTAAAACATCAAAGCGCATGTTCTTGATAAATATGGATTTAAGGCTTCGAAGTTATATGTATCAAATTAAGAGGACATTTGTGCTTGAATTTGGAGAAAATGCTGCAAACCTTAGACAGACATATACTTGGACTGAGCGTGTAAACTTTTATGAAAAGTATAAAGGAAATATCAAGTCTGTTTTATTTGACGGCATAAAAAAGGGTGTGTTTACTTCTGCTAAGTTTGACAGTTTGCCTGAGCTTGTACTCGCAAGAGTTTTAGAACAGGATAAAGAGGTTATAAATTGGCTCAGACCTGCTCAAAATGAGTTTAATATCACCTACAACAGAGGCAGACACTATGTCCCTGATTTTGTAGTAGAAACGAATGAGGAAATTTATCTCATCGAGGTTAAGGGAGAGGATAGGCTTAACGATGCAGATGTTATCGCAAAAGGGAATATGGCTGTCAAATATTGTAAAGTGGTAAGCAACTGGGCAAAAGCAAATGGACGGAAAGAATGGCGATATGTCTTTATTCCGTCAAAAGAAATAAAGATAATCTCTTCACTAGCTTCTCTTGTGCAGAGATTTGCTCAAAAATAGTTATTCCAATAATGAAAAAAGATTATATTTAAAGTGATATAGAAGATTGAAAAGAACATAATACTTTAAATCTATTTTGATAGGGATATTACTGTACCATATGTTAACCAGGAAGAGCTGATAGCAAGGAGTAGGCATGGATATATATGAGTTAATCAGAGAAATGGGGGTGTCGAAAAGGAATTATCATCTTGATTATTTTCCACAATCCTTTCATAGATTAAATCGCGATAAATTAGTGGATTCTTTTGATTTGAATATATTTGATTTATTTGAAAGGGCTTATAGAATTCAAATTATTTACAGACATGATCAAATAGAAAATGAACAAAATAATGAGTATATTAAGTATGGAGGTGAAGACGTTACTCCATTTACAGATGATGAACTTAAGATATTTAGGTCCTTGGATTGGAAAAGGTTACCCAAAAATCTTAAGGCACACATTTATGATGTTATTTGGCTATGTAATAAAAACTATAAAGCTGCAAAAATCGCGGCTGAAGAATATTATGCGTCATATATTGAGTGGTTTGATGAAGAATATTGGCCAACTTGCGTTGATTATATAAATAGGGCCATACAACTTGCAGCAAAAATCGGAGATAAGGTTAAGGAAGAAGAGTTTTTAGATAGTGTTTACAATGATGTAGTGGGGTTGAATGGAAACGATTCCTCATTCTTATCTATTGAATTATTAGAATTGTTAGTTAAGCGAAATTACAATTGCGATTTTAATACTTTGATTTCCCTTACAGATAAACTGATTTGTAAAAACAAAGGCAGCATGAGCACGGTTAAAGAGGTTGAACAGGCTTACCAGATAAAAGCTGAAATCCTCAAGAAACAAAAGGGGCAAACAGCCGAAAATAAGGTATATATTGAATATGCTGATTATCTAATGCAGGAGGCGAATAAACTGGTAGAAGAGACCAGTGACAAAAGCTCTAATGATAATCGAGGCTGGTTTATTGCAGAGGAGAATATTAAAAGAGCAATAGAATTATTTAGGAATCACGGTGCTTCAGAAAAAGATAAAAATGCTCAAAGATGCCTTGTTGAAGTTCAAAGAGAAAAAATAAAACATATGAAAATGCATGAGTTTAAATTTGATGCATCTGGGCTTTATAAAAACTTTAGTGATGCATATGAAGGTCACAGTGTTGAAGAGTTAATATGGGATGTTGTTTTTGCATTTGAATTTCAAAGGAAAAAAGACATTCGAAATGATATTGTAGACAATCATTCATTATCAGATCTGTTTCCTACTCAATTAATGGATTCTGATGGACAAACCGAATTTTTATTACAACCTCTTATTTTGAAAGATGATAATAATATTCTTTTGCACATGTATAATAAGGCAAAACAATATGAAAGTATTCAAGGACAAACGATTGGGTGCTGGTTTATTAACTATTTTATTAAAAAAAATTTACAAGAGACGGACTTGGATATGATTTTTAAAAATAACCCAATTATTCCCAACGGACAAGAAAAGGATATACAAAGAGGGGTGTATTTGGGGTTAATTGGTCACATGTCAGATTCATTAGATAAGCTTGCGCCTAAGGCAGAGAATCTTATTCGAAACCTAGCTGAAATGTGTGGGGATTTGATGACGTACTATAATCCTAATGAAGGCGCACAACAAAAGAAAGTTCTAAGCCAGGTATTTCTTGGTGAAAATTTGAATGAATGTGTTGATGAGAACATAATATTTACCTTTGATGGCTTAATGCAGCAAAAAGCAGGATCTAATATCAGGAATAGGATTGGACATGGATTAAATTTGGAAAAAGAGTATTACACTGGAGATTGCATATATTTTGTTATGATTATTTTAAAACTCTGTGCGATGTTCTGTAGAGGATATCTGGATGAAAAAAACAAGAGAATCAATGCTTACATCGAAAATAAAAAGACAAATATTTAATTGTATTTTGAATAATTTAGAATAAAAAAGCATGAGATAGTTGTAAGTTGAGGGGGAAAAGCATTATGAACAAAAGAGTATATAATATCGGCATTATGATAGGAGTCTTTGGAATAATAATTTTATTAGTGCTAATTTTTTCTGGTGAAGCCTATCCAAGTATATTGTTTAAGATGCTGGCGCCTATTGGATTATTTTTAACATTTATAGGAGTTATTATCAGCTTTATAGGATGGTTATTAATGATCAAAGATACAATAGAAGAAAAGGCAGGGTTGGATGCTAAAGGACTAATTTTTATAGGTATAATTGTGTTTTTGATACCAATACTTAAAAATATTTTTTCAAACTAACTCTCAGTTTATCGAGGTAAAACTATTTAACGATAACTTTGAGCTATCGTTAAATAGTTTTGTGGATATGTTCACATATACAGACAGATTGAGTTAACGTACTGAATGTTCATTCATTTCATGTGGAGACAGTATGTTTACTGTCGATAAACCATGATTTTATGCAGTGTGTATCTCAATAGAGAGGTGCACCTATACAAATTTTGTTACGTAAAAAGTAATGAAAATATTTGAAAAGTATTGAAATAAAAATTGATTAGTTTTATAATTTTATTACCTAAATGGTAACGAAATAAAAGGAGGGAAGCAATTAGGTTTGGGAATCCAAATACTATATAAGAATGAAACAGTAAAGAAACAGTTTTGTTCTGAATACAAGAAAAAATGGCGATATCCTGAGCAAGTAAAAAAGAAACTTATATCTGCAGAAAACTTTATACTTAATGCAGAGTCGTTAATGGATCTTGCTAATTATCCTCCGTTTCATTTCGAGCGTTTGAAGGGTAATAGAAAAGATGAATGGAGCATACGGTTAGGTAATACTGGATATAGGGTCACTATGATTCCTTGCTATAACGATGGAAGAGAGATTATAGAAGGAGATATTTTGGCTCAATGTAAAATGATTAGAATAGTGAAGGTAACGGAGGTGTCGAATCATTATGAGTAATGTAAATGAATACAATGATATAGTGGCATTTCATCCTGGATATTATATTGCAGATATTATTGAAGATATGGAAGTTAGTCAGGCTGAATTTGCCACAAGAATGGGAACAACCGCAAAGACTTTAAGCCAGTTGATTAATGGACAGGCTAATATTTCCAATGACTTAGCAAAGAAGCTTTCTGCAATGCTTGGAACAAGTGTAGAGGTTTGGCAGAATCTACAGAATGCTTATGATCAAAAGCTGATAGAGATACAGCAGGCTAAAGATATTGATGCACAAGCAGAGCTTGTAAAAGAAATAGATTATAAATATTTTGTTGATGTAGTTGGCTTGCCAAAAACAAGAAGTATCAACGATAAAGTTGCAAATTTATGTAAGTTTTTTAAGGTTGCAGATTTAAGAATTATGTTGCAGCCGGATTTTCTAATAAATTTTAGATCAAGTTCATCTTTTAACAGTGATAAGAACATCATTAATTCTAGAGCATGGATTCAAACAGCTATAAACATCTCAAAAGATATTGAGACGAAGCCTTATAATGCAGCGAAGTTAAAAGGGTATTTACCTGAGCTTAGAGGTATGACGGTAAAGAAACCTAAGGAATTTTTGCCAAGAATGCATGAAATATTTGCTGAATGCGGTATTGCATTTGTTTTGTTACCACACTTGAAGAATTCAGGAGTGAATGGTGCTGTCAAGTGGGCAACAGACGATAGGGTAGTTCTTGCGATAAACAATCGAGGAGTGTATGCAGATAAGTTCTGGTTTTCTTTATTTCATGAAATCAGGCATGTACTTCAGCAAAAGATTAAGAAGGTCTTTATCAGCAGCACACTAGAAGAAATGATGGATATTAATAATAAACTGGAAATAGATGCAGATAAGTTTGCAAAGAACTATTTGATTTCGCCTGAGGATTATAAAAGATTAGCTCCTTCAAGATATATATCTGATTATGAGATTGTTGAATTTGCTAAAACGATAGGAATTCACCCAGGCATTGTAGCCGGCAGATTGCAACATGAAGGAATAATTCCACAAGAAAGATGCTCAAAATTAAAAGAAAAATATGTGTTTGAAACAAAGAAAATTGCATAGGGTATATATTATATAGGGAATCGTTATTCGATTCCCTATTTTATGATTTTGATCTGCTTTAGCAGAGGATTCGCCGAGCTATAGCGAGGTGAATCAACAAACCACCGGCTATGCCGGTGTGATTAGAATAGCTTTAGCTTCAAGAAAAATACCTCCCCTGCTATCATAATGCTGGTTCGCCAACCACATCATATAACAAAGGAGGTTTCATCATGAATGACAAAAATACACTAGCACATACGAGCTAAAGATGCAAATATCACACAGCATCTATTCCTTACCACTAAACCAAAAATACAACCCAAATACAAGCAATAACATACAAAACGATAAAAAGCCACGTCAAATGCTGTATTATATAAGCTAGAAACATATCTGGAAAAATATAAGGAGCAGCACAACTATTTCATTGGCAAACTACTTAACGAACCCAACCAGAACTTCGGTTACCATATGGGGGATACAATTACGTTTTTCCTTTACGGAGGGGAAGGCGATGAAAGGGCGTTAATCTCCAATATGAATGAAACAATGTAATTTGCTGTGCTATATTTACATGTTAAGGCACCAACATTGTCCCTTTAATAAAGCTGACAATAGGAATATAAGATCATGGAGAAGATATTTTTTGAGTACAACGAAAACAGTTTAACGCTATACGATACTTTTAAAGAAGCAAATCCACCAAGTGACATAGAGGAAATTTTCAATAAATTTCGAAAGCAAATATATTCATATGCGGATTTTGAAATAAAGCATTTCAAGAAGTTGCAACCGTTTGCAGAGTATAAGCGGCTAGTCGATTTTCTATGCGATTTATTAAAAAGAGTTTGTCCGCATTACGAGAAAAAGGAATTTTATTACGTTTTGGTCGTATTGAGTTATTCCGAGGAGCAAAAGGCAATAGAATATTTAGGAAGGCTGACAGACTTCATTATTGCTAATAAGCTTAATCTTTGCCATGTTTTACTCACTATTTGCAATGAAATCAATGAACCACACTTGATGCCCAATAAAGTAAAATTAGAACAATATTTTGAAGATTTATATGCTAAAAGTGATTATTTTAAACTTGTAAAAAGAATCGGACTTGATACTTCAAAAATTGAGTTTAAGAACATCGGAGGGGAGGGGCGATTTAGTTTCGACCTTACTAACATGAAGGAGATTCAATATGAATTCCAGCTAGAAAGTGAAATAGAAAAAAGAAAATTTTGCAAACTTAGCATTTCTGTTTATGCACCAAAAGGCATGGAAGCCTGCTTTGATGTATCGCTCACAAGTCGGGAGTTCTTGCTCTACCATCATCATAAAGATTTTTGTGTATCTGTCAAAGAAGAGATGAAGCTGCTCGATAAAGAAACAAATCAGACGTTTTATATTGAAAATTGCACGAATTTGTTGGAACTCAAAAGCATTGTAAGTCAGATTGAGAGCATCTTAAAAACAAGGTTTGAGACAGACATAGTATACGCATATTTTGCTAAACCTTTGAAAGGGAAGAAGCAATTACAAAAATGGTGGGAAGAAACTACTTAATTTGTGAATGGGGACCATTTTAGTTATCACTCGTTAGCTGTGGATGAAATAGAAAAAAGAGGGTACAAGGTTTCTGCAGAGTGGAGACATTTGAAGAAACTTATTGGCAATTTGAATACATTCAAGATGGTATCGTTGTTGTCAAGGTAATGGCTAAATAGCGATATTATGAGGAGATAGTACCTGTTGCTTCCGATTTTGAAGAATTTGTAAGAGCGATG
>ERZ772920.297-NODE-297-length-28908-cov-4.423041_pt1 | contig 28908 bp, 22 predicted proteins | sample MGYA00511469_ERZ772920 | MGnify/ENA primary metagenome ERZ772920 (study PRJEB29015, sample SAMEA2738069) | human oral metagenome | biome: human oral; feature: human-associated habitat; material: saliva | place: China | collected 2216 ... | reverse complement strand
GGTCAGCCTGGTGACGGGCAGGGCCAGCAGTCCGGTGGCGGGCAGCAGTCCGGCAACCAGAGCAACCACAACAGCCAGTCCAGCACCGCCCAGAGCAGCTGACCCGGGCTGGAGACAATGAATGGGGGCCGCAGCGCAACGCTGCGGCCCCCACCTCACACCCAAACATGGTTCAACAAGAAATCAAATACAAGTACTCCATAACAAGACTCACCCCACTAACATGGACAGCATGCTAACTACTGCTATCGCAACAGTTTTGTTCATATACGCCTTCATAAGCTTCATTTACTGGAGTTATCTTTCCCAATTTCGCCGAAAACTGGCTTACACCACAGAGCCAATAAATGATTTTTTAATCAGTTTGCGGCTGGGACCACTGAGCCAGAATCTTTCTTTTATTTCTGTACTGATTCTCAGTGCGTTAATTTCAAACTATCCAGGATTGCCGTTCTGGCGCCCTTTTATGGGTGACAACGAACAACTACCTGGAACCCTCGGCAAGACCGCAGGAGTACTGTTAGCGGTTCTCGCTTTCATCACAACGACCACAGCCAGTGCTGTGCGAGATCGAAAACAAGGTGGAACCTACTTTGATCGATTCTTGTCGACCTATTTAATTTCAAAATCATACACAAGCAGCCTTCTGTGGACACCAATGTTCAAACTGCTTACATTGATCGTTTTTCTACATCCATTCGTTTCGAGTTCCTTAAGCACGAAGGAAACCGATCTTTTATTCTTGTCGATTTCCAACCCCCGCTTTCTTGGAAATGCGATATGGCTATCATGCTTCATTGTAGTGGGGTTAACCTTGTTACTAAATGTTCTTTCTTTACTTCGTCAAACATTCATTCAATTACATCAGCCTAGTCGCCTGAAGTATGACATCGAAAAAGATGTGCAAATGGAGGCTAAGAATGAGATCAAGAATCTAGGCTTAATCAACCCAGGGTCCATTTCTTGGCGCACCAAGGAACTCTTAGCTAGTTACATCAAATTCGCATCCTCGCTTCCCAACGAGAACGAGCGAAATACGTACTTCAGACTGACAGTGGGGTCAAGCGAGTGGCAAACAGCAATAGACGAGTTGATCGGCGAGTTAGAAATTAAGTATCACAGACTGAACGACAATAGTCGTGCACACCAGCCATCATCACGACGAATTAGAGTTTGGGAAACAATACTGCACAAGCGAGCTTCAACAGAAAAATTGCTTCGTTCTGCACAGTTGGCAATGCAGGGTCGACATGAGGCGATGATCGAAGCATTAGACTCCCCAGATGTTCAGTCACTGCGCACAAAGTTGTTGAATCAGATGATCATCGACGCTGGGACTATATGTGAACAGGTCGCTTCATACTATATCTAAGGAAGGAACAGAAATTCTCGAAAGTTACGGACTGATCTCGCCAGTCGACCAGATACCCGATTCTCATGCACCAGCACACAGAATTTATCTGCGTTACAATCGGCAATCTGATGACAACACGCCATCAGTTATCACTGTGACGGCGATAACTTATCGAGATCTTGCTAGAAATATTCGAAACGAACTCTCATCTAAACTTCCATTATCTCAGCGTTATTCCATCAAATCTTTACGTAAAATCATGGACTGCGCAAGCAGCATTCACCATGAATCCACAAAAATATATACATTGCACCATCTTGCCGAAGCGTTGATTGACGCACTCATTATCAATCGACATCCCGACGAAGAAATCGCCGCCTCTGAATTGCGAACGCTGATTCCCGGCCTTTACAGCTACTTGAATTCACCGTCTCCTGGAGAATCTAGTGACAACTTAAACACCCCTAACCCTCCGGCAGTCGATATAACCATCGGCTGCATAAAGTCTCAACTTACGCCTGTAAATTTATTGAGCCCTGAGGCATATTCAGAACTACTGAAGTACGTGCCCAAGGATGGAGCGGCGACAGCACTCCTGTACATGCTTTTATACACCAGTCGAAATGGCCAAAAAGTATCCGCGAGTATCCTACAGCCCTTTGTGTCGGCACTACGTGGTCATCGCGTATTACCTGGCGATAACTCGAATGTTATCTACGAATTCGCTTCAACAATTCTCAACAGATCAAGCTGTGTCTCACACACACTTGACATGTCTGGACTACAATGGCTTTTCGACATTCTCAACACCCCCATTGATAACGAACTGTATCGCGACTTCACAATATATAGGAATAAAGGGCATATTGCCATTGACTTTACTAACCTGGTGTTATGGAGGACTCTTGCCGGAGACCGAGTTAGCTCCGGGAGCCGTTTCATTCGCAATGAGCGGAACCCGCTTGATGAATGGGAGATTGAAACTGCCGTAAGGAGCATCAAAGATGCCGTCAAGATCCTAAAAAAGTCCGAAATGAAGGACGAAGCGCGAAAGCTGCGCTCCTCTCTACCTAATAAAGAGTATCCAGGAGACGAACATCCAAAGGTCCCACGGCAAACAACATCGGTACGCCCTCTCCCTCACCTTCATTCCAGGCCAACACTTGGTGCTGATCGGCGTTTAAGTAATCGTCAAAGGCGTCGACTCTCACACCCAAATCAGTAATGGGGTTCAGCTTCGGTGAGCGTGTTCCACGACTTTTGGTCAGCACTCCACGACGTTGACGGCCAGGCCGCCGCGGGAGGTCTCCTTGTACTTGGCGAGCATGTCCTCGCCGGTCTGGCGCATCGTCTCAATGACGGTGTCGAGGCTGACGGCGTGCCGGCCCTCGCCCCACAGGGCCATGCGGGCGGCGTTGATGGCCTTGACGGCGGCCACCGCGTTGCGCTCGATGCAGGGGATCTGGACGAGTCCGCCCACCGGGTCGCAGGTGAGCCCCAGGTTGTGCTCCATGGCGATCTCGGCGGCGTTCTCGACCTGGGCGGGCGTCCCGCCCAGGGCCTCGGCCAGGCCGGCGGCCGCCATCGAGGAGGCCGAGCCGACCTCCCCCTGGCAGCCCACCTCGGCCCCCGCGATCGAGGCATTGGTCTTGATGAGCCCGCCCACGGCCGTGGCGGCCAGCAGGAAGCGGCGGGCACCGTCGTCGTCGGCCCCGGGAATGAAGCGCTCGTAGTAGGCCAGGACCGCCGGGACGATGCCGGCCGCGCCGTTGGTGGGGGCGGTGACGACGCGACGCCCGGCGGCATTCTCCTCGTTGACCGCGAGCGCGAACAGGTCCACCCAGTCCATGCCGCGCAGGGGGTCGGCCATGGTGAAGGCGGCGGCCGGGCCGGTCGACTGGGCGCACAGCCGCTCGTGGAGGGCCTTGGCGCGTCGGCGCACCCCGAGCCCGCCGGGCAGGATGCCCTCGGCGTTCATGCCGGCCTCGATGCAGGCGCGCATCGTGGCGCGCAGCCGGTCCAGGTAGGCCATGACCTCCTCGCGGCTGCGGGCGGAGAGCTCGTTGGCCAGGACGACGTCGGAGACGCTCAGGCCCTCGCGCTCGCAGATCGCCAGCATCGCGGCCGACGTGGTGAAGGGGAAGGGCGCGGGGGTGGCGTGGGCCTGGGAGGCGGAGGCGGTCGCCAGGGCCTGGATCGACGGTGCCCCGGGGGTGCCGACGTCCTCCATGACGAAGCCGCCGCCCACGGAGTAGTAGGTGCGGCGCAGGATTTCGGCGCCGCTGGCGCAGTAGGCGGTCAGGGTCATGCCGTTGACGTGGTAGGGCAGGACCCGCCCGGGCAGGAAGTGGATGTCGGCGCTCGGGCTGAAGGGGATGGGACCGACGCCGTCGACCACCAGCTCGCCGGCGGCCTCGACCTCCTCCATGAGGGACTCGCACACGACGGCGGGGACGGTCTCGGGCTCGTAGCCGGCCAGGCCCATGACGGTGGCGCGGTCGGTGGCGTGCCCGCGGCCGGTAGCGTCCAGCGAGCCGTAGAGCTCGACGGTGACGCGGCTGGGCTGCGGCAGGCCGGCGCCGGAGGCCGATGAGGCGCACTCGCCGTCGGAGTCCCCCGCGCCGCCTGGGCGGACCGCCTCGGCCAGGGCCCGGCTGAAGGCGCGGCCGGCCCGCATGGGGCCCACGGTGTGGGAGGAGGAGGGGCCGATGCCGATGCGCATGAGGTCGAAGACGCTCAGCGGGCGGGGCGCCTGCTCGACGTCGATGGCCCCGGCCAGAAGCGCCGCGGGTGTGGCCGAGTCCAGTGCCGCGGAGACGAGCGCGGTCTCCCGGGCGACGTCGGATGGCTCAGTGACCGCCGTGGTCGCAGAAGCGGTTGCGGAATCGGGGGCGTTTGACGAGGTGGGCAGGCTACGGCGGGTCACGCCCTTAATGATGCACGCCCGCCGCCCGGGGCCCAACTCCGTGCCGGGACCTTGGTCCGTCTCAGTCCGTGGGGCGCACCAGCCACCAGGCGGCGTAGGGCGGTACGGGCACGCGCCCCTCCCCCGCCCCGTCCAGCGTGGTGGAGCCGAAGGGGACCGTGTCGGTCAGGACGTCGGTGGCCCCCATGACCCCGAGCCGGGCGAGCTGGTCGGCGGCCACCGAGCGCCACTGCGGCGTCACGTTGTACACGCCCACGAAGCTGCCGCGCGGGTGGTCGCGGTAGGTCACCAGCACCCCGGGGTCGTCGACGTCCTGGACCTGGGTGCGCACGGCGGCGTCGAGCTGGGGCAGGCCGGCGCGCACCTGCGCCATGTGCGCCAGGTCGGTGAAGACGCGCCCCTCGACGGTGGAGCGGTCGCGGCGGTTGACCAGCCGGGCCTCGTCGAGCCGGGGGCGACCGGCCCAGCGCGAGTCGGCCTCGTGGCCCGGCTCGGTGTCCCAGTTGGGGTCGTTGGGCTGGGCGAGCTCGTCCCCGCTCCACAGGACGGGGATGCCGCCCCAGCCGTAGACGATGGCGTGGGCCATGCGCAGGGCGTGGATCCGCTCCTCGCGCCAGGTCCACAGCGCCTCGGCCTCGTGCTCGGGGGTCTCATCGGTGACGCCCTCCCAGGCCTGGGCGGCGGCCTCGATCCCGATAAGCGAGGCGGCCGTTCCGGAGATGCGCCGGTCCCCGGTGGCCGGGTTGTGCTGGAAGACCAGGCCCGCGGCGTCGGAGGTGGGGTACTCGCCGCTGTACCAGTCGGACAGGAAGGACCGATGGTCGTAGCCGCTCAGGCCCACGGCGGCCGCGTCGTCGTCGTCGATGGCCCAGCCGATGTCGTCGTGGCAGCGCAGGTAGGTGATCCAGGTGGCGGTGGAGGGCTCGACCGGCAGGTTCTGGAGGGCCTCGACGGCCAGCGTCGTGTCGCGCGCGGCGAGCATGGACCAGATCTGGACCATGAGGGAGTTGTGGTAGGCCAGGTCGGAGACCTTGCCGGTGTACTTGCCCTGGCCCAGGTACTGGAGGAGCTCGGTGGGGGCGACGATCGCCTCGGCCTTGAGGTCGACGGCGGGGCAGGCGATGCGGGTCAGGGCGCGCAGGACCTCGGTGATGGCGTGGACCTCGGGCTGGCCCTGGCAGTCGGTGCCCTTGCGCTTGATGGTGAAGGCGATGGCGTCCAGGCGCAGCACCTCGACGCCGCGGTTGGCCAAGTCCAGAACGATGCCGGCGAACTCGGCCATGACGTGGGGGTTGCGCCAGTTGAGGTCCCACTGGAAGGAGTTGAAGGTGGTCCACACCCAGCCGCCCACGCCGTCGTCCCAGGTGAAGTTGCCGGGGGCGAAGTCGGGGAAGACCTCCGGCAGGGTGCGCTCGTAGGCGTCGGGCTCAGTGCGGTCAGGGAAGATGAGGAAGTAGTCGCGGTAGCGCTGCTCGCCGGCACGGGCCCGCACCGCCCACTCGTGCTCGGCGGCCACGTGGTTGAGGACGAGGTCCACCACCAGGGAGATGCCCTCGGCGCGCAGCTCGCCGGCCAGGTGCTCGAGGTCCTCCATGGTGCCCAGGTCCGGGCGCACGGTGCGGTAGTCGGCGACCGCGTAGCCGCCGTCGGAGTCGCCGGGGCGCGGGGTGAGCAGGGGCATGAGGTGGAGGTAGGTGACGCCCAGCTCGCGCAGGTAGTCGATGCGGTCCTCCACGCCGCGCAGGGTGCCGGCGAAGCGCTCGGTGTAGGCGGCGTATCCGACGCGGCCCGGGTGCTGGGCCCAGGCGGGGTCGAGGGTGCGGGCCAGGTCCAGGCGGCGCAGCTCGTAGTCGCGCTCCGCGTAGGCCCGGGCGGCCAGGGCCAGCAGGTTGAGTGCCTCCTCCTCGGCGGCGTCGCCGTAGAGGGTGGTGAGCCCGTCGAGAAGGTCGGGGTACCAGGCCTCGGCGCGCGTGAGGAAGATGTCCCGCTCCACGGCCTCAAGCGGGTCCAGGACGTGGAAGACGATGTCGTTGAGGGATGGCGGGAGGGACGTGGCGGCGCTCATAGATCTATGGTCCCCGATTCGGCGGCGGCGCGGTACTCATTTCCTCATCGTCCCGTCGGCCGGGGCGCCCAACGGCGAGGCGACGGCGAGGTCAGTCACACGGTCGGCCGTTCAGTCGGCCCCGACGGCCACCAACAACCACCAGCAGGCTCCGCCCCACTTCCTGGCCCGCGGTGCCGGGCGCGGTCGGGTGCGGTCCCACCTCCTGAACACACGGCACCGGCCGCCTGAGCCCGCGAGCTCACCACCGACGGGGACATGGCGCGCGGCCGGGGGCGTGTCATTCCGGGCGGGAGCATTCGACGCCGTCGGGGACAGGAATCCTGTCCCCGAACGCGCGGCACGTCCCCGGCCGACCGGGACGGCGCCCGGCCGCGCAGAATGTCCCCGGCGGCAGAAACAGCCGCGGAAACAAGCGCGCTCACGTCCCGAGCGCGCTGAGGCCTCAGGATTCGACGGCGTCGTAGGACTCGCGGTGGGCCAGGATCTGGGCTGAGTGGGTGTGGATCCAGGTGCGCAGCGCGTCGATAGGCGCCTGGAGGCTGCGGCCCAGGTCGGTCAGCTCGTAGTCGACCCGCGGCGGCACACCCGGCAGCTGGGTGCGCGTCACCAGGCCGTCGCGCTCCATGGATCGCAGCGTCTGGGTGAGGACTTTGGGCGTCACCCCGCCGACCCTCGCGCGCAGCTCCCCGAAGCGGCTCGGCCCGTCGGCCAGGACCGTGACCACCAGCGGGGTCCAGCGGTCGACGACGTGGCGCAGCACCGTGCGCGACGGGCAGGCGGGCGAGAGGATGTCGAAGTCGAAGACCGGCGCCTGAGTTCCCTCCGCGGCTGGAACCTCGCAGCATGGGGCGCTCTCCCGAGTAGCCGCCTCTCCTGACTCGCCTGACGGCAGTTCCATCGCGCCCTCCACACCCGCGGTGTCGGTGCCGCGAGCGGCGACGGCGCTCCTCGCACTGCTGACGCCGCCTTGTGCCGCCTTCCGCCGCTCAGCCATCAGCCCCTCAGCTCGTGACACAACACACTCCCTTAGTTACTTTGAGGTACTTAGTACCTTAACCATACCATCGAGTCATCGCGAGGTCGCCGGCACCCGACGCACTCGCCTCAAACCAGCACACCACCTACCTGGAGGAAGTCATGAAGCTCGCCGTCATCGGAGGAACCGGCATGGTCGGCTCGGCCACCGTCACCGAGGCCGCCGGCCGCGGCCACGAGGTCGTCTCCGCCTCGCGCTCGGGCCGTCACGCCGAGGGAGCCGCGCAGGACGTCACCCTCACCCTGGCCGACACGCAGGCCGTCGTCGACCTCATCAACAGCTCCGACGCCACCGTCATCACCGTCTCCGCCGGCCGAGGAGAGTCCGCCCAGCCCGTCATTGACGCTCACCGCGCCCTTATCGCGGCTGCCCCCACCGGCCGGCTCATCGTCGTCGGCGGCGCCGGCTCCCTGCTCACGCCCGACGGCACCCGCCTGGTGGACACCCCCGGGTTCCCCGAGGAGTACAAGCCCGAGGCCCTGGCCTTCACCGAGGTCCTCGACCTCTATCGCGAGGCCGGCAGCGCCCTGACCTGGACCTTCCTCTCCCCCGCCCCGGAGTTCACCGACAAGCCGCGCACCGGCACCTACACCGAGGGCGGCGACCAGCCCGCGGGCAGTGAGATCTCCGTGGCCGATTTCGCCGTCGCCCTGGTGGACGAGGCCGAGAAGGACGCGCACCGCGGCCACCGCTGGACCATCGCCAACGCCTGAGCCCACGGCCGCTGACGGCGCGCCCGCCAAGCCGGGCCGGTTCCATGCGACCGGCCCGGCTTGGCTCGTGCGCCCCGGCCGGTGCAGGCTTGACCCATGACTGCCATTGCCCTGACCATCGCCGGCTCCGAGGCCTCGGGCGGCGCCGGCGCCCAGACCGACCTCAAGACCTTCCACACCCTCGGCGTCTACGGTTGCACGGCCCTGACCTGCATCGTGTCCATGGACCCCAAGGACGGGTGGAACCACCGCTTCGTCCCGGTGGACCCCGGCGTCATCGCCGACCAGATCGAGACCTGCGCCGCCGTCCACTCGCGCATCGACGCCGTCAAGATCGGCATGTTGGGGACGGCGCCCACCATCGACGTCGTTGAGCAGGCCCTGGAGACCTACGACTTCCCCACCGTGGTGCTCGACCCGGTCCTCATCTGCAAGGGCCAGGAGTTCGGGGGCGCCCTCGAGGTGGATAACGCCCTGCGCACCAAGATCCTGCCGCGGGCCACGATGACCACCCCGAACCTCTTCGAGGCCGCCACGCTGGCGGGCATGGAGGAGATCACCTCCGTCGAGCAGCTCAAGGACGCCGCCAAGCGCATCCACGACCAGGGCGTCCCCAATGTCCTGGCCAAGGCCGGCCCGTCGCTGGGCACCGGCACCGCGCTGGACGTCTTCTACGACGGCACCACCCTGGAGGTCCTCGAGGTTGAGGCCGTGGGCACCGAGCGCGTCCACGGCGCCGGCTGCACCCTGGCCGCCGCGGTGACCGCCGAGCTCGCCAAGGGCGCCTCCCCGCTTGAGGCCGCCGTCACCGCCAAGGAGGTCGTCTCCTCCTCCATCCGGCACGGCCTGCGCGGCAACATGCCCTTCCTCTACGTCTACCAGGGCGAGTACCGGCAGGACTGAGCCGCACCGCTGAGGCGCCCCTCGGTTCCTCACCGATCTTCCCGCTTCACCATCCGCCGCCGACGGTTGTCAGCCCGTCGACGGCGGATGTGCGTCATCTACGCCCAGATCTGTCACGGATGGCGACTTTTCAGGCGGACCGCCGCGGCCACCAACCCATCCGCACCGGCCTGACCTGCGCAGATGCCCCTGGCCCACCGACGCGACGCAGCACCGACGCACCTAAAAGTCGCCATCCGTGACACATCGACCCCTGAGAACCGGCACACCAGTCCAGTAGATAGACAACCTAGTAACTAGGTAGTCTATAAACCATGGACTCATCAGCGGCGCGCCTCCTGCGCGGATTCCTGGAACCCTGTCTGCTCTCACTGCTGGCCGAGCACGCCGACTACGGGCTGTCCCTGGCGCAGCGGCTCGCCTCCGCCGGATTGGACGAGGTACCCGGCGGCACGCTCTACCCGGCTCTCATGCGCCTGGAGAAGCGCGGCCTCGTCGCGGTCTCCTGGCGCCCCTCCACCTCCGGGCCCGCCCGCAAGTACTACGAGCTGACGGACGCCGGACACACCGAGCTCGCCGCACGACGGGCCGAGTGGCGCACCTTCTCCACGGCGGTCGGCACTCTCATCGAGGGCCGCAGGGTACGCACAGAGGCCCTCTCATGAGCCGGCCCGAGGAAGCCAGGGACCCAGCACAGAACACAACGGCCGAGTGGTACCGAAGCTTCACGGTAGAGCTTGCCTCCCGCGGTCTGCCGTCCTCCGAGGTCGAGCGCACGGCTGCCTCGACCCGGGCGGAGGCCGAGGCGGCCGGGGTGCCGCCCGGCGACCTGTACGGTCCGGCAGTCCTCTACGCCCGCGAGGTCGCCTCTGCACTACGGGACTACCAGGCGGCAGCACCCACCCCAGCCCCGCACAGCTCGTCACCCCACGCCACTGCTGACCTCGGCACCACCGACCTCACCACCGCATCTGCCATGACTTCGCCCGCAACCCCCGTGGTCCTGCGCCTGAGAGACGTCTCCGCGCGCCGCGGCAGGCGCACGGTCCTGTCCGGAATCAACCTCACCATCCACCGGGGCGAGGTCGTCGCCGTCGTCGGGGCCAACGGCGCCGGCAAGTCGACCCTGCTTCAGCTCTCCGCGGGCCTGTTGCGTGCAAGCGGTGGGAGCATCGAGAGGACGCCGAACTTCGGCTACGCGCCTCAGCTCGACTCCTTGGCGCCGCTGCTGACGGTGGACGAGCACCTCCGGCTCTTCGGGGCGGCGCGCGGGATCCGGCAAGGCCGCTCCATCTCGACCGGCCGCCGTCTCCTCACCCGCCTGGGCTGGACCGCCCGCGGAGACCAGACCGCCGGGACGCTCTCGGGCGGGACCCAGCAGAAGCTCAACGTCGCTCTCGCCCAGCTCAACGCGCCCGACCTGCTCCTGCTGGATGAGCCCTACCAGGGCCTGGACGCCCTGGCCTACGAAGACCTGTGGGCCCTCATCTCGGCCTGGCGCACCTCGGGCGCGGGCGTCCTGCTGGTCACCCACCTGCTGCGCGACGTCGACCTGGTCGACCGCGTCGTCGAGCTGCCGGCCCCGCAGGAGGACGCAAGCCGGACTGTCCTCCGAATGCCCCGGCGGGTACAGCGAAAGGAGTCGGCATGAGCACCTCGCCTGACCAGTCCAAACCGGAGTCCGAGTGGGGCCGCGCCGAGGGCGTCCGGTTCCGGTCGATGGCGGCGACCACGGGCCTGGTCGCGCTCGTCACCCTGCGTGAGCTTGCCCGACGGCGCGGCGCCCTCGCGCTGGCGACCCTTCTGCCGCTGACCTTCTACCTGGTGCGCCTGGAGACGCACTGGACCGCCATCCGGCTCCTGTCGATCGGCCTGGGCTGGGCGACGGCGACGCTGGCGCTGTTCACACAGGTCTCGTCCCGCTCAGTGGACCGCCGCCTCGCTGTCAGCGGGGCTCGGCCCGCAAGCCTGCTGCTGGGCCGCTACCTCGCGGTGCTCGGGCTCGGGTGGATTCTCGGCCTGCTCTACAGCGGCCTCGTCCTGGCCACGATCGGCGACGAGCTCACCCACCCGAGTGCGGTGCCGGTCATGCTGCTGCTGACCGCCACCGTGGCCACTCCCCTGGGCTCCCTGGCCGCCGCCCTGGTTCCACGGGACCTCGAGGGAGCACTTCTGCTGCTGTCAGTGATGGCGGTGCAGGTACTGGTGGATCCTTCCGAGGGCTGGACCCGAGTGCTGCCGCTGTGGTCGACCCGGGAGCTCGCGAGCGTCGTCGTGGAGAACCTGGGGCCCGAGACCGCCGACTACCTCCGCCGCGGGCTGGCGCATGGCGCCGCCATGGCCGTCCTGCTGACGGCGGCGAGCTGGGCCGTGGGCGTCCTGCGCCTGCGCACGGTCCGCCTCCCGGCCCCGTCCCCTGCCGGGCCGGCCTACTCGTAGGCGGGCTCGGGGGTGACGTCGCGCGCCATGTTGGCGAAGCGCGAGACGTGCCCCTGGAAGGCCACGGGGATGGTGCGGGTCTGCCCGTTACGGTGCTTGGCCACGATGATGTCGGCCTCGCCGGGGCGCTCCTCGTTGTTGTAGTACTCCGGGCGGTGCAGCAGGACGATGATGTCCGCGTCCTGCTCCAGCGACCCGGACTCGCGCAGGTCGCTCATCTGGGGCTTGTTGCCGGTGCGCTGCTCGGGACCGCGGTTGAGCTGGGCGACGGCGATCACCGGGATCTCCAGCTCCTTGGCCAGCAGCTTGAGGGAGCGGGAGAACTCGGAGACCTCCTGCTGGCGCGACTCGACGCGCTTGCCCGAGCTCATGAGCTGGAGGTAGTCGATGACCATGAGCCCCAGGTTGTGCTGCTGCTTCATGCGCAGCGCCTTGGAGCGGATCTCCGGCATGGTGAGGTTGGGCGAGTCGTCGATGAACAGCGGCGCGTTGGAGACGGGGTTGTAGGCCACGGCGACGTCGGTCCAGTCGCGGTCCTCCATCTGGCGCGAGCCGCGCAGCTTGTTCATGTCCACGCTGGACTCGGCGGCCAGGATGCGCATCATGAGCTCCATGCGCCCCATCTCCAGGGAGAAGTAGCAGCTGGTGATCCCGTGGTGGATCGACGCCGAGCGGCAGAAGTCCACGGCGAGCGTGGACTTCCCCATGGCGGGGCGCGCCGCCACGATGATCATCTGGCCGGGGTGGAGCCCGCCGGTGAGCTCGTCGAGCTCGATGAAGCCGGTCGGCACCCCGGTCAGCGCCCCGTTGTCGCGGTTCTGGGCGGCCTCGATCTCCAGGTTGGCCTCGCCCAGGAGCTCGGAGACGGCGACGTAGTCCTCCTTCTCCCCCTCGTGGTGGGCCACCGAGTAGACCTCGGCCTCGGCCAGCGTGACGAGCTCGGCGATGTCGCCGGCGTCGGTGGAGTACCCCAGCTGGGTGATGCGGGTGCCGGCCTGGACCAGGCCGCGCATGAGCGCCTTGTCCTTGACGATGCGGGCGTAGTAGCCGGCGTTGGCGGCGGTGGGAACGGTGGCCATGAGGGTGGCCAGGTAGGGGGCGCCACCGATGCGTTCGAGCTCGCCGCGCTTGGAGAGCTCATCGGCGACGATGAGAGGGTCGGCGGGCTCGGAGCGGTTGTAGACCTCGACGATCGCGTCGAAGATCGACTCGTGGGCCGAGCGGTAGAACTCCGGGCCACGCAGGACGTCGATGACGTCGGTGATGGCCTCCTTGCTCAGGAGCATGCCGCCGAGCGTGGCCATCTCGGCCTCGAGGTCCTGGGGCGGAAGGCGGTCGAAGGCGGAGCTGTCGGTACGGACGCTTCCGTCGTCGGCGCCGCCCGAGCCGGCCTGAGCGCCCATGCCGTTGTCCATCGGCCACCTCCCGCACTGTCACGCCGGTTGGTCCCGGCTCGTCCTACTGCTCCCGACGACGGCCCGCCGCGTCAGGAAGACGCTCGCCCGCGTGGAGCGCGCGCGTGACCATAACGCCATCGGGCAGGCCCCGCAAACTCTCAAGTTCACCCGTCTTGGGGATATCCGCACCGCCGCTGTGGGAAGACCCCCAGAGCCTGGGGACAGAGGTGGGCAGGCTGTGGACACAGATGTGCGCACTGGTGGCGACTCCCCCACAGGAAGGCGACTTTTCCTTGGTATACCAGGAATCCTAGAGTTCAGGCTTCCTATAGGTTCTTCCCACGACATCACAATGTGATCTGTGGACAAGTGGGTAAACCTGTGGACAAACATCATCTTCGACTTGAGGTCCGCACCGTTTGTGACTCCCCTACAGGGTGGTCCGTTCCAGTTATCCCCAACCCCCGCCATCTCGGCCGAACATCGGCTTCATCAGGCATATCCTCAGCAAGTATTCAGCCTTCTAGTACTTTCCTGGGACTCGAATAGTTGTGCGATCCCCCAGGACAATCCCGGCGATCCGTAGCCTCGGTCACGCCCAGGCTCCACCGCCGCGACCTCACCTCAACCTCATCCTCAACCTGGCCGTGAGGACCTCCCCGGACAGTCTCCCTCCGTGCTCGGAGCCGGCACCCGGCCCCTACCCTCGAGCGCTCCGCGGTGGCGGCCACGCGCTCCTCACTGCGCGGTACCGCCCGGGGACCGCCGAGGCGCTGATGCTCCGGCGCGGACCCCTGGTCCACAATGGGCCCGTGCCCAACACCAGTCGCCCCGCCTCCTCCGGCCTCAACCATCAGGTCCTGTCCCTGGCCGTCCCCGCTCTGGGAGCTCTCATCGCCGAGCCGCTCTTCGTCCTGGCGGACTCGGCCATGGTCGGCCACCTCGGCGCGGTGAGCCTGGCGGGCCTGTCCCTGGCCTCGACGATCCTGACGACGACGGTGGGCCTGTTCGTCTTCCTGGCCTACGCCACCACGGCGACGACGGCGCGGCTGTTCGGGGCCGGCCGGCGCACCGAGGGCCTGCGGGCCGGCGTCGACGGCATGTGGCTGGCACTCCTGCTGGGACTGGGCGCGGGCGCCTTCCTGGGACTGACCGCCCCCTGGCTGACCGCTGCGATGGGCGCCGACGGCGCGGTGGCTCAGGCGGCCGTCGCCTACCTGCGCGCCTCCTGCCCGGGGTTGCCAGGCATGTTCGTCGTCCTGGCCGCCACTGGTGTGCTGCGCGGTCTGTTGGACACGCGCACGCCCTTCGTCGTGGCCACGGCCGGGGCGGTCTTCAACGTCGTCGTCAACGCGATCCTGCTCTACGGCGTCGGAATGGGGATCGCGGGCTCGGGCGCCGGCACCGCGATCGCGCAGACGGCCATGGCGCTGGCGCTGGCCGGTCCGATCACCCGGGCGGCCCGGGCAGCCGGAGTGGGTCTGCTCCCCCACCGCGAGGGCCTGCGGGCCTCCCTGGGCAGTGGGGCGCCGCTACTCATCCGCTCACTGAGCCTGCGGGTGGCGATCCTGGTGACCGTGTGGGCGGCGACCGCGCTCGGGGAGGTGTCGCTGGCCGCCCACCAGGTCGTCAACGCCCTGTGGACCTTTGCGGCCTTCGCGCTGGATGCGCTGGCCGTGGCGGCGCAGGCCCTCATCGGCACCGCCCTGGGACAGGCCCACAGGGCGGACGCGGACTCGGCCGCACCGGAGGCTGAGGCCCTCACCGAGGAGGAGGCCGGGGCTGCTGCGGCGACCGCCGGCTGGTCCATTGACGAGCTCCTGAAGCGGATGCTGGCCTGGGGCGCCGGGACTGGGGTCCTTATCGGCGTGCTCATGGCGGCGGGCGCCGCCTGGCTGCCCCGCGCCTTCACCTCCGACCCGGGCGTCATCGCGGCCGCGACTCCAACGCTCCTGGTCGCGGCGAGCGCGCAGCCACTCGCCGGGGTCGTCTTCCTGCTCGACGGCGTGCTCATGGGCGCCGGCGACGGCCGCTACCTGGCCCGGGCGGGCCTGGTGACGCTGGTGCCCTATGTGCCGCTCGCGCTGCTCATCGGGGGCGGCGTGCTGCCGGGGGCTGACGGGGCGACGTCGGGCCTGGTGCTGCTGTGGATCGCCTTCGCCTGGGTCTTCATGGCCGCCCGCGGCGCCACCACCTACCTGCGCTCGCGCGGCACCGCCTGGCGCCACTGACCTCCCCCTCGCCGCCCGGCCCCTCCGGCCCCTCGCCCCGCGCGGTCGTGCCCTATACCTCGAGGTCGAGGGTTAAGGGTACGACCTCGCGACCTACCCTACGATCCGGACAGCCAGCACGAGGCCGTCACCCCGTGGCCACAGTGCTGTCCGTTCCCTGCTGCATCCACAGGGCTCCGATGCTGCGGTGGCCACCTCTCCCACCCGCCCATCACGCTTGCGACATGGAGCCCTATCCCGAACCGCCTCAACTGCCGCCCGTTGTGGCGTCCGCCGGCCCACCGGCCGCCATGCGCAACCCCGTCAGGCTCCTTCGTGGTGTCTATGGGGATATCGGCGCTCAGGACCTGCCCCGTTGGGAGGCCGGCGCGCGTCTCAGTCTGGCTCGTTGCGCGGCCGCCTGCCTTCAGGTCACGTCCGCGCGCTGCCTGAGCCACGAGTCGGCCGCACTCGTTCACGGTCTGTGGTTGCGGGAGCGCGAGCCGGACGTCAGCGTCGTCGTCCCCTCAAGTCCGCACCATCCCCACCAGGAGCTCCCCCTCCCGCCGGGAGCACAACGCCTCGCCTACCTGCGACGACGACACCTGACGCTGCCACAGAAGGACATCACCACCGTCTCGGGCCTGCCTGTGAGCACCTTGGGACGGACCGCGGTTGACTGCGCCTTCGACCTTCCCGCCCACGACTCGGTGTGCGTGGTCGAGTCGGCGCTTCGCGCTATCGCCCGTCCATCGCGATACCAGTACTCCCAGTCGAGCCGCCGAGTCGAGGCTGCCCGGCATCAGCTCCAAGCCACCATTGCGGCGCAGGGCCCGCGTGCCGGGGCGCGGCGCGCACGTGCCGTCGTCGCCATGGCCTCAGCCTTCACCGAATCACCGGGCGAGTCGCTGCTGCACTGGTTGGTGCGCGCTCTGGGTCTGCCGGCTCCGCGCATTCAGATGGCGATCACGGACGTCCACCACTCCCGCCTCTACTTCCCCGATGAGGCCTGGCCGGAGTACCGGGTACTGGCGGAGTTCGACGGGCGGATCAAGTACAAGACCCCCGAGGACCTGTGGCAGGAGAAACAGCGCCAGGACGCCCTGACTCGCATGGGCTGGCGCATCGAGCGCTTCATCTGGGCAGACTTCACGCACCTCGACGTGCTGCGCGACCGGATCCTGGCTCTCTTCCCCGCCACCGTCGCCCGCAGCGCGCGCCCCGTGGCAGACCTGTGGAGATGATCGCCGGCTCCCGACCGCGCTGTCGTGCCTTATGCCTCGAGGTCGAGGGTTAAGGGTACGACCTCGCGACCTACCCTACGATCCGGACCGCCGGCACGACGCTGTACGACCCAGCACGACCCACGACAACGCCGTCGGGCCGGAGCCCCCACGGGGAGGACCCGGCCCGACGGCGGAAGAATGCCCGGCGCTCAGCGCGCGGGAACGACGTTGACCTCGAGGGGGGCCACGACGTCGGCGTGCAGGCGCACGGAGGCGCTGTGACGGCCGGTCGACTTGATCGGCGGCACGACCTGGATCTTGCGGCGGTCGACGGCGGGGCCGCCGGCGGCCTTAACGGCGTCGGCCAGGGTCGCGGTGGTGATGGCGCCGAAGAGGCGGCCGTTGTCACCGGCGGTGGCGGAGACGGTCACGACGTTCTCCTGCAGCCAGGCGCGAGCGGTCTGGGCGTGCTCGAGGGACTCGATGGAGCGCTTGCGGCGCGCCTCGGCCATCTGGTCGATCTGGCGCTGGGCGCCCTTGGTCCACGGGGTGGCCAGCTTGCGGGGCAGGAGGTAGTTACGGGCGTAGCCGTCCTTGACCTCCACGACCTCGCCGGCGGAGCCGAGGTGGGAGACGTCGTGCGTGAGGATGAGCTTGGTGGTCATTGCGCGTGCCTCCGATCAGCGAGCCGAGCTCGAGTAGGGCAGCAGAGCCATCTCGCGGGCGTTCTTCACGGCCTTGGCGATCTTGCGCTGCTCCTGGACGGAGACGCCGGTGACGCGACGGGCGCGGATCTTGCCGCGGTCGGAGATGAACTTCCGCAGCGTGGCGGTGTCCTTGTAGTCGATGGTGCCGACCTTGATGGCCTTGACGGGGCTGACCTTCTTCTTCGGCTTGCGAAGTTGGGGCTTCGCCATGGTGGTACTCCTTGGTCTGAGCGCCTGGGCGCTCTACGAGATGAAAAGTGTTGTGTGAGAGGGAACGGGACGACGACGTCGCGGCTTTAGAACGGGGGCTCGTCACCGAAGGAGGTGGAGCCGCCCGTGGCCCACGGGTCGTCCGCGGCGCCGCCGGCGGGGGCGTTGTACCCGGACTGGCCCTGGCCGCCGAAGCCGCCACCGCCGTTGTAGCCGCCCTGCTGGGGGCCGCCCTGGTTGTATCCGCCCTGACCGCCCTGGTTGCCGCCGAAGCCGCCACCCTGGGGGCCGCCCTGACCTCCGCCGAAGCCACCCTGGCCGCCGCCGCGCGGCTGGCGGGTGACCTGGGCCTTGGCGTAGCGCAGGGAGGGGCCGATCTCATCGACCTGCATCTCCACCACCGTGCGGTTCTCGCCCTCACGGGTGGTGTAGGAGCGCTGGACCAGCCGTCCCTGGACGATGACGCGCGTGCCCTTGGTCAGCGACTCGGCCACGTTCTCCGCGGCGTCGCGCCAGATCGAGCAGCGCATGAACAGGGTCTCCCCGTCCTTCCACTCGCCGGCCTGGCGGTCGAAGGTACGCGGCGTGGAGGCGACCGTGAAGGAGGCCACCGCTGCCCCGGAGGGCGTGAAGCGCATCTCGGGGTCCGCGGTGAGGTTCCCGATGATGGTGATGATGGTGTCTCCGGCCATGGCGTTGTCTCCGTTCCCGGTAGAGGCTCAGGCCTCGGGACGCAGCAGCTTGGTGCGCAGAACGGTCTCGTTGAGGCCGAGCTGGCGGTCGAGCTCCTGGGCGATCTCGGGCGTGGTGGTCATGTCCACGACGGCGTAGAAGCCCTCGGACTTCTTCTTGATGTCGTAGGCCAGCCGGCGCTTGCCCCAGATGTCGACCTTGTCCACGGTGCCCCCGTTGCTGGGAACGACCTGCAGCAGCTTCTCGAGCGTCGCGTTGGCGGTGCGCTCGTCCGTCTCGGGGTCGAGGATGATCATGATCTCGTAGTGACGCATGCTTGGTACCCACCTCCTCTGGTCTGTGGCGGTCACGGTCCTTCCGTGACAGGAGGGTGATGCGTGCGGCGCACCATCCGGTGGACAGAGGTCCATCCGCCCGACGGCGCAGCCAGTTCGCCACATTACCGGACAACCGGGTGGCCCTGAAAGCCGAGACGGTGGGCCGACGACGTGCCATGCAACACGTCATCGGCCCACCATCAGGCCTCCGCGGGCGGACGGGGTCAGCCGCCGTGGGTTGGTGGGGTGCTAACCGACACCACCCTGAACTCCGCCTTGGTTGTTACCGCCTCCGTTGTTTCCGCCATTGCCGCCATTGTTGCCGCCGCCTTGGTCGCCGGGGTTGCCGCGGTTGCCGCCGCCGCCCTGGTCGCCACCATTGTTGCCGCCGCCGTTATTGCCGGGGTTGCCGCCGCCCTGGTCGCCACCATTGTTGCCGCCGCCTTGATCGCCACCTTGACCGCCCTGATCTTCACCAGGCTTCTTCTGGGAGTCCGATTGCTCGGTCTGCTTCCCGTCAGGCTGCGGGGTGCCCTGCGGCGTCGGCTCAGTGGTCGGCTGCGGGGTGGGGGTCGCAGTCGCCTCGGGCGGAGCGGTGGAGGTCGTAGTCGCCTCCTCCTCCGGCTCACCGGTGGGCTTGGCGGTCTGCGGAACCGTTCCACCACGGGTGGCCAGCAGCTCGGCCGCCGGCGGGAAGTCCTCAACCTCCAGCCCCTCGTGCGCGACATTCATGTAGTCGATGAAGATGTCCGCCGGGTAGGTCGAGCCGGTGATCTCGTCGTACTCCCCCCAGGGCTCGATCGACTCCTCCGAGCCGTCCGTTCCCGTCTGGTAGAGGGTCACCGCGGTGACCACCTGAGGAGTGAAGCCCACGAACTGGGCGGACTTGTTGTCCGACGACGATCCGGTCTTCGCGGCGACCGGGCGATCCATCTTGGCGGCCACCTTGTCCGCACTGCCGTTCGGTCCGGAGACGACCTGCTGGAGGGCATAGGTCGTGTCGGCCATGACGTCCTCGTCGAACTCGCGATGCCCCTTGGTGTCCGCCGTGTAGCGGTCCGTGCCATCGGGGTTCTTGAGGGAGGCCACGATGTGGGTGTCGTGCCGGATGCCCTGCGAGGCGAAGGTGGAGTAGGCCGTCGCGATGTCGATCGTGTGCGGGGAGGCCGAGCCGAGCACGTTCTGGACAAGAGTCCGCTGCTCCGGGGTCTTCAGACCCTCGGTGTTCTCCGGGTAGCCGGCGCGGTTCGCCACCTTGGCCGTGATCCCCTCCTCCAGGTCCTCGGCATTCATGAGCTCCTGATTGAGCTGGAGGTAGGGGGTGTTGAGCGACTGCTCCGTGGCCTGGGTGAGGCTGGCCCACTTCAGGGAGACGTTCTTGAAGTTCTGGAACTGATGGCCCTCGATGGTCATCGGCGAGGTGGCCGGATAACCACTGTTCAAGGACCACCCGTTCTCCAGGGCGGCCACCAGCGCGAAGGGCTTGAAGGTGGAGCCGGCCTGGGCGATGGCATCGGTCGAGGTGTTGACCTGACTGGTCAGATAGTCATCACCCCCGTAGAGCGCCAGCAGACCGCCCGTCTTGGGGTCGATGGACACCAGCGCCTTGCGCAGGTTCGGCGAGGCGCCGGGAGGCAGGGATCTGACCGCGTTGACAGCGGCCTCCTGGTCCTTCTGGTTGATCGTGGTGACGATCTTGAAGCCGCCGGTGTCGATCTGCTCCGGCGAGATCTTGGCCTTGTTCTCAAGCTCGGAGCGCACCATCTGCAGCAGGTAGCCGTTGGTGCCGGCGTAGACCTGCTTGGTCTGGGACTCCTCGATGTGCGGCATACCCGTCTGCTTGGCCTCGTTGTACTGGGCCTGGGTGATGTAGCCGTCGTCGAGCATGAACTGCAGAACTCGTCCCCACCGCTCCTTGGCCTTGTCCGGGTTCTCGGCCGGGTCCCAGGCGCTGGGCGACGGCAGGATCCCCGCCAGGAGCGCGGCCTCCGAGGGGCTCATGTCCTTGGCGGGATGGTGGAAGAAGGCCTGCGAGGCGGCCTCGATGCCATAGGCGCCACGACCGTAGTAGACCGTGTTGAGGTAGTCGCCCAGGATCTCCTTCTTGGGCTTCTCCCGGTCGATCTTGATGGCCATGATGGCCTGCTTGAACTTGCCGGAGTAGGAGCTGGTGGTGTCGACGTAGTAGTTCTTCACGTACTGCTGCGTCAGGGTCGAGGCGCCCTGGGTGTCGCCTCCGCGCAGGTTGTTGATGAGGGCGCGCGCGATGCCCTTGGGGTCGACGCCCTTGTTGGAGTAGAAGGAGCGGTCCTCAGAGGCCACCACCGCGTTGCCCACATAGTCCGGCAGGGTGGAGGCGTCCACCGACTGCCGGTTGATCTCCGCGAACTTCCCCATCTCCGTGGTTCCGTCGGCGTAGTAGACCGTGCTGCTCTGAGCCAGCGCGAACTCACTGGGCTTGGGCACCTTGATGGTGTTATAAGCCCACATGAAGGCGCCGACAGTGCTGAGCACCCCCAGCAGGAAGACGCCCAGGACGAACCGCCAGCTGGGAATCCAGCGGTGAATCTTGCCCTTGCCGGCGCGGGGGTAGTTGAAGAAACGGCGCTTGCGCCCCGAGGCGGCGTCCTTGGAGCGCTCGGCCTTCGACTGCTTGCGCCCCTTTCCGGGCTTCTTACCGCCCCCCGAGACCCTGCCCAGGGTGTGCCGACCGGCGCTGGCCACCTGGGTCAGCTTGTTGCCGACGGGGCGGCTGGGTCCGCTCCCACTCGTGCCTTCTGCCACGCGCTCCTCGTTTCGGTTGATGTCATGGAGGTGACTGGGTGCCGCGACGGCGCGGGGGATAACGCTCCGGTTGCGACATGAGGTCTCATCATGACCGATGTTGGCTGCTGGCGCCGACTCGGAGGCCGGTCACCGTCCAGCAGGACCGCCGACGGCGATCGGGAGTGATCGCTGCGGACAAGCCGCATCGGGCGCCGACATGCGTCCAGTATGAAGGAACACCGGGCCGTGATGGTAGCGATGCAGACCTGGGAACCAGCCATGACGCCATCGACTCACGTTATCCCGTTGTCACCTAAATCGCCCCGAACAGCGCTCTCGTGCGCTTTGAGGGTCGACGACGGCGCACCGGGAGCCAGAATGTGAGTTCGCGCCCAGCCGGCAACGAAGCACACCGAAAACGGCCGGTATCAACCAGGACAATGGTCCCCGGCTGCTGGTGAGACACTGACCTCAATCCTCCCGCTAGGTCAGTTTCGCGTCTCGGCTCCTCGTCCGCTCGAGGAGCGCCACCCCTCACCCGTTCCGCCCAACCGGGGAGATCCTCCATGGACGCCAGCACAGCCCTTCAGACCCTCAGCATCATCCTTCAAGTCGCCATCATCCTCACCTGCCTCATCGTCGGGGCGAAGAAGGGCGGGATCGCCCTCGGTCTCATCGCCGGGATCGGCCTGCTGGTCCTCGTCTTCGGCTTCCGCCTGGAGCCGGGGGAGGCCCCGGTCGACGTCATCCTCACCATCCTGGCCGTCATCGGGTGCGCCGCCACCCTCCAGCAGTCCGGCGGCCTGGACGTCATGATGCAGGTGGCCGAACGGATCCTGCGTCGGCATCCCGAGCAGATCACCATCCTGGGTCCCTGCGTCACCTGGTTCCTCACCGTCCTGTGCGGGACCGGCCACGTCGTCTACACGATGCTGCCCATCATCGCGGACATCGCCATCAAGAAGAACATCCGCCCCGAACGCCCCATGGCCGCCTCGTCGGTCGCCGCCCAGATGGGCATCACCGCCTCACCGGTCTCGGTGGCCACGGTCTCCATCGTCTCCATCATCGCCAAGAACACCGATCGGCACTGGTCAGTCCTCCAGATCCTGGCGATCTCCATCCCGGCGTCGCTGTGCGGGGTCCTTCTGGCCGCCCTGTGGTCGATGCGCCGGGGCAAGGACCTGGACGAGGACGAGGAGTACCAGAAGCGCCTGGAGAACCCGGAGTTCCGCGCCACCGTCCACTCCAGCTCCGAGACCCTCATCGGCAAGGTGTTCCCGCCCCAGGCCTACCGCGCCACCTGGATCTTCCTGGGCGCCATCGCCGTCGTCGTCGTCCTGGGCGCCCTGGAGGTACTGCGTCCCCAGTTCCCCACCGGCGACAACGGCGCCATGGAGCGCCTGAGCATGAACCTGGTCATCCAGATGGTCATGCTCGCCGCCGGGGCACTGATCCTGCTGACCTGCAAGGTGCAGGCCGGCAAGATCGCCTCCACCGCCGTGTTCAAGGCGGGGGCCACCGCCATGTTCTCCATCTTCGGGGTCGCCTGGATGACCGAGACGGTCGTCCACGCCCACCTGGAGAGCCTGGAGCACAGCCTCTCGGGCGTCCTGTCCCACCACGTGTGGATGTACGCCATCGTCCTGTTCATCATCGGCAAGCTGGTGAACTCCCAGGCCGCCGGCCTGCTCATCGTGGCCCCCATGGCCCTGTCACTCGGGGTGAGCCCGGTCGTCGTCGTCGGGTTCATCGGCGCCTCCTACGGGTACTTCATCCTGCCCACCTACCCCTCGGACCTGGCGGCGATCGGCTTCGACCCCACCGGCACCACCCACATCGGCAAGTACGTCATCAACCACTCCTTCCTGGTGCCCGGGCTCATCGGAGTGCTCACCTCCTGCGTCGTGGGCACGGCACTGTCCCAGATGCTCCTGACCTGAGCGCTTGACGTCGCGCCGGTCGGTCGCCGTTCGCGTCGACCGACCGGCGGGTGCGACGTCGAACACACTGGAGAAGCGGTCCTTCTGGGCAGAACGTAACAGGAGCGTGTCGTTTGGTCCGTCTAGGCTCGTGCCATGACAACTACAGACGCGGCCACCACTTCCGCCATCGCCCTGCGTTTGGAGCTGCTGGGACTCCCCGTTCCGGCACCGGTCAAGCAGAGTGAGGCGGACCGTCTCATGTCCCCGATTCTGGCTCGCCAGCGCGAGCTCTCCCGCCGGCTGGCTCACCGCCCCTGTGCCGCCGACCAGCGCATTCAGACCTTCCTCGACTCCTACCTGGAGGGCGCGGCCGTCACCCCGAGGCTGCCCCGCTCCACCTTCGTCCTGGACCAGCCGGGCCTGGCGCGGGCCCTGTCCCTGCCTGAGGACGCCACCAGCTTCACCTCCGACTACGTCGAGAGCTACCGAGTGCTCGGCGGCGTCCTGCACAACCCCCGCAACGACCGCCGCACCACTGCCGGCGTCTTCCACGTCGCCGAGGGCGGCCTGCCGATTCCCGATGACAAGATCGCCGTCCCGCGCGATGTCTTCGCCCGTCTGCTGGCCCACGCCGTCGATGCCCCCGAGGACCTGCTGACCCTGCCGTGGGCCTCCCGGCAGGAGGACCCGGCCCGCTGCTTCGTGTCCCTGCTGCTGCGCCCCGTCGTCGTGCCCGAGGTCCCCGGCTTCTCCGCCGAGCGCTCCATGGAGATCCGCTTCATCGCCCCCGGCGGCCTGGTCTCCAACCTGGACTTCGTCGAGGGCATCTTCGGCAACGGCGGCGACCCCTACCTGCCGGAGAACGACTCCTCCCTGGCCCCGGAGTCCTGGACCGGCCACACCGGCTGCGTCATCCTCGCCCCGCACCTGACCACCCTGACCAAGAAGGAGCTGGGCCTGCCCTCCTGGGAGGAGGCCACCGAGCGTCAGCGCCGCGACGGCCAGTGCTGGAAGGACGAGGCCGAGCTCTACAACGGCGGCAAGGCCTTCAAGTGCGTGGCCCGCGACGAGCGCGGCGTCATCGTCACCGTCATCGCGGACAACTACTTCGGCTACTGCAAGAAGGAGGTCAAGACCCAGATCGGGTACTCGGCCAACCTCTTCGGCTGCGTGGAGGAGGAGCACGCCGGCGGCGCCGTCGCCTACCCGCGCTACAACCTGGGCCAGGAGTACACCGACGTCCACACCCCCGAGGGCCTGACCCTCGAGCACGTCATCGAGCGCAACCCCGGCCGCTTCGAGGCGCGCCAGGACGGGTCCGCCGTCGTCGTGGACGACCCGACCGTGGTGCTGGTGCCCGCCGGCGCCCACTACTCGATGCGCAGCCAGACGATCACCTGGACCGGCCCCGACGGCCAGGAGGCCTCGATCCCGCTGCTCGTGGGCAACACCTACGTGGCCCCCAACGGCTACCGGGTCCACGCCAAGCACCGCGAGGGCGACGCCACCCAGTGGCACCTGGTGGGCACCGCCCCCTGGTCCACGCAGGCCCACAAGCCGGCCACCGTCTCCGGCGGCGGCAAGTCGGAGATCTCCAAGTCCCTCCTGGACGCCTTCGTCTTCGGTGAGGCCTACGTCGGCGACGTCGACGAGGACTTCGACGCCGTCCAGGCGATCCTGGACGGCAACTACGCCGACCGCTTCGTGGACCCGGCCAACAAGAGCAACAACCACCGCTCGATCCTCTCCGAGCGCCGCTCGCTGGGAAGCGTCATCAAGCTGCTGACGCCGTCGTCGATGTACACCGAGGAGTACAACGCCTTCCTGGAGTCGATCCCGGCCCACATCAAGGAGCTCGTCTTCACCGTCAAGCGCTTCTACCAGCCCAGCTGGGGCCAGGACTGGCGCAGCCACTTCTCCGTGGGCATCATCAACGGCCGCAAGGGCAACTCCCTGCGCCTGGACGGTGAGGTCATCAAGGTCAACATGCTGCGCGTGGGCTTCGAGGACGACGGCGCCTGGCGCCTGCTGTCCCTGCGCCCGGACTTCTCGCCGGCGGCCAAGGTCCAGACCGAGGACGACATCACCTCCTCGATCGTGGCCCCCGGCGGCCTGGTCTCCACCCCGGACTCGCAGCTGTCGCGCAAGTTCGTCACCAACTGCGAGTCCCTGCTCTTCCAGCGGCCCGACGACGCGATCGTGCGCGGCTACGACAAGCAGACCGAGTCGGACATGTCCGATCCGCAGGCGGACCTGTTCATCTCCAACTTCCAGCCGCTGACGCCCGCCGACGCCCGGGCGATGGCCGCCGACGCCCCCGGTCTGTCCCGCTTCACCCAGCCCATGCAGGACCTGGTGGCCCGCGCCGCCGCCCTGCCCGAGGCCGAGGACCCCGCCGAGCAGACCTACTGGGTCTCCACGGCCGACCCGCGCCTGGTCAACGGCGCCCCCACCAAGAACCCCCGCTACCTCCAGGTGCGTCCCGACATCGCCAACCCGAAGGACGTGGCGCTGGCGGACCTGACCAACCACCTCTTCCGGGACGTTCCCCTGGACGAGGCGCTGCGCCACAGCGTCGACGTCGTCGCCGCCGGGCGCCGCAACAACCCGCCCGAGGACGGGGTTCCGCCCCTGTGCGCCTACAACCCGCTGCACTACATGGAGCTGCCCGAGCTGTTCATGGAGTTCATCTCCTCCATGACCGGCAAGTCCCCCTCGACGACGGGCGCCGGTAGTGAGGGAGCCCTCACCAAGGCCCCGTTCAACGCGCTGCCGGCCATCTACGACCTCAACGCGGCCCTGCTGTCCTACGCCCTCAGCGGCTATGACGGCTGGCTGTCCTCGGCCGGCTACATCGGCCCGAAGGTGCAAGTGGCCCACGACATCTCGCTGCTCATCCCGGAGATCTTCTCGCGCATGAGCGCTGAGGAGCGCGACGCCCACCGCCTCGTCGAGGGCGGCTACCTCGAGCGCATCGAGGACTTCGAGTACGAGGGTCGCACCGTCCAGGCCTCGCGCCTGGGCTACCGCATGAACCAGGCCTTCACCTCGACCTTCTTCGGCCGGATCTTCCTGCACCCCGACGTCGTCTTCACCGAGGAGATGCTGCGTCCCGAGCTGCAGGATGAGGCGGTCTTCGCCGACTCGGTGGACATCATCGTCACCACCCACAAGGTGGTGGCCGAGCACTACCGGGCTGACGGCTCCATCGAGTGGGCCGTGCCGCCGCTGCGGGCCCTGCTGGAGATCATGATCGACGGCACCTCCCGCGAGGGCTGGGACCTGACGAGCCCGGAGTTCCGCGCCCTGTTCGAGCGGGAGAACATCCTGAGCTCGTCGTGGTACGCGGAGCGCCTGGACGCCAAGGTCGCCCGCGACACCCGCCTGGCCCACCAGGCCATCGAGGACCTCACCCGCTTCTACACCGCGGAGAACAACGAGGAGGTCGTCGAGCGCCTGGGCATCGAGGGCCGCCTGGCCGAGGCCCGTGCCTGGCTGGACAAGGTCAGCTCTCCGGCCTACCGCGAGCACCTCGTGGGCACGCTCGGCCTCCAGCCCTCGCTGGCCTGAGCGGACGTCGCGCCGGGCCTGCACCGCACTCCCGCGGGCCCGGTCGCGCACCCGCCCTCTCGCTGACGACGACGGAGCGTGTGTGGGGAACAGGATTCCTGTTCTCCACACACGCTCCGTTCCTCACACTGCCTCTTCGTTCCGATGGAAGAGGCCTGGCGGGGCGCCGGTGTCCATGGTGCTGACATCAACCCCGCTCCGGCACCGCGCGCCGAGAAGAAATCCCGGTATTGCAACGATCCTCGAGGAGGTCTTCGCCGTCGGGCTCGTGAGTGTCAGCACTGTGGACACTGGGCCGCCGGTCAGCCGACGTCGGCGTTGCCGGACAGGTGCCAGGTGGCGTTGGCCCAGGGGAAGACGTACTGCATGAGCACGTAGACGACTCCGACGATGAGGATGAGCGACTCAATGGCCTTGAGCCACGCGGGACCCGGCAGGTGCCGCCAGATGAAGCCGTACATCAGTTGACCCCCGGATCGTTGAGCACGGACTCCGGACGCCCCTCGGAGCGATCCATCCAGTAGGCGAACTTCGCGTGGACGATCCAGCGCTGGTCATTGCCGAACTCGCCGGCGGTCGATCCGTGGCAGGTGGTCAGCGTGATGTACCGGTCGGTGGGCTGGGCGTCAGGCTGGTTGGGGACCGGGGCGATGACCTCGACCTGCTCGGGCTGGACGAGCTCGTGGCCGGTCACCTTGAACACGTACCAGGTCTTGGCGGTGGAGACGACGATCTCGTCGCCCTCCTGGAGCAGGTCGATGCGGCGGAAGGAGTTGCCGTAGGTGCGCCGGTGCCCGGCGATCGCGAAGTTCCCGAGCTCTCCGAGCTGCTGGGTGTTGGTGTAGTGGCCCGCCGCGGCCTGGTCCAGGACGTCGGATCCGGTGCCCTCCATGATGGGCATGTTGTTGTTGGTGACGCCGTACCACTTGGGGACGACGAGCATCCCGATGGTCTCGCCGTAGCCGACCTGCTCCATGACGGGCGGAGCATCGTAGTGCTTCTCCCCTGCCCGCTTGGGGGACTCGACCTGCTTCTCGTGGAACTGCGTGGCCACCGCCTTCGCACTGGCGTTGGCGTCGATGCTGGTCCACCACAGCTGCCAGCACAGGAAGAGGGCGACGACCAGACCGGCGGTGATGAGCAGCTCACCGATTCCGGTCAAGGTGCCGTTGAAGATTCGGACAGCACGACTCTGGCCGGGTGCTCGGTGTCGCACAAGACCTCCTCCAGTCATTGCCCCTCCTCAGAACTAGGGCATCATCAGGCTAGCGGCCAGTCTAAGGGGGTACACCCCCCACATGACCAGCCAGGAGTGGTGGACTCATCACAGGATGCGCCGCGAGGAAGCTTCGCAGCATGTCCTAGGCTAGGCCCGGATGTATTGCGGTGGTCTCATGCCACCATCCCCAACCAGTGAGGAGACCCAGGGTGGCCTTGGAGAAGAAGTCCACAGCGGACGACGCCGACAAGAGCTCGGAGAAGGTCTCGAAGAAGAGCTCAGAGAAGAACAGCGCGAAGAGCGCTGAGAAGGGCACGGGCTCGAAGAAGGGCTCTGCCCCCTCTGAGAAGACGGAGACGAAGGACAAGGCGACCAAGGTCTCGAAGAAGAGCTCGTCGTCGAAGAAGAAGCACCCTGAGCGCTCCGGCAACCCGGCCAAGGCGGCCAAGGCTCTCGAGGAGGAGTCGCGCGCCGCGGCGAACCGGGTCTCGCGCACGCCCAAGAAGATCAAGGACACCGCCTCTCCGCGCTGGTACGCCCCCACCATGGTGACGCTCCTGGTCATCGGGCTGCTGTGGGTTGTCGCCACCTACCTCTTCCAGGGCAGGTACCCGCTGCCCTACTTCGCCGAGCACCACGCCGGAGACTGGCTGTACAACGGCAACCTCTACATCGGCTTCCTCATCATGATGTCGGGCTTCCTCGGTCTGCTTCGCTGGAAGTAGCAGGTTTCAGACACTCACACGATCAGGCATCCGCACAGGCCCCCGAGCATCGGCTCGGGGGCCTTGTCGTCATCGGTGCGGTCCTACTTCCCAGGCGCCCGGTACTGCGGGTTGGCACAGCGGGTTGAGCGAGCCGACAGGACTGCTTGTTGATCGCATCACCGAGGGCCGCCCCACAAAGGGGCCCGGGCTGGATCCCCGGAGCCCGGCACGCATGGCCTCGGCCCGCTCCTTCTTCCTCCCCAGGCCATCTGTGGATCCGTGGACAACTGACTCCCCACAACCCACGTCGACTTTCCCCATGTGTGGACAGGCCTGTGGATAACTACACGCTTGTGTTTCCACACCTGTGTCCACAGATGTGGATGAACCACAGAGGTGTTCTTTCAGGCTTGTCATTCATGACCGCACAGGCCGCACCGGCCGCGCGGGGCTTCTCAGGGGCGGTGCGTCTCGTGTGCTGTCTCCTCACGTGGGAGACATGTGGGTGTCATGACTTCTGAG
>ERZ772920.290-NODE-290-length-29338-cov-4.580576_pt1 | contig 29338 bp, 28 predicted proteins | sample MGYA00511469_ERZ772920 | MGnify/ENA primary metagenome ERZ772920 (study PRJEB29015, sample SAMEA2738069) | human oral metagenome | biome: human oral; feature: human-associated habitat; material: saliva | place: China | collected 2216 ... | reverse complement strand
CATGGGATGGGCTGAGGGACTCGATCCCACGACTGACCCCGAGGCAGATACCCTGCGTAAGGCAGGCTTTGATATTGGAGACGCATCTGAGGGCGAAGGTAACGCTTCGGATGAGGATCAATCTTCAGGTAATGGGATGTCGTCCCAATCCTGAATTTATTGACCAAGTAATCCACAGGGTGAAGGCCTCATCGGAGTTTTCCACAGATTCTTAGTTCTTGCCCATAAGCGCAATCTCCCACGCACAATAGGAATTCCCTATTCCACAGTGCGGAGGAAAAATGGCAAGCCCCCTGAGTATCGAAATTAACGGAATTGACCCCGTGACCATCGCGGCAGTAGAACTCATCATTCAAACCCTGCCTGAGCTTCGACTTCGGCTTGTTGATTCGCGTCGACTGAGTGCTGAATTGGTAGGTCTTCTTCCGGAGGAAAGACTATTCCCACGACGTTCTCAAGCACTTCGTTCGCACCTTGCAAAGCACTATCCGGATCTGCGCTATTGCAGTTCGTACTCCCCTATCGATTTGGGAATCATTGCTTCAGTAGGTTCCCATGATCTCGAGAAGGCGGATGCAATGATGCACTGCGATATCCCGCATCTTCTCACCTGCAGGAATGAAAGTTACTGGGACATCGGCCCGCTGGTAGTGCCGGGGCTCACCTGCTGTGCGCGTTGTCTTGAGAGCGCGCAATCCGACCGCCATTTGCTCCCTAGCCTCGGTCGCGACCTGGAACTGTGGCGTTTTGAAACGCCCCTCCCCTGGCTCACTCACATGGCTGCAGCTTGGCTCTCACTGATGATTTACGACTTTGCTCGCTTCGGTATGGACCGTCGATCAAGCATGAACCGTTTTCTTCGCATAACGACGGAAGGAGAGGTTTCATGGATCGAGGTCGAAAATGATCCTCTCTGCGGGTGCACCAGCGCAGCAGTCTCACAATCTCCGACGCCTTCGCTGACAACAGCTTCTTCGTCTACGAGTATCGGCGAATTCGACATGCTCAGTCATAATCACCGATACCGCATCGCCTCATAGTTACGCCGGCTCTGTTTCTACCTGAACATCTTCGCCGCGGATAATTGCCAAAATTTGAGGCCCAAAGTAGTCAATTTTCACTTCGCCAATTCCACGAATAACCCGAAGCTGAGTCAGCGTCTTGGGCTGCGCGATAGCGACATCTCTCAAGGTCTTATCGGTAAGTACAGCGTAAGCCGGAACTAATCGAGCCTCTGCCTCAGCTTTTCGCCATGTACGTAAGCGTTCGAAAAGTTCAACGACCTCGGGAGAATTACTTTCCTCAAATTCTGCATGGGCTGCCTTGGCCGCGCTGCGTTTAGATATGCCTGCGCGCGTAGAAAAAGCTCCAACTTGGGGTCGTTCTTCTCGAGGCCACAGATCCTTCATGAAGCGGGAACGCTGGCGGTTTCCCCCACCATGGCGCGAACGCGAATACGAGATAGCAAGATGATCCCGAGCACGTGTCATTCCCACGTAGAGCAGACGTTTTTCTTCCTCAATTGCATCTTCACCCTGCGCAAGAGAGATTGGAATGAGCCCTTCACTCACCCCTGCAAGGAAAACGTGCTCCCACTCCAGTCCTTTTGCCGCGTGAAGCGTCGAGAGCGTAACCCCCTCCGTGGTCGGGGCAGCTTGTGAGACCTCACGCTCGACAAGATTATTGATAAACCCAATGAAAGAGTCACTGGTAGAAGAGCGCGCCATCTCAACAATGGCATTGAGGTTATCCCATCGTTCTCGAACCGCCCCCTGGGCCTGTGGTGCCTGCGGAGACCATCCAGCAATTCCAAGAAGATCTTCAACCAGGTGAACAACATCAGCCTCGTCAATTCCTTGATTGTGCAAGGTTGTCGCTTGCTTCTTTAAAAGAAACATTGCGCGCCGGACCTCTTCGCGCTCAAAAAAGCGCATCCCCGAATGGACAAGGAAAGGAATGCCGGCCTCGCTCAGCTGGGCCTCGAAGTTCTCTGACTGGCCATTGGTTCGATAAAGAATAGCGATCGTGGAATACGAGACTCCATCGTCGTGGAGCCCCCGGATTCGCCGCGCGATTCCCACGGCCTCGTCATTGTCGTCCGCGTAGCTCTGGTACTCGACGGGGACCCCATCGTCGCGCTGAGATACTAACTTCACGGCGCCTTTAAGAACAGACGAGTGTTCGCCCTTCATCAGGGTATTCGCTGCACTCACGATCTGCGGCGTCGAGCGATAGTCACGAACCAATTGCACGACGCGAGCACCCTTATGCTCCTGTGCAAAGTCTTGAAGGTAGCGCGGTGAGGCACCCGCAAAAGAATAAATAGTCTGCGCAACATCACCGACAACGCAAATATCATGGCGCCCACCAAGCCAAAGGTTAAGAACATGGTGCTGGAGGGCAGAGACATCCTGATATTCATCGACGACGAAGCTGCGGTATTGACGATGAATCCGTTGAGCAATAGCTGGATAATCCTGCAAGATTCCTGCCGTCAGCACCAAGACATCTTCAAAATCGAGAACCCCCCGGTCCTCTTTGGCCTCCTGATAGGCGTCCATCAGTGCAAGAACATCGTCAACGCTAAGGTCACCCGGCGGCGTTCGCCTATTGGTGCGAACGGCCTCGGCATAGGCATCAGCATCGAGCATGGAGACCTTCGACCACTCAACCTCGGCGGCTAAATCGCGAACGAGCGCTTTGTCTGCGCGGATACCGATTCGTGCGGCAGCTGCGGAAATCAAGGATGCTTTGTGCTCAATGAGGGGTGGCATGCTCCCGCCGATGGCACTTGGCCAAAAATACTGGAGCTGGCGCAAGGCGGCCGAGTGAAAAGTCCGTGCTTGGACGCCGGGAACCCCAAGTGCTGTCAGACGCTCACGCATCTCAACTGCAGCTCTCTTCGTGAAGGTCACTGCCAAGACATTTGCCGGCTCGTAGACACCGCGTGCAACGCCATAGGCAATGCGATAGGTAATCGCTCGCGTCTTACCCGTCCCAGCCCCCGCAAGCACCGCCATTGGACCAGAAACGAATTGCGCGACACTGCGCTGATCGGGATCCAGTGCTTCAAGAAGACGTTCAGCGCGTTCGTCATCTTGGACGCTCACAGTGCATCACCTTCCGCATGCAACCAAGTGTCGATCATCATGCGAGCGATCGCGGTATGGGTAGGGATCTCCAGTTCGCCACTGTTGACCGCATCAATAAGTTCCGCGCGCGTCATCCATTTCATGGCATCGACCTCTTCCATATCTGGAGAGGGATCCGGAGTGCCAGAAACTTTCCCGGTAAAGCCAATCATGACCGAGCGCGGGAAAGGCCACGGCTGCGTCGCAACATAGCGGACCTCTTCCACATCCAACGAGGCCTCTTCTTTTGCTTCCCGAACTACCGCATGCTCAGGAGCTTCTCCTGCCTCAACAAAACCAGCAATAAGCGACATGAAACGCGGTTTCCATGACCGGTTATGTGCAAGCAGCAAACGATCTTTCTCATCGGTGATTGCAACGATCACTGCAGGATCCTGCCTGGGATATTCGAGGCGATCACATTGGACGCACCGTTGAGCCTCTCCCCCGTTTTCGTGTTGGAGTTTCCCGCCACACCTTGAGCAATAACGCGTACGCTCATGCCAACGCAGAAGCGCTAAGGCACGCGCACATGATGAACAGTCAGCAGCTTCAAACAGTGCTGCCTCATACCGAAGAGACAGCCACTGAGGATCTGCCGGCGCGACGCTAGTGGCTGCGGGTGCGTGAGTTCCTTCAACAAGCGCACCCCAATCTTCTTGAGAGTCAAGGATTGCGATAAAGCGCGCAACACCGGAAGAATCAACCCCACCAAAGAGCACACTTTCCGCTTCTTCAACTGCAGGACCGATATCCGCAGCTCGTCGGGGAGTACTCCCATCGGAAGTAAGCACAACCATGCCCTGAGTAGTCATTGCCAGAACCCGCAAAGAACGCGCGTGGGGCGCTAAGGAAGCGCATGCGGCCTCGTACCCACCTTTGTGTGCCATCCGCGGGGCCCATGCGCTCAGCTCATGCGGGAAATAGAGCTGTTCATTGGCGAAAGGAAGACCAGTAACCGTGTCAAAATGGGGCATGATGTAACCGTAGCTGTCCTTCGCTTCAGTCACAACGCAAATGCGCGTTAGGCTGGAGCCATGACTACTTCTCAGCTTCGCGCCGATGGGCGCACCCCCTCACAGCTTCGCCCCATGTCTATCACTCGTTCCTGGGCAGGAACCGGCGAAGGATCCGCGCTGATTGAATGTGGGAACACGCGCGTTCTGTGCGTTGCTTCGCTCACCGAGGGCGTCCCCCGTTGGAAGCGCGACAGCGGAGAGGGCTGGGTAACCGCAGAGTATTCAATGCTTCCGCGAGCTACTTCCGAGCGCTCTCAGCGTGAATCCGTCAAGGGAAAGATCGGCGGCCGCACCCACGAGATTTCGCGTCTTATCGGCCGTTCACTTCGCGCGATCGTTGATATCAAGGCGCTCGGAGAGAACACTCTGGTCCTTGACTGCGATGTTTTGCGAGCCGACGGCGGCACCCGCACCGCTTCCATTTCGGGCGCCTATGTTGCGCTTTACGAGGCGATTTCTTGGGGGATCTCAAAGGGTATCGTCGCGGCTTCTTCTCCTGAGAAGGTCCTCTCTGATTCGGTAAGCGCAATTTCCGTTGGCATCATCGATGGCACCCCCATGCTCGATCTTCCCTACGTTGAAGATGTGCGTGCGCAGACGGATATGAACGTTGTCCAGACTGGTTCGGGTTCTTTCGTTGAGGTTCAGGGAACCGCTGAACACGCGCTCTTCTCCCGCACCGAACTTGGCGAGCTCCTTGACTTGGCAACCGCCGGTAACGCCCAAATTCGCGACCTCCAGGCACGAGCGTTGGCCGCGCAGCCCGGAGTGACCGTTTCTTCCGAGGCCGCGCTGTGAGCTCCGTACACAGCGCAAATGCGCCTCGCCTGGTTTTTGCAACCGGAAATGCACACAAGGTTGCAGAGCTCGAGGCGATCATCGCTCCCCTCCTCCCCGAGGGAGCCGGTCGAATCGCACGGATGAGCGACTTCGATGTCACCGAGCCCGTTGAAGACGGCGCTACTTTTGCCGAAAACTCTTTGATCAAGGCTCGCTCTTTGTGCGCAGCAACCGGAATCGCTGCGCTCGCCGATGATTCCGGGCTGTGCGTTGACATCATGGGCGGCGCACCGGGCATCTTCTCTGCCCGTTGGAGTGGAGTTCACGGGAACGACCAAGCGAACCTTGAGTTGCTCCTTGCTCAGCTCAGTGACGTTCCGCTTCACTTACGAGGCGCTGCATTTGTTTCCGCAGCGGCATTAGTATTGCCCGATGGCCGCGAGTTCGTTGAGCTCGGACGCGTCGAAGGACACCTGACGACCGCTCCGCAAGGCGAACGAGGATTTGGTTACGATCCAATTTTTGTTCCCTCGGGTATGGATCGCACTGCAGCACAGCTCACTGCAGAGGAAAAGAATGCAATCAGCCACCGCGGAATTGCTTTCCGCGCACTTGCACCGCGGATTATCGAGGTTCTAGCAGGCAACTAAGCAACATATAGGAAGACGCGTAGTCGGATGATGAGATTCCGGCTACGCGTTTCTTTTTCCCGGAATCGGTGTAGCTACGCGTTCTAGAAATCGACAGACATACCGGTCGTCGCAAGCTCCACGTTCCCGCTGTAGACCTGCTTCGCTTGGAATCGCGCGCCCTCGGGATTATTCCACGGTTGGATATGCGTAAGAATGACACGGCCAACTTCGGCACGCGCGGCAAGGGTACCTGCACGACTACCATCCATGTGGATCCCCTCGACGGTGTCTTCCTCAGTAAAACCTGCTTCACTGAGAAGAAGATCTACCCCGCGAGCACCTTCAACGATGCTGTCACACAGATCAGTGTCACCGGTGTAGAAGAAAGTGCTGCGCGATCCAGAGGTATCGTCTTTTGAAAAACCAGAAGGGCCGCTGATACGAACACCGAAGGCTGGTACAGAGTGCCATGCCTGCGCTGCACTCACGGTGAAGGGACCAAAAGACCAACTCTTTGCGTCTTCGAGTTCCTTGAAAATAAACTCTGTCGAATAGCTTTCCTCATCGCCGACTCCATCGATCTGGCGAACACGGTCCGGTAAGCATGCCGGCCCTGCAAGAACCATGGGATCACGATAAGCACCAGGTCCCCAGCGCCGGTAGACGTGCAGAGAAATCACATCTCCCATGTGGTCCGCGTGACAGTGCGAGAAAATCACCGCATCAAGATCTGCTGGCTCAATGTAACGCCACAACTCACCGAAAGATCCTGGCCCCATGTCCAAGACAAGGTTCCAGGTTCGCTGCCTCCCAGTTCTTTCATCGGGACCGTGAGCTTGAAGCAGGTAGCAGGATGCAGGTGAATCAGGTCCAGACATTGAACCCGTGCAGCCGATGATACGAAGCCTCACTGAGCATCTCCTTCTAGCGGGAGGGATGGGACTTCACTCACGCTCTGAACCTCAGGCCCAAGGAAACGGCGGGCAAGAATCGGGAAGCGCGACGAAGCATCGGTGGTGAGGAACTGGTGCTGCGGTTCATCACCTGCGCCCCGACGCGGCGCATGGAGCAGATCGCGGTCAACCAACTCGTTGTAAGTGACATTCGCCGTTGTGGCCGAGGAGGTTACCAGACGAACGTTATCCCCCATCACTCGACCGATGACTCCGGTAAGAAGCGGGTAGTGGGTGCAGCCCAGAATCAGGGTATCGACGCCTTCTTCTTTCAGGGGAGCAAGGTATTCGCGGGCAATACCCTCCAGCTCAGGACCTGCTGTTTGCCCAGCTTCGACGTACTCGACGAACAGCGGGCACGCCTGCTGGAAGACTCGAAGACCAGGAACTGCAGCAAGAGCATTGACATAGGCTTCCGATTGGATGGTTGCCTGAGTTCCAATCACGCCAATCTTGTGATTGTGCGTTGCAACGACAGCAGCACGCGCGGCAGGGGTCACGACCTCAATGACGGGAATGTGCTGGCCGACCCAGTACCGTTCCCGCGCATCCGACAACGCAGCAGCGGTTGCGGTATTGCACGCAATGACCAAGGCTTTTGCTCCGGCCTCGACAAGGCGGTCAAGCCCCCACAGCGTCAATTGGCGAACTTCGGCGATCGGACGCGGACCATAGGGAGCGTGAGCCGTGTCCCCCAGGTAAACGATGTCTTCGTCTGGCAGCTGATCAATGACGGCACGCGCAACCGTGAGTCCACCTAAACCAGAGTCGAAAATACCAATCGGCGCGTTATCCATACAACGAAACTAACTCGCTTCACCCTGGAGATGCACAGATTTGAGCAGTGACTCTTGCCACCATGTGATCAGTAGGTAGATCGCGGCAGCGCTTTGCTCGCGTGTCCCCTCAGGTTTTTCCTGAGCGATTGTCTCAATCCGAATCACGTCAGAATCGTCGTGAATACCGAGTTCTCCAGCCAAAGCAAGGCGCATATCGGTGAGTGCACCAAGCCAATTCCACGTCGATTCTTCGTCCAGAACAAGGTAGTTTGTTCCGTCAACCAGCACATCGTTGAGTTGGTTACACACCGTACGAAGTCGCTGAGATTTTTGTGAACGTAGCGTGTCCTCGGTCAGTGCACGCAAACGCGCAGCTTCCTGGGGATCTGTGCTCATCGGGGGAAGAAGGAAATCCAGAGCAGGATCAATTGCTGCTGCACGTTCGCTCTCAAGTCCGGTTGCAGCGGAAAGGAACATAGGGAAATCCCCCGGGTCGTCTAAGACCACGAGGATTTCGTGGATCAACTGCTGGATCAGAAGGTTGTAGTCCCTTCCGATCGGTGCGCTAATCCCCCGTCGTGAGACGGTAAAGGGGCCGATCACGTGACACGCTCCAATGTTGATTGCACTCCGTAATCGTGGAGTGTTTGTAGGTCTGCTTCGACGCGTTCACGTAGCCCAGTGGCGATGATGGCCTGTCCATCACTGTGCACCTGCAAAGTCAGTGCTTCGCACGTAGGACGCGGGTAACCGAAGTGCCGGTGAAGGACTTCGGCGATGTAGTCCAATGAGTTAATCGGGTCATCCCAGACAATGAGGTTCCACCTCGGAACCGACGCTTTTACGGTCCCGACATTGGGATTTTTCGCCGTCACAGGAACGCCCGACATACCTTAAGCCTACGCATGAAATGCCCTCCTGTCTGCATTTTTGGCATTTCTTGCACATATTTCCACGAAGGCGATTAAATTTGAGATATGCCTGCATCATTTGAAACGTCGCTTCTGACGGATATGTACGAATTGACCATGCTCGACGCTGCCATGAAGTCGGGTACCGCGAATCGACACTGCGTCTTCGAGCTCTTCGGTCGACGTCTTCCCGCTACCCGCCGCTTTGGTGTCGTCGCAGGGACGGGACGAGTTCTGGAGGCCTTGGACCGCTTTGAGTTCTCCCCTGAGCAAATCCAGTGGTTGGCCGAAAAGAAGGTTGTCTCTGATACAGCTCTGGAGTTTTTGTCGACCTTCCGTTTCCGCGGGAATATTTCAGGCTATGCCGAAGGCGAGTGCTATTTCCCGGGTTCTCCCCTGCTCACCGTTGAAGGCACCTTCGCCGAGTGCACTCTTTTGGAAACCCTTCTTCTGTCGATCTACAACTACGATTGCGCAGTCGCCTCTGCTGCTTCCCGTATGACAATTGCCGCGCACGGACGCCCCTGCCTGGACATGGGTGCACGCCGAGGCCACGAGCGTGCAGCTGTCTCTGCAGCACGCGCCTCCGTTATCGGCGGCTTCGCGGGCACTTCAGATCTCGAGGCCGGCAAGCGCTACGGCATCCCGGTGATCGGTACTGCCGCTCACGCATTCACCCTGCTTCACGACAGTGAGCGCCAAGCATTCGACGCTCAGATCGCCTCCCTTGGCCCGAGTACAACTCTTCTGGTCGATACATACAACGTCACCGAGGGTGTTAAGACCGCCGTCGAGGCCGCGCGTGCTGCAGGCGGAGAATTGGGCGCTGTGCGTTTGGACAGTGGCGACCTCGTCGCTCAGGCCTTTACGGTTCGTGGACAGCTGGACGCACTCGGTGCAACCTCCACAAAAATCACCGTGACTTCCGATCTTGACGAGTATGCCATTGCAGCTTTGGGAGCCGCTCCCGTCGATTCTTACGGTGTTGGCACGCGTCTGATTACCGGTTCCGGCGTCCCCACCGCAGCCCTGGTATACAAGCTCGTGTCCCGCGAGGACAGCGACGGAAATATGGTGGGTGTTGCGAAGAAGTCTGCTTCAAAGAACACAGTTGCCGGCAAGAAGTACGCAGGTCGCCTCTACGACGAGGATGGCTACGCCAGCGAAGAAATCCTTTTCACCGGAAGCGGCGAAGAGGCTGCTGCCTTCTTCGAAGAAAATGGTGCCCGTCCCCTTCAAGTTCCACTGATTGTCGATGGAGAAATCCAAAGCGAAGCGTGGAGCTCTCAGGCGCTGTCCGAAGCTCAGGCACATCACCTGCGCTCACGTAATGAGCTTCCTTACCAGGCATGGCGCTTGTCGGAAGGTGAACCTGCAATTCCAACGCGTTACATCTGAGGACTCAACATTATTGACGGCCGTGGGGGCTGCGGTGAAAAGATTCACCGCAGCCCCCACAACCATCTATCGTTCTCAGTAAATCAGCCTCGAATAAATGCCTACCCGCGGCCCACAAACCACTCACGCAAAAGAGCAATACGGGCCTCGATCTGCTCCGTCGTCGCTTGGGCAACTTCGGGTCCGCCAGCCCTGCGTCGCAGTTCTGCGTGAATAGTTGCGTGAGGCTGCCCCGAACGCCTAGACCATGAGGACACCAAGCGAGAAAGCTCCTTGCGCTTAGCTGCTCGCAGTCGGTGTGCCGGGATGTTGGCATTCTCTTCACGTGCCCGCCGCGCACTCGCTTCACGTCGCTGAGTCGCCAGCTGTTCTTCTTGACGCGCTCGAAGCAAAGTGGTCACTTGTTCGGGTTCTAGAAGGCCCGGAATTCCCAAATATTCTTGTTCCTCGACAGAGCCGACATCGGCCTCGGTCCCCCACGCGGCACCATCAAAAAGCACGGAATCAAATTGCGCATCCGCACCCAAGGCCTCGAATTGATTGAGAAGATCACTCGAGGCGCTCTCGCTCTTATTCGCCTGAGCAACCATGGCGTCTTCGGGATTCCACATGTCTCCCTCTTTCGAGGGAGGACGGTTCAGCGCGTGGTCGCGCTGAACTTCCATCTCCCCAGCCAAATTCAGCAAGGGGAGAACGGAAGGAATGAAAACCGTCGCAGTTTCGCCTCGGCGCCTGGCACGCACGAAACGCCCAACCGCCTGGGCGAAGAAAAGGGAAGTCGAGGCGTTGGTTGCGTACACCCCGACACTCAGGCGCGGAACGTCCACGCCTTCGGAGACCATGCGCACAGCGACCATCCATTTATCGGTCGATTGACGGAATTCGTCGATGCGCTCAGATGCATCAGCGTCATCGGAGAGGACAACGGTTGGACGTTGCCCCGTAATTGCTCGTAGTTGGCGGGCATATGCGCGGGCTTTATCCTGATCGGCCGCAATCACCAAACCGCCCGCGTCGGGAACTTGGCGCCGGACTTCCTCCAAGCGCTGATCAGCTGCTTGCAACACTGCGCTGATCCACTCCCCCTTCGGGTCGAGTGCCGTTCGCCATGCTTGCTTCATCAGGTCTTTGGTGAGGGGCTCACCCAGACGCGCGGTGTAAATATCGCCCGCATTCGTTCGCCAAGACATCTGCCCCGAATAGGACATGAAGAGTACTGGACGAACGACGAAGTCACGAAGGGCATCGCCATAGCCGTAGGTGAAGTCGGCTTTAGAGCGCTTGATCCCCTCATCGTCTTCTTCGTAGCGCACAAAAGGAATCGCAGAAGTGTCGGAGCGGAAAGGAGTACCGGTCAACGCAAGGCGACGCGTGGCCTCGTCAAAGGCTTCACGAACACCATCGCCCCACGAAAGTGCATCACCTGCGTGGTGAATCTCGTCAAGGATCACCAAGGTGCGGTGAAGGCGCGTGCGGGCGGCATGAACCATCGGATTGGAGGCAACCTGTGCATAAGTCACAGCTACACCGTCAAAGTGCGAACCCGCCATGCCTTGAGAGTTCGAGAACGCGGGATCGATGTGGATCCCAACGCGCCCAGCGGCCTCGGCCCACTGGCTCTTGAGGTGCTCGGTCGGACAAACGACCGTAACTTTTTCAACGATGCCAGCACCCATGAGTTCGACGGCAATCCGAAGAGCGAAGGTCGTTTTACCCGCACCGGGGGTAGCAACCGCAAGAAAGTCTTGCGGTGAAGCGGCCATGTATTGTTCCAAGGCTGCAGCCTGCCACGCGCGTAGACTTCCGGCTGTTCCCCAGGGGGCTCGGCGTGGGAAAGCAGGAGGAAGAGAAGTGGCTGCGGAAGAAGATGCGTGCGATGGCCCCTGCGCAGTGGGACTCACTCCGCGGAACCTCCCTGGCCGTTTCCATCAGAAAATGGCCAATTCCTACCGTTCTTACCCATGGAATCACGCAATTCCTTGCAGGTCGGGCAGACGGGGTATTTCGAGGCGTCTCGAGTGGGGATCCAGACTTTTCCGCACAGGGCAACGACCGGCTGGCCGGTAATCATTGAGGAGTCAGCCTTATCACGGCGGACAAAGTGCGCGAAGCGATCGCCATCTCCTGGGCTCTTCTCTTGTTCAACCTCGGTGCGCTCAAGCAAGCCTGTCGACGACTGGGTTTGCGGGCCTTGAGGCGCGGAAGGTCCCTGGGGTTCATCAAGAAAAGACATGTCCCCTATTGTAGGACGCGGCCGCTTCCGATGTTGATCAGAAACGGCCGCGAACACGGGAATTACGCTTGATGCTTAGCCCACACCTCGCGGTAGAAATCCGCGAGTTCCAAGCCCTGAGCTGCAGGCTCATCCAGCAGGACAATGGCATTGGGATGCATCTGCAAGATAGTGGCAGGCCAACGGGCAGAAATCGCACCCTCAACCAGCTGACGGACGGCCTCGGCCTTTCCCGCGCCGGTTGCAATCAGCAGGGCTTCTCCGGACTCCATGATGGTGCCGAGGCCCTGGGTGATGCAGTGGGTAGGAACCTTCGTAATATCGCCATCGAAGAAACGAGCGTTATCGCGACGAGTCTGTTCGGTGAGAACATCGACGTGAGTGCGCGAGGCGAAGGATCCACCGGGCTCATTGAAGCCGATGTGCCCGTCTGCGCCGATTCCGAGGATCTGGAGGTCGATGCCGCCGGCATCGCGGATCGCCTTGTCGTAGTCAGCCGCGGCCTGGTCATTGTCACCGGTCCAGACGTTCGGGCCGTGTGCCGCGCCCTTGGGGAAATCAACGCGATCAACGAGGAAACGATGAATGAAGTTCGCGTAGCCCTCGGGATGATCTTCGGGCAGGCCAACGTATTCGTCAAGGTTGAAAGACTGAGTGTTCGCGAAAGAAATTTCGCCGGCCTCGTAACGCTTGGTCAGCTCATCGTACAGGGGCAGCGGAGTCGAGCCCGTCGCAAGACCAAGTACTGCAGAAGGCTTGCGCTCCAGAAGACTTTGAATGCGATCGGCTGCGACGACGGCAATATCTTCGGGCGTGGGCAAGATGGCAATCCGCATTGGAACTCCTCATTGATGTTGGGATCGCGAGGCGCGGGCAGAGCTGTGGCCGCAAGAGTATGGGGTTTCGAGGCCACGCAAGGAACACGCCTGTGTGTACAGTTTGTGCGCCTTCAGCTTACACCCAGCTCTGTTGCCAAGCGAGCTATCTCAGCTCCCGGCGTTGAGACGCGTGTGTGCCCCGGTCGGGGGACCGGGGCACACACGAGAGTGAAAATATCGATGCACTAAACGCATCGAAGTTTCAGTGTTTTTCAGCGCAAGGCTGAGTTCACTTGGCGACAGCCTTCTTCAGGGTGGAGCCAGCGGAGAGCTTGACGCCGAAGCCTGCGGGGATCTTGATCTCTTCGCCGGTGCGGGGGTTGCGGCCGGTGCGTGCTGCACGCTCGACGCGCTCGACGGAGAGCAGGCCGGTCACCTTGACGGTCTCACCCTTGGACAGGGACTCGACCAGGACATCCTGGAACGCAGCAAGGGCGGCGTCAGCGTGGACCTTCGAGATGTTGGCGCGCTCGGCGATCTTGGCAACAAGTTCAGTGCGGTTGACGGACATTGAAAAACCTCATTCTTGTCGGTTATGGATGCCACTTCGGTGGCTTCAGGGAACAGATTAAGGAATAAATGGCACTTTTGTCAGTTTTTCCGCGACTTTTAAGGGCGTGTCTTAATTTTTTGGACTTTTTTAGCGATTTTTTGTGTCGAGCAACACAGGATTGCTCTTCTTGCACTTCAGTTACGGCTTGATCGCACTTCGATGACGATTGATTAAAAACACCATCAAAGCGGAACATAAAGCGCTAGTGTACGAACTAGTCGACGAAGACCACTTGGAGGATGGCTGCTATGGGGGTTTTCTCTTCACTCATCGGGGACGTCCCCGGGGATCTTTCTGCAATAGATCACCTTGCAGCTCAAATTCATGACCAAGCCGAGGCAGTGCAAATTATCGGCGATGAGTTCCGTACAACGATACAGAAAACAACGATATGGGCCGGGCGCTCTCGCGAAGCCTTTGAAGAGTCGGCGAATAGACAACAATGTCGTTTCACGCACCTGTATGAGGGGCTTGAAGCAGCTGCATCCGATATTGCCGGGTACGCGCGCGAAGTCGCAAGCGCCAAACACTACATCCACAATCGATTGCTCCCTCGACTGGTAGAAATGGATCGAATCTATGAGGCCGCCTCGAAGGAAGAGCGTCCGGTCATCTACGCGAGCTTTTCGCACGAATCCGAATCGATCGCCCACGATTACTACGTCCGCATTGAATCTTTGAAATGGGCGGCCGAAATTTTGTCACAAGCATTGCGTGAGGCACTGAGGCTCGAGCCTGTCTCGCGCAATAGATCAGTAGCGGGAACAAGTAAGGACCCCTCGCGTACACAGCGCCTCGACGAAGCGGATATCTCCCGGATCAACACAGAACTGTCCCTTTTGAAGAGTGGAAACTACAACCTTCGTCAAGTGCGACAGGGAGCGATTGGTGACTGCTATTTTATTTCGGCGATTCTTGCACTTATGAACACCCCAAAAGGACAGGAACAGTTAGCGAAGGGGGTAACTCAACATTTCAATTCTTCAGGTCAAGTAGATGGATACATGGTGCGCATCTATGACAATCCACTACTCCCCTCACCAGGCAGCTATTCACTCGTGCTGGTACGCGAGACTTATGTGAATGGAGCAAACTCAGGAGGATTCGCCAGTATCGTCAGCATCTACGAAAAAGCATATGCCCAGCTCACACCCGGGGGCGTCAATGAGAGTTCCTTTCTCAATGGGGATGGCATCACTTCCAACACCAATGGCCAAGGACTGCTGCGAGTCACGGGGCGTGGAAGCCATTTAGTCAATTATCAAGAGGCGTCAATCAAGAGCATTTTCGGGTCAGGCCTAAACTACGATGCGCAGGAACGCCAAGAAGTTGTAGAGGCACTCCAAGCAGGAAAACCCGTAACTACAGCAACGGTGTATGCACCGATATTTGGAAATGAGAATTCCCAACCGGCAGAAGTATCAATTGATGGACACCCAAGCCGAATTGATCTCTATGCACGGCATTCGTACATGATTAAAAGCGCGAATGAAACATCTCTAACACTCGTCAATCCACACGGCAGAAACTCTGGCACAAGTCACCAAAGTCCGATTTTGCACGGTGAGTTCTCGATGACGTGGAGTGAATTCGAGAAGTACTTTGCTTACATCACGATCGGAGAAATACCGTAATGGTCAAGAGACACCCAACAGCCCTGCTTCTGAGCAGCACTCTCACAATCCCACTATTACTTGGCGGATGCACACAGCATTACGAAGTGAAGGAACCCATGTCACAACCCTGCCAATCAGTCGCAGTATATTCCAACACCGTCTTCTACCCAGTCCGAGGAAGCATCGATCCGAGTTTTGTCTTTTCAGGAGCCTGGATTGAAAACGGCAGAATGAAAACAACTCTAGATGGCGGGTGGGCATACGATCCTCCACTACCTGGTTATAACGGTGACCTCATTGAAGGAGAGCCTGTCACAATACCTGGCACCGGAACCTTCGAGCTCATCGGCATCACTCTTTCACGCTGGGGCAACTCGCCAGAAACCATCATTTTCTGCTTCACCCCCGACCCCAATCTCCTTGACAACGCCAAAAAACACCTACCGCCAGGCCAAACACTCCCACCCCAAGACGAGAACTAGGAATCATACTGCGAGAGCGAATTATGCTTGAATCATGAATTCGTCCGCACTCTGGCCGTCATCCCTATCCCACGATTCCAGCATCGCACTCGTGGTGATTTTCATTGGCTTTCTGAGCATTGCAGCATTCAAGCGCTTTATTTTTTGGGCTCTCAAAGAGAGAGACTATTCCGATCGAAAGAAACAGAACCTTGTCAATAAATGGGGACTCCTCCCCTACACCGCACTGAGCATCTATTCGTTGATGCACGCGAAAGCACTCTTGTCTTGCGCGTCAGAGTGCACCTATCGCCTGTCCACTATCGCTATCGTATTTTTGTTTCTCCCCACGCTTGCAACCATTGCCTACATCGTGACAGAGGTTTCTTTCGTTCAAAGCGCCATCATCTGGATCATCGATAAAGTCATTCCTGGACAACGAAGAACTCCGGATCAGGCAAAACCACGACATCGAAAATAGTGCGGACGCCTCAGTCCTCGAACTCCAAGAAGGGAAGAGATCACACAAGGAGTTCAGCACATTAAACTCTACTGGGCGTACGCTGAAAATATCCCAACACATGCAGTATTCAATTTGAAGGATATCCGCCCGTGCGCTCGATTTCTTCCACTGATCTTGATTCAACAGATCCCGTTTCCACCCCCTCACGTGACCAGCAGGCAACGGCCTCAACCCGCCGAAAACGAGGAATCCTTGTCTTCTCCGGGGTGGCCATCATCGCGATTGCAGCAAGCGGAGCTTATGCCTTTACCGCGCATTCGACTGCCGCGGCTGTGAAGGATATTCAAGCTCAATTGGTCGATGCAGATAATGAATTCACCACTGCCCGCGAATCCGCTCAAGCTTGCATCGCTTTGGCTGGCGAGTATGGCCTTGATTCTGAGAACGTAACCGCGCTCAAGACTATTTACGCGGATTCGGACGCAACTGTTACCGCTCTGGCCGAGGCTCCCAACAATGCGAAGGCCAGTAATGAGAAGATCGAGTCGCTGAAGAAGGTCCTCGATCAAGCTAAGACCTCCACCAACAAGCTCAACGCCGTTCTAGCCCCCATCGCAGGTGAACTCGACGACCTCACCATTAAGAAGCTTGATGAAGCCGCTAACAAGGCAGACCAGGCACTAAACGACGCGAAAAATCTCATGGGTGAAACCGGAGGGAAAGTCAAGGACAATGCGACCCACGACGGCCTAAAGTCCACCATCGACAAGGCCGCTAAGACTATTGACGAAGCGCGCGAAGCCGTGAAGAACCGCTCGCACGTGGGCGATGAGCGTAAGTGGAACGTCGATGAGGAAAAGAAGCTCACCGATGCTGTGAACGCTTTGGGCGAGAAGTCGAATCAGGTTCGTGATTCACACACCCAGTGGGAAGCTGAACAGGCCGCTGCTGCTGCCTCGTCTCACGCTGGTGGTTCCTCTTCTCGTTCCGCTGGTTCTACCACTGGACGTTCTTACAGCAATAACGTTGGTGGCTCCGCCTCGCGCTCAACCGGTTCCGTTAGTGCCTCTCAGGGTGGTTCAGCCTCGTCCGGCCAGTCTTTCTGGGTTAAAACGGAGACTGTGGACCCGAGCTTGGGTTGGACTTGCTCAGGAACTCTCGGACACGACCCCAGTCGTTGCTGGGATAAGGGCGGTAACCAGATTTACAAGGACGGTCAGTGGTCTAACGGTAATCCGAACGGACGTTGGACTGAGGGCGGACACCGCTAACCCTTACCTGTACTGCAAACAAGTTCCTCTCCAAAAACACCTATCCGAAAGCTGGCTCAACTATGGCCACTCAGAACACGTTCACTATTACCGGTAACCGCCCCCGCAGCCCCGGCCTCGGCAATCAATTCACGCGTTGAAGCTAACGTGCCGGAAAACTGCATAAACGCAAGCGCCGAGGCCCCGAAACCCCACAAGGATTTCAGACCTCGGCGCCGTCTTACATCAGCTAAGCACCAACTCTCGCTATGGAAGCGGAATTATTCACTGGCCTCCTGAAAAGACACTCCCTGAACATCGAGTTCAGCGAGAGGAGTCATCCGATCCTTTTTCACAAGGTGGTAGCCCAACCACACTCCAAGGAATAAAGGAACCCCGATATAAGAGGAAAGGGCATCCCATACGTCTCCAGCGAGAACTGCCTCGTAGTTCTGTCCAAAAAGGACAATTAAGCACATGGCAAATGCGAGAATGGGTGCGAAGGGGAAGAAAGGCGCACGATAAGGCAAGTCATCGAGTTTGTAGCCTTGAAGCAGGTAGCCGCGACGGAAGCGAATGTGGCAGGCGCAAATCCCCAGCCACATGAAGATACCTGATACGCCAACAATGCTAACAAGCCAACTGTAGGCGGCTCCCTCACCAACTAGTGCGGTACAGAAACCCAGTGCTGAAACCACAATTGTCGCGAGCATCGCATTCCTCGGAACTCCCTTTTTCGTCACATGACAGAACATCCTCGGAGCATGGCCATTCACTGCAAGCGCATGCAGCATCCTCGATGAGGCATACAAACCTGAATTTCCTGCCGAAAGGATAGAGGTAAGGATCACCGCATTCATGACAGCTGCTGCGGCAGCAATACCTAGGCGATCAAACACCAAAGTAAATGGCGAATAGGCGATGTCCGATTCGGTATTTCTCAAGAGATTTGGATCGGTGAATGGAATAAGGGTTCCAATAACTGCGATCGCTCCGATATAGAAGAACATAATCCGCCAAAAGACCGACTTAATCGCGCGAGGAACATCTCGGCGAGGATTCCCGGATTCCGCAGCGGCAACTCCAACAAGTTCAGTGCCTTGGAAGGAAAAGCTCGCGATCATAAATACTGAAACCATGGGGAGAAGCCCCCCATGGAAGGGCGCATCACCAATTCGCCAGTTCGCTAGTCCAGGAGAGCCATGTCCCAGCACGCCCACAATCATTGCAATTCCGGCGAGAAGAAAAACAATGATCGTGACGACTTTAATGGCTGCTAGCCAGTACTCCGCCTCACCATAGATACGTGCACTCAGAGCATTAAGGACCGTCAACAGTAGCAAGAATCCTGCGGCCCACGCCCAGCCAGGCACATCCGGGAACCAATAGGACATCACAATACCCGCGGCTACAAGATCCGCTGATACCGTTACTGTCCAGTTGAACCAAGAGTTCCACCCCATCGCAAAGCCAAACGAGGGACTGATAAAACGAGAAGCATAAGTTTGATAGTTGCCGACAACAGGCATATGAGCACTCATCTCACTGAGTGACTGCATAACAAGTAAAACCATGACGCCTACGGCGGCGTAGGCAACCAGAGCGCCACCTGGACCAGCAGTTGATACCGTCGCTCCAGATGCGACGAATAAACCAGTTCCGATCGCACCTCCAATTGCGATCATCTGCATATGTCGCCGATTTAACCCGCGAGCCAAATCGGTACGTTCATGGTCAGGGGCCGAATCGGAAACAGGTAAATGTTGAGTCTCAGACGTGCTGAGTGTTGAACAAGAACGCGATTCGTTCATTATCGAATTCCTCAGAATTATCGTGGCTCATATCTAATGGCTCACGAGAGCAATCGAATTGACCTTTGGTGAAAGAGAGACGTACTTCGTGCCGCGCATCTTCATTGAAAGCGAAGCATTGCTATAGAAAGGACTCGGGGCCTGTGTCGTCGCAACACCGAACACAGACCCCGAGCCTTCTTCTTTCTCCTTTTCCCCCAAAGTCGAGGGAGGTACCCATTGCTTACGACCGCACAACCGGGAGATTACCGGGTTATTTCAGGACGAAGCGTAGGGTATCTGCTCAGTCTCTCAGGCGGTCAAAACCTGAGCGACAAGCATGAGGCCACCGAAGCCGAGGACGAAAGCAACCATTGGCCAGACGAACTTGAGCCAGTGAGAGTACTTCATATCGAGCATCTGCAGCGTTGCCATAACCAGGCCGGTCGGAGCAAGGAAGAGCATCGCGTACTGACCCCACTGGTAAGCACAAACGATGATCCAACGAGGCATGCCAACGGTATCGGCCAGAGGCGCGAAAATTGGCATCGACAGAACGGCAAGGCCAGAAGAGGACGGGACGATGAATCCAAGGAAGAAGAAGATCACGAGCATTGCCAAGATGAACAGCGGGCCGCTCATACCTTCAACCATATTCGAGGAGTAGTACAGCAGCGTATCGGAGATCTTGCCTTGCTCCATGACGTAGTTAATACCACGGGCAAGACCGATGATCAGCGAGACGCCCACCAGGCTCGACGAACCTTCGGTGAATGCATCAACCAGAGCCTTTTCGTTCAGACGGCTCTTACCGAAGAGCGAAAGGATCATGATGACAATCGTGATTGCGAGGAAGGATGCGGCCATGGTCGGGAACCACCAACCCTGGCTCATAACGCCCCACACCATGATCGGGAATGCCGCGACGAAGAGGACAAGGATGAGCTTCTTCTGCCAGTTGAACTCGAAGCCTTCATTGTTGCTCTTCAGGGCCCACTGAGCGTTGAACGCTTCGTGGTCTTCCCAAGTGTAGGATGCAGCAGGATTAGCCTTAATCTTCCTTGCGTACCACCACAAGTAGCCAATGACGACTGCGGCGCCGACGACGCATCCAGCAACACGCCAAATCAAGCCTTCAGTGAAGACAATGCCGGCGGCGTTAGACGCGATAACCACAGAGAAGGGGTTAATGGTCGAGAAGGTTGTTCCCATCGAGCCCGCTAGGAAGATGGCACCGACACAGATGATCGAGTCATATCCTAGCGCTAAGAAGACTGGAACAAGGATCGGATAGAACGCCACCGCCTCTTCTTCAAGGCCGCAGCTTGTTCCACCGAGGACCATCAGGAGTGAGACCATGAAGACGAGCGCGAACTCGCGTCCCTTCGTCTTCTTTGTTAGTGCTAGAAGGCCGGCCTCAAAGGCGCCAGTGGCATTGACAACACCGATCAGACCACCAAGAACAAGAATGAAGACGATGATGTCGGCAGCTTCAACTGTACCGGTCACCATGCTTTGAGTGATATCCGCAATTCCTTGGGGAGTCGAATCGAGACGCTGGTAGGTTCCGGGGATCGAAATCGGCTTCTTCAGTGATCCACCAGTGAACTTTTCGATGCCGATCTTGACGTTGAGCTTATCGAGTTGTTCCTGTGTTGCGGGAAGACTCTCGACTTCACCTTGAGGAGAGGTGACTTGAAGCGTCTGGCTCGAAGAATCGAATGTCAGCTTCGAGTAAGAACCTGCTGGGACCATCCATGTTGCCGCAACAGCGATCACGGTAAGAATGAAGAGGATGGTGAATGCAGAAGGCACATGTAGTTTAAAACGCCGCTTTGGCGCTTCTGCTTGCGGAGTAGCTTGCGGATCCGCAACTGCTGTTGATGTCATTACAGACTCCAATGTCCTTTACAACGCTGTAGGTATAAAAATGTGCAACGCATTGCTGCCTCCACTCATACTTCTTCAAGTGGAGGCAGCAACACGCGTGAGCACTACTCCGCGAGAATGCGAGTACCCGTTTCACCTGCAAGCGCTTCCTTTGCGCGCTTGAGTGAGGTGATCAGGGCGCTCTTTCCAGCGCTGCCTTCAACAAATCCCATGCAGGCCTCAACCTTCGGGAGCATTGAACCAGGCGCAAACTGGCCTTCATCGATGTAACGATGGCAATCTGCGAGCGTCATAGTTGCCAGATTCTCTTGATCCGGCTTGTTGAAGTTAATTGCAACCTGATCAACTGCGGTCAGTACAACCAGAAGATCAGCATTAACTTCCTGTGCCAGCAGCGCTGCCGAGCGGTCCTTATCGATCACTGCAGGAACACCACTGAGCCCTTCATCGGTCGATACAACCGGAATACCGCCGCCACCAACGGCAACAACGATATGACCAGCATCGATCAATGACTTAACAACGGGAATCTCCACAATCCGAGTCGGTAGCGGGGAGGCAACCACCCAACGCCATCCGCGGCCGGCATCCTCAACGTAAGTGTTACCCGTCTCTTCCATCAGAGCCTTGGCCTCTTCTTCAGTGAAGAAGGCGCCCACAGGCTTTGAAGGCTTGGAGAACGCAGGATCATCTGCGTTAACCTCAGTCTGCGTCACGACTGACGCGCAGTGACGGTCGATAGAACGAACAGCAAGTTCATTATCAATCGCCTGCTGGAGATGGTAACCAATGTAGCCCTGCGACATAGCGCCACATTCCGGGAAGGGAATGCTGGGAGTGCCACCAACCTTGGTTGCCGAGTTATCAGTCGCAACCTTGATCATTCCGACCTGGGGACCGTTACCATGCGTAACGATCACGTCATTGCCGAGCTCAACGAGATCAACAATGGTCCGAGCGGTCTCCTTGATCAGTTCAAGTTGCTCAGCGGGGGTATTGCCAAGGGCATTACCACCAAGTGCAATTACAAGTCGTTGTCCCACAACAACCTCACTTCAAGGTTGCGTACATCACGGCCTTGATGGTGTGCATGCGGTTTTCCGCCTCATCAAAGACACGGGACTTCGAGGACTCAAACACTGCATCCTCAACTTCCATCTCGGTAACACCGAAACGCTCGGCGATGTCGGCGCCGATTGTGGTCTTGGTGTCGTGGAAGGAGGGCAGGCAGTGCATGAAGATCGACTCGGAATCGGTCAGAGCCATAAGCTTCTCAGTCACGCGGTAGGGGCTGAGCTCCTTGATGCGCTTCTCCCACAGCTCCGCCGGCTCACCCATGGACACCCAGATGTCGGTGTAGACCACGTGAGCGCCAGTGCAGGCCTCGACCGGATCATCAGTCAGCGTGATGCTTGCGCCGGTCTCCTCGGCGATCTCACGGCACTGTGCAACGAGCTCATCAGCGGGCATAAGGTCCTTCGGGCCGCATGCAACGAAGTGCAGACCGAGCTTCGAGCAAACAACCATCAGCGAGTTAGCAACATTGTTACGAGCATCGCCCATGAACACGAACTTCAGGCCCTTGATTCCCTGAGGGAAGTTCTCCTGAACGGTGAGCATGTCGGCGATCATCTGAGTCGGGTGGAACTCGGTGGTCAGGCCGTTCCACACGGGAACGCCAGCGTTCGCCGCAAGATCCTCAACGATTTCCTGAGCGAAACCACGGTACTCAATACCGTCGTACATACGGCCGAGGACACGTGCGGTGTCTTCGATGGATTCCTTCTTGCCCATCTGAGAGCTACCCGGATCCAGGTAGGTGACGCCCATACCAAGGTCCATACCGGCAACCTCGAATGCGCAACGAGTACGCGTGGAGGTCTTCTCAAACAGCAGAACAATGTTCTTGCCTTCGAGGTAACGGTGGGGCGTCCCAGTAAGCTTCAGTGCCTTGAACTGGCTCGAGAGGTCGATGAGGTAGCGAACTTCATCAGAAGTGAAATCGAGGAGCTTGAGGAAATGACGTCCACTCAAGTTAACAGGCATGACTTGTCCTTCCTGACAATTCATAGAAAACACCGGCAACCACCTTGGTACCGGATAACAGGTTGTAACCCTGCTCACAGGAAAGCTACACGTATACCCTAAAAAATGCAAGGCTCGAAACAAATAGTTAGAGACCGTTAAGTAAACTCTTTCCCAAAGAAAAACCGCGAATGCTTCTAATACTCTCTCACACACTTCAAGCTTCAAGACAGGTAGAGGTACGGCGGCACGCGACAGAATAATCCAAACTAACTTTCAGAGGCTGTAACTTTTCGCTTCAAACCTTGCCTTCAAGAAATAGAGCAAACAAACCCACCGCAGAATCCACAAAACATTGAGCCAATGTAGCTCAAGTTTAATGACAGACTGAAAGGAAAATAGTCAAGCTTCCACAAAGCTAAGCTTTAAGAAAAGCAATAATGAAAGCTTGACTATTTGCATCTACTCAGATAAAAATTCACGCACTTGTGGCACGCTCAGCAGCCTCGACGACATTCATCAGCAAGAGCGCGCGCGTCATTGGCCCCACTCCCCCAGGATTTGGCGAGAGCCAACCTGCGACGCGGTCAACACCGTCGGCGACGTCACCCATCAAGCACGCCTTTCCACTTTCCGGATCGACGACGCGAGAAACGCCCACATCCAGCACAACGGCACCGGGACGAACCATATCCGCAGTAATCAAACCCGCATAGCCCGTGGCGGCAACAACGACATCCGCCGCCCGCGTATGCGCCGCCAGATCCCGCGTTCCGGTATGACAGATTGTCACCGTCGCATTGATGTCTTTACGTGTGAGAAGCAGACCAATTGAACGACCGACAGTAACTCCACGTCCAACAACGCACACATCAGCACCACTAAGGTCGATCCCATTGCGTTGAATCAACTCAATGACAGCACGCGGGGTACACGGGAGCGGTGATTGAATGAGTTCACTCCCCCGCAGGACCAATCGGCCCAGATTTGTCGGGTGAAGACCATCGGCATCCTTGTCAGGATCCACAGCCTCGAGAACACGGTTCGTGTCAACTCCACGCGGCAAGGGAAGCTGAACGATGAATCCCGTACAGGCAGGATCTGCATTCAGAGCAGCCACGGCCTCGAGAATCTGATCCTCACTGGCGTGGGCAGGCAGATCCACGCGAATCGATTCAATTCCCACCTCGGCACAGTCCCGATGCTTTCCAGCAACATAGGCAACGGATCCCGGATCCTCGCCGACCAAGATGGTTCCAAGCCCGGGAACCGCTCCGCGAGCGCGCAAAACGTCAACCCTCGCACGAAGTTCATCCTTGATTTGGCGCGCGCAAGCAGCACCATCAAGAACCTTCGCATCACCTTCCCACGGAGCCCTCATTGATTCAGCCCTACATAAAGAGGATGGGCATCCGTCAGGGCGCGCACCCGCGCACGCAAAGCCTCAACTTCCACCTGTCCACTGGTTCCCTGAATCAGAGCCGTCGCAATAATGTCGCCAACCTCTTCAAAGTCAGCAACGCTAAAACCACGCGTCGCAAGCGCAGGAGTCCCAACACGAAGGCCCGAAGTCACCCTGGGCGGGCGAGGATCGAAAGGCACCGCATTGCGATTGACCGTAATGCCAACCTCATGGAGAAGGTCCTCAGCCTGCTGTCCATCCAGCGAAGAGTTCACAAGATCCACCAGAACGAGGTGCACATCCGTCCCACCCGTCACCAGGCGAATCCCCGCAGCTTGGGCATCGGGAGCCAATAGACGCTGCGCAATAGCCTGAGCTCCGTCCAGGGTACGCTGCTGGCGATCCCGGAATTCCTCAGTCTGGGCAACCTTCATGGAAATCGCCTTCGCTGCAACGACATGCATCAGCGGACCACCCTGCTGTCCGGGAAAGACCGCGCTATCAAGCTTCTTGCCCCACTGCTCCCCCCTCGAGGAGAGGATCATTCCCGAGCGCGGACCACCCAAAGTCTTATGAACAGTCGTGGTCACAATATCTGCGTGAGGAACCGGTGAGGGATGCAAACCAGCAGCAACCAAGCCCGCAAAGTGGGCCATATCAACCCACAACACAGCCCCGACCTCGTCGGCAATTTCGCGGAATGCTGCAAAGTCCAGATGACGCGGGTAAGCCGACCACCCCGCAATCAGCACTTGTGGGCGTTCGCGCAGAGCAGCCTCGCGAACTTTTTCGGGTTCAATACGCATCGTCTGAGGATCAACCTCATAGCCAACTGCATGGTAGTTCTTACCCGAGAAGTTCAGGCGCATTCCGTGCGTGAGGTGGCCACCATGCGCCAGGGACAGGCCCAGAAGAGTATCGCCAACATTTGCCATCGCCATGAGGGCTGCAGCATTTGCCTGGGCACCTGAGTGAGGCTGAACGTTGACGTAGTCCGCGCCGGTAAAGACTTCCTTCGCGCGTGAAATAGCCAGAGATTCCGCAACATCAACGAACTCACATCCGCCGTAGTAGCGACGGCCCGGATAACCCTCCGCGTACTTGTTTGTGAGGACGGAACCTTGCGCCTCAAGCACCGCTCGCGGAACGAAGTTTTCCGAGGCAATCATTTCCAGCGTGTGCTGCTGGCGTTCCAATTCGCTATCCAAAACCGCCTGGATTTCGGGATCGAGCTGGCGCAGTGGGAGGTCATTGAGCGTATCCATTGCGAGTCCTTGCAAAGTCGTGAGCCGGGTAATCCCCGAATTTTGCCTTTACTTTAGCCCACGACGAGGCCGCTGCCGAGGTTTCGTCCAAAATCGTCCATTTCACGGGAACTAAGGACTAGCTAAATTCACTTAGTTACGATAACCTTTCTCAAAGTTCGGCTATGCGAACTCTTTGACAAAGAAAGCCATAATTAGATAACACCCCAATTGAAGAGGAACTTCAAATGTCCGCCGTTCACTCGCGTTCATTCCTTGCCGCCACAGCAGCCTGCCTACTGGGTGCGACCTCGATCGCCGCGTGCTCAACTGCATCTTCACAGTCGGGCTCCACCCCACTCTCCCTCGTCGCAAGCACCACCCAGATCTGCGACTATGTCACCCAAATTGCGCAGCAGCCCTCGGCACAAAACTCCATCTCGCTCGATAAAACTGACGCCACGGGAACGCAATCCCATATTGGGGCCCCCGCCGAGCAAGCCAGCGCAAAAGTTCAGCTCACGTGTCTACTTGCCCCCAACGCCTCGGCACACGAGCACGAAATGACTCCCCAGCAACTGCAAGCACTTGCGTCGGCGAAAGTCCTGCTCGTCTCGGGCGTCGACCTCGAGCATTTCCTGGATCAGGCCGTGAGCGCCTCTGGGTTCAAGGGAACGATGGGAGTGACCTCGGGAATTCTCACTGCCGCCGACCTCAAGGATCCCCAGGGTCAGGAACAGCGCGACAAGCAACTCCCCTACTCGGTTTCGCGAGGCACGCACACTGTCGAGGCCGCACCTTGGCCTTTCCCGCCGGAAGAAGGAGAGAGCGAGCCGGAGTTCGCCTACGATCCTCACGTCTGGACCTCTCCAGCGAACGCAGCCCTGCAGGTCCGCAACATCGGTGAATTCCTCTCAGCAGCAGACCCGGATCACGCCGAGGCATACAGCACGGCAACCGAAGAGTACGCAAAGCGTATCGATTCCCTCGATGCGTGGGCGAAGGACAGCTTTAACAGCGTTCCTGCCGATAAGCGCGTCCTCTTTAGCTCCCACGATGCCTTCGGATATTTGTCGAAACGCTACGGCATTCGTTTCATCGGTGCAGCACTTTCTGATTTCAATGAACAACAGGATGCAACCGCTGAGCACATCGCACAGGCAACCGAGGAAGTGAAGAAATCTGGAGCGAGCGCGATTTTCGCAGAGAACTCCAATAACTCGAAGTCAATTGAAACGATTGCACGCGCCGCGGGAGTCAAAGCCATCATCGGCGACGACGCGCTCTATGGAGATTCCCTTGGACCCGTGGGCAGTGAAGGCGAAACCTACATCGGCTCGATCATCCATAACGTCACAACCATGACAAAAGCCTGGGACGGAACGATCGCACCTCTACCTTCAGAACTCAAGCGTTAAGCAAGCATGATGAACGCAGACGCTCATATGTTTTCGGAGCCTGACGAGGGCCACGATGCTGGCGCCACTGTTTTCTCAGCCAAAAACGCCAGCATCGGATATTCCCAGACACCGGTCCTGACGGGAATCACCCTCTCGCTCAGTCCCGGACATGCCCTCGCTTTGATCGGTCCAAATGGATCGGGAAAGACAACGCTCATGCGAGCGCTCTTGGGAAGCGCTCAAGTCATATCTGGAGAAGTGAGCTGCCCGCTGGATTTCCTCGGCTACGTCCCACAAAACAGTGATATCGACTTGAGTTTCCCAATCAACGTTCGTCAGGTCGTCGAAATGGGAATGTACCCCAAGACAAAGCTTCTCCGTCCACTCAGTCGTGAACAGAAAGAAGCGGTCAGTGCAGCATTAGAACAGATTGGTTTAGTCGAGCGTGCCCGCGAGCGCTTTGGGACCCTTTCCGGCGGCCAACGCCAGCGCGTTCTGGTCGCGCGCGCCTTGGTCGCCAAGCCTCGCATGGTATTGCTTGACGAACCTTTCAACGGTTTGGATGAGCCCAACCGCGAAGCTCTTCTCTCGCTCATCAACCAAGCAAAAGCTCAGGGAACCGCGTTCATGATTTCAACCCATGACTATCGGGTCGCAACCGAAGTGTGCGACGAGAGCCTCATCGTGGCTGGACGCCAAGTTGCCTACGGGCCGACCTCTCAAGTTTTCCGTCCGGAAATCATCAATGAAGCTTTCGGCGGGATTAACAATGTTTAACGCGATCGTAAGCGCTCCGCCCCTGTGGCTCTCTCCCTTTTTCCTCCGCCCCCTGCTCTTCCTTGTTCTCTTCGGAATTGCAGCGGGCGCGGTTGGAACCCTGGTCAATCTGCGCAACTGGCAATTCGGCGCCGAGGCATCGGTTCACTCGATCTTCCCCGGGATTGTCGTCGGCGCAGTTTTCGGCGGTATCGATTGGATCCCCGCAGGCGGGGGAATCTGCGCGATATTCGTTGCTGCCGCATTGACCTGGGCGATGCGCCACCGCGCGCACGAGGCCGCTGCGGCAGTCGTCCTGACTTCCTTCTTCGCGCTCGGCGTCATCATTTCCCTCAAAAAGGGCGATATGTCGGGCCAAATGGAGGCGTTGATGTTTGGCCGCCTTCTGGAAGTTACTCCCCAGCGCATGGCGATTTCCCTCATCTTTTGCCTTTTTGCCTGCGTCCTAGTCGTTCTTTCGTGGCGCGCTCAGCTCATGTGCGCCTTTGACAGTGCGGGAGCACTCGCCGCGCGAGTACCCACGACGCTGTGCGATGTCTGCCTCAACGCCGCGATGTGCGCAATCGTCGTCGCGGGGGCCTCGGCAATCGGTGTTCTTTTGGTCGTGGGGTACCTCATTGTCCCCGCACTCGCCGCGCGTCTCCTCTCCTCATCGCCGAGGCAGATGCTGGCCTATTCGGTACTTCTTTCCTGCGCGGGTGGGGCGCTGGGGATAGCAACTCTCCTGGTTCACCTTTCCAGGCCTACTTCACCCCAAGCCTCGGTTGCTCTGACCCAAGTGGCTCTATGCGCACTCATCGTCGGACTGTACAGAGCACGAAAGAAAGTTCGGACATGTTAGCGATCCTTCTCCTTCCTCTGTTAGAACTGGCGCTGCTAGGAATTCTCTCCGGAATTGTTGGGACGATGACTGTCCTGCGCGGGCGCGTGTTTTTTGCTGAGTCAATCACGCACGGAGCCTTTCCGGGCGCGGTGATCGGTGTCGTGTGTGCATCCGTTTTCACCAGGGATCACAGCATTCTTGCCCTCTGCGTTTTCTTGGGCGCGCTGGGTTTGTGTTTGCCGCTGTCTGCGTTGATGAGCACCCTGGCACGAATCCCAGGAGTCTCGGGAGGCGGCGCTGCCGGAGTCGTCTTGACATTCAGTTTTGCCTTGGGCTATTTCCTTTCGAAATGGTTTGCCCCCTTACCCTTGCAGATTTCGAGTTTCCTCACGGGCTCAATCATGACCGTTACTCCGGTGGATATTGTGCTTGCAGGCATGGCATTGGTCTGCGCGCTATGTATTCTTGCCCTGCGCGGACGCCATATTCTCCTCTTGTCTTTCGACGCACAGGGCTACCGAGCAGCTTTCCGCTCTTCCCCCGGCGCCTATGCACTCACCGACGCGCTTGTCTCTGCTCTTATCACGGTTTGTGTCATCGTTATGATTCCCGCGGAAGGAACTTTGCTTCCACTGGCTTTACTGGTTGCGCCAAGCGCCGGTTTGATGCGCTTCATTACCCGACCCGGAGTCTTGATGGTCGTTTCAGCGTTCGCTGCTCTTGCGATCTCGGCCTGCGGTTTCGGGATTTCTCTTGTTGCCGAGCTGTCCTCGGGTGGGTGCATTGCCTTGACTTCAGGACTTTTCTTCTGCGGGTGCGTGGCTTGGGAGGCTCTGGCCTCGAGGCCAAAAGCCGGCTCAACCCCAGCGCGGCGGCGCGTTATGCGCCAGAGAAATGAGGCATGAAAGCAACGCGTAAGTAGATAAAAGG
>ERZ772920.287-NODE-287-length-29581-cov-3.872722_pt1 | contig 29581 bp, 19 predicted proteins | sample MGYA00511469_ERZ772920 | MGnify/ENA primary metagenome ERZ772920 (study PRJEB29015, sample SAMEA2738069) | human oral metagenome | biome: human oral; feature: human-associated habitat; material: saliva | place: China | collected 2216 ... | reverse complement strand
GACAAAAACAGATGGGAAACGCCCTGAAAGGGTTGCTCCCGAGGACCGAACTGTCGATATGGATGACCCTACTTTCGTGCCAATGGTGCGTGTAGGAAAGGTACTTCAGGGGCGAGATTCAATCCAATATGTAGAACTTAACAATGTATATGTCTACCCACAACCCGTATTTGAGAACGCACAACAACGCATGGCATACAACCGTTTGGTTTATAATGTCAAGAAAGTGCTGCCGATAGCCAAGGAGGTTAACCGCATAATTATTGAGACTTACGATTATATTCAGACGTTACCCAACAAGAAAGCCAAGGACGCTCACCTCAAATATGTGGAACAAAGCATTAAAGAAGAGTACACACCACGCATGAAGAAGCTCACTTATCAACAGGGAAAACTGCTCATTAAGTTAGTATATCGCGAGTGTGGAAGCTCTGCTTATGGTGCACTTCAAGCCGTGTTAGGCCCTGTTCGCGCGGGATTTTGGCAAGCGTTTGCATGGACTTTTGGCGCCTCTTTGACGAAGAAATATGACCCGAATGGTGTAGATCGTCTCACCGAACGTGTGGTGTTGATGGTTGAAGCCGGCCAATTATAACCGAGAAAATGAAGAAATCAATGAAGATAATGCTTGGAGTTGTCGTGGCTGCAGTGGCTATCGGTGGACTCCACTATTACAAACAAGGAAGTAAGAGTGTTGAAAACACGGAGGAAGTAGAGGAGATTGAGAAAGTCACTCCCGTCGGTCCATCGTTTAATGCCGATAGCGCTTACAGCTTTGTAAAGGCACAATGCGACTTCGGTCCACGCGATATGAACAGCCATGGGCATGAACGTTGCGCGCAATGGATAGTGAAGAAGTTCAAGGAATATGGCTGTAAGGTGACCACCCAGGATGCAACGCTCACCGGATATGACGGCACCAAGCTCAAGAGTAGCAACATTATTGCCAGTATAAACCCTGAAGCCACCACCCGAATACTGCTTTGCGCGCATTGGGATAGCCGTCCTTGGGCCGATAACGACCCTGATAGTACGAACTGGCACAAGCCAATTCTTGCCGCAAATGATGCCGCAAGTGGCGTTGCAGTGATGCTCGAGTTGGCACGAATCATCCATAACAATAAAGGCGATAAAGCCTTAAACGCTCAACTTGGCATTGACTTTGTGTGCTTTGATGCCGAAGATTGGGGGACACCTCAATGGGCAAATACCCCCGATAATGCCGATAGTTGGGCACTCGGAGCACAGTATTGGAGTAAGAACTTGCCGCGAGGTTACGAGGCACGTTATGGCATTTTACTCGATATGGTGGGTGGAGTTGGCGCGCGATTCTATAGAGAAGGCATGTCAATGCAATATGCTTCGGCGATAGTAAACAAGGTTTGGCGCGCTGCAAAAGCAGTTGGATTTGGAAGTTATTTCCCTCAACAAGATGGAGGAATGATTACAGATGACCATGTGCCTATTAACCAATTTGCCAAGATTCCGACTATAGACATTATCCCATATTACCCAGATTGTCAGCAAAGTAGCTTTGGACCAACGTGGCATACGCTTGCCGATAATATGGAAAACATTGATAAGAACACGCTGAAAGCAGTGGGTCAGACAATGGTTCAAGTGATATATTCAGAGAAATAGTTGCACATGACAACATGAAATACGTCAACAGGGATACACAAAGCGTGCATCCCTGTTTGTCTTTTCTATGGATTTCGATGCTACTATCCTACTATGTATATAATGATTGCATAGCGTTGATAACGCCAATCCACACATTTGAGGTTAGCTTTGCATTGATTTAAGCTCCTTAAAACGTTACTTCGGCCTGGTCTTTTACGGCTTGCATTACCCTAAGCCAATTGCCTCCCCAAATCTTTTCGATATCTTCTTCGCTGAATTTACGGCGTAACAATTGGATAGTAAAGTTGATCATTTCGGATGCATCGGCCATACCTACGATACCACCATCACCATCAAAGTCGGTGCCTACACCCACATGGTCGATTCCCATGACGTCGATTGCATGCTCAAGATGGGCCACTGCATCGAGTATAGTGGCTTCAGTTTCTTTCCGAAGGAAGCCATGATACATTGTAGTTTGAGCCACACCGCCTCTTGCAGCGAGTGCTCTCAGCTGGTCATCGGTTAGATTTCGTGGCACATCGCAAAGCGCTTTACAGTTGCTATGACTACAAACGATAGGCGTTTTACTTATCTCTAATGCATCATAAAAACTCTTTTCAGCCCCATGACTGAGGTCAACCATAACCCCAAGTCTATTCATTTCGTGAATAACCTGCTCGCCAAAAGCGCTTACTCCGTTATGCGTTCCCGTACCACGAGCACTATCACAGATGTCGTTATCGCCGTTATGACAAAGCGTGATGTAAGTAATTCCACGACGAGCAAAGTGCTCTACGTTCGCAATATCAGTCTCAATAGCCAGTCCATTCTCTATACCGAGCATGATACTCTTGCGACCTTGCGCCTTATTTAGATAGAGATCGTGAGGTGTTTTCGCGATAGAAACATACGCGTTTTCACGCTTAACAATGGCCGATATCTGGTCAAATATACTGTCAGCATATTGCTTCGGCGTCATGTTTTCAGGGATTTCACCCGGCTTTGGGTGCTGAGGAATGTAGGCAACCATCGTCACTGCATCTTGTCTTCCGTCTGACATCTTGTGGAGATCATATAGGATTCGTGGATCTCTTTGCTCGAAATGAATGCCTTGTGGGAAGAACATTGGCGTGTCACAATGGCTATCAAACGTGAGGATTCGACGGTGAATGTCTTTTGCTTTGCTAAATTCAGCACTGCGATGGATGAGCCATTGGAAGAGTTTTAGTCCCTCTTCTTCAAGCCATTCAGGATGCCATTGCACCCCAATGATAGCCTTTTGCTCACTGCTTTCAATCGCTTCGACGATTCCATCGGGTGCGGTTGCCGTGACACGGAACTTATCTCCACATTCAGCTACAGCCTGATGATGGAATGAGTTGACATAAGTCTTCTCGCCATAAAGGTCAAACAACACACTGTTCTCACGTATGTTTATGCTGTGAGTAGGCTCTTCTCGCACTGCATCTTGAACGTGTTTGAGTGGTGTTTTGATATCTTGTGTCAGCCGACCTCCTAAAGCTAAGGCGATGGTTTGCATGCCACGACATGTTCCAAGAATAGGAATCTGTCGGTTATATGCTAATCTTGTGAGCAACAATTCAGGCAAATCACGCTCTGGATTAACGTGACCTAACTCTTTAAGAGGCTCCTCATTACTCCATAATGGGCTATAGTCTGCGCCACCAGTAAACACAAGTCCGTCGATGCGATCAAGCATATTGATGATGACTTGATGGTCGGCCACTGGTGGAATGATAACAGGTGTGCCGCCCGCTTTAACGATTTGACGATAGTAAACGCTTCGTATCATGGCATCACCATCAGCATAATTGGCTGTGATTCCAATCATTGGGCGCTGTTGAGCCTCGGGAAATGAGGAATAAATTTCGTCAAGATATGTTCCAAGTTGATATTTCTTTATCATTTTTTCAGTTCAAAAATTGAGTTCAAAACATTTATATTCTTTCCTATTTTCAGGGTGTTTACGTTATCATAGAATACACATCTGTACTCCAACATGTTGAAAACATCCCTTCAAATCATTTGAAAACAAAAATAATTAATATTATTTGAATCGACAAAAAAAGCGCGGAAATCTTTCAATCTCCGCGCATTCAGTATGAGGAATAAATGATTTTACTTTTCTATACCTACCAATTCAACGGTGAAAATGAGTGTAGAGTAAGGCTTAATCTGCCCTGCTTGTCTTCCGCCATAAGCCAAATTCTCTGGTATACAGACTTCCCATTTGCTGCCAACTGGCATCATTGTGAGCGCTTCTGTCCATCCTTTGATGACTTCATTGCATCGGAACGTGTTGGTTTGAGGGTCGCGTTTGTAGCTACTATCAAAGACAGTACCATCTATTAAGCGTCCTTCGTACTTCACTTTTACCTTATCTGACTCCTTAGGCATAGGGCCTTTACCTTCTACAAGCACTTTATATTGCAGCCCAGAAGGCGTAGTATGCATGCCCTCTTTCTTGGCATTAGCCTTCAACCAGTCTTCATTTTCCTGTTTGTATGCTGCATTTCGTGTCTCAACAACATCCTCCATACGCTGACGATAGCGCTTAGTTGCCTCGTTTTGCGTAAAGAAAGTCGTGTCGTTTTGCAGTGCAGCAGTGAATCCATTGATAAACATTGCGTGCTCAATAGAATCTTTTGATCCAACGAAAGCCTGCTTCATATTCGGCAAAATACGGCTGTTGACCATCTCAGCAATCTGCATTCCCGCAGCATAAGCCTTGAAAGCAGGGTCTGAAACGCGTGTCTGCGCTTCACGAAATCCTTTCAGGAAGTCAGCCATATTCGTTGTATCAACCTGGAAACTCTGTTGAAGATAAGCCACAAGTCCTTCAGTTGCCGACATGCCGGCAAGGTAACTAAGCGTATCATTCGGTGAAACGAGCTTCACTGTTGACGCTGGTGTTGTGGCAACAGGCTTCTTTTTCTTATCCTTTGCCTGTGTAGTAAGCGTAACGCTCGCCATGAAGACGAGCGCTAAGAGTATTAGTTTTTTCATTGTTTACAATCTTATTTTCCGCCAACCTTTACGAGTTCAATCTTAAAGATGAGTGCAGAGAAGGGCTTAATCTGGCCTTGTTCGCGGTCGCCGTAAGCCAGTTGTTGAGGAATATAGACTTCCCATACAGAGCCAGCAGGCATATGTACGAGCGCATCGGTCCATCCTTTAATCACCTGATTGGCTTTAAGTGTGATAGGTTCTCCACGCTTATAGCTGCTATCGAATACCTTTCCATCGATTGTTTTGCCTTCATAGTTGACAACAACTGTTGAAGTATCCTGAGGCATTGCACCCTTTCCTTCTTTTATTACCCTATATTGTACGCCAGAAGGAAGCGTCTTTACGCCTGCCTTCTTCTTGTTTTCAGCGAGCCATTTCTCACCGGCTGCCTTGTTAGGACCATATTGTTTCTCCATGTTCTTGCCCTTAATAGCCATCATTTTGGCTTGAGCAATCTGCTGAGCTTCCTCAGCTGTCATCTTCACGCTACCTGTTTTACCTGTTGTTCCGGCAATAAAACCAGCCATAAAGTTCTTTAATGAGATGCTCTTTGTAGAGTCTTCACCAAACACTTCGCTATTAATGCCCTTGATCATCTGGTTAGATATCTGCTGACCTATTTGTATTCCAGCGTAATAAGCGGCCTTCTTCTTGTCGTCACCAGCGTTAGCTCCATCGTTAAGTCCTTTGATAAACTCGTCCATATAGGTAGTATCGATCTGCATACGACCTACGAGGAAGTCCTTCAAACCTTGAGTTTGAGCCATACCCATGGCGTAACTCATCGTGTCAACATCGTTTTTCAGATCGGCCTTTGGAGTCGAATTGCCACACGCAGTGAATGTTGCGGCAGCGATAGCCATAGCGGCTACGATTGCGATTTTCTTCATTTCTAATCTTATTATAATGTATATTATTTCACTGATACAAGCTCTACATCAAACACCAACGTAGAGAATGGAGGGATAGATGCACCTGCTCCGCGCTCGCCATAACCGAGTTCATAAGGTATAAAGAAGCGATACTTGCCGCCTTCTTTCATGAGTTGCAGTCCTTCTGTCCATCCGGCAATCACTTGATTGAGTGGGAACGTGGCGGTTTGTCCGCGATCATACGACGAATCGAACTTCGTTCCATCTATCAAAGTACCTTCATAATGACACTCAACTGTGTCGGTTGCCTTTGGACTTTGACCGTTTCCTTCACGCAAAACCTGGTATTGCAGCCCCGAAGCTGTCGTGATAACACCTTCCTTTTTGCCGTTTTCGGCGAGGAACTTCTCGCCATCTTGCTTTGCAGCCTTACCCTTTTCGGCAGCCTCTGCCTTTTGTTTCTCCTCTTGTTTTGCAAAGAACTCCTGCACAATCTGTTGTGCTTCAGCGTCGCCGAGCTTCAAATCGCCCGCAATAACGTCTTTAATTGCCTGTGCAAAATCGTCAATATTAAGGTCTGCGGCACCCATCTGAGACAATTGTCTGCCGATGCCTATGCCGAGAGCATAGCTTACTTTATCCATAAAATCTTAAATCAATTGGTTTAAATGATACTATTTTTCGAAATCAAATGCAAAGATAGCAGAATAAAACTGAATAGAAAAGAAACGATGCTTTAATTTTATTAAAATGTAAAGGGCTTCACATAATTTTTATATATATTTGTAACACGTTTACATTGTTAGGCTATACGTGCCATGACAAAGCAGTAAACACATGATGAAAAGATACAAAAACAACAAAGAAAGATGACCAATAAAATCTCAAAAATAGTGTTTCTTACGGGTGCAGGCATGTCGGTTGAGAGTGGATTCAAGACGTTTCGCGGCAGCGATGGCCTTTGGGAAAACTATCCTGTGGATGAGATTGCCACACATCATGGCTGGGAAGACAACCCCACTAAGGTGACAAACTTCTATAATATGCTACGAAAGAAGTTGTGGAATGCCTCACCTAACGAGGGACATCGCCTCATTCAGTCGCTGGAACAGCAGTATGAGGTGACTGTTGTGACGCAGAATGTCGACAATCTCCATGAGCGTGCCGGCTCAACTCACGTCATTCATCTACATGGAGAGTTATCAAAGGTGTGCTCAAGTCGCGACCCTTACAACCCTGAATACATTGAAACATTAACGCCAGAGCATAGTGATGTTGAGCCAGGTACACTTGCTAAAGATGGTAGTTTGCTTCGACCTTTCATCGTTTTCTTTGAAGAAAGCGTTCCAATGATAGGCCCGGCAGCGCATGAAGTGACGTCGGCTGACCTGCTCGTTGTTATCGGAACAAGTCTCAATGTCTATCCCGCTGCAGGGTTGTTACAATACTGTCGACCTGGTGTTCCGATTTATCTCATAGACCCGAATCCCGTGAACACCAACGTCTTTCAACATGTAAAGCAGTTGCAAATGGGGGCAAGCGAGGGGATGAAACGGCTGACAGAGTTGCTCAACTCGGCTTCATCGAAAGAGACAAAAGATTGAGATTCAACCCTTGTTAAGGACTAAGTCGGGGATAAGCAGCTGTTTATAATGGTTCGCTTTGCAGGTGTTTGACGACTGAGCGCATATAAACAAAGCCTCATTTCCAGTTCCTTGCCTTCCTCGTTTCACTGACGCAACGAACAGCAACCTTTGGTTCTCCAAAGAAAAAGTGGATTAGTTAGCCTTTGAAATAGAAGAGGTTATTTAAGGGAGAATGGGGAATATTGGCGTTGTTGATAATTCATGGTAAAATGGTTTGGGGCATTTTATCGTATAAAATACGGCAAAACACGCTGTGAAATGTGCCACTTTACCGCATGAAATGACTGAGATTGCCGCGTGATATGAGGCAGATGGAAAAAGGGTTTGTAACTCGTTAATAATAAAGAGGTTATTCATGAGAGCATAAAAGCCATAAGAGGATGTTGCCTTTCAATATCAAGGCACATTTGGAATGGCTGTTTTGAGTTTATGTTTTCTTTCCTTTGAAATCAAGAAATAATAGGTTTTAGCTGATGCGCAAAATCATTCATATCGACATGGACGCTTTCTTTGCGAGCGTAGAGCAAAGAGATCATCCCGAGCTTCGCGGCAAACCAATTGCCGTGGGCTATGATAGTGCGCGCGGAGTTGTGTCTACTGCCAGCTACGAAGCACGCAAGTTTGGCGTTCATTCGGCCATGTCGGTGCAGATGGCCAAGCGATTATGCAAGGACCTTATTATCGTAGAAGGAAGTTATCAGCATTATAAAGAGGTGTCGGCACAAATACATCGCATCTTTCATGACTACACAGAACTCATCGAACCCATATCCCTTGACGAGGCTTTCCTTGATGTTACCACAAACAAGAAAGGCATTCCACTCGCTGTAGACATAGCAAAGGAAATCAAACAACGCATAAAAGACGAACTGAATCTTACGGCTTCGGCTGGTATTTCGTATAATAAACTCTTGGCAAAGATAGCTTCTGACTATCGAAAACCCGACGGAATATGCACCATTCACCCTGATAAAGCGTTGGACTTTGTGGCAAAACTGCCCGTAGAAGACCTCTGGGGAGTAGGTCCAAAGACAGCTTTGCGCATGCATCGCATGGGAATTTTCAACGCCCTTCAACTGCGGGCATGCTCTTTGGAGCATCTAACGATGGTGTTTGGAAAGGCTGGTCCTTCGTTCTATAACTATGCACGAGGCATTGACGAGCGTCCCGTCATCATCGAACGCACGCGGAAGTCTGTTGGCTGTGAGCACACTTTTCTTGAAGATATCAGTCTACCTTCGGCCCTGTTGATAGAACTTTATCACCTTGTTGTTGAACTTTCAGCGCGCATAAAGAAAGGAAACTTTGAAGGAAAGACCTTGACACTGAAAATCAAATATGCCGATTTCAAACAGATAACGCGTAGCATCACGAGCCATAAGCTATTGAAAACAAAGGACGATATATTGCCTTTGGCCAAGCGTTTGCTACAATTGATTAGCTATGATAATGCACATGCCATTCGATTAATGGGCCTTTCGGTGTCTAATCCGGGAATAGATGACAATGAAAATAAGGCTGAATGGATACAGTTGGAATTGGAATTTAAAGGCAATCTCAAGCCCTCTAAGAAGAGAAATGCCGGCAAATGAGTTTCAGGAAGTAAGGTTTCAGGAGATGTGTGGCGTTAAAGCATGCCGTCATGCTGCTTTTTTCGTGATACAGAATGAATGAAACCTCATGACATTATGCCTTGCCCTCCCCTATGTTTATGCGCAAATGAGCGGCATCAAAGGTGATGTTTCCTTGCTCAATAAACTTTCCCAACGAACCATTGTCAGCCAGGTCGCGAGGTGTTCCGACATGAAGTTTGCCGTCATCTAACAGCCATAGTCGGTCGGCAACCTGCAAAGCCTGTTCTATATCATGGGTAGAGAGCAGAATAGTTTTGTTGAGTTTGTGGGCTAATTGATGCAAGAGCTGCATTGTTGCCACCTTACTGGGATAATCGAGAAAGGCAGTTGGCTCATCAAGGAATATCACAGGCGTTTGTTGAGCGAGTGCTTTTGCAATCATAGTCTTTTGCCTTTCGCCATCACTTAGCGTGTGGATGAGTCGCGATTGCAGTGGCTTGATGCCCGTCATCGCCATCGCTTCATCGACAATCTGTTGGTCGTTGGCCTTCAAACGGCCAAAGAAGCCCGTGTAAGGATAGCGTCCCATGCCCACAAGTTCGGCCACAGTGATGTTTGCAGTGTCTAACTTTGTTGTCAACACCACGCCTATTTGCTGCGCACATTCATAAGGTTTGAGTTGCGAAATGTCCTTTCCATTAAGTTCAACACAGCCTTTCAAGGGTGGGATAAAGCCCGAAAGGGTGCGCAACAACGTTGATTTGCCAACACCATTTGGGCCTAACAAACACGTAAATTCGCCTGCATGCAACATCGCCAGCAAGTCAGTTGCCACAACTTTATGCTTATACCCAATAGTTAAATGATTCAAAACGATTGATTCCATGCTGCAAAGATAATGAGAATTCATGATAGTTTTCTTAATTTTGCACGCGAAATGAGGATGCAAACTACAGCCATTCAGGAATTACAACGCCAGAAGATGCTTCTTCAAATGGAGTATTACACCGAGAAAGAAGCCTTTCGCAAGCAGACCGAAGCAATGGGACTCTTGCGAAAAGTAAAGCGTGGCGACGCCTGGTTTCCATTGTCTGTGGGGCGAAGTTACTACAATTCGATGAATCAAATGGCCTTAGAGGTCAGGCGAACTGCCGACCAAGACATCGAACATAACTTTGAATTTGGACGCCCAGCGATATTCTTCACGATACAAAAGGTGAATGGCGAGACCAAAGAACGATTGCACTATTTCAACTTTTCGTGTGTGGTGTCGTATGTAGATGGCGATAACATGGTTGTGATTCTCCCCGATGCAGGACGTGTTATCGACCTTCAGCACGCGCAAGGACAGGTGGGTGTACAGCTGTTTTTTGATGAAACAAGCTATAAATGCATGTTCGATGCGCTCGATCGCGTAATCAACGCCAAGGGGAATCGATTGGCCTACCTGCGCGATTTGTTTTATTCGGGCCAGCAAGCCCAGCGATTCAGCTTCGACAGTCAACGCTTTCCGTGGCTCAATCCCACACAAGAACGTGCCGTAAACGAAGTGTTGTGGGCCAAAGATGTGGCTGTGGTGCATGGACCACCGGGCACAGGAAAGACCACAACCTTGGTCGAAGCAATCAACGAAACCTTGATGAAAGAGAGCCAAGTGCTTGTGTGTGCACAAAGCAATATGGCTTTAGACTGGATATCAGAGCAGTTGGTTGACCGCGGGATTAATGTGCTTCGCATTGGCAATCCGACGCGAGTGAACGACAAGATGTTAGGCTTTACGTATGAAAGACGATTCGAAAGTCATCCTGATTACCCTCAACTTTGGGCCATTCGAAAGGCTATCCGTGAGCTGAGAAGCCACCGCAAACGAGGCGATGAGCGTTTCCATCAGAAGTTTGAGCATTTGAAAGCGCGCGCCACTGAACTCGAAATACGCATTAACAGCGCTCTGTTTGACGAGGCACGTGTCGTGGCTTCAACGCTTGTTGGGTCTGCAAACAGAGTATTAGAAGGCATGAAATTCGGCACACTTTTCATTGATGAAGCCGCCCAAGCCTTAGAAGCGGCGTGCTGGATTCCCATGCGTCGTGTCACAAGAGTAGTCCTTGCAGGCGACCATTGCCAGCTTCCGCCGATGGTAAAGAGCATAGCTGCGCTCAAAGCGGGATTGGGAAAGTCTCTCATGGAGCGTATCGTTGAGCACAAACCCGACGTTGTTACCCTACTTAAAATACAATATCGCATGAACGAAAAGATAATGAAGTTCTCAAGCGATTGGTTCTATCATGGTGAAGTTGAGAGTGCTCCGCAGACACGAAATCGCGGTATTTTAGACCTCGACGAACCGATAGAATGGCGTGATTCAAAGGTAGACGACGAAGAAGGTGATAGCGGTGAGTCGTTTGTGGGTGAGTCGTTTGGTCGTATCAACAAAGCCGAAGCCCAATTAACCCTCGACACTTTAGAAGATTATTTCAAGAAGATTGGCAAGCAACGCATACTCGATGAGCATATCGATGTAGGCGTTATTTCGCCTTATCGCGCCCAAGTGCAGTATCTAAGACGGCTGATTCGCAAGCGCGAAAGCTTCAAACCATATCGTCATTCCATTAGCGTGAACACCGTAGATGGCTTTCAAGGGCAAGAGCGCGACATCATTTTGATCTCTCTTGTGCGCAGCAATGATCAAGGACAAATAGGTTTTCTCAACGACCTTCGACGCATGAATGTTGCCATAACGCGTGCCCGCATGAAGTTGATTATCTTAGGTGACAAGGCAACGCTTTGCCGACATCCATTCTATCGCAAGCTGAATGAGGCCATAGAAAGCACGAATGAGCACGCATAAACTCGCTGTTTGTGGCCTCAACGCTATTGAAGAAGAAGACAAAATGGTTTTTATGATAATGATATATAAAGGTAAGAAGATTCAGGAATGACAGAACAAAACACATTAAAACACGAAACAAGCATGACGAGTGGCGCACCTTTTCGGGCTATTTTATCGTTTGCTACCCCACTCGTTTTAGGCTATATTCTTCAACAACTCTATCTCATCATCGATGCAGTCATTGTGGGTCGCTGGATTGGCGTAGGCGCTTTGGCTGCCGTTGGAGCTTCAAGCAGCATCATGTTTCTTATTATGGGCTTCTGCAATGGAGCCTGTGCAGGCTTCGCTATCCCTGTAGCGCAAGCCTTCGGAGCCGAAGATTATCACAAGATGCGTTGCTATGTGAGCAATGCTATCCGTATAGCGGCGGTGTTGGCAGTGGTGATTACGCTGCTCTCTTGTGTGTTATGCGATAAGATTTTGCACATGGTGAATACACCGACTGAAGTGTTCCACGATGCCTATGTCTTTTTGTTTCTACAGTTTTGCACGATACCTTTCACCATAACTTATAACCTATTGGCGGGTCAGATTCGTGCTTTGGGTAACTCGAAACAGCCTTTCTATTTCTTGATTATATCCTCAGTGCTAAACGTTTTCTTGGATGTGATACTGATTTTAATCCTGAAATTCGGCGTCGAAGGTGCGGGTATAGCCACCTTTTTGAGTCAAGCCTTTGCCTCATGGCTATGTTGGCGCTTCATTAAACGCAACATGCGAATACTTGTTCCCATGGGAGATGAGCGCGACTTTGACAACAAAAAAATCAGTATTCTCCTGAATAATGGCGTGCCCATGGGACTTCAATTTTCTATCACTTCGATAGGCATCATCATGCTTCAAAGTGCAAACAACGCTTTGGGAACCGTGTATGTAGCCTCGTTTACGGCTGCCGTCCGCATTAAATATCTATTTACTTGCGTGATGGAAAACATTGGTGTGGCCATGGCAACCTATTGCGGCCAGAACATAGGTGCCAAGAAACTCGATCGGGTCAAAGCCGGAGTGCGTGACGCAATGTGGTTAGTGATGGGCTATTTTGTACTGACAGTGCTTGTCATCTATCCTTTTGCCGACCAGATGATGATGCTTTTTGTCGACAGCAGTGAGCATGCAGTGATAGCCAACGCCGCCCAACTGATGCGCATTTGCAACTGGTTTTATCCGGCTTTAGGCATTCTCGTCATCCTTCGTTATAGCATTCAAGGCCTCGGTTACAGCAATCTCAGCATGATGAGTGGCGTGATGGAAATGTTCGCACGCTGTGGAGTGAGCCTCTGGTTAGTGCCTGTCATGGCATGGCTCGGCGTTTGTTATGCCGACCCTGTTGCCTGGATAATGGCCGACATCTTCCTTATCCCCGCTTATTTCTGGCTATTGCAACGCCTAAGAAAAAAGATTATGGTTGCCGCATAACCATGATTTGAAGGAACAAAACGCAATAAGCATGAAATAGAGAAAAAAAGTGCTTCTGACAACGACATAAACATGAAATAGAGAAAAAAAGCGCTTCTGACAACGACATAAACACCAAATGGAGAAAATAAGCGCTTCTGACAACGACATAAACATGAAAAAAGGGAATTTTCATGTTACATACAACGTATGAAGCACCAAAATGAAGATTTTCGTGTTAGATACAACGTATCAAGCGCTAAAAAGAGGAATTTTGAGTTAGATACAACGTATCAAGCACAAAAAAGAGGATTTTCATGCTTCCGCGCGACGCGGAAAGACCAAAAAGAGATTTTTCATGCTTCCGCGTGGCGCAGAAAGACCAAAAAGAGAATTTTCATGCTTCCGCGTGGCGCGGAAAGACCAAAAAGAGGATTTTCATGCTTCCGCGTGACGCGGAAAGACCAAAAAGAGAATTTTCATGCTTCCGCGTGACGCGGAAAGACCAAAAAGAGAATTTAGGTGTTACAGCGCGACGCGGAAAGACCAAATGGAGGTTTTAGGTGTTACAGCGCGGCGCGGAAAGACCTAAATAAACTTGTAAGCTGCTGCCGTGTGTATTCCTTGCCATGAAAAGCCAAGATAGCCTTGTGGAAGGGGGTTTCAAGAGGGATTGTACGAATTTGGAATGAATTTGTATTATAATTCTATACCAGTTAAAACGAAGTCTGTAAATTTGCGGCAACAAACTAACAATTATATATAACCTTCTTGTTAATCATGAGTAAATTTAAAAAAATCATTACCCGGAGAAGCGTCTTATCATTCGTATTGATGTTTGTATCAATCGTGATGAGTGCTCAAATCAAAGTTTCGGGCGTCGTAAAAGACGATGCAGGTGAACCCATGCCGGGAGTAAGTGTGATGATAAAAGGGACGAATGTCGGTGTTGTCACCGATGTTAATGGTCTTTTTAGTCTACAAACCGACCGCAAAAATGCAGTTCTTTCGTTTTCGTTCTTAGGTTATACCACGCAAGAACAGAAGTTGCAAACAGGGAAACTGATGACTGTCACGATGCAGGAAGACCACCAAGTGCTTGATGAGGTAGTCGTTGTTGGCTATCAAGAAGTGAGGAAACGCGACCTCACTGGCTCGGTGTCTAAAGCAGACGTGAGTGCGCTAACGAGTACTCCTGTTTCGTCATTCGACCAGACTTTAGGAGGTCGCTTGGCCGGAGTCAACGTGTCTTCTAATGAGGGTATGCCTGGCGGAAGCATGAAAATTGTGATTCGAGGCAACAACTCTTTGACGCAAGAGAACTCGCCTTTGTATGTTATTGACGGTTTCCCCGTTGAAGATCCAAGTATCGCGAGTTCAATTAATCCCTCGGATATTGCTTCGATTGATGTCTTGAAAGATGCTTCTGCCGCAGCTATTTATGGTGCGCGAGGCGCAAATGGCGTGGTAATTATCGTTACAAAGAGCGGTAAGACAGGCCGTCCAAAGGTGAATTATGACGGCAGCGTAGGTTGGCAGAGCGTATCAAAGACCATTCCCATGATGAATGCCTATGAGTTTGTTGCCTTGCAAAATGAGATGTATCCAGAGATTGTTAAGAACTCATATCTATCGCTTTATGATGGAAAGCAATGGACAATGGACGACTATAAGCATATTCCTCAATATGATTGGCAGGATATGATCTTCAGAACAGCACCTATTCAGAATCACAATGTGAGTCTGACGGGAGGAAGTGAAGACGTTAGATATACCGCCTCGCTATCTTATTTTGATCAAGATGGTATTGTGCAGAATTCTAATTATAACCGCATTCAGGGACGCTTGGCTACCAATTTAAAATATAAGAAGTGGAAAGTTAACCTCAACGTAAACTATGCACAGTCGAATCAAACGGGGCAGTCTCCTTCGCAGACTTCCTACTCTGGCATGAACAACCTATTCTATAGTGTGTGGGGTTATCGTCCAGTGACCCAGCCAGGAGTTCCACTTCATACGCTTGTTGAACGTGCAACGGATGAAGATGTGAACAACACAAACGACTATCGTTTCAATCCAATCATGTCGTTGAACAATGAGTATAACAAACGCACCACTACCTACATGCAGTTTAATGGCTTCGTAGAATATGAACTCATGAAAGGACTTCGTCTGAAGGTTTCGGGCGGATATACTGATAACCGCATGAATACGGATAACTTCAATAACTCGAAAACACGTTATGGAGGACCGACATCTATAGAGAAAGTAAATGCACAAGTGGCGCGTGCTCAACGTCAAACATGGCTCAATGAGAATACTTTAACTTGGCAAACAAACATTCAAAAGCGCCATTATTTCAATTCTTTATTGGGCTTCTCACTACAGAATTCTGACTTCGAATATTATCGTTTCAAGACGATAAAAATACCAAACGAGAGTTTAGGAATGGCAGGAATGAGCGACGGAACACCAACCATCACACGCTCAGAGAAGTCATCTTGGGCGATGATGTCTTATTTCGGACGCTTCAATTACAACTATAAGTCGAAATATTATGCTACGATGACGATGCGTGCCGACGGCAGTTCTAAGTTCCGTGGCAACAATCGTTTCGGATATTTTCCATCAGGTTCATTGGCTTGGAACTTTACCGAAGAGCAGTTTATGAAGCCAGTTCGCAAGGTGCTCAATAGCGGAAAGCTTCGTCTAAGCTGGGGACTCACGGGAAACAATCGCGTGGGTGAGTATGACACCTATGGCATTTATCAACTCTTAAAAGACCGCACAGGCGACCTCATCTCATTGGGAAGTGTGCCCAGTGGCGTTTATCCTTATAACAATGACAATACAAATGTCGGCATGGTTCCAGTCTCTATACCAAACAAAGACTTGAAATGGGAGACTACGGAGCAATGGAACTTAGGTGTTGATTTGGGCTTCCTTAACGATAGAATTGGCTTGACAGTTGATTTATATCACAAGGTAACACGCGACCTTCTGCTGGTATCGAGTCTGCCTTTATCATCAGGTTTCATCAGTGCAATGAAGAATGTTGGAAAGGTAAGAAACCAAGGTCTTGAAATCACCTTGAACACAACAAACATCAAGACCAAGCATTTTACGTGGACAAGCAACTTTAACATTGCCTTCAACCGCAACAAAGTATTAGCGCTTTCAGAAAATCAGACTGCCTTACTCACCTCTGCTCAGTTTGATCAGAACTTCAATTCGCAAAGCAGTTACATTGCAAAGGTGGGCCATTCTATGGGAGCTATGTATGGATATATTTATGAAGGAACGTATAAATTGGATGACTTCAACAAGTCAGGAAATAGCTATACGCTGAAATCGAATGTTCCTTACTATACCTCTGAAGCCAACACACAACCTGGAATGCCTAAATATCGCGACCTAAATGACGATGGTGTCATCAACACGAACGACTGTACATTCATCGGTAACGGCCTTCCCACACACACAGGTGGCTTTACAAACAACTTCAACTATCGTGATTTCGATTTCAGTTTCTTCTTCCAATGGTCGTATGGAAACGACGTTTTGAATGCCAATCGACTGATGTTTGAAAGCTCATGGAATCGTACACGCGAGCTGAATCAATTTGCAAGTTATGCTGATCGCTGGACGATTGACAACCCAACAAGCAATATTCCTCGTGCAACCTCATCGAGTTCAAATCGTGTCTTCTCTTCACGCATCATTGAAGATGGTTCTTTCTTGCGTCTGAAGACCTTAACTTTGGGTTACACTGTTCCTCGAAAAGCAATCTCACGCGTAGGAATCGACCAACTCAGAATATACTTTGCTGCACAGAATCTCTTCACGATTAGCAACTATAGTGGCTATGACCCAGAGGTGTCTATTAGAGAAAGTGCGCTGACTCCGGGCTTAGATTTCTCAGCATATCCACGTGCCCGCAGCTTCAGCTTCGGTATTAATCTTGGTTTCTAACTATTAACTGCAACATATTATGAAAGTAAGTAATATATATATCATAGCGCTTGGAATTATCGTTTCATTGCTATCGAGTTGTAACTTCCTTGACAAGGAACCAACAAGTACAACGTCAGGGAGTTACTTTAAGAACGAATCAGAAGCTGAACTATTCCTAAAAGGCATCTATGCTCCTATTACTGAGACAGCCTTTTACGGCAATGATTACTTCTATCTCGTAGGAGGTGACGACCTCGAAGCCTATGGAGGACCTGGTCGTTCGCCATCAACGAGGGGGTTGATTTGCAACAATGCGAACAGCAGTGATCCTGCAGTCGCAGCATACTGGTATACACTTTACGCCGGAATTAACCGTGCAAACATCTTCTTGGAGGAGGTGAATGGAGTGCCTGGACTATCAGAATCTATGATAAAGACCATGTCTTCAGAAGCTCGTTTCCTCCGTGCCTTCTACTATTTCAACTTAGTTCAATGCTGGGGAGATGTGCCTTTCAGAACTCATTCCACACAATCGGTGTATGGACTACAAACTGCTCGTACGCCAAAAGAAGAGATTTATGACTTCATTTGCAAGGAAATGGAAGAGAGTGTTGACGGACTTAAGCACGCTTCGGAAGTCAGTTTCTTGCCCGGAGGCATAACAAAATCAGCTGCATGGGGCATCTTGGCACGCGTCTATATGTTTAGAGCTGGCGAATGTTTCCGCGATCATACTACACCAAATGAGGCCTTAAGAAAAGACTATTTCACTAAGGCTGGGGCATTTGCACAAAGAGTTATGAACGAAGGTCACACGCTTGCACCGCATTATTGGGATTTCTTCATCGACCAATGCTCTGATAAATATAACACAACAGGCAAGGAGAGTATCTGGGAAGCAGAATATACGGGCAACTATAGTACGGATACTCGCACCGAAGGTCGTGTGGGAAATATCATCGGAATCCAAGCGCCCGACTTGTCAAGCAAAACAGATATCACCGGGAAATTAGACCCGGGATTCGGTTATTGCTTCTTCTGGAGCACGCCAAAGCTTTATGAACTCTATGAAAAGAACGGCGATAAAGACCGCATGAACTGGAATATTGCTCCCTTCTCTTACACACAATCCAAAGTGGGTAAAGGCGTTGATGGACGCGTTTTCGAGAAAGGTAAGTTGCAAGAAGTAAAGACTCAGTATTACAATCAATCTTATAGCTATGGTGATATGCCTTCAACAGCAAAGACAGGTGACCGAGAAAAGGCCGTAGCTTCAACAGATTACAGCCGTATGTGTGGCAAATGGCGCCGTGAATACGAACCCGATAAGAAGAACAAGAACTTTACACTCATCAACTTCCCCATCCTTCGATATTCCGATGTGTTGCTGATGGTGGCAGAATGTGAGAATGAAATCCACGGCGGTCCAACGACTTTGGCTTATCAATGCATTAACATGGTGCGCCAACGTGCAGGAATTGCTACGCTCACTGGACTCAATCAAGAAGACTTCCGCAATGCAATCAAAGACGAACGTGCCATGGAATTATGTTTTGAAATGACACGAAGATTTGACTTAATTCGCTGGGGTGACTTCACAAAGGATATGAATGCACTGGTTGAAAGAGCTAAAAACGGAACGAACTGGAACTTTGGACCATCCAATGTTTACACTTATTTCCAAGTCTCTGACGCCTATAACTATTTCCCAATTCCTTCGAATGAAATGGCAATCAACAAAAAGATTGTCGCTAATAACCCTGGTTGGTAGAAAGTAAAAGCATAGAGAACACACAACAAAGTGATAGACTTTGTCGTGTAAAGTGACTCTAATCATTTAATCATTCAATACAAATTAAACAACATGAAACGCTATATATATATGTGGATTCCTCTATTTGCCTTTATACTCTCAGCGTGTGAAGACGATATGAAGGAACAAGTTACCTTAAATGTAAAGGCGATTACGCAAGAAAACACCCAGCAAGCTGGCGACAATATCATTGTGAAAAAAGGATCGCCCCTAACATTTGCACTGACAGGCCAACCCGACTTCATCACTTTTTACAGTGGTGAAGCTGGCCATCAGTATGCTTATAAGGACCGCGATCAAGTGGCTTTTGACGACATCGCCTCATCAAAACTCACCTTCTCTGTTTGGTATCAATATGGAAATACAGCCTCTTCGGCTGACCTTATGAGATTCTATATCTCAGATTCATTCCCTGGTTTAGCAAAGAATGCCTTCAAAGAAGATTCTACTTTGGTAGAGAGCTTCTCATGGAAAAACCTCGTTGAGCCTGCACAACTGCCTACTGCACCGAGCAATGCAGCCAATGCCAGTTCCTATGAGATTGATTTCACTCCCTATTTAGGTAAGCGTATCACCATCGCGGCATGCTATAAGCCTCATACCAACATTGCTCCGCAACCGCGAGTTAACGTTGTTGGCATGAAGATTGTCAACACCATGAAAGATGGAACAAGTTCAACGCTCTATGCAAGTGGCTTCAACTTCACTGCACTGAACATGATGTGCCACCACAATTTGGCTGATCAGAAGACAATGACAGGCAATCGTGAGTATGGAACGGTATCGAATAATACGAGTGGAGTGTGGAATCTTACAGGCTCATCAAAAGGAGACTTCTTTATTCATAGCTCTGCAACAGGTGCTAAATTGAAATATTCGTGGTTGGTTTCTGACTTGATTTTGGCGAACGCTTGCTCTCCTGATCGGGGCGTAAGCATAAAGAACACCACAGAAAGTCTGTCTTCCTACACCTATATATATAATAAGGTGGGACTATACAAGGCTGTGTTTGTTGCAACAAACGGCAATTATAAGTCAGAGAGTAGAGTCGTAAAAGAAATAAACATCCAAGTTGTTGATTGACGATATGAAGTTAAACACATTCAAATGTGTCATCCTTGGCCTTAGCCTTATCGCTGTTTCATCATCTGTTCATGCGCAGATGTATGACAATAGTCGTATGCTCTCATTTGAGACAACAAACGAGTTGCGCCAAATTCATACCGAAAAAGGAACAACCTCCCTATCTGATCGTCATTTCAGAAATGGCAAAAAGTCTTTGGAATGGACTTTCAACGCCGGAGGAAAGCTGTTTATTGACAAAGACTTACAGTTTGAACCACACCTCAAGGGCAGTCAGGACAACTACCTATCTGCCTTTATCGTGTGGCTCTATAACGAGCGTCCATTGCCCAACAAGACTGTAGTCTTCAAGTTCCAAAAGCAGGGAAAGCTCTGCACTTCATTCCCAATGAGCCTTAATTTCAAAGGATGGCGCGGAGCATGGGTATGCTATGAGCGCGACATGAAAGGCAAACCAGAAACAGGAATGAATGAGATTGTTGTCGAAGCGCCTGATGTGGCGGGGAAACTTTATATCGATCACATGATTACCGCTATCAAAGTGGATCCCCGTTACCAAACCGCTGACGAGCTGTTGCCCTTTGTCAATCCTGAATCGCATAACGAATGGTTGCAGGTTTTGAAGCGTTCAAAGTTACAGTCTGACATCACTTTGACTCCTTTAACCACACAACAGACAAAGCAAATTCATGTGATAGAGCAACGCTTTCGGCATCTAATCTATACGCCATCTAAGTTTTATCCGAAGCAAATGGAAGGCATTCGGAACAAGATTGACACGTATAAAATCAAGAGAAAGAAAGGCTATATTATAGGTACTCCAATATGGTATGTGCGCCATGCAGAGGCTTATGAGCGTATGCTTCCTAAATGGGATAAGGAGATTCTGACACGAACGGGCTTTGAAATGAACGATTATTTCAAGCTCATGCAACAGATAGCAATCGCTTATAACAATGCATCTACGAGTGAAGATAAAAAGGAACTGCGTGAGATGTTCATGCTAATGTATGACAATATCACAGATCAGGGCGTCACATGGGGCTCTTGTTGGGGTAACATTCACCACTACGGATATAGTCTTCGCAGCATGTATATCGCCTATTTCCTCATGAAAGAGGTGTTGAAAGCCGAAGGAAAATTAGATGAAGCTGTAGCAACAATGGTTTGGTATAGCCAATTGCGTCAGGTTTATGTAAAGCCAACAGGCAATGGAATGGATATGGATACGTTTAATACAGCCACAATGGGTTGTATGGCGAGCATCCTATTAATGGAAGATTCGCCCATAAAGGTGCAATATCTTCGTTCATTCTCTCGCTGGCTTGATTGGGGTTGTCGCCCAGCTCCTGGCTTAATGGATTCCTTTAAGATAGATGGTTCAGCCTATCATCATTGTAATAACTATCCAGCCTATGCGATTGGAGGTCTCAATGGCGCTACACAAATGATCTATTTACTTAGTGGGAGTGAGTTTGCTATAGGCGAATTAGCTCATCAAACCGTTAAAAATGCATTGATGGCCATGCGCTTTTACTGCAATAAACTGAGTTTCCCCTTATCCCTTTCTGGGCGTCATCCCGATGGAAAAGGACAGCTCTCACCGATGCATTACGCTTACATGGCTTGGGCAGGCACACCAAATGGTGCTAACGAACTTGACGAATCTATGGCTGCTGCCTATCTACGTTTAACGCAAAACACGACAAACAACAAAGAAAAACAAATCTATCGTGAGTTTAGATTGAAGGGAATTTCACCCGAAGCTGACCCACAAGGGAATCTCAGTTTAGGCTATTCGTGTGCCGCCGTACAGCGAAGAGACAACTGGGCTGCCGTTGTTCGTGGTACAAGTCGCTATCTATGGTGTAGCGAACACTATACAGGCGAGAATCTCTATGGCCGTTATTTGGGCTATGGCAGTCTGTTGTTATCAACAGCTCCCAAAGGAATTGATGTTACCTTAAAGACAAGTGGCTGGCAAGAAGAAGGCTTTGATTGGAACCGAATACCTGGTGCGACAAGCATTCATCTGCCATATGATGACCTGAAAGCCAAGATTTTGAATGTCGATACCTCTTCAGGCGTTGAAGAAATGCTATTGTCTGACGAAGCTTTTGCAGGCGGATTGTCTCAACAAAAGACTAATGGCAACTTCGGATTAAAGCTGCATGAGCACGATAAATATAATGGTTCGTTCCGTGCACGCAAATCTTTTCACTTCTTTAATGACGACATTATATGTCTCGGAAGCAACATTGAGAACAACGACAAGCAACATCCAACAGAGACAACTGTCTTTCAATTGGCTGCCGATGACCCACAAACACAAAGCTATTGGCAAACATATCAGCCCCAAAGTAATACGTGTTTAGACGCTCTTGGCACAGGATATTATTCTCCAAATCCATGGACTTTTACGGGTCTTATCCAACAACAATCGCGCAATAATGATACTAATAAGCCCAATACTGGACAATGGGTATCGTTATATATCCCTCATGGCACTGCCCCAGCAGGTGCAGAATACGAATACGCTGTATTGCCAAAGGTTAATTCCGAAAGGCTAAAGACCATTGCTTCTAAGCCTTTCTACACCGTGATTAAAAAGGACAGAGACGCACATATCGTTCGACATGAGCCCACACACACCATGTCTTATGTCATCTTTGAAACGCCTAAGTCGTACCTTCCGGGTGGTCCTGTACTGCTCACCGACACAACTTGTCTCGCAATGGTACGCCAAGTAGCCAAGAATAAGCTGATATTAACAGTTGCTCAGCCTGATTTGAACCTTTATTCTGGGCCGAATGATGATATCTATCAAGATGGGAAACGTGTTGAACGCAGTGTTTATAGCCGGTCATGGATTAAGAATGCCAGCCAGGAACTGCCTGTTCGTGTAACCTTATTGGGCGACTGGGACTTCACTCCTACGGCAAACATTCGATTGGTTGAACGCAAAGCAAAAACAACAACGCTTGAGTTTATGTGTAAAGATGGACTAAGTTACGAACTTGAATTAAACAAACGATGATATGAAAATAAGAAAATTACTACTATCCTTGGGTGTTTTTCTAATGACACCAGCCTTTTGCCACGCTGAAAACAACGACATCAGCAACGTCATTAACAATGATATCAACTTCTCAACACGCCAATATTCTCTGATGCTTCAACAGATTGGACGTGAAGGAAAGGTACGCATTCCCAAAACGATTGATAAACTTGGGCGCATGGTTTATATCCCGATAGACGATTGGTGCTCAGGATTCTTCCCTGGAAGTCTATGTTATCTCTACCAATTAACTAACGATAAATCGTGGCTTTTGCAATCAAAACGCTTTACAGAAGCCTTAGATTCCATCCAATATCTTACCTGGCATCACGATGTCGGCTTCATGATTGGCAGCAGTTATCTAAACATCTATCGTCTCAATCCTAACAAAGCATACAAGAAAGCCATTATACAAACGGCCAAATCTCTATGTACTCGCTTCCGTAAAAAGGCTGGAGTTATCCAGTCATGGAACGTAGATAGAGGATGGCAATCAAAGCGAGGATGGACCTGTCCCGTTATCATTGACAACATGATGAACCTCGAATTGTTGTTTGAAGCGACGCGACTTAGCGGTGACTCTACCTATTGGAAGGTGGCTGTTTCGCATGCAAACAAGACATTAGAAAACCAATTTCGCAAGGACGGAAGCTGTTATCATGTGGTAGATTATGACCCAAACAACGGGGCCGTTTTACATAGACAGACTGCACAAGGATACGCAGATAATAGCGCATGGGCACGCGGACAAGCTTGGGCAGTCTATGGGTATACAGTGTGTTATCGCTATACTCACGACCGCAAATACCTTGACCAAGCTGTAAAAACATTAAACTTCGTCATGCAAAATCCTAATCTTCCCGATGATCTTATCCCCTATTGGGACTTTGATGCGCCTAATATTCCGAACGAACCTCGCGATGCTTCAAGTGCTGCTTGCATAGCTTCGGCGCTGTATGAGATGAATAATTACCTGCCAGATAATGGCTATACATCTCTTGCCGACAGAATAATTCGCTCGCTTTCCTCACCAGAATATCGCGCACCTCTTGGCAAAAATGGTTGCTTTTTGCTAATGCACTCGGTTGGAAGTATTCCTCATAACAACGAGATTGATGTGCCATTGAACTATGCAGACTATTATTTCCTTGAAGCATTGACAAGAAGAAAATGAAAAAAAAGACGTTTTTCGCGGGATTGTTAGTCTTTTCTCCGCAGGCTATTTGTGCAGTAGCAGGGAACAATGTGCCACCTAATATAGTATATGTATTCCCAGATCAGTTTCGAAATGCAGCCTTGGGAATATGGCAAGAGAAAGGATTTGCAGAACAAGTAAAGTTTCGTGGTGATCCAACACATACGCCACGACTGAATGAATTCGCTAAAGAGTCAGTGGTTTTAAGCTCTGCTATGAGCAACTGTCCACTGAGTAGTCCTCACCGTGGCAGTCTACTGACCGGGATGTATCCTAACCGTAGTGGCGTGCCTGTTAACTGTAACTCGTCCCGTCCGTTTAGTTTTATTCGCCCAGAGACCACATGTATCGGAGACGTTTTCCATCAAGCAGGCTATGATTGTGGGTATATTGGCAAACTACATGCCGACAGACCTGAGCAAAACGACCCTGCTCGACCAGGCCATTACGTAGAAGATAAACAACTGGTATGGGATGCTTATACGCCAAAAGAACGTCGACATGGATTCAATTTCTGGTATTCTTACGGCACATTTGATGAACATAAGAATCCACATTATTGGGATACAGAGGGTAAGAAACATGAACCTCACGAGTGGTCTCCCTTACATGAAGCACGAATTGCAGCCGACTACATTCGTAATCTGCATGGAGAGCGCGACCCCAAAAAGCCATTTTTCCTCATGGTTGGTATGAATCCGCCTCATAGTCCCTATCGTTCGTTAAACGACTGCATGCCAGAAGACTATGCTTTATATAAGGATAAACCTATCGAACAATTACTTGTGCGCGACAATGCAGTGCGAAACATGGACAAAGCTAAGTCTGCTGCATTCTATTTTGCCTCTGTAAGTGGCGTCGATAGAGCCTTTGGTCAGATTCTCGATGCACTGAAAGAAGCTGGGCTTACACGTAATACTATCGTCGTATTTGCATCTGATCACGGAGAAACGATGTGCAGTCAAGGAACAGAAGACCCCAAAAACTCTCCATACACTGAGTCTATGAACATTCCTTTCATGGTCAGATATCCTGGTCATTTGACACCAAGAGTCGACTCTCTGCTCATGTCTTCACCCGACATTATGCCTACAATGATTGGCTTAGCAGGGCTTGGTCATCACATTCCTTCATCGGTTCAAGGCCATGATTACTCGTCACTTTTCTTGAATAAGAAAGCTACTATACAACGTCCTGACGCTGCTCTTTATATTCAAAACATAGACGGACGCAAGGGAACGGATGGCAAAGTTCTCGATTACTTCCCATCCGCAAGAGGCATAAAAACATCGCGTTACACCCTCGCACTTTACATAACACGTAATAAAAAGCTTAAAAACGTTCTGTTCTTTGACGATTGGAACGATCCCTATCAGCTGCATAACATCAATCCAGAGACGCGAAAGGCCGACTATCTTGCACTCTGTCACCGACTCGGAGAACTATTAAAAGAGATTGATGACCCGTGGGCTCAGCAACAGATTTTAAGTCAATTGATAAGCTACAAAAAATGAAACATGCAAAGATAATAAACATATTGTGCTGTCTTATGACAGCTACTCCTCTATGGGCACAGCAAGAGTACACTACAGCATGGAATGAATTTGTTACAAATTCCCCGCAAAACGTATTGTTAGACTTCTCTTATGCTGGCTACAATCATGGCCTTTCACTGCCCAAAGAGGCTTTCCCCGACTACACTGTCTATAATGTGATGGACTATGGGGCTATCCCTGACGATGGGAAGTCTGACCGATTGGCACTGAAAACGATTCTATCGAAAATCGATAAGAAGCCTAATGCACGTGCAATCATCTATTTCCCAGAAGGTGAGTTCATTCTACACACCGCAGATGATGATATCATCGACAGCAAAACGGGACTGAAAAAGTCTGAATGTCTCAACTTCGTTATGGGACAAGTAATCATGAAAGGTGCTGGTCGCGACAAGACATTCCTCACGATGAATGACCCGATGTTGCCTGCAAATGAAAAGGTGTTATACAGTTCTCCAACACTGCTTTCTTTCCGAAACAATGGAGTAAAGACGCCAGCTATCTATGCAAATGTGAATGGAACAGCTCAAAAAGGAACTTTTAGTGTCGAAGTTGACAATGTCTCTAAACTGAAAGTAGGCGATTGGATATGTCTGCAAATGAAGCCAAATACCAATCTACAAGTCATCAAAGATGAACTTCTTGGGCGTACTCCCGACCATACGATGACGAACCTCCTTAATAGTGGTGTCACCGTAAATGCCTATCATCAAATCAAATCCATTGTAGGCAACGTGGTAACCTTTGAAGAACCGCTCATGCGTGCCGTCAAATCAAGTGAGCAATGGATGATAACGGAGTTCAGACATTATGCAGAAGTGGGCGTAGAAGACCTCACTTTCCGCGGTCATTCCAAGCCAAACTTCAAACATCATGGCTCGTGGCAAGACGATGGAGCGTATAAACCTATCAACTTTGTACGCTTGGTTAACTCCTGGATGCGACGCGTAAGGTTTGAGAATATCAGTGAATGTGCGACGTTCCAAGACTGTGCAAACGTCATTTGTTATGATGTAGAGATAACGGGAAATCGAGGACATTCGGCCGTACGTATGGCCAGTTCATCACGCGGATTGATTGCAAACGTCTATGATAACACGTGGGGTTATCTAACAAGTGATAAGTATTTCAGCGATCAACGCACTGGATTGGGACAGTATCACGCTTGCGGTGTGTCGAAACCAAGCATCGGAAACGTGATATGGAACTGCACTTGGGGAACTGACGACTGCTTCGAAAGCCATGCAACTCAGCCTCGTGCAACGCTATTTGATGGCTGTAAAGGTGGGTTTATGCAGTTGCGTATGGGCGGAGATATAACCCAACTACCAAATCATCTCGATGACCTTACAATGTGGAACTTTACTTGTACGGCCACGAACCCTGCAGAACTGCCTTTCAAATGGTGGGAGAACAGCAACCGATGGTATAAGACTCTCCCCCCAACCATCATTGGTTTCCACGGCACTCACGTGACTTTCGCCGATGGACACACAAAGCGTGACGAGGCACATGGACTCGAAGTGGCTCCTCGCTCGCTCTATGCGGCTCAATTGCAACACCGACTTGGCTATCTTCCTGATTGGGTTTCAGAACTCGATTTGCAGGCACAAGCACCCAAAAAGACATGGGATTTCACAATCATGCCTACGGAAGAGGAAGATCAATTGAGGCAAGATGCGAATTGGGAAAGCATTGATGACCACGGGAAACACTATTATTCTAACAAACAGAATATAGGTCGTTCGGGTGGAACAAAGACGCTTTCAGCCAATGAAATAGGCCCATTCACCTCCCCAATCTCTGCCAATGGGAAAGCCATTGAGAGCTGGCGAGGCCTTCAATTCGGTATCTTTGTCAACGGAAACAGCAAACCTCTCAGTGCAGGTAAGCTGCTGATTGCCCATGATGAGGGGCAACGTGTACTACGATTGAATGCAAAAGGTATTGCCATTGTTATCCCAAATTGTAAAAAAGGACAAACTATCACTGTGCATTACAAGTCAACAAGTAAGGCAGCAAAAAACTATTTGCAGGCTGAAGCCAATGTAGAGGTTTTGCAAGGGTTTGCTACTCCTGATGACGGAGCACTCATTCAAGAAAGCATCGGAAAGGTAAAAGCCGACGGAGATGTGGTCTTTACAACAACAAACGGACTTTTCCTCTTCGATATTATCCTAAAAGATGCTACGGGAAAGCCTATTCCTGCAGGGATAACGAATCACAAACTGCAGCAAAAAAAGGCTCAAGTGAGCATGACTTATAACCTACAAGGACAGCGTGTTGGCAAGTCTTTTAAAGGTATAGTCATTCAAAACGGAAAGAAAATCATACAGAAATAAATCATGAGAAACTTTATATCGACGCTTCTGTGCAGTCTCTTTGTGTCGCTTCCTGTAATGGGAAAAGGCCATGAGGTCAAAGTTGTTATCGCGAATCCTACGTCAGAACAACGCGCAGAAGTCGTCGAAATCAATGCTAAAATGCTTTATCAGCGACTGCAATCTGCTTATGGTTCGCCGCTGATTATACGCAATGCGTTTGGTCAACAGGTGGCCTCTCAACTCACATCTGATAGCCTCCTGCTGATTGATGCAGCCGTTTTCCCTCATGAAAAGACGGTGTTTAGTGTTACACGTGGCGTGCCTCAAGCCTTCAAAAGCAGTGTAGATGGCCAACTATATGCCTGGCGTGTGGATGACTTTACATGGGAAAACGACCGCTGTGCCTATCGTGCTTATGGACCAGCTCTACAGAAAACAGGCGAGAAAGCCTATGGAATCGACGTCTGGTTAAAGTCTGTTCCCAACTTAGTTGTAGCCGAACGCTATGCCAATGTCTATGCCGCCAATCAGGAAGAGAAGCGACTTCGCAAGCAGGGAGCTACCGAAGCTGCCGACAGTGTCAAGCGAAACTTCTCATTACATCTTGACCATGGCAACGGACTTGATTGCTATAATGTGGGTCCTACGCTTGGATGTGGCACACCAGCCCTATTACATGGTGACAGCATTGTTATGCCTTATTGCTTTAGTTCCTATCGTGTCATCGACAATGGGCCTCTCCGTTTTCGCGCGGAATTTATCTATAATCCTGCCAATGTGAATGGAGAGACCAACCTCATTGAGCATCGTTTGATTACATTAGATAAGGGATCAAGTTTCAATCACGCTGCCGTTTGGTATGAAAATCAACGTCGTCCACAGCCATTCTGTGCTGGTTTCGTTGTCCATGAGGGTGCTGTCAACACACTACACATGGGGCGTAACTACGTGGAATATGCTGATCCTACCGACAATCCATCGGGGCATGGCATCCAAATCTATGTCGCTGTTGTCTTCCCAGAAGGCAAAGTGCAACCCCGCTGGTTGAAAAACACTCGATTAAGTAAAGGAGTTGTAGGGCACGCTATCTGCAAAACTACCCTCCGTCCGAATGAAAAGGCAACCTATTATTTTGGTGCTGGCTGGATTGGTTCAGGCATTCGAAATCAAAAAATGTGGCAACTTGAAATCAATTCTCTAACTGAAAGGCTGAAAAATCCACTCCAAGTAACGATTGAATAGCGCCTAATCATAAGCCGTAAAGGCATACATCATAAAACGATTTGGGACAAATCATCACGTCATCTCCCCTATTTTACTGCATAAACCAAAGATATGGTGTTAGAAAATATATGTTTCAACACCATCGGTGTTGCGGTTTTGATAGCCTAAGGTTGCCAAACGATAGTGCAGGCTACCCTGGACTAACGTATGGTTTGTGGGGAACTACGCCGTAGGTGTTGCGCTTTTTTTGATTAATCCGCCATAAAAGGGTTCATTGTAAGCGTGCCTTCACAGAAAAAGCTCAACACCTATGGCGTTGAATCTCCTTGCGAACGTTTACC
>ERZ772920.278-NODE-278-length-30097-cov-4.938120_pt1 | contig 30097 bp, 21 predicted proteins | sample MGYA00511469_ERZ772920 | MGnify/ENA primary metagenome ERZ772920 (study PRJEB29015, sample SAMEA2738069) | human oral metagenome | biome: human oral; feature: human-associated habitat; material: saliva | place: China | collected 2216 ... | reverse complement strand
CGATCACGCGAATTCCCTGATCCGCAGCCCAACGAATACCGTCGGCTGTTCGTGCAGCTGTCGGTCCCTTGCCCGCGCGCTTGGCGTCGTCGCTGGAGTCGACGTAGACGCGAACGGGGACGATAGTGGATTGCGGGGCAAAACCGACGACGCCCGAACCTGAGACTTCTCGAGCGGCAATTTGTCCGGCGATCGCCGTGCCGTGCCCGAAGGAGTCCTTTCGTCCGTCGCCGGATTCGACGAGGTCGACGCCCGGTTCTACCGCATCTTTAAAGTGTGCGTTGCCCGCGGCGACTCCGGAATCAACCAGTGCAACGCGAACGTTTCCACGGGAGAGTTCTAGTGCTTCCTTCATTCCGAGGAAGGAATATGCCGATGGAGTTTGGGCGAGCCACTTGTCGACGCCGATTTGGCAGGGTTCTTCCGGCGCCTTCGAGGGCCCGTTTGCTGCCTTGAGCTGTGAGTGCTCGTTATTGGAGGCGCTCTGAGTGCTTTCCGGTGTCGGCGTGTCAGCGTTGGCAGCGGGGAGTGCTGTGCCTGCAAAGAGGGCAAGCACAGCGCAGGATCCGAGGAGAGCCTTTTTGACGCGTGTCACTGAGCACCCACCGTTTCCCACGCGGCACTCGAGGTGAGTTCTTGTCCTTCGGGGATCAACGCGAGCCACGCTGCGGGCAGGGGAGAGACCGCGGTTTCAGGTAGGCCGAGGCGTGCCAGCGAATCTGTCGGGTTTGAACCTAATCCGTGTGCCTTCCCGAGGTCAGAGACGAAGACGACGGGTCCTGCCGCGCCGCCAGATGATGCTCGAACCAGGGCGCCCGAACCGCCGCGGACGTTGATATCGCGCGGCTTAAGTTGGGCCATTTGGCTGGTCGAGAGGGACATGAGCTTTGTCGAGGCCTGGGAATGGTTGATGGTCAACTGCGCGCAGGGCAGTTCATCGCCGCCGAGGACTTCGCCAACTTGGGTGGGCCAATCGGCGGGAATAATTCCCTGGGTGGATACGGTCAGTGATGCGAGCTCTGAGAGGTCGATCATGAGGTTTTGCGGGCTTCCGCGATCTGCCCACGAGGCCTGGTAGAGCTTGTAGGAGAAGTCTGTGAGCGGGGTGATCGTTCCGTCGCCAGTGATGACGTAGCGTCGGGGTGTGCCTGATTCGTCGACTTCGATCAGTGTTCCGACCTGTGCGGCCGTGATTCGTGATGACATTCCGGACACGGGGCGGCCCAAGTTTGGAATGTTGAGAGGAGCCAATGTTGACCCTTCGGTGAACAAACTGAGCCAGCTAGCGCTGACCGGGGTGACGTTGCGTCCCGACAGGTCGAGAACGTTAATAATGGCTTGAGATCGAGATGGATCGATGGGGTAGCGTACGCCGCCCGAGACCAGGTAGAGGCGACCTTCGTTTGATACCAGTGCGGTGTTGGCGTTTTGGAGTCCATCGGGGTTACCCGCGACCCAAGTTTTTGTTCCTGTTGACGAGGCGCAGGATGTCCACTCGTAGGAGTGGAGCTGGGAGGCGGCTGGGATATCGTCGGGGACATTGCTCAGTCCGATCGCACTCCCGCGTGGGATACCTTCAAGTGAGGAGGTTGCGACCGATGAGGTCACCATCTTGCCGCTTTCGCTGAGAAGCTTTGCGGAAGTGACATTGGAAATCGGGCGCAGGGTTCCCTCGATGGAGTAGTAGCGTGCGCCTTCGCCCTTAGTAATGATCAGGTGTGAGTTCTCCCAACCTGATGGCAATGTTGGCATGAAGCGTCCAACTGCCACTGCGATTAAGACGACAACAGCGGCTATGGATGCTCCAACGATCAGCGGGCGAGTGGTCGATTTTGATTCGAGTTCCTTGCCTCCGGGAGTGCCCGAGGTGAAGGCGGTGACCAGCCTGCGGCGGTTGAATCGCTGGGCTTCGAGGATGTCCTTATTAGATGGCATTAGAGCACTCCCCACACCAAAGTTGCGATCGGCACCAGTGCAAGCATGCTGACAAGAGAAAGGGCGTCAGCGATTCGAGTGACCCATGGGCGCATTTTGGGGTCAATAACAGTGAGTGCTAGGACCAAGCCGGTTGCGACGAAGAGAAGCAAAACGACGGGAATGAGTGCCTGAGGCATCAAGATTGCGCTTCCGATTGCGCCGCTGAGGATCAGGATGATTCCTAGCAGTGCGCCGATAAGGACTTCGGTGCGCGAGCGTAGTGAGCGCGTTGAGAGCAGGAGAGCAACGCCGGCACAGATCAGGAGGAGCAACGAATAGCGTGTATCGAGGAGGAGGGGGATGCAGATCAGGCTTCCCAGTGAGGCACCAGTTTTGAGGGAAACGGTCAGAATATAACCCTCGTGAACCTTGTGGACGACCTCGTAGGGATCGATGGTTTCTTGGATTCCTGTCACGCGCACAGGAATTCTGGCCATAGCAAACCAGGGTGCGATCAAAATAAGCACTATTAATAAGGTATAGACCGCACTTGCTGCACGTTGCGTGGAAAGGTGTGCGAAGCCGGTCAATAGGCCAATTGCTGTGGCCGAGAAACCGTAGGTGAGCGGTGCTGTGATGGATCCGCGCAGAGCTTTCGGGAGGACGACAAGGAGTACCGAGGCGCTCAGTATCACTGCAATTCCAAAGCCTGCAAGGGGAAGACTTGACCAAGAGCCGGGAATTGCGCTCATGACAGCCGCGCCCGCAAGGATCGGAATTGAGTGGGCAAGAGATAGGGGCGCGAGGCGCGAAGAGCTACGAGCGATGACCGCGCAGGCCAGGGAAGCGAGGACTGCGCCGGATAATCCAACGATAAGTCCCATGGTGCTTCCGCGTCCTCCTGTGAAGATGAGGAGGGCTGCTGTGAGGACCAAAAGCGCTGAAGCATGTGTGCTAAGATCGACCGAATTGTCAGAATTCCACGGAGCCTGATCATTCTCGACCGCGGTTCCTACCGCTTCCACCAGGTCGTCATAGCGCAAATCCTGTGTGCTGTCGCCAATTTTCGACAGAATTAGAACGGATCCTGCTTGGATTCCCTGATTGATTAGAGTCTGGCTTTGGTCGAGGACCTTGCCCTGAGAATTCGTAATTCGGTAGCCCTGAGAGGCAGAACTCGCAGATAATTGTGTGATTTGCGACACAATATTTGGGGCAAATTCAGCCAGTGCGACGTTCGTTGGGACCGACATGTCGACGGTGTTCTCACCCATGCGAATGCTAACGGGCATAAGGGCTGGAGGCCTGGATGCGGTAGTGCTTGCCATGAGGTTCCTTTGCTCAATAGTGCTGTCTTAAGCCTAGCTGGTTTCATGAATCCTGTATTTGCATTCCCAGATCGCTTCGATAATGTAATACCCGACATCGAGATTGTGCCCTCCGTTACAGGGCCTCAATCGCATAGAGAACTTCGGGGAGACCCGAACAACAATTAGGAGGGTGAACTGTGAGCGGTGCAAATATCTCAGCCGAACAAGCGAGCTATGATGCGATCCGTAAGGCGGTGAGCAATCTGCAGGCGGATATCAATGCTCTGAACGGTAAGGTCCGCAGTGAAGTAGCTACCGTGGTTGGAAGCTGGCAAGGTGGAACATCGCAGGCTTTCGCTTCGGTTATGAATGACTGGAACGAAGGTTCGAATAGGGCAACGACGGCACTCACTGAGTTTGACCAAGCGCTTGCCTCTGTCAGCGCCCAAACTATTCAGAACGAACAAGATGCCCAGCAGGCTGTTGCCAAGACCGGCGCAGTCATGCTGAACCTGTGAGTAGATCGGAAAAGAAATGAACGGTGGGGATTTCAAGGTAACCCCTGGTCAGCTTTTGTCAACTTCTGCGGCTCTGAAACTTCAGGCTGACACTCTGAGAGCTCAGCTCGAGCAGTTCAACAATGATGTCGCGGCTCGTAGCGCCACATGGGAAGGTGCTGCTAAGGAGTCCTACACTCAGAAGCAGGGTGAGTGGAGCGCTGGTATGCAGCAGATGCACGCTGCACTTCTTGCTTTTGCGGAATTGGTGGATCGGCTCTCTGGCAACTATGTTGCGACAGACAGGCAGGGTGAAGCGACCTTCAATGGTCTGGGAATTGGTCGCTGAGTCTTCTTCGACGCATTGCGCATAAGACGCATGCATATGACTGTGGGTGAGCATTTCACATGCTCACCCACAGTCATACACTCAACAACTTGATCAGTCGAAGTGGACTGATCGTTCTATTCGCTTCCTTCTTCGAAGGGTTCACGATGACCGTCATCAACGTTGTAGCCGGGGAATACGGATCAACAGCGGTCACGCTGTCGCAGGTTTCAAGCGAGCTGCAGGGTGCAAAGATCGACGACCTATCCGAAAGTATCCAAGAGTCGATGAATGGCGCTCAGTCGATTTCGACGGCGGGCACCGTGGAATCTCGATACACGTCGCTCCTTCAGACTCATTCCACGGCCCTGAGCGAACTAGCCAGCGCTGCGCGCAGCGCTGGAGTGAATCTTGATCTGACCGAAGCGCAAAATACGGCGGCTGTGAATAGTCAGGGGCAGGCGGTGCCTGGCGGCGCGAATGTGGGCTCTGCGGCCTCGTCAGTGGCGGCACAAAAGGCAGCCGCGCTCAATGGCCCCGCCCGCGGTCCTCTTCGCTGGGGATACGCCATGCCGACGCTGCCGACAACTACCGGATGGGCGCAGGTGGATACACCCGTCTATCGGCCAGGACAGGGGATGCCTCCTTACGCACCGAGCCCAATCGACTATCCGGATGGGGACGGTTTTGTTTCGCTCCCTACGCCACCCAAGACTCCCATAATGGCGTGATTCAGGCGTAGTGGAGGAACAACAATGTCGTTAACGTGGGGCCAGATCAAAACCTGGAATTCAACAGGTTTATCCACCTATGCGGGGACGGTTGGTGCTAGGCGAGATACTGTCGTGAAGCAAGCTGATGCTCTTCAGGCGCACATGACTTCCTTCAAGGGTGAGGGAGCAACTGCAGATGCGCTGCGTGCGAAGATGGGCATTGCTCACAAGGAACTGACGACGCTCGCCGATGACCTTCTAGAAATCCAAGAGGCCGTCAAAGTTGCATCGGGCGACGTTTCCCAGGTTGAGAGCGCGGTCAAAGTGGCGCTGCAACAGGCGTCCTCGACACATTGCACGATTTCTGCGGCGGGGATAGCGACATGTCATCCTCCTGGGAACTCGATGAGCCAGTACACGCGGCAGAGCACCGAAGCCTCGGTTAATCGATTAGTGGGGCAGGCGGTCGACTTGGCCAATACTGCCGACACGACGTTGAACGCACGGTTAAAAACCGTCGGGACGCCGGGGAGTACCGCGAAATCGACTTCGACGCAGACGCATGATCTCTCGGATGCAGAACAGAAGAAGTTCAAGAAGATGACGCCCGAGGAGCGTGCGAAGTATTGGTCGCAGCAATCTGAGGCGCAGAAACAGCATCTGTGTGACAAGTACCCGGATCTGATCGGTAATGCAGACGGCGTTGAGGGCTGGGCACGGGACCGCGCGAACAGGAATCGCCTCCCTGGGCTGAAAAAGGAAGCCGAGGACAATGTCTCCACGTACACGGAGCTCCTGAAGAGCCCGTGGATCGATGGCAATACCCGTGCGTACTATCTGACTGAGCTGGATAAGGCAGAGAAGGCAGTAAAAGCCTATGCTGCCGTGCAAGAACAGCTCGACAAGGGCATAAGCCTTGAGGACTACCAGCACGGGACGAAGGGGGATCCTGTATCGCTCCTGACTCTTCAAAACGATGGCGGGCGAGTCAAAGCTGCGATGGGGCAAGGCGACGTCGATCATGCGAAGAATGTGGCGACTTTTGTCCCCGGTATCGGCACGACAGTCGAAGGCAGCATGGGTGATTACATGCGACAAACCAAAAACCTCCGTAGCGCTGCGATGGCTCAAGGGAACCTCTCTGCACGTGATGTCGCGACTGTTGCCTGGCTGGGCTATGACGCCCCGGGTAAGGCTGATTGGAAGCAGCCTCAGAATATTCCAGGGATCGTTTCCCCCTTCCTCGCTCAAGCGGGTTCAGACCGTTTGGCTGGTTTCATGAACGGTATGCAGGCATCGCGTGACTACGGCGCGGGCGATGCGCACATGACTCTCGTCGGCCATTCCTATGGCTCGAGTACCTCTGGCATGGCGGCAACAAAGGTCAAGTACGGCGTTATCGATGACCTTGTCCTGTGTGGTTCTCCCGGTATGGGGACCTACGATGCGAAAAACTACCACGTTGATCAAAATCATCTGTGGGTCTCGGGCGTCCCGAAGGGTGATAGTGTCCAGGGTATGGGCGCAATCAGAGGCGGAATCGTCGGTAGTTTGGGTAAGAACCCCATGGACTCTGATTCAGGGTTTACTCACCTCTCGGACGATGCGACAGGCTCGCCGAAATACAACAAGGATGCGCCCGCAAGTAAGCCGTTTAATTTCAATTTCGATAACCACAGTATCTATTTGGAAGATGGCACCGAAACGCTACAGGATATCGGTCGCGTCGCTGCGGGGGTGAAGCGCTGATGCGCGCGTTGTGGCGGCCTGTGCTGGGGGCAGTGTGTGTGCTGGCCCTAGCCGCATGTTCGCCCTTCCTTAAGCCCCAGAGTGTGACAACGCAGTCAGCGTCACCATCAGAGAGCGGAAAGGCAACAAGCATGGTCTATTGGGATGGAAGCCTCCCCCTGGAGCAGCGTCAGTCCATTCAGGCGTTTCAGCGTGATGAGGAACCGAAGATTCTTGAGTTCCGTCGTCGCCTTGCCGAGGCCGGTGGCGGAGGTGCGTGGGAAGCGCGCAGTTTTGGGTCGGCGATCAATAAGGAAACTGACCAGTCGTCAGGCCGTGAGCAGCCAGCGTGGGAGCTTGTGGGGCAAGATGTTGCTGGTCCTTATGTTCCCGTTCCTGAGGTTGAGAGGATCGGGCGCGAGGTCTTGTCTGAAACCTACTCTGATTATGAGTTGGGGTCGGACAAGGGTGGTGTGCGTCAGTTGTCGTGGAGTGACCCGGTCAATGGCGGCTTCTTGTATGTGACCGTTCATGAGGGGAAAGCGACCTTGATGCGTTATCAGACGGGTTTGCGTCCCTCGGATGGGACGACGGAGAACCCGCGTGATTTCATCGCGGGGCGCGTCGATATCGACATCCCGGAAGACTGATCAATTTTCTTGGCAATGTTGAACCATCTGTTCAGCAATGCTAGTGTGATCGGAGCAACAAATGTGTTGTGCTGGTAAAGAGAATCCAGTCGATACATAAATGAATTCAATATTTTCAGTCAAGGCTGACTGGTTTTTTACTAGTGCTGTTTCTTATGGGAGGTTGCGCGATGGCTGTTATCAATTGCGTTTCGGCGGAGTATGACTCCGCGTCACAGGACCTAAGTAGTGTGGCATCTGAGCTTCAAGGCGCACAGATTAATGATTTTTCTGAGGCTGTCGAGACTGCAATGCGAGGATCGCGGGCAATTAAGGGTGCCTCCACGACTGAGGACTGTTTTAGATCTCTTCTTGTCGCCCACTCGAAGGCACTCTACGAACTTGCCAGCGCGGCGAAGGCAGCAGGAGTGAACTTGCAACTCACCGAGCAGCAGAACACCCAGGCTGTAGGGAATAGTCGAAGTGTTGTTGTCAGTGGAAGTACGGGTCGTCGTACTGCCCAAGTTTTTGCGGTCGCCTAAAGTTTGGGGAGAAAGACAAAATGCCTACTTGGTCAGATATCCAACTGTGGAATTCTGAAGCGCTATCGAGCTATGCCGAAACGCTGAATTCGAGGAAGCAAACAATCGATCAGCAAGTTGCGACACTTGAAAATCGCCAAAATAGCTTCCAAGGTGAGGGGCAAACTGCCGATGCACTGCGCTCGGCAATGGGTACTGCTCATGCAGCGTTGCGTGGGATCTCAGAGCAGATGGAAGAAGTTCGCGGCGCAGTTACAAAGACAGTCTCTTCTGTCGAACATGTGCGCTCTCTGGTTCACGCTGCTCAATCGGCCGCGGCAGCTCGGGGATGCATGATTGGAGACAACGGCATTCCATTTAGTCCGCGTCCTCCTCAATCGGGCGAGCCGGACAAATCATCTGAAGTTACTCCTTTTATTCGGCAGGCGCTTGCAGAAGCAGAGAAGGTTGATGATGCCTTCTACGCACTTTTAACAACGACGGGGATGAACGTCTCTTCAGCGAAGTATTCGAACAAGGGTGTCCATGCTCTGTCCGCAGCTGAGCAAGAGACTTTCAAGAACATGCCGACGGAAGAGCGGGCGAAGTATTGGTCGCAACAGTCTCCAGAACAAAAGAGATATCTTTGCGACACCTACCCCGAGCTCATCGGTAATGCTGACGGTGTTGAGGCGTGGGCGCGAGACCGTGCGAATCGTCTCCGCCTACCAAAACTTAAGCAAGCAGCACAGGATGAAGTCGATAAATGCAGTATCGAGTATGAAAAAGTTAAAGATGATCTCAACCTAAGCGCTGATGCCTACGCGCGTCTTGAACAAGCTAAGGCGAGGCTTGCTGCCTATGATGCGGTTGAAGTTGCGCTGAAGGAGAAGGGGCGGATTCCCCTTGAGAGCTATCAGCATGGGGCAAAAGGTGAAGCGTTTTCTTTGCTGACCCTCCAAGAAGAGAATGGACGCGTGCTGGCTGCCGTAGCCCAAGGTGATGTTGACCATGCGAAGAATGTTGCAACCGTCGTTCCGGGTATCGGAACGACGGTGCAAGATATGCTTAAAAATGAAATTACTCGGGGCACGAACCTGCGAAACGCGGCAGCTGCAGAGGGGAACATCGATACAAAAGATGTGGCAGTGGTCTCATGGCTGGGATACGAGGCTCCTCCTGCACCTTCCCTTGACATGACGGAAAATGCGAAGATTGCGACCCCCGATTTAGCTGATAAGGGATCGGATAAGCTGGCCGGTTTCTTAACAGGGGTGAATGCATCCCGTAAGTATGGCGCTGGGGATGCAAATATGACCTTGCTCGGGCACTCTTATGGTTCAGTCGTTTCCGGAATGGCAACGACAAAGATTGCAGACGGCGTCGTTGACAATGAAATATTGTTTGGCTCTCCAGGAATGGGAACTTACGACCCTGCACAAATTCACGTTCCGAAGGGACATCGATTTGTTTTGGGTGTGCCGTTTGGGGACAGTGTTCAGGGTGCAGGTTTTAAAGGTCGCATCCTATCCTATGCAATACTTGGGCCCATTTGGACGGAATTGTTTAGAGTAGGCGATCTTGGGATGGATCCGATGTCTCCGGATTCTGGTTTTGTGCATCTTTCGAATGATGCCACTGGAGGCAAAGGGTACGTGGACACAATGTCAGTTAGTCAACTAGGTATTGGTCGCCCCGAGGATTTACTAAAAGTCCTTAGTAATCACAGCGTCTACATGGAGCCAGGCACGCAAACGCTCCGTGACATGGGCCGCATTGTCGCTGGTGGTAGACGTCAGCTTATCGGCGCTCCGATTATCGACTAACCGACAGCCTGCGCTCACCCAGCAAGAGCACGGTCCCAACCGGGACCTTGACGCGCTGCCCACGGGGCAGCGGCTGGGTTGAGCCGTCGGGCGCCTGCAACCGCGTTCCATTCGCTGAGAAAGTGTCCTCGATCCACAGGGCCTCGCCGTCGGCGGGCGCAACGCGCAGGTGCGTGCGTGAAAGCGAACGCGTCGAGTCTGAAATCGCAATGGCCTGAGCGTCCGCAGGAGTCTGCTCGGGTGCTCGCCCCAGAACAATCTGAGCATTCACCTCAATGCGCTGCCCGTCATCAACAATGATTGCCAGCGTCGGTGCCGAGGCGAAAGACGGCCTCGGCGCGGCCTGCTGCGGCGCGCTTGTCTGCGGGGTTGGCGCATGGGGAACCTTCGGCGTTGCCGAGGCCCCGCCATGCCGTGCGGGAACAGCAGGCCCTGCCGGTGGAACCGGTTGCTGAACGGGCGCCGAAACAGTTGGAGCGGCCATCGAAACAGGTGCGCCTGTAGGCGCGGGAGCGGCAATCGGTGCTTCCACCGGTGCCCCGGTAGGAGCCGGAGCGGGCATAGCTATCGGATCCTGCGCGGACACAGGCACTGAAGGCAGAGCAGCTTGGACGGGGGCAGTCGTAGGCGGAGCCATCGGAGCGGGCGAAGGCGCGGCAACTGAGCTAGGCGTGGCCTCGGGAGAAGCAGAAGGACCAGCCCACTGATGAGCAGGGGAAGACGCAGCAACTGAGCCAGCCGCGGCCTCGTTCGTGGCAGCATTGCGCGAGGCGAAAACAGCCTCAGAAGCACCAGAACGGCTCGCGCGAATATCGAGGTTCCCCATGCCACACACGCGATCAACCCAGGTTTGGCCATCTCGAGCAATAGCCCACGTGATCACCGGTCCAACGACCGTTGCGTGCAAAAGCAACATAATGAAGCTATGAGCGCTCTGCCTGCCCAAACCCGGTGCTCGGTCGAACTCCATCCCGCGCTCGCTGGGAGTTGGCTGCGTAGAAATAGCAGCGATCTGCATAGCAAAAGCACCGGGAGTACGTCCCGAACGCGCACGAATGAAAGTCGCAATAATCCACAGCTCGCAGGCCACAATCACAACAACGGGCAACGAGGGATACACCCACCATGCCAAGGCCGTGAGCACCGCAAAACACACCACGTCGATTAGGTAAGCAGCTGCAAGCGCACCGCCGCTCGCAGCTGCCGCGTAGCTGCGCGGTGTCGGAGTGGGCGCAGCAAAAGCCCCCGGCTGTCCCGGGAATCCCATGGAAGCGCCAAAATCAGGCTGGCCAGGGTAGCTCGGCTGTCCGGCAAAGCCCATCTCGTCCACGCCCCGTGCCTGAGAAACGGGAACCTGAACCGGAGTAATACGAAGCTCGCTCATGATGCCACCTGTCGAATGAGGTCAAAGAGGTCCGCAGCGAAGAAAGAGGCCGGGAAAATAACGGTCAATGAAAGCGCCTGGAAAATATCAGCAAAACGCCCAATTAAAGGCGAATGGTCCTGTTCGGCGCGCATGCGAGTCCACATGAGCGACGCACAGCCCAGCACGACCAGAGCAGCCGCAGCATAGGCATTGCCGACCAGGTCTCGCGAAGCGGGTGAGATCAACAGTGTCGCAAGCAAAATCAGCGCGCCCACGCGAGGAACCACACGCGAGGACGCCCAGCGGCGCTCGCGGGGAACGACAACCAGCGCGATCACCGAGGCGCAGACCAACACGAGGCACGCGATCTGCTGGGGCGAATGAATTCCAACCATCGAGTAAATAACTGGCGCACCGACAAAGATCAAGCCCAAGCTCACGTACTGCACCAAGCGTGTGCGCGAGGTTGCGTCGGTGACGGTTCGGTTCACGCGTCGACCCGTGATACGTGAGGGGGAGGGGACCTCGGGGGAACGGACAGTCGGCGCTGAAGTCGTCACCAGCGGCATGTCGAGCAACTGCGTGGCGGGAATCCGCACCGAGAGACTCGGCGATGCGGTAATCGCGCAAACAGCGAAAGCAATAGCAAAAGGAGCGACGCGATGAAGAGGCGCATTAAGGAAGGTTAAAACCGTCGCGCAACCCGTGAGGAGTCCCCAGCTCACTGCGTGTGCGCTGCTCAGGGGAGTGCTGCGCCACAGCCACAGGCCAAGCGCCACGCCGGTCGCGCCCCACAGGGGGAAGAGAAGCGCGGCAACCTGCGACATCGTCATGATCTGCGAGGCCTCGGCGTAGATTCGCGCGTTGCCCAACGCCGGGAGCAGCCCAAGGAAGGAAATCCCCGCGCTCAGTGTCCACGCACACAGCAGTCCCGCGTTGGTGTGCACGCGGCGCTGGTAGAGCACGAGCAGGCACAGCAGCAAGGACAAAGCCCCGACCGTGAGCATTGCCCACCAAGGAAGCGAAAACTTTGCTGCAAAACGAGGAGCAATGAGCGCGCAGAAGATCAGGAGCGCATCCATTGCGCACGTAAGAAGACCGCAGATGGTTAAGACTAGGGACGGGCGGAACCACGGGTCGGAGGTTCTCTCGATAGCGCGCTGTTCTTGGATCTGGCGCTCGCGGCCGGAAGTGATGGAAATAAGGACGCCTTGGGGGAGGTCTGTTCCCAGCACGGCTCCCATATCTAAAGCGCGGCCATCAGCTCCGGTGATCTGAAGACTCGGATCGGTTGAATCGATATCGAGCATAGACAGAAGGCCAGTAACTGTTGTCCCCAAAGGAACAATGAGATCTTGAGTACCCGAAGCGTCGGTGACAGTGACTGCCGCCTGTTTGAGAGCCACGCCCCCTCCTTCACTTCGGTATCACCCGGATTTAGTCGTCAATTATGTTCAAAAGTCATCATTCAGATTACCCGACGAAACAAGCACCATGCTACGGGCAGCCCAGCTACAAGCTAGGATACATACAGATATGAACAAAAACGGGAGATTGAACTCCAGGAGACTGTATGGCCGTCAATGAAACGGAAGCCCCCGAGCTCCCCAGCGGTGAAATCGCTGTCGAAAAACCGCCCAGCCAAGTTGAGGCCGGGGGAATGGGCTCGATCTTCGCGACCGTCATCCCCATGATGGGTTCCATGGGTGTCATGGTGATCATGGCGCTCACACAAGGGCAGAACACGCGCATGCTCTTAATGGCCGGCGGCATGGTCTTCATGATGCTGTCCATGGTCGGTTTCAACATTTACCGTCAGGTCTCGCAGTACCGGAATAAACTCAACTCCCAGCGCCGGGAATATCTCTCCTACCTGTCCGAGACTCGCACCAGCGTGCGTAACATCGCCGCGAAGCAGCGAATCTTCATGCAGTGGTACCTTCCCGAGCCCGATGCCCTGGTGCTTCTTGCCGAAGAAGGATCGCGCCTGTGGGAACGTGAAGTTGGAGACGATACGGCAGTTTCGACTCGCGTGGGCACATCCGATCAGGAGCTCGCAATGCGCCTGGTCGAACCCGACATCCCACAGATGGCTAACCCCGACGTCGTGTGTCACTCGGCTATGCGCCGCTTCCTCGATGTTCACCACACGGTCGAAAACCTCCCCTTTAGCTTGGATCTTGGCCAGTTCTCTCACGTTGAAGTTGCAGGTGACGCGGAGCTCGCTCGCGGGGAAATCCGCGCGCTCTTGTGTCACTTGGCGGTTATGACGCCGGACTCGGCTTTGAAGATCGCGGTGCTCACCACCCCTGAGAATCTCTCCCAATGGGAATGGATGAAGTGGCTTCCCCACATCCGCTCTGCCGAAGTGACCGACGCCCTGGGTGGCGCGCGCATGGTGTGCACGAGCTACGCCGAACTCGAGCAGCTCCTGGGCGAGGAGATGACGACCCGAGGCCACTTCCAGCCTCGAAACGACGCCAGCCCCTGGCCGCACCTCATCGTCGTCACCGACGGCCTAGAACTTCCCCCGGACTCCCACCTGGGCTCGATCGAGGGCTGCGCGGGCGTGACGATCATCAAGGTCCTCACCTCGTGGGGAATGTTCGCCTCTCCCACCGGCGTGCGCCTGCTCCTCCACCCGAGCTCGGACGAGCGCACCCCCATGGAAATCCTGCTCCTAGAAGCCAAGCCTGTGCTTGCCAACGCGGACTTCATGGGTATTCCGCAGGCCGAGGCCGTGGCCCGCCGCCTGACCCGCTTCCTGACCGCCGGCGGCAGGGATGCGGCAACCCCCGTCGGTAAGCCCGATCCGAAGCGTTCCCAAGACCTCATGGAATTGCTCAATATCGGGGATATTCGTGATTTCGATGCCGATCACCAGTGGAAGCGCAGGGTTGGTCGTGACCGCTTGCGCGTGCCTTTCGCGGTGACCCCCGAGGGCATCCCGGTTGTCTTGGACATCAAGGAAGCTGCCCAGCAGGGTATGGGTCCCCACGGCCTGCTGATCGGTGCGACCGGTTCAGGTAAGTCCGAAGTGTTGCGTACCCTGGTTTTGGCCCTGGCGCTTACTCACTCTCCCGAACAGCTCAACTTCGTTTTGGTCGACTTCAAGGGTGGCGCGACCTTTGCGGGCATGTCTGATCTGCCCCACGTCTCGGCCATGATTTCAAACCTGGAATCGGAACTGTCCCTGGTTGATCGTATGGAGGACGCTCTCCACGGCGAAATGGTTCGTCGCCAGGAGATCTTGCGCGACGCAGGCAACTACGCCAACGTCACTGATTATGAAGAGGATCGTTTGGCTGGGAAACACAACTATCCCGTGCTTCCAGCGCTCTTCATCATCCTCGACGAGTTCTCGGAACTTCTGACCGCGAAGCCCGACTTTGGTGAGCTCTTCGTCGCGATTGGTCGTCTGGGCCGCTCATTGTCAATCCACATTCTGCTCTCCTCGCAGCGCCTGGAGTCCGGCAAGCTCAAGGGCTTGGATTCGCACCTGTCCTACCGCATTGGTCTGAAGACCTTCTCCGCCTCTGAATCTCGAGAAGTCCTGGGCGTGACGGACGCCTACGATCTTCCTCCCTACCCGGGTTCGGGCTTCCTCCAGCCGGGTACCGACCAGCTGATCCGTTTCCGCGCCTCCTACGTCGCAGCCCCGCCGCCGCCTCGTAGCGTTCTACCGAGTGCGCAGGCCGAAACCGCGCGTATTCGCCTGCTGCCTTTCTCGCTGGGAGAGGTCCTGGATGAGACTCCCGAGGATGACGTTCCCGAGGGCGGCCTCGTTGCTCCCGGCGATGAGCGCTGGGAGGGCATGACGGAAATCGACATCGCGGTGGCGCGCATGAAGGGCAAGGGAATGCCCGCCCACCAGGTGTGGCTGCCGCCTTTGGATGTTCCCGACACCATGGATTCACTCATGCCGGACCTGGCCGTGGATCCCGAGCTCGGCCTCATCTCGCACGAATGGCGTGCGAAGGGACCGCTGCATATCCCCATGGGTATCGTCGACCTTCCGCACGAACAGCGCCGCGAGACCCTGGAATACGATTTCTCCGGGGCCGGCGGTCACATGTCGATCCTCGGTGGTCCACTTTCAGGTAAGTCGACCGCCTTGCGTTCTGTGGTCATGGCGCTGTCCCTGACCCATACACCTAAGGAAGTTCAATTCTTCGTCATCGATTTCTCGGGCACTTTCGCGGCCTTCGAGGGAGCAGCCCACGTCGCGGGCGTTGCTTCGCGAGATGACGAGGACATCTTGAACCGTATGGTCTCTGAAATTGAGGGCATCATCGAGGACCGCGCTGCCTACTTCCGTGCGAACCGCATCGACTCCATGGCGACCTATCGTCGAGGCCGTGCACAGGGACGCTTTGACGATGGTTACGGTGATATCTTCCTTATCGTCGACGGCTGGGGAACCCTGCGAAGCGACTTCCCTGATGCGGAAGATCGCATTCGCCTCATGGCTGAGCGCGCGCTGTCTTTCGGCGTTCACTTCATTGCCACGGCACTGCGCAAGATGGACTTCCGCCTTCAGATGCAGGACATTTTCGGCTCCCGCATGGAGCTGCGTATGGGTGATCCTTCGGATTCGGAGTTCCGCCGTGAAAAGGGAAGCAAGGTTCCCGAGGGGCGCCCGGGCCGCGGCCTGTCGATGACGGGTCACCACATGCTTGTTGCCTTGCCGCGTGCCGATGCGATCCATGATCCTCAAACGATCGGTGAAGGTGTCGAGGCGACCCTTGTTCGCATCGCTTCTGCGACCGAACCTGGCCCGCGTCTGCGTTTGCTCCCCGAGAAGATCACCGTTTCTCAGATCGAGGCCATTCATGGTCCACAGAAGAGGATCGTGCTGGGTCTGGAAGAACGCCGCTTGAGTCCGTGGACTTTCGATCCGGAAAACGAATCGCACATGTACGTTTTTGGCGATGCGAAGTGCGGAAAGAGCTCTTTCTTGCGCAACTTGGGCAACCAGGTCTTGGCCAAGCCGGGAAGCCGGCGCGCCATGCTAGTCGTTGTCGATGTTCGTCGCTCCCTGCTGGGCGAGTGGGATGAATCGGATATGCCGATGTATATCTCGAACCGTGATGAGATCTTGGGCAGCATGGAGGCGGTTGCCGAGCAGCTGCGCATGCGTCTTCCTGGACCGGACATCACTCCCGAGCAGTTGCGTAAGCGCAACTGGTGGAAGGGATCAGAGGCGTGGGTCTTGGTCGATGACTACGACTTGATCTCTACGGGCGGTTTGAGTGGTTCGCCGCTTGCGCCGCTGATTCCGTTGCTATCCCAGGCGCAAGACATTGGCTTCCACTTGGTGATTACTCGCCGTATGGGTGGCGCTTCGCGTGCAGCCTACGAGTCTGTTTTGCAGGCCCTGTCTGAACTGTCAGCAACGGGCATCATGATGTCGGGTAACCCCTCAGAGGGTATGGTCATTGGCCGCGAACGTCCGCGTATGCTTCCCAAGGGTCGAGGCCTGGTCGTCTCGCGCGATCAAGGAACCTTCTTGGCGCAAATGGCGTGGGATGAACCGCGAGTCTAATAGCCAGAATTCCAAGCTACGTTCGCACACCGGCGTAATCCTTGGGAACTAAGCGGGGATTCTTTCACGAAGCTGAGGTTGACACAGCAAGACTAAAGAAGCTGGCGGCAAGTATGTCGTCGGCTGCTTTGTCAGCGTCAAGGGTGCTAAACGCGTATCAGACGGCGTGTGCTTGAATTATTTCCGGTGTTTTGAAGAAGAGGTCGTTGAACTGGTAATTTAATGATCGATCTATTCGCACGCCAAATGGGAATACGAAGGTATTGCTCAGGCAAGTGGTGTTACCACGTTGGAAAGAGAAGAGTACTTCCAATGACCGGAGCTGAAAAATCGACCGCCGGCCAGATTAATTTCGACAGTGCTGGAGTCGGCGTTGTTGCGAATGACCAGTGGACTGACGCTGACACTCTTGCGGGGATCGGCGCCTCGGCTAAACGTATTTCAACGAGCTCTGTTGCTTTTTCTCTTCCCGGTCCGGGGGGTGAAGGCCCGAGTGAGTTGCTCCAGGCGGCGAAACATTTTACTGACGCAATGTCGATGGTCGTCTTAGAGTATTCGGACGCTTTTGCGACCTTGGGTTCTGGAGTTGATAGTGCTCGTAAGAACTTTGACAGCACTGAGCAGTACAACCGTGAGCGTGCAGCTCGCCTGGGAGTTGAGTGGAACAAATGAGTGACGTTGATTTTCGTTCTGGTAGTTCGGCTCTAGAGGCTCCGAAGGCTGTTTCTTCAGCTTCTGAAGTCGCTTCGCATTGGAGGGCAACGGGTTCGGCGTTGGCCAACAATGTCCAAGCTGTTCAGAATGCCTCGATTCCCACTGAGCAGTGGTCGGGGCAGACAGCTCAGGCCGTTGTTACCGAGATTCAGACGATGGGCACGAAAGTCTCATCCTTGTCAGGGAAATTCCCTGAGCCAGCGGGTGTGCTGGAAACCTGGAGGGGCGAGGTTGATACTGCTATTTCTGAGGTCAAGACACTTCAGGAAGAGTGGGATACTGAGCTGAGCAACTATTGCGATAGGGTCGCGCAAATTGAAGCTGATGCTGCAAGCGACCCAGATTATGATCGTGAAGCTGCTTTGGCAAGAGCTCGTCAGGAGATCATCAGCAAGCAGAGTGATCTTAAAAGTTCGTATGACAAGAAGATTACGGCGCTCAGTACAGCTGCAAGTGAAGCGGCTAAGACAATCAATGGAATCGCGGATAGCGTAGTTCCTCGCGACGCCGTAAAGGCTGGACGCAGTGCCGTTGGAGCGGCGATCTTCGGATCGGATACTCCCATTGTTGATAGCGCTGCAGAGTGGCAATACGCCCAAGAGCTTGCACCAGAGATTGCGGATGCTTTGAAAAAGGAGCCGATGACAGCTGCGGATGTCCGCTTGTTTAACGAAAAGTACGGCGAGCATCTTTCGAATCCCTATGTTGCTGCTGCTGTAGCGGAGCGTGTGAGTATTGACGATATCAATAAGGCGTCGATTGCTGCTTATGCGACTGGATTTGATGACTACGGACAGAGAACAAACAGCTCCTTTGAAGATTTTAACAAGAATCTTGGAGCCTTGATGGTGATGGCAACGGGAGGGAGTAATCTCTCTGGAAAGACGATTGACGCCCAAGCATCTTTCGATCTCATGTCCGAACACCTGATTGGTAAAGATGGTGCAACGGTCTCCCAGATTTTTGATACGAAACTTGATGAATTAAAAGAGAGTGGCTGGACGACGTATACGCATCCCGGCACTCATGTTCGCCCCGAAACGGCACTGTTTGGCTACGATATTTTCGCTCAGCTTGCGGGGCATGCTGCCAGCGAGAATCCCTCTCTTACACTGAGTGCAAACTTCTACGACAAGCCCTCAGCTGGTTCCTCTGTTTTTGCGGATATTGTTAAATTTGATCACGATTCGCAAGGCTACTCCACCAGGCTGGCAAAGGGAGCGAACCCGGGGCTCTACCAATTGTGTGGATGCGATCCCAACCTTCCGGCTGACAAGGCGCTGCAACGTTTTGATCCAGTGCAAGCGGCACTTGAGCTGTCCGACACGCCGGATGGCTTGGGCGAGAAGAGTGCACCGATCCTTCATCAGAGTGAAGAGAATCGCCTTGGTGCGTTGAGGCGCGTTCTAGATTCAAATATCGACTTTGATCCGGTTGAGAGCGTGGAGAAAGTCGGTAAACCCTATGACAAAGACGCCGAGCCGATGTCTATGGTTCGCTACCTTGTTGCTTGGCGAGGAGGCGCACAATTTGGTGACAGGGCTTTCTATGATCAAGGTGAAGCCTTAGGTGATGTTCTTGCTGACGCGTCAAGGCCTGGTGCAGAAATTCTCCTCCCTGACCCTCTTGATTACGAAGGTGGAAAGGACTCTGACTCGTACAAAGAGGCTTTACAGCAGCACAAGATTTGGAAAGAGGACGCACTTCATCGTGCCTCGATTGCGGCGAATACAATGGCCGCATATCAGGAGGGGCTGGACCGGGATAATAACGTCTGGGGCATGGGCGATAAGATTAAGGGCGAAGATGTTTTTGGTCGCAATAGTGCCCATTTAAGATCTTGGATGGGTTCAATTATTTCGCCGTATGTCAGTGATCTTGCCGCAGCGATGAATAACAATAGTGAAGCCGGAATGAGTGCAGGATCGGATGAAGGTGCGCATGGTGCCGTCAATGCAACCTTTACTCGCGACATGGTTGAGCGCTTCTCAGGCAAAGGTGGTTTGTTTGAGGACCTGGCTTTTGACCAGCCCAAGGTCATAGATAAAGGCGATCCAAATAATCCCTTGGATGATCAGTATGAGAATGGCCGAATACCGGCTTTGAAAGCTGTTCAGATTTCGGCGTTTACGAACTATATGGATGAAGCTGCGAATGTTCTTCATGACCCTAACTACGATTCGCGTTTACGTATGGTCAATCGCGTAACTGATAAGTGGACCGAACTTATTCAAGAGACTTTTGATGCGGATGCTGACAGGGATTCCGCAGTTGCGAGGGATCTGGATAAAACAAATAAGGATACGCGAAAGATCGTAGACTTCATCGTTGATATGGGAGCGAAGTACGCAGGAAAACAGTTTCCCGGTGCCGAAGATTTGACAAAGGCGATTGTCAAATCTGCTGCCGGAAAAGCTGAAGACGTCTTTTGGCCGACTGATCACGAAACGAAGGTATGGGCCTCTGAACGTGATGACGCGAATAAGTCGGCTCATGAGCTTATGCAACATGGGCTCACCCGTGTCTTGTATGAGTCTCCATATTGGACTGAACGCGCAGGTACTGTTGATGTGTCGCCGGGGAGCGAGGCATTGGCACGAAAAGGATTGCCGTTCGTCAACGACGATGGCACTTTAGAACCCTATGATTCGTTAACTAAGAAACAGCGCGCCTCGGTTAACCGCTATTTCATGGGAACAGAAAGTGATTTCCATGATGTGCTGCAGCATCAGTTCGAAACTCAACAAGACGCGAATCAACAAGGACAGGTCCCCCAGCCGTTACCGTAGTGAGGGTAGTGGATTTAACTCGTAGCTGTTTGCCTGTAAGCAACAGCCTTCAATTTAGGTTTCCTTAAGGTCGAAATGTTATTCTTCAACGGTAACATACGACCGATGGTGATCCGCGCTTCGCGTGTTCGAGCATTGAGAGGTTCAAATGACGACTATTAGCTTCGACCGTGGGGCTCTTGGGATTGTTGAAAAAGCGCAATGGACAGATGCCGAAGATCTTGGACAGGTCGGGGCAGCAGTGGGCAAACTTAATACCTACGGCGTGGCGGTTGATCTCCCGGAGGGAGACAATGCTGGCGTTGCAGCGTTACGTGCAGCTCTGGATAAGTTTCGTGACTATATGAGCATGGCAGTGCTTGAGTACTCTGATGCATGCTCGCTTCTTGGCTCTGGTATTGCCAGTTATTCTGAAGATGCTGATTCGACAGAAACATACAATCGTGAAGCAACGCGTACAGCAGCTTCACGTCTAGGCGTGGGGGAGTATCTCTGATATGGCTGATGTAAGAAGTGGGGCGGAAGCCCTTCCGCAGGTCCCTCGAGTTGCGATGTCCGCAGAGGCAATCGCCACTGATATCAATCGGCAAGGTACTGCAATTGGTAACACACAAGTGGCTCAGAACAGATCCTTGCCGCCTGAAGAGTGGACAGGAACAGCGGCCGATGCGGCCTCTACCGAGATTCAGAAACTCGGCGAGAAGACCGTTTCTTTGTCAGAGGCGTTCTCGCCAGCGGCAACCGCGCTTAATGAGTGGGGTAGCGCGGTAAATTCTGCAATTTCCGACGTTACGGGGCTGCAGAATGATTGGGACAAGGCAGTTCATGACTACAACAAGGCTATCGAAGAAGCGGACGCTGCGTATGAAGCTCATGGCTCTCCCCTGGATGCGCAGTTGTATGGCGGCGGTTCGGACACGTACCTGGACTCGAATGGGCTACTGCGTTCGAGAAGTGCTGACCGCGATGAAGCCTATAATAATGCAGCAGGGGTACTTACAACGGCGCAAGACGATATCCGTGCACGCTATGTGGAACGATTGAATAAATTGGATGATGCCGCTCAAACTGCTGCGAATGACATTAATAACGCGCGACGTAACATCGTTTCTGATACTGCTGGATCAGGTGGACGCACATCTGTAGGAGCGGCTCTATTCCCAGCTCAGGATATGCCTTACACCAGTAGTGCTGCTACGTGGGAAGATGCTCTAGAAAAGGCTCCGCAAATTGCTGAAGCACTGAAGAAACAGCCGATGAGTATTGATGATCTCAAGAGTTTTAATAAAGAATATGGTGCTCTTTTAGCGAATCCGTTTTATGCCGCTGCGCTCAGTCAGTATGCATCTATGGATGATTTATTTAATGCGTCGCTTGCAGCTCGCGAGGCGGGGTTTATTAATGGCAAGTTTGATCCTGCTGCCGACCAGTTCAACCGTAACCTCGGCTCACTAATGGTGATGGCTACTGGAGGCACTAATGTTTCCACTCAGATGTGGCCCGTGCAACGTGCTTTTGACATTGTCTCGGGTGGTCTGACGGGAAGAAGCGGCGAAACCATACCTGAGATTGTTCAGTCGAACCTTTCAGCACTTCAAGAGGTTGGGCGTAAGGAATATCTTGTACCGGCATTTTCGCCATCAAGAGTGGATGCCAAACTTCAAGGCTATGATTTCTTCGGGCAATTGGCGGGTTCTGCAGGGCGTCTGAATAAGGATCTTGCTCTTGGCCCGGGATTTTACGATTCACCTGTAAAAGGTGGATTGTCAGTGTTTGCTGATATGGTTGCATGGGATCATGAAAGCTCTGGCTGGGATCATTCGCAGCAGAACGCAACTTCGATGCTCGTGTCGCAGGATGTTCTCGGAACCGATAGCCGGATCGCTGTAGATCCCTTGCAGGGAGTGCTGGAACTATCTGATACTCCTGATCGTCTATTAAATAGTGTGGAACCTGTCCTAAAGGCGCAGGAAGAGGCTCGACTTAGTGCGATGCGGACGGCCTTTGATGCAGATACGACATTTAATGTGAATGGCGATTCTAAGATGAACATGGTTCGCTATCTGACAGGATGGCGAGGATATGGTGTGAAGGGCTTCGAAACATTCCCTGATCACGGCGAAGCTCTGGGAGATGTACTGAATGATGTTTCAAAGCCAACAGGGGACGGCATAGTTGAGCCGAATGCTTTGGATTATCCGCAGGGGACTAACGATCCTGAATATCAGAGTGCTTATCGGGCATTTGAGGAAGATAAGAAGAGGGCAAGAATTGCCCAGAATCTTTTGCTCGGCTATCAGGATGGCCTTGATCATTTTGATATTAACGAATCCAACGGTGAAGACTCTTTTGGAGCGTGCAACGCAAAGATGCGTTCTTGGATCGGTACAATTATCGCCCCTAGGGTCGATGATCTCGCATCAATGCTTGACAGCGTGCAGTCACATGCAGCGCCTGCAGAAAATGTTGTCGGTCTTGGCGGACATGTCAAGATGAATCTTGACGCTGACAGTATCAAACGAATGTTCTCGAAGGAAGGTCTATTTACAGACCTTGCATTCGATCAGCCAAAGCAAATCGCTGGGTGGGACAGCGGGGATCCTAGACAAATGCTCTTTGAAGGAGGTCGTCCACCGGCTCTGCAAGCGTTGCAGACTTCTGCTTGGGCTGGATATCGTTACCGTCTTGGTACCTTGATGGATGCGTCGAGTGGCACTTCGGATGACTTTGCTGAGAACGTTCAGAATAATACTGCAGGTTGGCGAACGTTACTCGATGGTCTGGATGGCGCACCAAGCCGTGCCAACATACTTTACAATGATCAAGTCGAGGATCGTAATAAGCTTATTCGCGGTTTTATTGACCTTGCCTTTAGTGCGATTCCTTCATCACCTGGCTTTGGAATGGACGATGTCCTTAAGTTTGGAATTGGTCAAGGCAAAGACGAGTTCTTGGATATGGCGCTTCCCACCGATATGAGTAGTAGCGAATTAACTGAAATGATCAAAAAACGATCTGAGTCCAGTTCTAGCTTTGTTATTGCAGCACAGGGGGCGTATCTTGATAGTGATAACTGGGTAAATGATTCAGGTTTAACAAAGCAAGAGCTTGTTGACCAATTTATTGGGCTGCGTGGTTACGATAACGGTATAGCACCCGGAACATCGGTCGAAGACATGAATCCGAAACAACGCGAGGCACTGATCACTTATCTCTCTGAAGAAGTTGATAAAGGGTCACGAACTGCCCTGAAAAATGTAATCGATACGATGGATAGTGATCAACCGGCCCGTGCATCGTTCTTTGCTGAATGTGAAGCAGCACCCCGTACGCATGAGCTCGTCTTCGCAGAACCGCGTGGTTCTACTGGGTCGATTTAGTTGAGTTATCCCTCCGCTGGAATAACCCCAATCACGGGGTTCCACTCGCGGGGGATGCGTTCGGCAATGAAACCGGCCTGATTAAACGGGTCGGCTTCCAGCAGCTCCAAAGCCCCCGCAGCATCTTCTGCGCGCACAATAATCAGTGCATCATGCGTACCGGTGTAGGGCCCCGCTGCAATCAGATGGCCCTGAGCGGCAAGCTCGCCGTTAAACGCGCGGTGCGTGGGACGTACCTCGGCCATTTCCTCATCGCGATCGGTGACGTAGTGGTACTCGACAGTGAAAACCTTCATTTTTCCTCCTCCATAGGGAAATACACTTCACGATATACCGACGAAGTTCTCGACGGGAAATGAAAAGGGGCACGAGACTTCAGTCTCGTGCCCCTCACGTTTATTCTCTTACCACTGGTCGCCCTGATCGCGTGCGGCAACCGGCTTCAATGTGGCAGCACTACCAGCCGAAAGCCCAGCGGCCACAGGAACCTGCTCCTCAACGCCATCGACGCGAACGGCCTTGAAGCCCGCCAGTGCCTGGCGCTTTGCGCGCTCCTTTTCTTCCTTCGACGCGGTTGCAGCAGGAACGCCGCCAAAAGCGCCGCGTCCCATAGCTGAAGAAGCCGCGCGTCCAGCCGAAGCTCCGGCTGCCGCGTTTCCGCCAGCAGTTGCGGCGCCGCCCTTCACACCAGTTGAAGACGATGAGCTTCCCGCCTTCGCAGCGGAAACGCCACCCTTTGCAGAAGCAGCCGCTCCTCCCTTTGCAGAGGAGGCGCCGCCTCGTGCCGAGGTAGTTGCAGCGCCCTGAGCGGTCGTTGTCCCGCGGGGACCAACGCCAGCGGTCCGCGTACCAGCTGCCGCCGAAGTTCCCTTTGCGGTGGTGCCAGCCGCGCCCTTTGCTCCGGCAGTTCCAGTCTTCGAGGCGCTCGCAGCCGTGCCCTTGGCTCCAGTTGCAGCGCCCTTCGTCGCAGCCGCTGTTGAACCCGTTGCACCGGTAGTCGCACCACCGGCTGGACGAATGCTCGCTGCAGCGCGTGCACGTGCCGACATGGTCGACGCATTACTTGCCGTCGATGAGGTGCCTGCACCAGTTCCGGCGGTCGCGCCGCTTCCGTAAGCTCCGGGGGCTCCCATACCGCGTGGGAATCCACCTGCGCGAGCAGCTGCCGAGGCCGGGGTGCCCGGGTTTGCCATGCGAGCTGCATTGCCCCAGTTACCAGCCTGAGCAGTTCCACGAGGAGTTAACGCACCACGCTCAAGATCGTTCATCGCGCTAGAAATTGCGTTCGAGGACGACAAGCGGGCGCTGGTCGAGGGTGCGAGTGCGCCACCGGCCGGCACTGTTCCAAATTGAGAAGTAGCAGCACGCGAGGCGAAACCACCCATCGAACTTGCAATAGAGGTCGCGGAAGTTGCCATGCGGCCAAGACCAGCCAAAGTGCCACCGGTCGTTAGTGCGCCACCGGCAATGGCCAAATCCTTGGATTGCGAAGACGTCGAGAAGGGGTTGTAATCGGGCTTCCAACGGGGATCGTTCGCATCGGTAACAGGTGCGGGAACATGCCCGCCAACGGGGCCATCAGCGGTCATGTAGCCGCCAACCGGCATGGTCGTAACATCAACGCCTGCCAGAACGGAAGATGAAGGGGAAACAGAAGGAAGGACCTCAAGTCCAGCGATTGGGGCTCCGGTGTTTGCACCACCAGCTACATAGGCAGGAGAACCTTGGGTTGCCATCCGAGGGATTTGTGCATCAAGACTGGTACCAGTGCTGCCTGTGGGTCCACTGCCGCCACCATTCGAATCGCCATCTCCATTGCTAGAGTCCCCGGAGAATCCAGCAGCAGCACTGCTCACTTCGCCATTCATGGTGTCAAGGGCTGCTTTTGCCTGTGCTTCCCTTTGGGCATTGCGCTGAGCGATCATATTCTGGATGTACTCATTTTGAAGCGCAGCTTCATTTGGCTGCCCTTGGAACATCACTTGCGCGGCAGCCTGGTCTGAGGGATGCGAAAGTTGTGTGCTGAGAGTCCCTTGAACAGACTTAGCGTCTTGCATAGCTTGACGAGCCTGGGTGTGGGCGGCTTCCATGGTCCCGACTCGACCCTCCAAGTTAGCGATCGAGGTCTCGAAATCGCTGACTTTTGATGTCATTGCCGCATGTGTTGCACCTTCAACGCCAGTGTTTCCGGAGAAGCTTGCGCATGCGGTTTTTAGAGAAGCCAGCTGAGCTTTCAGGTCATTCAGAAGCGATGCATCCTGGTCTGAATAGTCAAGGCGGGCAACTTTGGTGAGTCGATCATAGTTCTCTGTGGAGAGTGAGGCTGCCATAAGAGGTCTTTCTTCAATCCTAGGTATTACTGAGAAGCGTCTCGATATTCGATGTTGCTATCAGTCTCGTCCAAAGCCGTAAGGGGAGTTCCAGTTGGGAAGTCCCGAAGTGGGTTTGCTTGGTGCTCGTGTGGCCGAAGCGACGAGGTCATCCCATGTCTCAGAACCCTGTCCAGTGCCACCCAAGAATGTTGGCGGAAGTTGAAGTTGTGGAGTTGAGGAGGAAGCGTTGTTAGCAGCAACTGGGCCAGGCTGTTGGGCACCTCCTTCTGCCGAAGTCCGATCAACCCAACCCGGTAGGGGTGCGCCCCCGACAAGATCTGATGCCTGAGTTAGTGCTGCTTCCCTTGCGGCGGCGAGCGTCTTCTCAGGTGTATTTGTAGATAGCGCTCTATCCCTTTCCTGCGCGGCCTGGGCTAGGGCATGCTCCTTTTCCTCAAGCTGTGCCTCCGACAAGAACTGAATCGCATCGATACCGTTTTGCTCATTTTCGCCCATCAGCGCTTGGGTCTTACCGGCAGCGCTCAAGAAAGCAATGACCTCTGCATTTAGAGAGGTAATTGCGTCCTGGATTTCTTGAAGGGCAGTCGTATATTGCTGTCGAGCTGCGACGGGGCCTGACTCTTCGCCCCACTTGCCTGCTGTTTGGGCTGATGTCAGCGATGCGACCTTAGAGGTCGCCTGTCCCGCGAATTCGCCACGCGAGCTGTCTAGAGCTGATTGTGCGGCAGTAAATTCGTCGTTATTAACGCCAACTTCTCCGCTCATGCCGTCTCTCTTTCCGCCTCTTGCCCGTTAAAATCAGACAAAAACTACCTGCTCGTACATATTGAAAATACAAGATCGTTTTCAAAGGTGCACAAGCCCTTCCATATATGGGATTATTTTCGCGTAAAAGAGAACGTACGTCAAAGGAGGTTGAACTGTGGACCTTCCGCTCTGCGGCACCGTGATCCGCACCGTGTGGGGCGCGACCAGTGACATCGGCCCCGTACGTTCCTCGAATCAAGACTCTTGGCTGGTGCAAGAACCCCTCTTCGCGGTTGCAGACGGGATGGGCGGAAACACCGAAGGGGAACTCGCCTCGACAACTGCTCTTGAAGTGCTCTCTAACGCCCTCAGTCCCGAGGCCTTGGACGCAATTGACCCGAACCCGGCCGAGCTGGTAGGCGCGATCCGCGCGGCCGCAGAGGCTGTGGCCTCGTTAGGGGAGAAGGAGGACCCGGCTGCCCCGGGAACTACGCTGTGCGGAACCCTGACCATCGACCAAGACGGTCCGCAGTGGCTGACCTTTAATATTGGCGATTCTCGTGCCTATCTCATTGCTGCCGGCAGTATTGTTCAGCTCACGACGGACCACTCGGCACTTCAAGAAGCAAAAGAATTTGCGCAGCGCACAGGCGCAGACCTTGTTCTTCCCCCCTCGAATGTCATCACTCGCGCACTCGGTGCCGCAATGCCAGAACTCCCGCAGGCCGACTACGTCCTCACCCCCATGTGTGAAGGCGACGTTGTCTTGGTCTGTTCCGATGGAGTACACGGAGTTCTGAGCAACGAGGATATCCTCTCCACGGTCAGCGACAATGCTTCCCCGCAAGAAATTGCCAATGCCCTGGTTGACCACGCCTTAGCTGCAGGTACGCGCGATAACGCAACTGCCCTTGTTATCCGTGCACAATCGGTTGTGGGAAGCCGCTACGATGGGGACATACGCGCGAGCGTGCGTCCACGTATCCCAGTGCGACCCCTTCCGGTCACAACGGCGCGCCGCGCCCGATAGAGAAAAGAGTTTTCGAATGCTGCAATTGGGCCGCCATGCAGTTCGCGGTAACGGTGGGTTCATCGTCGCCGGCCCCCTGGGCTTTGCCCTGGTTCCCGCTGACCTCGCTGACTCCGCACAGCGCGTTGTCACCGATACCAACGAAGATCTGACAACCTGGGTTAATTCCGCTACAGCCAGCGGTTTGCCTTTCGCGCACATGGACCTGCGCGGCCCCGTTCCGCTTCTGTCCTTGGGTGGTAGCGCGAATGTTCGCGCAATTGCTCCCGGCTATGACACCCCCTTCACCTGGGGTGGCCCGCTGTCGATGTGGGAATTTGTGCCGGGCGAGTGGACGCTCATGGATATCGCATTGAGCGAGTTCGATGATGCTCAGCCGTGGGCACATTTTGCGACCTCTGAGGCCGAGGCCACTCAGGTCCGTATTGGCTACCCCGTCGAGCCCGAACTTCCCTCGGTCCCCGCGCTGGTGGAAGAGGAGAAGCCCGCTCAGGTTCAAGAACAATACGCTGAGGATGCCCCCTCCGCTGAAGAATCCGCGCCCGAAACTGAGCCCGAGGCCTCGCACACGGTGTGGGGAGCGGCCACGGAAGAAGCCCAGGAGCAGGAGGAAGCTGCTAAGCCTCAGGCCGCAGAAGAACCCGCGCCGAAGTATCTGTGGGCACCCGATCCGGAGGCGGAAGCAAGCGTTGCCGAGGAAACTCCGGATATTTATGCTGCAGGTGCTCAAGTTGCCGCCGCTCAGGCAGCAGTGACGCCGACCGCCGCTCCCGTTTACACCAGCCCCGAGGCCTTGGAAGAAACCATCACCTCTGAGGCTTTCGCGGCAATGCAGCAGGAAGCTTTGCAAGATACACCGCAGGCCAGCGCTGAGCCACAGGCCAGCGTTGAATTGGATGCTCCCTCACTCGAGCAAAACTTTGAGCCCAGTGCTTTCGTTGAAGAAGAAGCTTCCATCGAAGTTCCCGCCGACGAACCCGCAAAGGTAGAGGCACAGGCCGCGCAAGAACCGGTCGAGCAGGAAAGCCAGCCCGAAGCTGAAGAGGTTGCCTCGGCCTCGGAAATCGAAGAAACCCCGGCGTATGAGGAAACCCCGGCTGCGGAAACTCCGGCTGCGGAAACTCCGGCAGCAGGTGCGGTCCCTGCTTTTGAAGTCGATAACTCCGATAGCGGCGCAACGGTACTGCGACGCGTCACCGATGACTCGCAGCACGCGCAGGCCGGCTACCTGGTCTACGCGGGCGCTGCTCCCGTTGAACTCACTCACGACGTGATCTTGGGCCGCGACCCCAATGCCCGTGTCCTGACGGGACGTCCCTCGGCAACCGTTATGCGCGTGCCCAGCCCGGCAAACGAGATCTCGCGTTCGCACGCGGCCGTCATACCCAGCGGTTTTGGTTCCTGGATGCTCATGGATCTGGGAAGTGCGAATGGAACCCTGCTGCGTAGCTCGAATGGCAACGTTCAGGAAGTCCCCCCGCGCGTTACTGTGCCACTGAGCGACGGCGACGTTATTGATCTGGGAGAAAACGTCCTGGTTGAATTCATTGTTCGATAAAACAGTGACCATATGGTGAACGGGCCACCCGCGTAATTTCGCGGCGTGGCCTGCATCATTTGGCCACTACTTTTCCATTGGTTAGTATGTCAATACACAGGGTCCCGATGACGGGTACCCCCCGAAACAACGGAAGTTGAGGGACCAGATGGTCAAGTATGTATACGACTTCTCCGAGGGCGACAAGTCAATGAAAGACTTGCTCGGAGGTAAGGGTGCGAACCTGGCAGAGATGACGAAGCTCGGCCTGCCTGTTCCTCCCGGATTCACAATTACCACCGAAGCGTGCCGCGTCTACCTGCACGACGGCAAGGCCCCTGAAAGTCTTGATACTGAAGTGACCGTCGCACTTCGCAAGGTCGAAGAAGAAATGGGACGCAAGCTGGGCGATCCCAAGGATCCCTTGCTTGTCTCGGTCCGTTCGGGCGCAAAGTTCTCCATGCCCGGCATGATGGAAACCGTCCTCAACATTGGCCTGAACGACGAATCCGTCCACGGTCTTGCTGCTGTCAGCGGCAACGAGCGTTTCGCATGGGACTCCTACCGTCGACTGGTCCAGATGTTCGGCAAGACCGTTCTGGATATCGAAGGCGATCTCTTCTCTGACGCTCTGGACAACATGAAGAAGGAACGCGGCGTCAAGGGCGATACTGAGCTCACCGCCGAAGACCTCAAGAACTTGGTCGATATCTTCAAGACCATCGTCTACGAGCAGACCGGTGAAGAATTCCCGCAGGATCCTCGCACCCAGATGGACATGGCCATCGAGGCCGTCTTCCGTTCCTGGAACACCGAGCGTGCCCGCATCTACCGTCGTCGTGAGCGCATCCCCCACGACCTGGGCACCGCAGTCAACATCTGCACCATGGTCTTTGGCAACATGGGCGAAAACTCCGGCACCGGCGTGTGCTTCACCCGTGACCCCTCCACCGGCCACTCCGGTGTGTACGGCGACTACCTCGAGAACGCACAGGGCGAAGACGTCGTTGCAGGTATCCGCAACACCCTCTCCCTGGCCGATCTTGAGAAGATCAACAAGCCGGTCTACGACGAGCTGCGCGGAATCATGCACAAGCTCGAAACCCACTACCGCGACCTGTGCGACATCGAATTCACCATCGAGCGCGGCAAGCTGTGGATGCTCCAGACCCGCGTCGGCAAGCGCA
>ERZ772920.277-NODE-277-length-30121-cov-5.030865_pt1 | contig 30121 bp, 18 predicted proteins | sample MGYA00511469_ERZ772920 | MGnify/ENA primary metagenome ERZ772920 (study PRJEB29015, sample SAMEA2738069) | human oral metagenome | biome: human oral; feature: human-associated habitat; material: saliva | place: China | collected 2216 ... | reverse complement strand
TGTAGACAGACCCGCTGAAATCCGCCCGATGATAGGTGCAGTCGCCAAAACTTGCCACCCGCGTGTACACGCAGTTATGGAAGTTCGCCTGATTATGATAAACGGAATTGTTGAAGGTTACCGTGCCGGTGTAGACGGAGTTATGGAAGTTCGCCTGATTATGGTACTCAGAGCGGCTGAAATCCACCGCGCCAAGGTACGTTGAGTTACGGAACACCGCCCAGTTGCGGTACGTGGAATTCACGAAAGTTACCGCCTCATGGTACGTAGACCCGCTAAAGTTCGCCTGATCCAGGTACAGGTTGCCGCTAAAGTCTGCGGTGCTGCGGTATACGGAATCGTTCAACGATGCCGCGCCGTGGTACGAAGACCCGCTAAAGTTTGCGTGCGCCAGATAGGTAGAACCGCGGAAATCCGCCCAGTTACGGTAGATCGTGCCGCTAAAATCGGCTTCGTACATGTAGGTGCACCCGCTGAAATCGGCGGTCTTATTGAAGAAGACTCGGCTGAACTCGATGGGGTAGAAGAAGGTGCTTCCCGAAAAATCGTATTCAAAGTTCGTCCACGGGCCGTCCTGGTATCCGCCCGCATCCGAGGGGGCGCGCAGACGGTCACGAATCTGCTGCATTAGACCGAAACGCAGCTCAGCTTCTTCGCGCAGAAGGGAGCTCTTCGCGTGAAATGCGCTGTGTGCAAACTCTAAGGCGTGCGGGTCAAAAATCGGCGGAGACTGAATGTACCCGCTGATCTTATTGACAATGCGCTGCCCCTCCTTATTGCGGTCTTCGTAGCTTAAAGTTTCGTCCTCAAGGCATTTATCGACGAGCGCAAGCAGGGTATAGAGACTTTTCTGCCGCGTTTTCGCCTGCTGATCCTCAAGCTGAGCGGTAGCTTGCTGGTAGATAGACTCACGTTCTGCACGTGTAACGCCAAAAATATCAACGCTTTTGTGGGCGACCGTCGCCACGCTTGGCCGGTTCCGGCGGGTGAATATGATGAGTGCGAGAACTGTGAGCACACCGCCGATCGCATACAGCACAAGTGAGAGAGTGGTTTGTTTGGTGAGGAATGGAATAATAATTGCGGCTATTACGCAGAGAATCGCGCATATAAGAATCGACCAGGCGATAGGTCTGGCAGTCCGCGGCTTAGAAGGTTCTAAAAGCGGCGGCTCTGTAATGCTTTGTATGCGTGACTCTGCGTTGAGGCGGTGGTCGTCCATGACGGGGCTCCTTGTGGCGAGTGGGTGTCTAATGCCGTACTTGTCGTAGAGCTAGTCTTCAGCAGGAATTTTACACCTTTAAGTTGAATCTGAGACACCCCACGCCACATAAACAGTGTTCCAATATTCCGTGACAAGGCGTTATTTTGGTAACACTGCACTTAACAGGTGGAGCTTTTACCCGCTCTTATGCGCTGTTACGCGCGAGAATATGCTGGGTGTCTAAAATCCAGAAGCGAAGACCGTGTTCCCCATGCAATTTTTCGCTATCGCTTTGGTATCGCTGCGAAAAGTTTTGGACAGAGAGTGAGCACCCGACGGAAGAACGAACGTCGGGTGCTCACTAGGGAGGTGCTCTCACTGACACTGTGCGAGGGTCTGGAGGGGTCTACCCATCCCTCCGTACCGCGTGCATGTAATACGCCAAGCACGCCACAAACTCAAGGGGCACGATCGTGAGCGTCCACAGCGCATCCAGCGCCAGGTTACCGCTCGTAAGCAGTCGGAACCACAGCGGAGAAACCGCCACACACAGTACCGCGCCCAAAGCATTGACGGACCGCACCAGCCCGGTGCCCATCCGAAAATTGAAGCACACATTCGCAACAATATGCCCCAGCGCGTATACCAGAATGAACTGCCCCATCGGGTGGAACAGTATGTGGCTCCAGTCGCTAGTCAAATCGCCACTCACCAGAAGCGCGAAGAACGTCATCACATACGGGAATACCATAAACAGAACGCGTACCGTGTACCCCACGGATGCCAACGTATGCCTGAAGGTAACCTCACCCGAGCCACGCTGCGGGATGCCGTGCGCACGCTCAACGCCACCTAAGGCGGTGTACGCTCCCGCAGATGCTGCTCGTGTGCTCATGATTCCCCCAAAATATGGTTCGCAAGCATGTCTGGTGTATAGGTTGAATTTCTATATTATGCCTTTGCGGCATTAAAAACCCTCATACTCAGGGATGATTTATCAAAACTTAATGTTCGTAAGCTAAATACAGCTCAGATATACACATGTTCAATCGAGGGTTTGAAGGCGCTATACCGGTGAAGAAGCACGAGTGTCTAGTAAACAAGGCATGACGTCACAGTCTGTAACAAATCGGCCGATTAGGCAGGTTTTTCTAGGACTAGAAGTGTCTGCAGTCCTTTGACGGGGTACACAGGCATTTAGTCCTAAACCGTGCCAGCCGATAGTTTTCCGCCGTAGAGCCTGGCATTTTCACAAGGGTTGTATACAAAAGTCGGATGCGCCAGGACCGTACCCGGCGCATCCGACCTTAGACTGCGAGAAAACGACCGCCTATTCGCGTGCTAACCTCTCGGGTTCAACGTCGTCCTTCGGCTGCTCGATAATCGAGCGAGCCGAAGCAATAATCACGCTCAGAATAATATCCGCCATGATGAAGATATAGGCTCCGGCTGAAGAATCTTCACCCGACCAGCCAGCATAGACGATCGCCGTGACGATCAGCAGAATAATACCCAATCCGGCGCTAATTCCATTCAGGATGCGCATGCTTTTCGTAGACTTCGAGCGCACCGCGAAAATGCACGCCGCAATCTGCACGAGCATATACACTGCGCCGCCGTAGCCGAGCATCATGTTGAAGGTTCCGCCGCCACCAAAGCCGAAGCCATACATCACCAGGCATGCGGCAAGCAGAACGGTACGAATCGCGGTCACCGTAACAATGGTCTTGAGCTCGCGCGAACGTTTCTGCTCGGGGGTTTTCTCGGCACCCGCAGGCACCGCCCCTGTAGTTGCGGCTATCTGACCGCTTGCCGGTGCCCCGACCGATACCGCTGGGGTGTTCGCCGTAATGATCGGAATTGCGGATGCGGGCATGGTGTCTTCATACACCTTCTTAGTCCCGGGTTTCTCTGTCGGAGCCTGTGCCTCGGATGCGGCGGAGTCGGCAGGTGTACTAGACCCGCGCTCTGCCCGAGCGGCAGACATCGTATCGGCGATGGACGGGAATGCGCCCTGTTCCTGAGCCTGGGCGGGAAGCTGGCGGGTCCTCACGTCTTCCGCGTCGCCAGCCTCGTCAGCATCCGGGCGCGAGATGGACTGCGGAATGTTATCGGCAGGTTCGGCCTCCGGTGCCTCAGCGTGTGCAGCGGCGGGTTCAGAAGCCTCAGAATCCTGTGGTTTCTCCGAAAGATATGAGCTTAGCGGGCCCTGCTCAGGTCGGCTCTGTACCGGCAGCTGACGGGTCTGCGTATTTTCGTGGTGCACAGCCTCGTCAGCATCCGGGCGTGAAATGCTCTGGGGAAGCGCCTCCGCAGGGGTGTTCGTATCGATCTCAACGGCGGCGGGTTGAGCGCTTTCGGCCTCGGCAGGCTGGGGCTTTGAAATCTGTGAGCCCCACGGCGTGGACTGGGCAGCGTGAGCGCTCTCGGCAGAAGAATCCTCGGCAGGTTTCTGAGCGGACTCTTGAGTCTTCGCGCTTTGCGGATCCTGCGCTGCCTGCGAGGTCTGAGTGGGCGTATCCGGCCCGGCATCCTGAGGGGGCAGCGAGTTTTGGGCAGGCGATTCTTCCTGCACGTGCTGCACAGTCGTCGAAGTCTGAGAGCGTCGAGGATTGCTGAAAGGCGCACCTCCCTGGTGGTGCGAATCCTGTATGCGCTCAGAGGTATGAGGATTCTTATCGCTCATCGTGTCTCCCTCGGATGCTGTGGCTGGTGTTAAAGTCTGTGGGCAGGTGTCGAGCCGGTGCGGGCGGGGTGGTTTTCCGCCTAGAAAATCCAGCGGGTGCTAGGCACCGGTAAGAGCTCAGCTAAGGCGCGGTCAGCGGTACGGCTAGGCTGCGAACTGGAATTTCGCGGGATAACCTCTGCAATAGTACCCAAAACGGGCACGAGTTGCCTAAACACCCCGGAAATATTGGGCTCTTTAAGGATAGCGAGAGATATCTCCAAGTCAGCGTACAACACGAAGTTACCTTGCACAACACCATATGTATAGTCGAGCTTGAGCCTGCAGTCGGATGCGCGGCAGGCACCCTTTTTCGGGTGTGTGTATAGCCCGGAAAACCCGGTGAATCTTTGCCCGCAGTACTGTAGTTATGAAACCGACGGCGGGTAGAAGAAGCTGAACACGCCTAAAATAGATGCACTGTAAAGTAAATTATTATAGCCGCATCCACGCAAGAAACCTGTGCATGCCGCTTGTGCGACACGCGTAAAGCACGCGAAATTCCCTTACAGGCGCTCAGCCAGCCGATCTTAACGCTGGCCATACGGTCTGCGGGATGGTTGTGTTTTGTTGCCCAAGCGCATCCACAGGTATTTGACACCCCATGCCGTTCCGACCGCTACCGCGAAAGGCGCATACGCCTGCCAGTCTTGCCCGGCGAACCCGAGAATCAGGGCGCAGGCACTTAGCGGGGCGTTCATCGACAGGCTCAGGAAAGTGACCGCGCCCAGCAGCCCGGCTATCCCGAGAAGTTCTGATGCATGAAGCGCTCCCGCGCCCGGTTGAAGCTGAATCAGCGTCGGGAACACGAGGATTAGAGCGCCCGTAAGCACGAAACCGCAGGCGGAACCCAGCGCCAACCCCGGTGTGAGCGTGCCTCCATAGGCACCGTTGCGCAGGCTCGCCACCACCAAGATCGCTTTGGCTGCCAGCAGCGCGAGAGCATAGAGAAGAGCCTGGCTTAAGGCTGTCGCGTCAAGCCTGCTGGAGCTCGAAGATAAACCGGATGCGGCATCGAAAATATGCTGGGTCAGCGGGCGGCCGTTCCCCAGAATCTCCGGCAGGAAAATCGAGGTCACTGCCACCAGCGCAAGTACCAGAGGAAGCCGCCAGAGCACGTTCCGATTCGTGGTCTTGAGGCTCTCTGCGCGCTGAGACGCCGCCCGGAACCACAGCGCCAGGGGAGTGATAGCCAGACCAAGAACAACCGCGAGCAGCAGCGATTCACCGGTGGTCTGCAGCTGCGGGACGGGGTAGGTGGGCGCATCCGAAATCACCAGATTCGCGGCGCAGGTTGCCACAAAAATCAGGATCGCACCCGTGAAAATATTGCGCAGCGACAGCGCTAAACCGAGAGCCTCAAACAGGAAAACAAAACCGCCCACCGGAACCTGGTACACAGCCGCTAAACCCGCCGCCGCAGCCGAGGCTACCAACACCGGGCGCACGGTCTGCGGGATGCGCATCAGATCCGCCAGACGCCCAGCAAACAGTGCGCCCAGCTCGCGCGGGGCAACCTCTTTACCCACCGGTGCACCCGCACCCACGGCCACAATCTGAGTGAGGCTGTGCAGGGTTTGCCGTAGAAATCCCGGGCGGCGCTCCTGCGGAATTTCGCCGCGAATCTGCGCCTTAACGGACACCAGCTTAGTGCGCCGCTGAAGCAAAAACCAGATGATAGAGACCACCACGCCCACCGCGATCAGCACCAGTACACGTCGAACAGTATCGCTGTGATCCGTCACGATCGGATGCTCCGCCTCCGTATGCCCGAACGTGAGCTCCTGCATGATATCCAGGAGGTAGTGCAGAATAATCGCCCCGCCACCGGTAGCCGCGCCAACCAGCACGGTGCACAGCAGAAGGTGGGCACAGCGAATCAGACGTGTTTTCATCGTTTTACATTCTAGCCGCGAACCACAGCTCTTTTTTGTACCAGAGTACATGCGGGGAGCCGCCGGATCCGGTGTTGGATTGTATGCTAGATAACATACCCCGTGGTGCGGGTGGCATACACCCCGCGACACGAACGAAGCAGACAGTAAGGATCGAAGATGACCGAACATATAGCATTCCTCGGCACCGGCTCCATGAACGGTTCCATCGCTGCCGGGCTCATCGCGGGCGGGTACCCCGCAGAAGCTATCCGCGCCACCGTGCGCAGTAAAAACTCCATAGACCGCCTGCGCCATCAGTTAGGGCCTAACGGGCGAGACGCCGTCGTGATCGGGTGCGAGCTCAAGCCCGAAGCCAACCGTGAGGCGGTCAGCGGCGCATCCGTAGTGCTTCTGGGGGTTAAACCCTATGGAATCGTCGAGCTGGCACGCGAAATTTCGCCCGACCTCGCCCCGGATGCACTCGTCATTTCGGTGGCGGCAGGAGTCAACCTCGATACGCTGCAGAAGGCTCTTCCTGCGGGTCAGCCGGTGATCCGCTGCATGCCCAATACACCCTCAAGCGTGGGTAAAGGCGTGCTGGCGATCTCGGTGAGTGAGGCAGTGACCGAGAAGCAGCTTGCGCTCGCCGAGAAGATCCTAGAGACCGTAGGCCTAGTAGTGCAGGTTCGAGAAGACCAGATGGATGCGGTCACCGCCGTTTCGGGATCCGGCCCCGCCTACGGGTTCCTGCTGGCGGAGACTATGGCGAGTGCCGGTGTGAAGCTCGGCCTGGATGAAGAGACCGCACAGAGGCTCGCATCCGCAACGATTGCGGGAGCAGGGTACCTGCTGGATAGTAACCCGGATGCCGCCGCCCTGCGTAAGGCTGTTACCAGCCCGAACGGAACCACGGAGCGCGCTATCAATACCTTTATTGACAAGGGACTTTTCGATCTCACCGAGGATGCTATGCGCGCCTGCGCCGCCCGCTCCGCAGAGCTGAGCGAACAGTACACGGCTGACTAGCCCCCGCCTCCTGCCTACCTCTCCCTACATAAAAAGAGCCTTTATTCAATAAAGGCTCTTTTTATGACGAAGAAGGGGAAGACAGAACCTACGGGCGGGCCGCGAAACGCTCGATCAGATCCACCTGCCCCGAGACAATCAGAATATCCCGGGAATGGATGCGCGTTGCCGCATCCGCATAGGTAAACTCCTCGCCAGGAGACTTAATACCCACCACAGACACCCCGTATTTCGCACGAATATCCGACTCCGCCAGGGTGAACCCGTGAGTCTCCTTCGGCGGGCGCATCTTGGCAATCGCAAAATCGTCGTCGAACTCGATATAGTCCAGCATGCGCCCCGACACCAGGTGCGCGGCGCGGCGGCCCGCATCCGCCTCCGGGTAGACCACATGATGCGCGCCAATACGCTCTAGAATCTTGCCGTGTGAGGGGGTGATCGCCTTCGCCCAAATCCGCTCAACCCCCAGATCGACCAGGTTCGCGGTAATCAGCACGGAAGCCTCAATTGAGGTACCCACACCCACAACCGCAGACCCGAAATCGCTCGCACCCAGCTGCCTGAGCGCGTCAATATCGCGAGCATCTGCCGAGACCACGTGGGTGAGTACGCCCGTCCATTTCTGCGCAATTTCGGGGTCTTTCTCAATGGCGAGAACCTCTTTATTCTGGGCGTGAAGCTGGGCGGCGGTCGCCGAACCGAACCGTCCCAACCCAATAATCAGTACGGGGGCGTTATGGTTACTAGCCAATGACGGGCCTTTCTTCGGGGTACTTATACAGGCGGCGGCGAGACCTCAGCGCCAAACCGGTGGCGGCGGTAATGGTGCCGATTCGCCCAATAAACATGAGCAGGGAGAGCACATAGATGCCCGAGGGCGGCAGCTCCGTAGAGAGCCCATTTGACAGTCCACAGGTTGCGTAGGCGGAAATGACTTCAAAGAGCACGCGCACGAGCGGCTGGTCTGTTATCGCCAGCAGAACTCCGGTGCCCACGAGCACAATTCCGGTACTCATCATCGTCACCGAAATGGCGATGCGCAGCGCCGACACCGGGATAGTGCGCCCGAAAGTCATCACAAATTGGTCGCCGCGTGCCTCCGCAATAATTGCAAGCATAATCACGGCAATCGTGGTAACTTTCACGCCGCCTGCGGTAGATGCTGAGCCGCCGCCGATAAACATGAGCACGTCGGTTATGAGGCCGGTGACCGGGCGGATATCGTTCATGTCGACCAGGTTGAACCCGCCCGAGCGCGTCATGATGGAAGCGAAAATCGAGCTGAGAACTTTCTCACCCGCACCGTAATTGCCGATAGTACGCGGATTTGCCCATTCGGCTATGCCCCAGAGCAGGGCACCCAGCACGAACAGGATGCTCGTGGTCGTCACCGTGAGTTTGGTCGTTAGAGTCCAGTCGCGGGGCCGAAAGGGTTTCTGCTGAATCGTCATCAGCACGGGGAACCCGAGTGCCCCCAAGAACACGGCGATACTGACAGGTGCGAGCACGAAAAAATCGTGTCCATAGGGCACTAAGCCATCGGAATGCGGGGTGAACCCGGCGTTATTAAAGGACGAAATGGCGTAGAAAATACCGTGCCACAGGCTGGTGGGCAGATTCTCGCCAAGAAGCAGAAAACGCGGGGTAAGAACGAGGGCGATCGTCGATTCGATCCCGATTGAGGTATAAGCGACGGTACGAAGCACGCTGCCGACCTCACCGAGGCGCCCGATACTGAGCTCTTCCTGCGCGATAAGTTTAGAGCGCAAACCCATTTTCCGCCCGATCGCCAGGGCAAGAAGCGAGGTCATGGTCAGCGCGCCTAAACCACCAATCTGACAGGCGAGCAGAATCATAACCTGCCCGAATACTGACCATTGGGCCGCTGTTGAAACGGTCGTCAAACCGGTCACGGTCACCGCACTGGTAGCGGTGAAGAACGCATGGTGAAATGGCGCAGGTTCGCCCGTGACCGAAGAAATCGGCAGGCTCAACGTTACGGTGAAGAAAATGATCACCAGAAAGAAGGACGCGATAGCGGTTCGTGAGGGTGAAGAGAAGACAGTCGTATCAATAAGGTTGCGCAGCTTCTCGTAGCTTCGGATATCGAAGGGGTTGAAGCGACGAGTGACCTCTTCCTGCTCATACATCATCGGCGATGTAGGCGGAACCTTGCCGATAGCGGTGGAGATGCGACCCTCAGAAAAATCGCGCACCCGTTTGCGCTGATGCGCGCGCAGGCGACGTAGATAGCGTCCCACGGGTGCCTCCTTTCCGATCGTGCGCAGAGTTTGGGCGGGGTACGGTCTTGGTGGGGATGTTTAGCTTTCTCTAGTGTATCGCCCAGGCATGCAGCTGAGCGGAACATCATAGGTATTTCTAGGGATAATGTTGGAACGGTTGTTGTGGTGCATGCACTGTGTGGGCGTGTATATGCCCTAAACGGTATATAGCTAGAACGGAATATTATGAGCATTTGGTAATATACGCGGAAAGCTTAGCGAAAAACCGCGTAGTTTCGGGCTAGAACCCATAAAACAGGTATCGAGCATACGCCGAAATATGTCATAATCGCTATATGCAATCAGACGTTTTTTCAGTGATCGCGGACCCCACCCGCCGCAATATCGTTCATCTTCTGGCTGAACAAACACGTACTGTTGGTGCCGTTGTTGAGCACTTGAACATGAGCCAACCCACTATCTCAAAGCACCTTAAGGTTCTACGTGAGGCACGGGCGGTTACCGTGCTGGTCGAGGGGCAGCGCCGCCTCTATTCGCTGAACCCTGAAGTATTTGACGAGATCACCGCCTGGGTTGCCGATATACAGGCGATTGCACACAGCACGAAGGAACAGCGGGAATCGCAGATTAAACAGGCTTCCGTGATTGAGGTTGTCGATGTTGTCGAATCCTCAGGCGATGACACCGCGAAAACCGAAAAGACTGAAAAGCCCAGCGCCGAGACCAAGACTGAGAAAACTGCGCACGCTGGCGAGTCTGAGACCAACGAGCAAAAACAGCAAGATACAGAGCAGCGCCCTAAAGCTGGCGGTAAAACCACCGATGAAACCGCTGGTGAAGCTGCCACTGCCCATGCTCAAGATGTACAAGATCAAGATAAGACCTCGGATTCGGATGCGCCCGCCCAGCCCGTTGAATCCTCCTCCGTCGTTGAGCAGCCTGAGCCGACGCCTCAGGAACGTGTATCCAAGACCCTTTCGCAGCGCAAGCGTTTCGAGGCTTTCCCCGGTTCTACCGGTTCCGCGAACGCTGGCGTGAAGCCCGGAGCGAGCCTTTCGGGCGAGCGGGATGCAGAGAAGGCTTCCGGGCAGAAAGATCGCGATGGGCAGGGTGCTTCCCACGAGGCTGGCGCTCATGATTCGCACGCTGAGGGCGAATCGTCTGCTAAGAAGAAGACGACGACCGCCGCGATTGCAAAACCCGCTATTTTTGATGATGAGGCACGTTCTGCCGAGAGCTCGGTGACCTCCGGTCTGGGGCCGAAGACCTCGACTAAATCTGCCGCGCGCATCGTGTCAAAACCTGCCCAGCAGGCGGCACCCGCCGCATCGGAAGAGGGCACAGAAACCGCCGGAACCGTTGAGGAAAACGAATTTATTCCCATGCGTCCTTTCACGCCTTCGGGGTCTTCCTATCAGGAGAAACCGCAGCAGTCCTATGGGTATGACGACGGAATTGATGACGGTCAGCAGGGGTTCTCGCCCGAGGCTCGCGGCTTTGTTCCCCGGTCAAAGTCGCAGGATAAGACCGCACAGGCAAAGCCGGAGGCAGTGAAGAGCAAGAAGACCGACAAGAGCGCGTCAGATCAGAAAGGCGCTGAACCGTCTGTGAAGGACGTCGAGCAGACTAAGGCTCCCGCGCGTTCGCACGATACGAAGCAGCCTCACATTGAAGCACAGACTCAAGAACGCACGCACGTTTTAGACGCTCAGCAGCCTGCCCAGCAATCCGAGGGTGCTAAGCCTGTGAAGCCGAGCTCCGCCGAGTCTAAGCAGACCTCTCACGCAGCGAAGGTCGAAGCGCAAATGCCCGTGAAGGATGCTCACAAGAGCTCTCAGGCAAAGCTTCAGAAACCTGAATCACCTTCGCCGCAGGCTCAAACCGCTGCGAAAACAGAATCGGCTCAGGCACAATCGGTCCGTGAAGAGGTTTCTGCCCCGAAGCCGGGTTCGGAACGGGCGGCGCAGGCGCATACCGGAAAACCCGGTGCGAAAACCGAAGCGCACACTGGTTCTCAAGAAACCCCAGCCCAGGCTGCGAAACCCGCCGAATCCCCGATGCAGGCGGCTGCATCCGAGAAGAAACCCGAGGATAAGCCCGCCGAAACCACGGCGACCAACGCACAAACCGCCACCCAGCCCGGCACATCTTCTACCGTGAGCTACGGCATCGACACTGCCGAAAAGAGCACGGAAAATGGGGAACGTGCGGTACAGGGTACTGCGCAGAAAAAGCAGGCCGAGAAGGGGCAAGGGAGCGCTGGCTCGCCCGATACCAAGGAACCGGTAAAACCCGCAACGGTTAGGTCTGCCGAAGGTACCGCCTCTACAGGTGCTGCAGCAAAAACTCAGGAGCCCGAGAAAAAGCCGGCGGCTCAGGTGGAAGAGTCATCGTCAACCGCTCAGGAACCGCAAAAATCGGGTGCTGAAACCCCAGCAGAAGCCGCCCCTGCTGCCGCACAGAATATGACGCAGGCACAATCCGAAGAGGCTAAGGCCGTGGAAGCTAAACTCGCCGAGAATGCGCCGGTCAAATCAGATTCCGTGACCTTCACGGCGGTGCTGCCCGTCGTCACCCCGGAAATGAGTTCCGTGCAGGGCGCCCGTCCTCAAGAGGACGAAGAGGCAGCCGATGCCTCTGACAAGACGAAGAGCACGGCATCCGAAAAATCTGGTAAGAACGAGGAACTTCCGTACCAGACACAGACGGAATACACCTCAGCATTCGGCACTGCAGATACCCCGAAAGAACCCCCGCGCGGGCTGCTTTCACGCGTTTTCGGAAGGCGCCGGTAACATGGATATTTCACAGCATACGTCTTGTGGTGTTGTGCGGTATAGACCGCACGCGTGCACGACGGTTCTCATAGCATCCCACCTCTAACTCGTATAAACGGAGTTCTCATTGGCTATTCATCGCAAGATTCTGCGCTGGCTTGAGACCGAGCTTTTTGAAGGCAATATTCAGCTCGGTCAAAGCCTTCCTGACGATCAGCGGATTGCCCACGCCATCGGTGTGGGACGTTCCCGAACCCGAGATGCACTCAAAACCCTTGAAGATATGGAATTGATGCGCCTGTACTCTGGGCGCGGTAAAGAGATCATTCCTTATCTCTATGAGGAACCGGCGGCTGCGGCTGCGGGGCCCATTCGTCTGCACATGTCTACATCGCGTTACCCAACCCGCGATATGCTGCAGACCCGCATCCTGCTTGAGAGCTGGGCGGTATCTAATATTGACCCCGACAAGGTCTCATTTGATGAGGTTGATGAGGCCCTTGAGACGCTCCAAGACGATACTCTGAGTATTGGTGAGTTTCTTGATCAGCTTTTGACCTTCCACCACCGGCTGGTGCGTTTGGCGGGTAACGAACTGGTCGTGGGCTTGCTGGTTGCGATCCGCCAGTCTTCCTTCGATTCCCTGCTGTCGCTTATGGGACGTTTGCCGCTGTGGAGCAGCACGATGACGCGCATCCGGGTGGAAAACCGTGCCATTGTAGATGCTGTCAAGGACGGCGATGCCCGCACCGCGCGCGAGCTAATTGCCCACCAGCTGCAAGAGCTATACTCCGAAGCTGGCATAGAGCTGGATCAGGCGGCAAATACCCCGAACGGTATGCCTGGTGACCCCTCTGAGGATGACGAGGAATTCCAGGAGGAGGAATACTCCGAGGAAAGCACTGATTCTTCCGAAGAGCCCGAATCCGACGCTGACGTGGAAGAACATGAGGAAGCGGAATCAGAGCAGGATACCGACGAGAATATTCCCGAATCAGAATATAAGGCTGAGCAGGAGAAATCTCCGGCCGCGCAGCTTCCAAAAATTATTCGTGAAGGAACCACCGTTTCACGCCGTCGTCAAGGACGTATGCGCGTGCCGACCCCGGTGGCCGTGGGCTTCGAGGAAGACGAAGCTGGGGAAACCGCATCCGCCGAGAGCACAGGTGATACCCCCACGGCTGACATTCCCGAGCAGCAGGAAACCGTCGAGAGCACCCACGAGTCTCCGATCGATCCCCTTGAGGAAACCGCAGCGCACGAACCCCAGCTTGAGAGCGTGCAGCCCGAATTTGAGGATGACGTTCTACCGGTTGACGAACCCGGCGAGTCTGCATCTGACGATGCACAGGACAAAGAGTCTGCTGAAGAGATAACGGCAGAAAAGGCTCCCGACAAGTCTGCTGACGGATCCGAAAAATCCAAGTCTTCGGAAGAGGCACAGGGCAAATCGCAGGACGACTCTGCCTCTCACGAAGACTCAACCGAAAGCACCGACGATAAAGACGCTGAAGAGACACCCGACGAACAAGAACCCGTTCGGGAAGTCTATGTCGAGAAGGCTCCGGTAGGTAAAATCTCCGCTGAAGAGCTTGTGGCGACCGGCCTTATTCCGTGGCGCACCATGGGACAGCAGGCCGAGAGCGGAACCTCGACCCAGGCTGAAGCTGAGGGCGAGGATGATGTTATTCGTGCGCCCCTGCGCCGAAACGTGCCGCCCGTGCGACCCTCGCAATTCTCACCGCGCAAGTCTGAAAAGTCAGAGAAACAGGAGAAGCCCGCGAGCGAGCGCATCAGCCTGATTCGCCGCGTTCGCCATTACTTCGGTCTTGATTTGCCGCATACCCAGGCGGTCAAGCTGGTTGAGGCGCAGGAGGCGGCCGAGCAGAAAGCCGCAGACAACGCGAAATTTGCGACAGAACCTCCCAAGGTAGAGCCTAAGTCCGCTTCTGCTTCATCGTCTGAGGATGCCCCTGCCGCTGCCTCCGCCGAGGCCTCCAAGTCTTCGGCGGCTGAGCAAGAGCGGGAAGCTTCCACAGAACCGAAGAAACCAGCGGCTCAGCCATCACCCGCGAAGGCGGCAGAGGCTCCCAAGCCTGCTGAGGCGTCGAAACCCTCGAAGCCATCGAGTGATGCAATTTCTAAGAGCGCCGAGCCCGCGCCGGAGGCAGCACCTTCGGATAAGACAGATTCGAAGTCTGCTAAGCCTGCGGAAAAGCCCGCATCCGCCCCTGCACAGAGCGTAGATTCGGCGAAGCGCGAGAAACCCGCCACAGAGACCCCTCAGACGGATTCTTCTGACTCTGTGAAGGCAGAACCTTCGGATGCGCCCGTTCAGAGGGCAGCGGCGAATGTCGAGTTGGAGGAAACTCCGGAAGAGATACGTTCTGAGTTGCAGAGCGCGATTACTCTGGACGAGCCTTCACCCGATTCGGTGCCGACCCCGACCGCTGAGCCCGTGGCGGTTAAACGCCCCAATCGCAAGGATTCAGATTCTCAGGCTCCGGCGAAGAATGTTTCGGTTGCGGCTGCAGCCATACCACAGCCCGTTCCAGCAGTTGCCCGCCCGGAAACGGCTAATCTGAGCGGTGTCGATTCGACTCCGGTTGCTCCTGCGGTGAACGAAACTAAGAATAAGCCTGTGGAATCTCAACCCAAGCAGAAGGCTCAGGCAGATACCGAGAAAACACCGGTAAAACCCGCCCCGTCACCTTCGGAGATTGCCCAGGCATCAGCAAAACCGGCTTCGAAGAAACCCGAGACGAAAAAGCCTGCGCCCGTAGCAGGCAGCGCCTCGAAGTCTGCATCCGCTAATAAGAAGGCCCTGACGGCGGTAGACGCTAACGGTGCTCCGAATCCTTTTGAGGGCTTCGACGTCCTGGGAGCTGTCGAGCGTGCGCATGCGGCGGAAGCGGCTGCTGCTCAGAAGAAGCAGGCTAAGACGCAGGGATCCGCAAACGAGGCTAAAAAACCGGCCCAGAACGGTACTTCTAAGGGCGCCAGTGCCCTCTCGAAGGGGAAGAAGAACCGCAAGAGGCGCCACTAGCGCTATCACGCCACCATCTGGGGCGGCGGGAACTCGGGATTATGTACCCGTGGTTCTCGCCGCCTCATGTATATCCGCTGCGGTGGAAAAGACACCGGGGGCGAGAGAAAGCTCGCAAAATCGAAGGTTTTCTGCCCTTCAAATGGTGAAAATAGGCTATTACCTTGTACCCTAGGAAGGTAGCGTTCTCAAAACGCCTGGGCACTGCTGTGCCTAAAATGCCTTTTAGAGCGTTTATACCGGTATAAACATACCCGGGTAGCTACCAAACCGGTTTGGTTTGGCCGGGTCTAGAAAAGTGAGGAAATCCTATGGGTTCCGTTATTAAGAAGCGCCGCAAGCGTATGTCCAAGAAGAAGCACCGTAAACTGCTTCGCAAGACTCGCCACCAGCGCCGCAATAAGAAGTAATTAAGGCTTCTGCGCCCCGCATCCAGCAGGTTCAACCGCAAGGATGCGGGGTGTTTTGCCTCTGACGCACCAATGCATGAACCTAGATATGGCGCTCTGACCTGTATATATTCCCGACCGAGCATATGTGCGAACAAGAATATAGAGCACAGGGGAACATAACTATCAGACATATATCGCGTGCAGACGTGGGCGCACAAGATCGCGCGGTAGAAACTCAAGAAGCTGCACGGGTATACACTGGGAACTATGCCTGAACCTGTCATTGAACTTCTGACCCGTCCTGGATGCCATCTCTGCGAGGATGCGCGCCTAACCGTGAGCGAAATCTGCGCCGAGTACGGTCTGGACTATACCGAGCTCGATATTACCAATAACCCGGATCTGCTCAAACGCCACGAGACCGAAATTCCGGTGCTGCGCATCGACGGCGAAGCGAAGGATTTTTGGCGTATTAACCCCAAACGCATGCGCAAGATTCTCGACAAGAAACTTGCCCGCTAACCGGACACTTCGCAATATATTTTGGGGTAGCGCCGAAAGTCTGAGAAACTGAGAGAATGACTACTCAGCCCACGGTTACGGTTCACCTGATGCGCCACGGCGAAGTTCACAACCCCGAACGCATTGTCTACGGCCGTCTGCCGCACTACGCTCTCTCCGAGAAGGGCCAGCAGATGGTGCGCATGAGCGCCCAAGAGTTTGCTCAGCGCGCGCAGGACGGTGCCAAGATTGTGCATCTGGTATGCTCACCCTTGCTGCGCACCCGCGAATCTGCCGCGCCAATCACTGAGTTGCTGGGTCTGGAGGCACATGCGGATCAGCGGGTTATCGAAGCCGATAACTATTTTGAGGGCGAGCATGTCACCAGGCAGGGCCTTCTGCGCAACCGTGAACACTGGGGCAAACTCTACAACCCTCTGCGCCCATCCTGGGGGGAACCGTACCTTGACCAGGTAAAACGCATGGCATCCGCTATTCAGGATGCGGCACGCGCCGCCTACGACAAAGGCGGCGAAGGCGCACAGGCGATTATTGTCTCGCATCAGCTGCCCATCTGGGTCACCCGCCTGGGGTTAGAAGGCCGCTTGCTGCAGCACGACCCGCGCACACGCCAGTGCAACCTTGCTTCGATCACCTCCCTCGACTTTAAGAGCACGGATTTTGACCATGAAATGCCGCAGGTGAGCGGATACTCCGAACCCGCCTCGCCCCTGTACGGCGGCGTGATTCAGCTTCCCGGAAGCTAGTCTCCTATAGTTTAAGAACGCAGGCCTTCGCACACACCGATGCCGCCGCCAGCTGGCACGGAAGGAAAGCATGAACCCTATGCCAAAACCCACGACGCCAAATACCCCACTCAATCGCCGCGCGCTTCTGCATACGGGCGCGGGTATTTGCGCCACCGCCGCAGGTGCCGTGCTCCTCTCGGCGTGCTCATCCAGCGATGATTCCCTAGCGAAACAGGCAAATTCGGGTGATAACAAAGGCTATATCGCGGGCGATGGTTCCGTCACCGAATACCAGGAAGCCGAACGCGGTGACCCTGTCGCCTTCACCGGCGAACTCTTCGATGGAAAAACCGTAATCGCCGAATCCCTACGTGGTAAACCGGTACTGCTGAACTTCTGGTACGCCGGATGCGCCCCCTGCCGCGCCGAAGCACCCGACCTGCAGAAACTCTCCGAAGAATTCAAAGATAAAATCGCCTTTTACGGTGTGAACGTGCGCGACGAGAAGAACACGGCAGAAGCCTTCGAGCGCAGCTTCAACGTCACCTACCCCTCCTTCAAAGACGTTACGGGCAAGGTTCTTCTCTCGCTCAGCAAATACGTACCCGCGCAGGCGGTGCCCACCACCGTGATCCTGGACGAGAAGGGGCGCGTGGCATCCCGCGTGCTGGGGCAGGCTAACCCGTCCATCCTGAAAACCCTCGTCGAGACCGTGACGAAGGGTGCCTAGCGTGCCGCACACGCCCGTTCAGCCGCTCATCGCTATCGCCGGGGTCGGTGCTTTCCCCGTGGCGAGCATCAGCTCAACCGTGCTAGACGGCTCGCTGTGGCTGTCGATACCGCTTGCCGCGCTCGCGGGGTTTATTTCTTTTGCTTCCCCATGCGTGCTGCCCCTGGTCCCGGGGTATTTGGGATATGTTGCGGGGCTGACCGGGGCGAATATACCGGCAACGGGCGCATCACAAGCTGAAGGGCATGCGGCGGAGCCCGTGGATGCGAAAACTTTCGCCCTCGTGAACCCGGCGGCGGCGCGGCGTTTAGCGCCAACGGCACCTCAAACACAGGATGTAGTAGACAATCACAGCGCTTCTGCGCCCATAACAACAGAGAGTAAAGCTCAGACACCGAATGAGTATGCTGTAACTCGCCGCAAAGCCACCTGGCGGTTACTCGCCGGAGTTGCCCTGTTTATCGCGGGATTCTCCGCTATTTTCGTGCTTCTCTCGGTTGTCCTCGCCCAGCTCGGCGCCGCACCCTGGCTCAAGGGGCAGTCCTGGGTCACGATGATTCTGGGCGCGCTGGTTGTGCTTATGGGAGTCGTATTTCTGGGCGGGCTCTCGATCTTTCAGACCGATAAACGCCTGCATCGCCGCCCGGTCACCGGGCTGTGGGGTGCACCGATTCTGGGTATAACCTTCGGGCTGGGGTGGGCACCCTGCATCGGGCCGACCTTCGCGGCCGTGCAGACCCTCGTATATACGGGCGGTTCCGGCACCGGAAAGGCAGTCATTCTGACTCTCGCATACTGTCTGGGCCTGGGCGTTCCCTTTCTGCTCGTGGCATGGGGCATGGGCAGGGGAGTGAGCACCCTGGCGTGGGCGCAAAAACATCGCCTGGGCATACAGCGGGTGGGCGGTGCCGTACTCATCCTGATCGGGGTACTGCTCATGACGGGGCTGTGGACCGAGCTGATGTCATGGATACAGGCGGCATTACCCGCCTACGAACTACCGATCTAAGAAAGGAGGGCTGTCATGGTTTCCGAACATAGCGACGATGAAAACACTTCAACAGAGGCACAGGATACAAACACCGCAAACCGCAAGGCGGGCAAAACCGCAGATGCCGGGCGTGCCGTGAACGCATCCGAGAAGACCGAGAAAACCGGTAAATCAGCGCGCAAGGATGCGCCAGCCCTCGGGTTCGTGGGCATGCTTCGCTGGTGCTGGACTCAGCTGACCAAAATGAACACGGCGCTCATGCTTCTGCTTTTGCTGGCGGTAGCGGCGGTGCCTGGCTCGATTTTCCCCCAGCGTGTACAAGACCCTACCAAGGTTACCGATTACATTAAGAACCATCCCGGCTGGGGCGAATTTGCCGATAAAATTCAGCTTTTCGACGTGTTCTCCTCGGCGTGGTTCTCTGCCATCTATCTGCTGCTGTTTATTTCGCTGATCGGATGCGTAACCCCGCGAGCCATCAAACACGCGAAAGACTGGCGTAAGCCGCCGGCACGCACCCCCAGAAACCTTTCCCGTATGCCGGTGCACCGTCAGCTTGAGATTCCTGTGGCGGATGCCGGGCTGAACCTGAGCGCCAAGGGTGCGATTGAGGATGCGGCGCGCATCCTGAAAAAGAGCCACTACCGAGTTGAAATTCGGGACGAAGAGAACGAACACTACTCGGTCGGTGCCGAGCGAGGGTATCTGCGCGAAATCGGCAATATTCTCTTTCACGTGGCGATGATTGGCATTCTAGTAGGGGTCGCCTTCGGTTCGCTCTATGGATACCGCGGACAAAAAATTCTGGTTCAGGACGAAACTTTCGTCAATTCGCTGATTGGCTACGATTCGTTTACCCCCGGCACGAATTACAACCCCGACTGGCTTACCCCGTATGCGGTGACGCTCAATAATTTTCAGGTGCGCTACGACCGCCAGCAAGACAGCCACACCTACGGGCAAGACCTTGACTATAAGGCGGAGCTGACGGTGCATGACCCGCAGGGCGGCACCGAACAGAAGACCCTCAAGGTGAACGAACCGGTCGATATTGGCGGTACCAGCATTTTCCTCTCGGGCAACGGCTATGCGCCCGTGGTGCGAGTGACGGATGGCGAAGGTAAAGTCGCCTATGAGGGCACCGTGGTGGGCATTACCACGGACGGTAAATACACCTCATCGGTGGTGCTCAAGGTTCCGGACGCCAAACCCAGCCAGCTTGGTTTTGTGGGCATGTTCCTGCCTACCGGCGACTATGCGCGCGGCACTACCGTACCCCACTCGGTAGATTCCGCTCCCGCAAACCCCATGCTGATTTTCCAGTCCTATTCGGGCGATCTGGGGCTCAACTCGGGGCAGCCGCAGAATGTTTACGTGCTCGATACCTCTAAGTTGCAAGAGTTGAACTCCATGGCACAGGGCAACGGCATTGTACTGAGCGCGCAGAATCCCGAAGCTGTGCTGCCCGATAACAAGGGAAAGATCGAGTTTTTGGGGTATAAGCGCTATGTTGGTCTGGATGTGCGCCACGACCCCGGGCAGAATATTGTTCTGTATTCCTTTGTGGTCGCGTTCGCCGGGCTTATCGTCTCGCTTTTCGTGGCGCGCCGCCGCGTATGGGTGCGTGCCCACACCGCCGATGGCGTGCTCGTGGTCGAATACGGTCTGCTGGCACGCGGGGAAGATCCGCGCCTTGCGAACGAGGCCGAACGCCTCACCGATGCTTTTGCCGCCGCTTGGGGGCTAGAATTTGATGATGATAACCATGATGAAAACGAGGGTAAGTAGCCGATGCTGAACGACTCATTAGCGCGCTCCAGCGAACTATTTATGTACATTGCGGCGCTGATTTACACCGTCGTTTTTATTGCGTTCACCTCCGATGTGGTGGCAAACTCGCGCGTGACACGGCGCCTGGAAGGGCGGTCTGAGGGTACCGCACAGAAACCCACCGTCAAGGCGAAGATAAAGGTTGGTGCGGGCGCTGTTTCTGGCGCATCCGCGACGGCGAATACCGCTGCGGATACGGTTCGCACGGGCGGTACCGAACAGGGCACCGGCGAACGCGGCATGGGGTACAAGGGTGCTGCCGCACGGGCTCTCGAAGGTGAAGTTGCCGATTCTGCGATGCTGTACACGGGCGTTCGCCGCCCCGCCGCGCGCATCGCCGTGGTTGTGATGGTGCTTGCCGCTCTCGTGCACACCGCCGCCGTGATAATGCGCGGTATCGCAGCGCAGCGCGTGCCCTGGGGGAACATGTACGAGTTCTGCACCACGGGCGCGCTCATGGTGTCTGCGGTGTTTCTGATAACCCTCATATTCCGCGATGTGCGCTTCGTGGGCACGCTGGTGTCTGGGCTTGTACTCATTATGCTGTGCGCCGCCACAATTGGTTTCCCCACGCCGGTGGGGCATCTGAAGCCTGCGCTGCAAAGCTATTGGCTGGTAATTCACGTATCGATCGCGGTGTTAGCATCCGGGGTGTTCACGATTACCTTCGCGATGGCGGTACTGCAGCTGGTGCAGACCAGGCGTGAGCAGCGCATCCTGAATGGTAAATCGGGCGGATGGGCGTTTATGCGCCTGGTTCCGAGCGCCCAGGCTCTAGAGAATTTTGCGTTCCGCATGAACGCGCTGGCGTTTGTGATGTGGACGTTTACGCTTGCCGCCGGTGCGATTTGGGCGAATCACGCGTGGGGACGCTACTGGGGCTGGGACACCAAAGAGGTGTGGACCTTCGTGATCTGGGTGGTGTATGCGGCGTATCTGCACGCGCGCGCGACTCGCGGCTGGGCAGGCCCCCGCTCGGCATGGCTGTCTATTATCGGCTATGCATGCATTATCTTTAATTTCACGGTTGTGAATATTTTCTTCTCGGGTTTGCATTCATATTCGGGGTTGTAATCGGGATAACAGTGGATAACGGGATACTGCGGTAATCTTAGAACTGTAAGTTCATAAAACGTGTGGACGGGGTTGTGTAACCCCGTCCACACGTTTTATGAGAAGCAGCTTCACCCAAAGACCCAAAAAGATTACAAAGAAAGTAATTGTGCGTCATTAAAATATTTGACGAATATTCTGGGTTCTTATTGGAGGCCTTCGTATAATGGTGATACCGAACGGTGTATGGCATACGTTTGAGGACAACCAACCACTGTGAGCCGTCCTCAAGCTACCCTGAGATATCTACCCGGTCAACCGCTGGAATGCTGTCAAAGATGTCATGTGCCCGGTTTTCGTTGACTGATGATAGAGAGAAGAGGGATATAAGCCCATGCATGCAAATACCAACTCGATTAAGTTTGATTTTGAGGAAGCTGAGAAGTTTCATGCAGCTCTCCGAACCTGCAAGACAACCCTTGAAAACCAGGCACGTGACCGAAATGAAGTCACAGAATATGCAAAGTCGCAGCTTGAGGGTGGTTATGGGCGTCTCTTCTCTCGTAATGCTGACAGTCTCATTGAGATGGGAGCAGAGCTCATCGAGTCCCTTCGAAACGCCGAAGATAATATGAAAAAATATATTGCTGCCGCCCACGAGGAAGTTCGTATTCGTAAAGAAGTTACTGAGTGGGAGTCTATGAAGGGATCTCTTGATAATATCAAGCGAAATGCAGAACATTACAATGGCCGAGAAGTTATGCCTGTGAAGCCGGAGCATCGCCATTTAAAACCTACAGATTCCATGCCTCCTAAGCCTGAACCACAGCCTCGTCCTCATTACGATGTTTACAATTCAACTTCTTTGAAGAGGTATAACCAAAAAGTTGACCAAGTACGGGCTAATCTAAAGGGTGAAAAAGGGCCAGAAGCTGATTCATTTGTCAGGTATAAGATTAATGCAGGCGATATAAATATGAATGAGTTAGCTCAAGGAAAGGTTTCGGGAATTCCTGAACATCTTATTAAATACCACGACATGATTGAGAGTATGAATCCTCGTGTAGAGCAAGACTATAACGCGATGAAGTCCTCTTATGAAGCTTTTAGGCATGGCACCGAATGGGGAGAATTTAATGCAGAAAGCCTCATCGCCGCTGTTTATATCTGGTCCCAAGATAACCTTGTGGAGGCGTATCGTGCCGCAAAGATTGGGATAGAGCTCTGGAAAGCTGGTAGTCAGGGGGAGCTTAGCGAAACAAATCCCAATCTTTCGAACCCCCAGGTTTTGCATTCTGTTGAGAGCAGTATATTTGTAAACGATCAAGACCTTAAAAAACTCCCAATAACACATATACTTCCTTATGTACCTTCGGCAGGTATTTCGGGAGCCTATCCTAGCTCAGGTTATTTGAATGATCCAGTTAATATTGCAACAGGTAACTTTATTGAGTATGAGCTTGATTTAGCTTTTGATAATACTGCCGCTACTGCATTATCTCTGGAGCGTATGTATAACAGTTTTGCGGTGGTACATCCAGAGGCAATTCCTTCAGGAATTTTTGGGCTCGGGTGGTGCTCCACTTTGGATACTTGGATTGACTTTACCTCAGAAAATGCTCAGTGGTATACCAAAGACGGGCGTATTCTGAACTTTAGTCGTTCGGGTGATGGGTATGACCGCACCCCGCAGGAACCCTGGTGGCTCACCAAAGTACTGCCTAGCGATGAACTGTATGAGTGGATCACGCAGGCAATGCAGCAGGCATTCGAGCAGGTGCATAACTGCGAGAAAGAACTTGCCCAAAACTCGCATGAAGAGGTAGATTTCTCGCAAAAACGTGGAGAGCTGACCTTCACATCACATTACTGGGTCATTGAAGACAACAAACATACGCGCCATATATATAACTCGGCAGGCGTGTGGGTGGGTACTGCGGTCGGGCATTTGAGCGATGCGATGGTTCCTGTGTACGCTACTGCAACGTTTGAGTTTGAGAGCGTACCTCAACGTATTGTCACAGACCTCGTGCATCCTGTGGCGCATCGGGCTATTCACATAGATTACGAACTTGATTCCACTGGTGGATTACGCCCCGCGCAAGCATATACTTACAATACTGCGGGTATAAGTGCGGGTACTCCCCAAACTGCCGTCGGCTACAGTTACGTGCCTGAAGGGGAGAATGCCTCAGGTCACCTCTGCGCCGCAGAGAAAATGAATGGTACCCGCACGTATACCCACACCCCGGAGCATTTGATCCATGAGGTGACCGATGTTAATGGACACGTTGAGGTCACGAATACCTACGATGACAACGGGCGTGTGATACATCAGCACACTGAATATGATGACGATATTTCTTATAGTTATACGGATGCAGGCGTAACAACTGTTGCTCAGGCTGAGACCGGACTAAGGGTTAACATTTTTTATAGCGACCCTAAAGGACGTCTTACGGGGGTTACAGATGGGAACGGGAAACGCTACAGCATTCGGTATGGAACTGGCGATAATCGAGTCAGTATTACTGATCGTGATGGCTCTATTACCAGCCGTTCCTTCGACCAGCATGACCGGCTAGTCCGCGAACGTACCCCGGAGGGAACCGACTATACCTACAGTTGGGATGAGTGTAACCGCGTCACCGGGGTTTCGGTCTGTGATGCCAGGGATGTACGGAATTTGGGTACTCCTGTAACTACTTTTTATGAATACGCAGATTCAGTTAACCCTAATCCTTCTGCCGTTATTGAGAGCAACGGTGCGAAAACCCAGTTGGTCTGGGATGAGCACGGTCGGCTTGTGGAGACCATAGACCCCACCGGGGTGTGCACCGTCATGACCTATGACATTCATGGGGATCTGAAGACCATGACGGATGGTGTGGGAAACACAACTACTCTGGTACGTGATGGTGCTGGGCGCGTAACACAGGTCATTGACCCATTAGGGCGAACTCTTCGTATTCGATACAACGCTTCCGGCATGATTTCCAGCTTCGAAGAAGCTACCGGTGCTCGCTGGAGTTTCTTATATCAAGAAGCCCGAGAGGCACCGCGAGTCCCTGCGACTTTGCGCACTGCGCAGCGTTTTGCTGGTCTAGATAATACGGATATTGTTGGCGACCAAGAGCAGGGAAATCTGCCTCATACGGTGACAGATCCATACGGAAACGTTACTACTCTGACCTATAATCGAGCCCGGGAAATTACCTCTGTGACTGACCCGTTAGGCCGCACCACCCGGAATATTTATAACCAGTCAGGTAACCTGACCCAAGTTATTGAGGCTTCAGGGGCAACATGGACTTATGAGTATGACGGAATCCGTCAACTTATTGCCGCCATTGACCCTCTAGGCGGCGTGACTCGGTACACCTATGACCCCGTGGGGAACCGAACTTCTGAAACTGACCCCACAGGGGTGAAGATCAAGCAGAACGTCGACCGCAAGCGTGGTCTGGAAAGGACCACGGATGCTTACGGTAATTCCTTCAAACAGATCGATGTTTTCGGTCGTGTGGTCGCCCAGAAAACGGGAGTTAAAGTAGGGTCTTCCGAAAAGCCTGATTCTGAGGAATTTATCACCTACGATCATGCCGGTAATCCTGTTGAAATTGTGGATGCGCAGGGTGGGTTAACGCGCATTATTCGGGATCTTGCAGGTCGCCCGTTACGGGTAGTTTCACCTGCTGGGCGCGTGCAAACTTATGAATATGATGCAGCAGGTCGTCTAGAGCGGTACGCGATGAGCCTTGATGAGCCGGTACCAGCTGCTGAGATAACACAAGATTCTGAACCTACTCAATGGGCTGTCACGCGTCTGGTCTATGATGCCGCTTCCCAAGTCGTGGAGCGTATCCTTCCGGATGGCTCCGCAGAATATATCGATTATGATGCCGCCGGTCGTGTTATCAAGGTGACTAAGGGCGCTCGCAGTGCAAGCTATGAATACGATCTGGGCGGTCGTCTGGTGGGGCTGCGCGATAACACGTATGGCTATCGTCGTTTTTCCTACGATGCCGCTGGTCAGCTGATTCGGACCATTGATGGGCTGGGCAACCGCACCCACATGAAGTATGACGCTGCGGGTAATATTGCGCAGGTTATGGATTCTACTGGGCAGATCACTCGGTACGAATACGATGCTTTGAACCGTCTGACCCGCACCATTAACGCGGCGGGTATCGTCTTTGAGTATGGGTATGATGCGGCTGGCCGTCTAACCCGCGCTTTCGACGGTGTACATGAGCGCACCTACGAGTACGACTATAAACGCGGCGGCGAGCTTCGGTATGCTTTCTGCGATGGTGTGCGTATTGCACAGTACGGCAGTGAAAATAAGGGACGTACTGTGTGGGTACGTGATTACGCCACTGCTCAGGCTCTTGACGGTCGTGCGCCGGAGGAAGCTTATGTTGAGCACCGCTACGAGTATGATTCCGCCGGGCAGCTCGTTAAGCGTTCCCGAAGCGCTGTTATTGACCCTCACTCACCAGATTCAGAGCACAAGATGTCCAAATCTACGGACGTCGAGAACCAGGTTCAGGCGCTCAATACGTTTGTTTCTACAGGTGCATATACTCTCACATATTCCTACGATGCCGACGGTAACCGCACTACCACAGTAACTCCATACGGTACATCGCATGCGGTGTATGACGGCGCGGGTCATGTGATTCGCCGCGAAACCTACAGTACCGGTGAAGATAAGCCTGTTGTTTCCACATATTCATATGATGTGATGGGGCAGCTTGTTCGTGCCCAGGTAGGGGATATTGTTTCTACCTGGCGGTTTGACGCTTCAGGTCGGGTCTCGGAATACGGCAAGAATCTTGTTGCTGAAGAAGCCTCCGATGTTGCAGGCGGCATCGAACCTGAAAATCAGGGAATAAATGAGAAGACCCAGATAACCCGTGACGCCCAGGGGCGTGTAGCTGGTGTGCAGACAAACAACTCACTAGTGATGTACTCCTATGATGCCGCCGGTCAATTGATCGGTGCTCGTGAGGGCGATCTTGAATATGAATGGGTCTTTGAGAACGGTCTGATGGTGAGCGAAAAACTCTACCGTGTGGATGATGCAGAGCAACACAAACGTACCGTTCTGAGTGAACGTTCCTTTGAATATAACGTCCTCAATCAACTGGTTCAGATCGAGACCTTGGAGTACGCAGCTGCTATAGCCCCAGAATTTGTGGGGCTTCACCATGAAGTTATTAACCGCGTAACCACAACTTATACCTATGATGCGGCAGGGTACCGCGTGCGTGAGTATACCGCTTCAAATCAGGGTACTCGTATAGCTCGCGAGTACGAGTGGGGCGTTTGGGGCGGTCTTTCCGCGGTTACGACTACGTCAAATTCTGATGCCTTCCATACGGAGGCTCTGGGTGTACGCGGCGTGGCGTCCCGGGTACGTCTTGTCACGGATGCCGCGGGTGAACTGGCTCAGGTTACTGGTGTAGATAGCATCTCAATGCCTGTACTGTGGGATTCACTCTCTGATACCCCACAGGTTTTGGGCGTGGGAGCTGTGAGTGCACCGGATTGCGACGGCGGGTTCTCTCAGGTAGGTGTTCCGCAAGGATTAAATCCGTGGGGTGTGCCTGATCCAGCGGGTATAGCTCATATTCCTGGGATAAGGAGCTTCGACCCGTTCAGCCAAGTATTACCTGAGGGAGTATCCTTTACAGGCGCCGGCAGCGTGCGTATCGCCGGGCTGGATGTCATGGGTGCCCGCACGTTTGACGGTGTTTCGAAGCGTTTCCTGTCGACTGATCCACTAGCGCCAGTGGCCGGTTCGCCATGGTTCGCAGACCCCTATTCTTTCGTGGGCTCTAGCCCCATAAATATGGTGGATCCATGGGGTACAACTGAGGTCTCTGTTGCGCTCGCACAAGATACAAGCTTTGAAGGCTGGTTAAGCAGGAACCGTCAAGAAGTCTCGCGTGCTCTTATCGCAGTTGGCATAGTTGTTTCCATTGTTTCCATACCTATTCCCGGTTTAAGTGTGGCGATTGCAGCCGGGACTGTGTCAGGCAGCAGTATGGCAGCCAGTATAACGTTGAACTCCAATGCTTCTTTGAAGAGCGGCGGGTATGTTGATACTGGCGATGTGGCCTTTGCAGCCACCGTGGGTGGTATTACTGGAGGTCTTACAGCGGCTGCCGGTTATGGTGCCGCTTACAGTGTTCAGAAATGGGTTGCTCCTAAGGCTGTGGAGGGTTTTTCTAAAGTGCGTAGCACCTTTTCGCCTTCTACATCGTCGGCGATTCAAACAAGTGAGCGTGCGATTGCGGCAGAGACCAGGTTTGTTCCACAGGGCTCTAACCTTGTGAACTCTTCGAGTAATGCAGCGCGTGTTGCAAATGTGGAGTCGAAAGTTACTTCGGCATCTCCAACTGCTGTGAAGTGGGAGAATGTGCCAGTGGTTGCCGCTGGCACAAAAGGCGCTTCTACAGGTGTACGTTCAGGTGCTCCAGTACAGACGGTGACTGTGTCGTCGAGTCAGGGGAAGGCTATTCCTGTTATCGCCACCGGGTCGAAGGGGGCTTCAAGTTTGAAAGCCGCTGGTCCTGCTCAAGTAGGTAAGGTTCCTGGTGCTCCTGCGGCTGCGGTTGCCTCAAAGGGCACTCAGATCGGCTCTAAGAGTGCCTCAGGTGAGTTGCGCGCTGTCGGTCCTGTGAATGTGGGTAAGTCTTCATCAGGAACAGCGAAACCTACTGTAGGTCAACGGTTAAAGGCTGTGGGTGCTAACGCTGCGGTAAATGGTGCTACTGGGGGGACCACGAATTTTGCTGCGTATAGTGTGCAGACTGCTTTGGACCCGACGAAGGAATGGGACTGGGGCGAAGCAGGTGTGTATACGGCTACTGGCGCTACAGGTAATATACTGGGTGGTTTGGCGAATCCTGCTGCTGGTTCTGTGGGGAACTACTTAGGTTTTAAGCCCGGTGGTTTTGGGCAGAAGAGTTTGGAAGCTGGTTTTGCTGGTGGTATGAGTGTGGCTAATGGTGAGCTGTGGGCTGGTCTGTCGGATCATCCTACATCGGGTGGGGATAAGGCATATAACTTCCTGTCCGGAGGTACATTGAGTCAAGTGGGTAATTTCGGCCCGAAGAATCATAAATTGGGGAATGTGAAGGTCGGTTCTTTGGGGCAGCCGTTGAAGGCTCCTGAGTACTTGGGGTCCTATCGGCAGATGGGGCTGGAACATCCGATGCCGGTGCCTCGTCAGTATCGTGATTTTGGTCCGTTATCGTTGAATTCTACGACGAATGCTAGTTTGGTTGCGTTGTCTGATGCGGCGAAGAAGTATGGGGTGGATAGGCTTTTGAATTTTGAGGGTGCTCCTGCGTATCCTGTGCCGTCTCCTGGTCCTTCTCCGGCTCCTTTAAGCGTTGATTCTGATGGTTTTGGTATGCCAGGTGCTGAGGTTCAAGTTCTGGATCCGGAAGATATACGAGAGCCGGGCGATGTTCAGGATCCTGAAGATATTCGTGAGCCAGAGAACGTGCAAGAGCCTGAGAATGTGTATCCCGCCGAAGGGGTTTATGCTCCTGCCGATGTGCAGCCTGATGAGGATGTTGATCTTGTAGAGGGTTCTGATGTTGATTTTGTGGGTGGTGAGTAGGCGTGCGGGTGCGTGTTCGGGATTGTGTGTATTGGGGTTGGGGTCCGTTTTGGGCTTTGGTGGTGCAGGTGTTGATTTGGTGGCCTATTGTGGGGTTGGTGGTGCGGGTTGCGCCGTCGCATCCTATGATGGGTCCTCATTTGCCGTTTTATGTGGTGTTGTTTTCTTTGCCGTTTGTAGGTATTGCGGTTAATTTTTGTTTGTTTCGGTTTTTGCATCCGCGGCGGGCGTTAGGGTGGATGGTGCCTGTTGCGTTTGGGTTTATGTTTTTGTTTGGTCTTTTTCCGATGCCGTTTCGGGGTCTGTCGATGCTTGGTTTTGGTTCTGTGGTGTGTGGGTTGTATCCGGGTATTTTGTTGAATAATTATTATGAGTTGTATCGTGTGGCGAAGATGTCCCCTGAGGAAGTGGAAGCTTATAAAATTGAGCTTGAGCAAAAAAACGTAAAATACGAAGAAAATAGTGATACGGTAGGAAGCATTTATGCGGCAATTTTTTGTATTACTGCTGTTTTTATGACGGGATTCTTTTCGTTGGCTATTCCTGCGATGATTCAACGGAGTTACGATCCGTCTCCGATGCTTTTGCCAACAGTTATAGTGGCAACGGTGGGGTTGTGGTTATCTGTTGTGGTGAAGCGTATATTGAAGTGGAATGGCTCATGGCGGGTATATGCCGTATTGCTGGTAGTAAGCGTGGTAGGTGTATTGTGGGGGTGGGGTTATCCGATTGTACTTGTTGTTGCTCCATGGTGGATGGCGTATTGGGTTGGTGATGCTTTAGTCGATGCTGTTGAGTTCGCATTACGGAGGGTAATAAGATTTGAATATTCTTAGACGATGATTATATATCTTTGCTTATTTCTATCGGCCTGTGTTTTCAGAGTGGTTTTAGTGCTGAAGAATCAATTTAGTAATTTATTATGGGGCCGACTATAATAATTCGACGAGTATGTGATTTATTACTAATTATTTTAGACGAAAGTAATTCTGGTGTTGATTGAGTTATCTTTATGTGTTTTTATCATTCATATGCTGAAATGTAGTTTAGTAAATAAGTTATTTTTCATGATTGTGACTATTGTTGGTTTTGTTCAATATTGTTTTAGGGTATTCGGCCTGGTTGCTGTTTTCTATTTATTTTTATTGTGTCTTGAGTTTTGTTAGGGTGATGTTTTCTGCTTTTAGTGATTGGTATGATTGTGTGGTGCTGTGAGGAATGCATGCTTGGATAACTTGTTTGTAAGGTTTGCTGCTGGTGTAGTTGGGCTCTTATCCACAGAAGGGTGGTGAGTAGGCGTGCGGGTGCGTGTTCGGGATTGTGTGTATTGGGGTTGGG
>ERZ772920.274-NODE-274-length-30252-cov-3.211743_pt1 | contig 30252 bp, 26 predicted proteins | sample MGYA00511469_ERZ772920 | MGnify/ENA primary metagenome ERZ772920 (study PRJEB29015, sample SAMEA2738069) | human oral metagenome | biome: human oral; feature: human-associated habitat; material: saliva | place: China | collected 2216 ... | reverse complement strand
GGCAGAATATAGTGGAAAAGGCCATAAGGGAGCGAAAGGTGGTGCTGTAACAACAGCTGTCAAAGAAGCTCGTGCGCAAGGTCGTTATACGACGGATGACGGCTATGTTTTCAATCCGACAGATGTGATAGAAGATACTGGAGATGGCTTCATCGTACCGCATGGTAATCATTTCCATTATATTCCAAAGAAAGATTTGTCTCCTAGTGAGTTAGCAGCGGCTCAAAATTATTGGGATAATAAAATTGGGAAAAATCGTCCGTCTTATTGGGACAACAAACACAAATCTGGCGGTACGCCATCAACTCCGAGTCCAAGTCCAACGCCATCAAGACCATCAAATGGCGGAACTACACTACCTTCTATCCATTACCAACCATCAACGCCGGGAACACAGACTCATCAGGGCAATAATCATCATGCGCAGCCATCACAACCAAGTCATCAGAATACTCCATCTGCTCATCAAGAAATCATCAATCTGTTAAAACAACAAATAGCTTAGATATTTGTTGATAGAGGAGGGTAGAAATTCCTGCTGAAACTCCTTTAGATAAAAAATATTTGTAGTAGCAGTAGCTAATGCATGATAAGGATTGAGTTATTCGTATAAAGCTAAATTTTTTAAAATCTATAAATATTGGCTGAGCATTTTTATTTAAAATATGTATAATAGAATGTGAAAGGCGATTGAAATAATGAAAAATATTTTATTGGTAGATGATGAACAACGGATGCTAGACCTGCTAGGGTTATATCTAGAAGGAGATATTTACCACTGTGAAAAGGAAATTTCAGGTGTTCAAGCGATTAAACGAGTTGCTAAAGGGAATTTTGATTTAATCTTACTTGATGTGATGATGCCTGATTTAGATGGCTGGACTGTCTGCAAAAATATAAGAGAATTTAGTGAGATCCCTATTATAATGCTTACTGCTAGAGGACAAAATACAGATGTTTCCTTCGGGTTAAAAAATGGAGCCGATGACTATATCACCAAACCTTTTGATGAAACAATTTTATTGGCTCGAATTGAAGCTATTTTAAGACGAACAAGCCTTTCTGATAAAATTGATTTTAAAAACTTACTTAGAAGATGAAAATGGAAATAGGATTTTAAATTTAGAAGAAATCTCTGAAACTTTAACTCAAAAAGCACAGAAAAGAGCTGTAAATGAAGAAGATATAAAGGAAAAATTAACAGAAATTGGAGATAGTGAATTTACTGTTAAAAATATAAAAATTGATATAGATGAGAATATTTTTATTCCATTGTCAGAGTTAAAAAATCTAAAAAGAAATGCAGTTGAAAAGTTTAGAGAAAAAATACTTTCATATTTTAGAAGAGATTTAGATAGTGAATTAAAAGAAAATAATCAAGAATATTTTAAATTAGAGATAGAAAAAGATGAGCCAAAAGACTTAGAAATAAGAGTTATAGTTTCTAATGAGGAGCAAAAAAACTTTTTAGAAAATATAAAAGATGAATATAATATAAAGGAAATATATTATAGAACTTATGATATAGCTAAGCAATCTATGTTAGGACAGCATAATTTAGATAATAAGTTGGCATCTAATCTCTATGAGTTATTGGAAAATAAAAATTCAGCTGTGATGTTAAATTGGAATATGAATATAGTAAATTCATATACTATTTCTGTTTTAGAAAAAATTGAAAAGCTAGAAAGTTTTATAGTTTCTCCTGAAATAAATTTTTCTAAGATAAGAGAGTTGGGGAAAACAAGATTAAAGAAAGCCTTATTAATTTATTCAAAATTAAAGGGAATGACAATAGATGTTGATATAGCAGATAATAAAAATGAGATTATTACTAATAAAGAGAATGATAAATTCAATATTATCAGAAATGAATACGGCACAGAAATATTTTTAGATAAGCCACTTAATATTATTAATATAATAGATGATATTAAAAAATTAAATATTGATATAGTAGCTTTGGAATTTACTACTGAAACTATTGAAGATATTAAAAAAGTCTTAAAACAATTAAAGACAAGAAAAGGTGAATATCGAGAGTATAACTATAAAAGGGGGGTGTATTAATGGGCGACCATAATCACAATCATAAACTCATTAAGAATTTAGGAACTTGTTTTGGTTTGGGAGAAATGTCTTTTATGCCAGGAACATTTGGGACATTAGGAGGAATACCAATATTTTTACTATTGACATATTTAAGAAAATTCTTTTTAAATGTGATGATATTTAATTCTTTTTATCTTGTGTTCTTAGTTACATTTTTTGCAATAGCAGTATATGTATCAGATATTTGTGAAAAAGAAATATTTAAAAAAGAAGATCCACAAGCAGTTGTAATTGATGAAGTATTAGGATTTTTAACTACCTTGTTTTTAATAAATCCTGTTGGAATAAAAATGACTTTAATTGCTATGTTATTGGCATTTATAATTTTCAGAATATTAGATATAACTAAAATAGGACCTATATACAAATCACAAAGTTTTGGTAATGGAGTTGGAGTAGTTTTAGATGATTTCTTAGCAGGAATTATAGGAAATTTTATTTTAGTGTTTATCTGGACAAAGTTTTTTTATTGATGGGAGAAAAATGAAAGCAGGAATATTTTTAGTTGGAACAGAATTATTAAATGGGGCAACAATAGATACAAATAGTATCTATATAGCTGAAGAATTGAATAAATATGGAATTGAAATAGAATTTAAAATGACAGTTAGAGATGTAATGAGTGAGATTACAAAGGCTTTAACTTATGCAAAGAAAAATGTTGACTTAGTTATTTTAACAGGTGGTTTAGGACCCACTGATGATGATATCACTAAGGAAGCAATGGCAAAATTTTTAAAGAAAAAATTAGTTGTAGATGAAAAAGAAAAAAAAGAACTGTTAAAGAAATATAAGGCATATAAAAATCCAAATAAAACTAATTTTAAAGAAGTTGAAAAGCCAGAGGGAGCAGTAAGTTTTAAAAATGATGTGGGAATGGCACCAGCAGTTTATATAGATGGTATGGTTGCTTTTCCAGGTTTTCCAAATGAATTAAAAAATATGTTTCCTAAGTTTTTAAAATATTATGTAAAAGAAAATAATTTAAAAAGCCAAATCTATATCAAAGATATAATTACTTATGGAATTGGAGAAAGTGTACTTGAAACAACAGTAAAGGATTTATTTACTGAGGGAGATATTTTCTATGAATTTTTAGTTAAAGACTATGGAACTCTAATAAGATTGCAAACAAAGATTGAAAATAAAAAGAATGTAGCAAAAATTGTAAAAAAGTTATATAATAGAATATCTGAGTTCATAATTGGAGAAGATGATGACAGAATAGAAAATACTATTTATGAATGTTTAAACTCAGGTGAAAAGCCACTTACAATTTCAACAGCTGAGTCTTGTACAGGTGGTATGATAGCAAGTAAATTAATTGAAGTTCCAGGTATATCTACAAATTTTATTGAAGGTATAGTTTCTTATTCAAATGAAGCAAAAATAAAAAGATTAAAAGTAAAAAAAGAAACTCTTGAAAAATATGGAGCAGTTAGTGAAGAAGTTGCAAGAGAAATGCTTGCAGGCTTAAAGACAGATGTTGGAATTTCAACAACAGGTATAGCAGGACCAGGTGGAGGAACAAAAGATAAACCAGTGGGGCTTGTGTATATAGGAATAAAAGTAAAAAATGAAGTAAAAGTTTTTAAAAGAGAGTTAAAAGGTGATAGAAATAAAATAAGACAGAGAGCAATGATGCATGCACTCTATAACTTATTAAAAATATTAAGTAAAAAGGTACGGTAAAGAAAAATGACAATAGGTGAGAAATTAAAGAAAAGTAGAAACGATAAAGGAATGTCTTTGAGAGAACTTGCAACAAAGGTAGAACTGTCAGCAAGTTTTTTATCACAAATTGAGCAAGGAAAAGCCTCTCCCTCAATAGAAAACTTAAAGAAGATAGCACATACATTAGATGTTAGGGTGGCTTATCTTATTGAAGATGAAGAGGACGATATAAGAAATATAGAATATATTAAAAAAGAAAATATAAGATATATAGAAAGCTTAGATTCTAATATTAAAATGGGAATTTTACTTTCAAATAACAGGGAAAAAAATATGGAACCTATAATATATGAAATAGGTGTTGATGGAGAAAGTGGAAGAGATTTTTATAGCCACGGAAGTTCAGAAGAATTTATATATATATTAGAGGGTGAGCTAGAAGTATATGTAGTAAATAAAAAATATAAATTATCAAAAGGAGATAGCTTATATTTTAAATCTAGTTTAAAACATAGATTTAAAAATGCTTCAAAAAAAGAAGTAAAAGCATTGTGGGTAGTTAGCCCACCAACATTTTAGATGGAGGAAATATGAAAATAGAGATAAAAATTTTAAATCCTGTCAGGCTGACAAAGTTATTTATAGCAGCAAGCAGATGGCTTTCAAAATATGCTGATGTTTTAAATGACTTAAATGTTTATCCTGTTCCAGATGGAGATACAGGAACAAATATGTCTATGACATTACAGTCAGTTGAAAATGCCTTGATAGGATTACAAAGTGAGCCTAACATGGAAGAACTTGTAGATATAATTTCAGAAGCAGTTCTATTAGGAGCAAGAGGAAATTCAGGAACTATTTTATCACAAATAATTCAAGGATTTTTAGATGCAGTAAGAGACAAAGAAGAAATAGATATAGAAACAGCGGCAAAAGCTTTTGTATCTGCAAAGGAAAGAGCATATAAGGCAGTGAGCCAACCAGTTGAAGGAACTATACTTACAGTTATAAGAAAAGTTTCAGAAGCAGCTATGGCTTATGATGGACCAAAAGACAATTTTATACCATTCTTAGTTAATTTAAAAAATGCAGCTGCTGATGCAGTTGAAGATACACCTAATCTTTTACCTAAATTAAAAGAAGCAGGAGTTGTAGATGCAGGTGGAAAAGGAATTTTTTATGTACTTGAAGGATTTGAAAAATCTGTTACTGATCCTGAAATGTTAAAAGATTTAGCAAGAATAGCAAATTCACAGGTAAATAGAAAACAAAAATTAGAATATATAAATAAAAATGAAATAAAATTCAAGTATTGTACTGAATTTATAATTGAATCAGGAGATTTTGACTTAGAAGAATATAAGGTAAAAATTCAAAGTCTTGGAGATTCTATGGTAGTTGCCCAAACAAGAAAAAAGACTAAGACTCATATACACACTAATCACCCAGGACAAGTGTTAGAAATTGCAGGTGCTTTGGGAGATTTGAATAATATGAAAATTGAAAATATGGAGATTCAACATAGCCATGTTTTAGTCAAAGAGGAAGAACTCAATAAGGTAGATATAAGAGGAGTTAAAAAAGAAGTTGTAGTTCAAGAGCCAAAACTATTATTTAATGAAAAAAATATTGAAAATAATGTAGCAATATATGCAGTAGTAGATAATAAAAATATAGCTAATTTATTCTTAAAAGATGGAGCTAGTGCAATTTTAATTGGTGGGCAAACAAAAAATCCATCTGTTTCAGATATAGAAGAAGGTTTAAAAAAGATTAATGCAAAAACTATCTATATTTTGCCTAATAATAAAAATATTATTGCTAGTGCAAAATTAGCTGCTAAGAGGGATAAAAGAGATATTATAGTTATAGATACTAAAACAATGTTAGAAGGATATTATTTTACTAAAAATAGAAAGATGAACCTTCAAACTTTGTTAAGACAATTAAAATTCAATAATTCTATTGAAATTACAAAGGCAGTTAGAGATACTAAAGTAAATAATATAGAAATTAAAGTAGGAGATAATATTGCCCTTATAAATGGAACTTTAGCTGAAAAAGCTGAAAAAGTTGAAGATTTAATCAAAAAAATCTATGAAAAATATACAAATGATAATACTTTAGCTGTTATAGTTGTTAGAGGAAAAACTGCAATAGAAGAAGGAAATGAAGCTATAAAATCTAAGAACTTTAAAAAATTCTATGAATATGATGGAGAACAAGATAATTATTCTTACTATATTTACTTAGAACAAAGAGATCCTAGTTTATCAAAAATTGCTATATTGACAGACTCGGCATCCGACTTAACACCAGATATGATAGAAGGACTTGATGTAACAGTTATTCCAATAAGATTAAGAATTGGAGAAAATAACTATAAAGATGGAGTAAATTTAAGTAAAAAAGAATTTTGGCATAAATTATTAACAGAAAAGGTGATACCTAAAACTGCCCAACCTTCTCCTGCTGAATTTAGAGATTATTATGAAGAATTATTTAATAAAGGTTATGAAAAAATAATATCAATTCACATTTCTAGTAAGATGAGTGGAACTCAACAAGTTGCAAAAGTGGCAAGAGAAATGTTAAAGAGAGAAAAAGATATAGTTATAGTTGATTCAAAGTCTGTTACATTTGGACAAGCATACCAAGTTCTTGAAGCTGCAAAAATGATAAAGGCAGGAGTTAAATTAGAAGATATTTTAACAAGACTTTATGAAATAGCAGATAAAATGAAAGTATATTTTGCAGTTAGTGATTTAACTTACTTAGAAAAAGGTGGAAGAATTGGTAGAGCTTCATCAGTGATAGGAAATTTATTAAAATTAAGACCTGTTTTAAAATTAGAAGATGGAGAAGTTAGCCTTGAAACTAAAACTTTTGGTGAAAGAGGAGCTATCTCTTATATGGAAAAAATTATAAAAAATGAAGGTAAAAATAGTATATACTTGTACACTGCTTGGGGTGGAACTAACCAAGAATTACGAAATACAGATATATTGAAAAAGACAGCAGATACAATGAGAAAAATTGAATATAAAGGTAGATTTGAAATTGGACCTACAATAGGTAGCCATAGTGGACCTGTCTTTGGAATTGGAATTATATCTAAGATTAGATAGTGATAGAATAGCTATTGCATTTTTAGAAATGTTATAGCTATTTTTTTCTTAAATTTGCAATAGTTATTTTTTAGATGTATAATATTACATCATTAGAAATTAAGGGGGAAAATATGAAATTTTCAAGTTATTTAAATCCAGATTATATATTTCCTTGTTTAGAAGTAAATTCTAAGGAAGAAATAATTAGAAAAGTTGTTGACAAAGTGGCAGAAGATAACAAGATGGTTTCTGAACAAAAAAATGAAATTATCAAAAATATTTTAAAAAGAGAAGAAGAAATATCAACTTGTATAGGTAATGGAATTTTTTTACCTCATACAAGAATGAAAGATTTTTCAGATTTTATTATAGCAGTTGCTACTATTAAAAATAAATTAGAAGGGGAAATTGGAGGAACAAACCAAATTGATGATATAAAAGTTGTGTTTTTAATAATTTCAGATGTATTAAAAAATAAAAATTTATTAAAAGTTATGAGTGCAATTTCAAAGATAGCTTTAAAAAATCCTGAAATTATAGAAAATATAAAAAAAGCAACTCATTCAAGACAAATACTTGAGTTATTATCTGCTAATGACATAGAAATAGAACATAAAATTATAGCAGAAGATGTTTTAAGTCCAGAAATAAAACCAGCAAAGGAAAATGATACTTTGGAAGAAATAGCTAAAAGATTGATACTAGAACAAAAATCAGCACTGCCTGTATTAACAGAAAATGGTATTCTTTTAGGAGAAATAACAGAAAGAGAGTTAATAGGTTTTGGTATGCCTAAACATCTTTCTCTTATGAGTGATTTAAACTTCTTGACAGTAGGAGAACCTTTTGAAGAATATTTACTTAATGAAAGTACAATGACAATAAAAGATATTTATAGAAAAGATATAAAACATTTATTGATAGACAAGGATACACCTATAATGGAAATTTGTTTTAAGATGGTATATAAGGGAATGCACAGATTATATGTTGTAAATCCAAAGAATAATAAATATCTTGGGATTATAAATAGGTCGGATATTATTAAGAAAGTATTACATATATAGAGAATGTAAGGAAGGTTAAAATGTTATATATTGGAATTTTAATATTTATAGTTGTGTTCTACTGTATAATTACAGAGAAAGTACCAAGTTCTTGGGCAACAATGGGTGGAGGTTTGTTGATGACCTTGATAGGAATAACAAGCCAAGAGCAAGTTCTTGAAACGATATACAATAGGTTAGAGGTTTTATTTCTGCTTATTGGAATGATGATGATAGTTCTTCTCGTTTCTGAAACAGGAGTATTCCAATGGTTTGCAATTAAGGTTGCACAACTAGTAAGAGGTGAACCATTTAAGTTAATTATACTTTTAGCTATAGTTACAGCATTATGTTCAGCATTTTTAGATAATGTTACAACAATTTTACTTATGGCACCAGTATCTATATTACTTGCCAAACAGTTAAAATTAGATCCTTTCCCTTTTGTTATAACAGAAGTTATGTCAGCAAATATAGGTGGACTTGCAACATTGATTGGTGACCCTACTCAACTTATCATAGGAGCAGAAGGAAAATTAACTTTTAATGAATTTTTATTTAATACAGCACCTGTTGCAATACTTTCAATGATTTCACTTTTAACAACAGTTTATTTTATGTATGCAAAAAATATGAAGGTATCAAATGAATTAAAAGCTAAAATTATGGAATTGGATTCTAGCAGATCATTAAAAGATATAAAACTTTTAAAACAATCAGTAGTTATTTTTTCTTTGGTTATAATAGGTTTTATCTTAAATAATTTTGTGGATAAAGGGCTTGCTATGATTGCATTATCTGGTGCAGTGTTACTATCACTTCTTGCAAAGAAAAGTCCTAAGGAAATGTTTGAAGGAGTTGAATGGGAAACTCTGTTTTTCTTCATAGGGCTATTTATGATGATAAAAGGAATAGAAAATCTTGATATTATTAAATTTATTGGAGATAAAATGATAAATTTGACTGAAGGACATTTTGGAGGAGCAGTATTTTCCACAATGTGGATTTCAGCAGCTTTTACTTCAATAATTGGAAATGTTGCCAATGCTGCTACATTCTCAAAAATTATTAATATTATGACTCCAACTTTTTCAGGAGTAGTAGGAGTAAAAGCATTATGGTGGGCATTATCTTTTGGTTCTTGTCTAGGTGGAAATTTAAGTTTGCTTGGTTCTGCAACAAATGTTGTAGCAGTAGGGGCAGCAGACAAAGCAGGGTGTAAAATTAATTTTGTACAATTTTTAAAATTTGGTGGAATTATTGCCATAGAAAATTTAATTATAGCTTCAATATATATTTATTTTAGATATTTATAAAAATAAAAGATAGAATAGAAAGGTAAAGAAAATGTTACTAATTTTGGGAATACTTATTTTTATTATAGTTTTTTACTGCATTATTACTGAAAAAGTTCCATCTGCTTATGCAACTATGCTTGGAGCATTGGCAATGGCTTTTTTGGGAATAGTGAATGAAGAGGAAATTTTGGAAACAATACATAGTAGGTTGGAAATCCTTCTTTTACTAATTGGAATGATGATAATAGTATCTTTAATATCAGAAACAGGAGTGTTCCAGTGGTTTGCAATTAAAGTTGTAAAAATAGTAAGAGGAGATCCTTTAAAACTGTTGATATTGCTTTCACTTGTGACAGCAATTTGTTCAGCATTTTTAGATAATGTTACAACAATTTTACTTATGGCACCAGTATCAATATTATTGGCTAAACAGTTAAAATTAGATCCTTTTCCCTTTGTTATGACAGAAGTTTTAGCTTCAGATATAGGAGGAATGGCAACACTGATAGGAGACCCTACTCAACTTATCATAGGAAGTGAAGGGAAATTAAGCTTTAATGAATTTTTATTTAATACAGCACCAGTAAGCATAATAGCATTAATAATATTATTAACTATTGTATATTTTACAAATATAAGGAAGATGGAAGTTTCAAATGAATTAAAGGCAAGGATTATGGAATTGGAATCTGAAAGAATATTGACAGACAAAAAATTACTTAAGCAATCTATAATAATTCTTAGTGCTGTAATAATAGGCTTTGTGTTAAATAATTTTGTAAATAAAGGTCTATCAGTAATTTCTTTAAGTGGTGGAATATTTTTAGCATTTTTGACAGAAAGAGAACCTAAAAAGATTTTTGGTGGAGTGGAATGGGACACACTATTCTTTTTTATTGGACTTTTTATTATGATTAGAGGAATAGAAAATTTAGGGATAATTAAATTTATTGGTGATAAAATAATTGAGATATCAACAGGTAATTTTAAAGTAGCTACAATTTCAATAATGTGGCTATCATCAATATTTACTTCTATATTTGGAAATGTTGCTAATGCTGCAACTTTCTCAAAAATTATTAAAACCGTTATTCCTGATTTCCAAAATGTAGCAAATACAAAAATATTTTGGTGGGCATTATCTTATGGTTCTTGTTTAGGAGGAAGTATCACAATGATAGGTTCTGCAACAAATGTGGTAGCAGTATCAGCCTCTGCAAAAGCAGGTTGTAAAATTGATTTTATAAAATTTTTTAAGTTTGGAAGTAAGATAGCAATTTTAAATCTGATAGCTGCAACGGTGTATATGTATTTAAGATATTTATAGAAATTTTTAAGCACTCAAAAATAAGAGTGCTTTTTAAATATTATGATATAATTGAAATAAATATAAAAATACAGGAGAATTTATATGAAGTTTTTAAAATTTGATGAGATAGATTCAACTAATAACTATATGAAAGAGAATATATCTTCTTTTGCAAATTATGATATAGTGTCAGCCAAAACTCAAACTTCTGGTAGGGGTAGAAGAGGTAATACTTGGTTATCACCAGAGGGAATGGCACTTTTTAGCTTCTTATTAAAACCTGAAAAGACTTTATCAATAATTGAAGCGACAAAGCTACCTTTATTAGCAGGAATTTCAACTCTATCTGCTTTAAAAAAAATAAAAGATGGAGCTTATTCTTTTAAATGGACTAATGATGTCTTTTTAAATTCTAAAAAGTTATGTGGGATTTTAATAGAGAGGGTAAAAGATAATTTTATAGTTGGTATAGGAATAAATGTGGCAAATAAGATACCTGAAGATATTAAAAATATAGCTATTTCAATGGAAAGTAATTATGATATTGAAAAATTAATATTAAAAGTTGTAGAAGAATTTTCAGTGTATTATAAAAGATTTTCAGAAGGAAAATGGTCAGAAATTATAGAAGAAATCAATAGCTATAATTTTTTGAAAGATAAAAAAATAAGAGTTAATATAGGTGATAAAATTTTTGAAGGAATAGCAAAAAACATAGTTGAAGATGGAAGAATTCAGATAGAGATGAATGGAGAAATAAAATTATTTAGTGTTGGGGAAATAAAGATAGAAAAGGACTATTATCAATGAAAAAAGTTGTAATTGGTATGAGTGGAGGAGTTGATTCATCAGTTTCTGCTTATCTTTTAAAAGAACAAGGTTATGAAGTAATTGGAATAACTTTAAATCAGCATTTAGAAGAAAATTCAAAAGATATTGAAGATGCAAAAAAAGTTTGTAATAAGTTAGGAATAAGCCACGAAGTTGTAAATATTAGAAAAGACTTTGAAAATATAGTTATAAAATATTTTTTAGATGGATATAGCTCAGGGATTACTCCCTCTCCCTGTGTTATATGTGATGATGAGATAAAATTTAAAATTCTATTTGATATAGCAGATAAATATAAGGCAGAGTATGTAGCAACAGGGCACTATACTTCTATTGAGTATTCAGAAATTTTTTCTAAATATTTATTGAAATCAGTTCATTCTATAATAAAAGACCAGTCCTATATGCTGTATAGAATATCCCCTGATAAACTAGAAAGATTAATTTTTCCTTTAAAACCTTATACTAAACACGAAATCAGAGAAATAGCTTTAAAAATTGGCTTAGAAGTTTATGATAAAAAGGATAGTCAAGGTGTATGTTTTGCAAAAGAGGGTTATAAAGAGTTTTTAAAAGAAAATTTAAAAGATGAAATAGTAAAAGGAAACTATATTGATAAAGATGGAAATATTTTAGGACAACATGAGGGCTATCAACTCTATACAATAGGACAAAGGAGAGGTTTGGGAATAAACTTGTCTAAACCAATCTTTATAACAGAGATAAAACCTCAAACCAATGAAATAGTTTTAGGAGAATTTTCAGAACTTTTTACTGATATAGTGGAATTAATAAATTATAAATTTTCTGTTAAGTATGAAAAATTAGAAAATTTAGAATTATTAGCAAGACCTAGATTTTCAAGTACAGGTTTCTATGGAAAACTAATTAAAGATAAGAATAAAATTTATTTTAAATATAATGAAGAGAACGCACATAATGCAAAAGGGCAACACATAGTATTTTTCTATGATGGCTTTGTTGTAGGAGGAGGAGAAATAAAATGAGTTACCAAAATATTAATGCTTCAATAATTGACAAATGGATAAAAGAAGACGATTGGGAGTGGGGAAAGGCTATAAGCCATGAAGAATATATCAAGGCTTTAAATGGAAATTGGAATGTAAAACTTACACCAGCAAAATTTGTACCTCATGAATGGTTTGGAGATTTAAAAGGTAAAAAATTATTAGGGCTTGCTTCAGGTGGAGGACAACAAATTCCTGTATTCACTGCCTTAGGTGCAGAGTGTACTGTGCTTGACTACTCAGATGCACAGTTAGAAAATGAAAAGATAGTTGCAGAAAGGGAAAATTATAAAGTAAATATTATAAAAGCTGATATGTCAAAGCCTTTACCTTTTGAAGATGAAAGTTTTGATATAATTTTTCATCCAGTAAGTAATTGTTATATTGAAAATGTTGAGCCTGTTTTTAAAGAATGTTATAGAATTTTAAAAAAAGGTGGAATTTTACTTTGTGGTTTATCAACAGAAATTAATTATTTAGTAGATGAAAGTGAGGAAAAGATAGTATTTTCTATGCCATTCAATCCTTTAAAAAATGAAGAGCATAGAGAATTTTTAGAAAAATTTGATGGAGGTTATCAATTTTCACATACTTTAAGTGAACAACTTGGAGGACAATTAAAAGTAGGTTTTACTTTAACAAACATTGAAGACGATACCAATGGAGCAGGAAGACTTCATGAGATGAATATTTCTACATATATTATGACTAGAGCAGTGAAATAAAATAGCAGAAGTATAAAAAATTTGGTATAATAAAAAGAATAATAAAACTTATAATTAACTTAAATTTTTAATTGGCTACTTGCTAGCCATTAATATTTCAAGAACTCTGCAAAGGTTCTTTCAATATTAGTGGACATTACAGTAGCCTACTTAGAAATATTCTTTTTATTATAAAATTTAAAAAAGTGAGGTTAAAATGTTTATAGATGAAGTTATAATCACAGTGAAAGCTGGGAATGGTGGAGATGGCTCTGCTGCTTTCAGAAGAGAAAAGTTTGTCCAATTTGGAGGACCAGATGGTGGAGATGGAGGAAAAGGTGGAGATGTAATTTTTATTGCTGATTCCAATATTAACACTCTTATTGACTTTAAATTTAAAAAATTATTTAAAGCTCAAAATGGAGAAAATGGACAAAAAAAACAAATGTATGGAAAAAAAGGAGAAGATTTAGTAATTAAAGTTCCAGTAGGGACACAAGTTAGGGATTTCACAACTGGAAAATTAATTCTTGATATGAGTGTAAATGGAGAGCAAAGAGTTTTATTAGAAGGAGGAAAAGGTGGTTATGGAAATGTTCACTTTAAAAACTCTATAAGAAAAGCACCAAAAATAGCAGAAAAAGGTGGAGAGGGAGCAGAAATAAAAGTTAAATTAGAATTAAAACTTTTAGCTGATGTAGCCCTTGTTGGTTATCCATCAGTTGGGAAATCAAGTTTTATAAATAAGGTTTCTGCTGCAAATTCAAAAGTTGGAAGTTATCATTTTACAACTCTTGAACCAAAACTTGGAGTTGTAAGATTGGAAGAAGGAAAATCTTTTGTTATAGCAGATATACCAGGACTTATTGAAGGAGCTCATGAAGGAGTTGGCTTAGGAGATAAATTTTTAAGACATATTGAAAGATGTAAAATGATTTATCATATAGTTGATGCTGCTGAAATTGAAGGTAGAGATTGTATTGAGGATTTTGAAAAAATTAATTATGAGTTAAAAAAATTCAGTGAAAAGTTAGCTAGTAAAAAACAAATAGTTATAGCTAACAAAATGGATTTAATTTGGGATATGAAAAAATATAATAAGTTTAAAGACTATTTAACAGAAAAAGGAATTGAAATTTATCCTGTGTCTGTGCTTTTAAATGAAGGTTTAAAGGAAGTTCTATATAAAACTTATGATATGCTATCTCATATTGAAAGAGAACCTTTGGAAGAAGAAACAGATATTACAAAATTACTGAAAGAGTTAAAAATAGAAAAAGAAGATTTTGAAATCACAAGAGATGAAGAAGACGCAATAGTTGTTGGTGGAAGAATAGTAGATGATGTTTTAGCAAAATATGTAATAGGAATGGATGATGAATCATTGGTAACTTTCCTACATATGATGAGAAATTTAGGAATGGAGGAAGCTCTACAAGAATTTGGTGTACAAGATGGAGATACAGTAAAAATTGCTGATGTAGAGTTTGAATATTTTGAATAAGGCTATTGTTATAGCAGGACCTACTGGTGTTGGAAAAACTAAAATTTCAATAGATTTAGCAAGTGAATTAAATGCAGAGATTATATCTTCTGACTCAGCTCAAGTTTATAAGGGATTAAATATTGGAACTGCTAAGATAACAGAGAATGAAACGCAAGGAATAAAACATCATTTAATAGATATTGTTGAACCTATATCAAAATATAGTGTTGGAAATTTTGAAAAAGATGTAAATAAAATATTAAATCAAAATCCTGAAAAAAATTTTTTATTGGTTGGTGGAACAGGATTATATATAAATTCTGTAACTAATGGACTGTCTATTTTACCAGAAGCTGATAAAAAGACTAGGGAATATTTATCAACTTTGGATAATCAAGCTCTATTTGAATTAGCTATAAAATATGATGAGGAAGCTACAAAAGAAATTCATCCTAATAATAGAGTTAGGTTAGAGAGAGTTGTTGAAGTTTTTTTATTGACTGGACAAAAATTTTCTGAACTTTCTAAAAAAAATATTAAAAATAATAAATTTAAATTTCTAAAAATTGTTTTGGAAAGAGATAGGGAAAATTTATATGATAGAATAAATAAAAGAGTAGATATAATGTTTGAACAGGGTTTAGTTGATGAGGTAAAAAATTTATATAAAATTTATGGTGAAAAATTATACAAATTAAATATAATAGGATATAATGAAATTATAGATTGTATAAATAGTAAAATTAGCTTAGATGAGGCAAGGTATAGAATAAAATTAAATTCAAGACATTATGCTAAAAGACAATTTACTTGGTTTAAAGCAGATAAAGAATATCAATGGTTTAATCTTGATAGAATTTCTGAACAAGAAATTGTAAAAACTATATACACAATGTTTAATATCAAGGCTTGATTTAATACTTTTTATATGATACTATTAAAAGGTAGAGGTGTCTATTATGAAAAAAATTATATTACTTATTGCAATGATTTTTTTGTTAATATCATGCTCTAATAATAACTATATTAAAACAGGTTTTTCTCAAAATGAAAAACAAGAATTGATTTTATTTAAAGATAAGATTAAAAATAATTTAAGTGAAAATAATCTTGCTTACATTAAAGAAAACACAAAAGATAGTTATAGAAACAGATATATTTTAGAGAAACTACAAAATATTGATTTTACAAAAATAAATATATTTGTATCTGAGCCATCTTATACAGATGAGTATCCTAGTTCATTATTGGCTCTGAATATGAATGAAGATACTTATTATTTTGATTTAATTTTTACTTATGATAGTCAAAATAAAAAATGGTTAATTTTTGATTTAAAAGAAAGAGGGTGAGCTTATGAAAAATTTTGAAAAAGAAATAAATAGAGTAAAAATATTTATTCCATCATTTTTAAGTAGCTTATCCACAGTTAGAGCTATGGTCAGAGTTTATCTCAGAGAACATCGTATAAGTGAGTTAGATGAAATACAACTACTTTCAGTTGTAGATGAGTTGACTACTAATGCAGTAGAACATGCATATAGTTATGATAAAGGTGAGATAAAAATAGTGCTAAATTTTTATAAGAAAACTATTTTCTTAACTGTTGAAGATTTTGGTAAAGGTTATGATGAGAATCTGGACAGCAAAGAAGATGGTGGGTTTGGTTTATCAATTGCTAGAAAGTTAGTGGATGTTTTTAAAATTGAAAAGAAAACAAAGGGAACTGTTTTTAAAGTTGAAAAGAAAATTAAGGAGGCAGTATAAATGGAAAACAATTTTGAAATTTTGGAAAGAACAAAAGATGATGTGCAAATAATAGAAATAAATGGCGAATTAGATGCATTTGTCGCCCCTAAATTAAAAGAGACTTTTAACAGGCTTATTGAAAAAGATATTAATAAGTATATTGTTGATTTTAAAGGGTTAATCCATATAAACAGTCTAGCTATGGGAATTTTAAGAGGAAAATTACAAGTGGTTAGAGAAATGGGTGGAGATATAAAGATAGTAAATCTTAATAAACATATCCAAACCATTTTTGAAACAATAGGACTAGACGAGATATTTGAAATTTATAAAAATGAGGAAGAAGCATTAAAAAATTTCAAATAAATAATTGTCTGAAGGGGAAAATATATGGATTTACTGATATTTTTAGGATTAGGTGTGTTTGCATTAGCACTAGTCTTTGCAGTATTCTTCAAAAAGATAGTTATTGATAGGCAAATTGAAAAGCTAAATGATTTAGAAGATGAAGTTGAGAAAGCTAAATTAAAAGCTAAGGAGATAGTTGAAGAGGCTGAAAGAGATGCTATTTCAAAAGCTAAAGAAATAGAATTAAAAGCTAAGGAAAAAGCATACCAAATAAAAGAAGAGGTTGAGAAAGAAGCTAGAAATTCAAAAAATGAAATAGCTCAAAAAGAAGCTAGAATCATTAAAAAAGAAGAAATTTTAGATGGTAAAATTGAAAAGATTGAAATTAAAAGTTTAGAATTAGAAAAAATTAATGATGAACTAGAAGAAAAAAGAAAAGAAATTGATAATTTAAAAGAAAAACAAGAAGAAGAACTTTCAAGAGTTAGTGAACTTACAAAAGCAGATGCAAAAGAAATCTTGTTGCATAAGGTGAGAGAAGAAATGACTCATGATATGGCTATTACTATAAGAGAATTTGAAAATAAACTTGATGAAGAAAAAGAAAAAATTAGTCAAAAAATTCTTTCAACTGCTATTGGGAAAGCTGCTGCTGATTATGTAGCTGATGCAACTGTGTCAGTTATTAATCTTCCAAATGATGAAATGAAAGGAAGAATAATTGGTAGAGAAGGTAGAAATATTAGAACTATTGAAGCTTTAACAGGTGTTGATGTAATTATAGATGATACACCAGAAGCTGTTGTACTTTCTTGTTTTGATGGAGTAAAAAGAGAAATTGCAAGACTTACAATAGAGAAATTGATTACTGATGGTAGAATACATCCAGGTAAGATAGAAGAAATTGTAAATAAGTGTAAAAAAGATATAGAAAAAGAAATAGTTGCAGCTGGTGAGGAAGCTCTTATAGAACTTTCTATACCTACTATGCACCCAGAAATTATAAAGACTTTGGGAAGATTAAAATATAGAACAAGTTATGGACAAAATGTATTAACTCACTCAATAGAAGTTGCAAAAATTGCTTCAACAATGGCTGCTGAAATTGGAGCTAATGTTGAACTTGCAAAAAGAGGAGGCTTACTTCATGATATAGGTAAGGTTCTTGTCAATGAAATTGAAACTTCCCATGCTATTGTTGGTGGAGAATTTATAAAGAAATTTGGTGAAAAACAAGATGTAATAAATGCTGTAATGGCTCACCATAACGAAGTTGAATTTGAAACAGTTGAAGCTATACTTGTTCAAGCTGCTGATGCTGTGTCTGCTTCAAGACCTGGTGCTAGAAGAGAAACACTAACTGCTTATATCAAGAGATTAGAAAATCTTGAAGAAATAGCAAATTCATTTGAAGGTGTAGAATCCTCTTATGCTATTCAAGCAGGTAGGGAATTAAGGATAGTAATCAATCCAGATAAAGTTAGTGATGATGAAGCAACATTGATGTCAAGAGAGGTTGCTAAAAAGATAGAAGACACTATGCAATATCCAGGACAAATAAAAGTTACTATTTTAAGAGAAACAAGAGCAGTGGAATATGCAAAATAAAAAATAATTTAGCTTGTATAAAAATGATATTGAGGGAAAAAATTTTTATCAATATCATTTTTTATTTCTTGTATAAAATGAGTAAAAAAGTTATAATACTTAATAGATAATTTAGAATAGTTTATATGAAAGAGGCAGTACCTAATGTTGAACTCAATTAAAAAAATTCCTAAAAAAATATCAATACCATTATCTATACTTGCAGTAATAGTTTTTATTATTACTGCTATTTTGCTTAACTTAGAAAAAATAGTTGAAAAAGTAAGTAACAGATTTATAAATGGTAGAGTGGTTATAGAAAATATAGATTTATCATTTTCAAGATCTGTTATAAAAAATATAACTCTTTATGATGATAAAAATAATGTATTGTTTAATTCACCAGAAGTTACTGCTAATATAAGTTTAAAAAATTTATTAAAGGGAAGAATAAATGAGTTAAATGTAAATTCGGCTGTTGTAAATGTCATAAGAGATAAAGATGGAATAATAAATTTTACCAAATTATCTAAAACTAAAAGTGAAGAAAAACCTAAAAATCCAATTAATAAAGTGATAGCTTCTAATATAGAAGTAAATTATGAGGACTATACTTTTGATACTAAGTTGGAAAGAAAAATAGAAAATATCAATGCTATTGTAACAGCAAGTAAAGAAAAATTAATTGAAACAGCTGATATTGATATAAAGGATAAAAATATAGAATTAAAAACTCTTTTTAAAGATGGAAGTAATGATAAGTTAGCTTCTTTACAAGCAAAATTAAAAATAGATAAATTTTTACTTGATAAGGATTTATTAAAAAGTCTTGTAAATAATAAAAAACTACATTTTTCAGATGTAAATATAAGTTCTGATTTATTTTTAAAGACTGATAAAACAATGAAAAATACTAATATAGTTGGGAATTTGAATATAATATCAGATTTTTTTAGATATGATGATGTAGATAGTGATATTAAAGATATCAAGTTATCTGGTAAATTTAATGGTAGAGAGGGATTAGTTAATTTAGGCTTAAATATATTTGGAGAAAATAAAGATTTTTCTTTAACCTATAAAGATGAAGAGTTAAATTCAGTGGTAAGTTTTGATAGAGTTGATGAAAATATTTTAAATAAGATTATCCCAATAAGAGAAAAAAAATTAGATTTGAAAAATATAAATATAAAAGATATAAAAACAATAGTTCATTATTCAGATAATAGAGGTTTAAGTATAAAAACAACTATGAAACCAAATGACTCTGAATTTAAAGGTATAGAGCTAAATGATTTTAATTTATATGTAAGTTCAAAGGATGGCAAAAATAACCTTAGTGCAAGAATTTTAACTAAGGTTAAGGGTATACCTGAAAATATAGCATTAAGTGTAGAAAATAAAAAAGATAATACAGATATTATCTTAGCTTTAAAATCACAAATTAAAGATAATATAATACCAGATATTAATATAAGAGGAAAAATAGAAAATCAAAAAGATATTTTAAAAGCTAATATTGATTCAAATATTGTTGATTTTAATATGGATTATCAAAAAGATAAAAAAATAGCTAAAATTTATGGAAATAAATTTACAATAAATTATGATGTAGACAAGAAGAAATTGACAGATGGAAAGGGAAGAATACCATTTGAGATTTACCATACAGCCAATTATTTAGATTTTATTGCTAAAAATAATAAAATTGAAATCAAAGAATTAAAATTAGCAGACAATTCAAATAAAAATAATACTTTTATTGCAAAGGGAAATGCTAATTTAGATAATGGAGAATTTAGTTTAAATTACGAAGGAAAAGCTACTTCAATTAAAAGAAAGGTTAAAGAAAATGACTTAATCCTGTCTTTTGATGGAAAAGGAAAAATAGAAAATAAGAATAATATTTTAAGTTCACAAGGACAAATAAATGATTTAAGCCTTGAATATATTGGGAAAATTGAAAAGATAAATGGAACTTATAATTTTAAAAAAGTTGGAAAAGATATAGAGGCTAATATACTTACTAAAATAGCTTCAATAGGTTATGATAAATATAAATTTGAAAACTTTAATCTTGTTGCAAATTATTCAGGAAATCAAGTAAAAATTAAAGATTTTTCTAATAATTTAATCTCTTTAAAAGCAGATTATAATGTTGATAGTCAAAAAATTAATAGTAATGTTTCTATAAATAGATTGACTAATAAAGATGTATATTTAGATAAAGTGGAGTTTATTTTAGAAAATTTAAAAGCTAATGTACAAGGTGATATAAAAAATCCACAAGGGAACATTGATTTAGGAAGTTCAATAGTAACCTTACCTAGTAAAGATTTTGTAAAAATAACTGGAAAAGCAAGTATAAAAGGAGATAAGGTTAATATAGATGGAATTAATTTAGATAATAACCTTATAACAGGGCAATATAATATAAAAGAAAAAAAATTAGATTTAAAAGCTTCGTTAAGTGAAAAACATTTAGAAAAATATTATGGTGGAAAAGATTTAGGATATATCCTTTATGGTCAGATAGATGTTAAAGGTGTAGCTGGGAAAATAAAGGCTATTGCTAATGGAAGGGCTACTAACTTTGAAAAAAATTTACCAGATTTAGCTTATAATATAGAATATAATGCAGATAATTATTCAGATGGAATTGCTTCAATTAAAGGTTTAGATATTATTGATAGAAAATATGGAGATATATTGGGATTAACAGGAGGAGTTAATTTAAAAGAAAAAACTTTAGGTATAAGGAATAAACATAATAAAATAGATTTAGCAAAATTACAAAATATCTTATCTAATCCTGATATAGGAGGTATTGTAAATGCAGATTTTACTATAAATGGAGCAATAGATAATCCTAAGTATAAATTAAATATTTCTTCATCTAGGGTAAGTATAAAGAATTTTAAAATCAATGATATTTTATTGGATTTAACAGGAGATAAGGAAAAAGCTAACTTAAATAAATTAAATTTAGATGTCTATAAAAATTTAATAGTAGGAAATGGATATTATGATATAAAAAATAAAACTTATAATGTTATAGTGAAGTCTAATGATAAGATTGATGTTTCTAAATTTCAAACTTTCTTAATTCCTTATGGTATAGAAAATGCCAAGGGTAAAATATCTTTAAATATTGAATTAAATGAAAAAACTGAAAAAGGTCATATAAATCTTGAAGATATAAGTTTATATTCATCAAAAATGAAGTTAAAGCTTTCAAATTTTACTGGACCAATAAACTTTGGTGAAAGAAGAATTGATGTAGGTACATTAAAAGCTTCTTTAAATGATTCACCACTAATTATAGATGGTTTTGTAGATTTAGCAAATATTTCAAAGATGGATAAAGAAGATTTGATAAGAACTTTACCCTATAAATTACATTTTAAAATGGATAACTTTTATTATGCTTATCCAGAGGTAATAAAAATAAGTGGCAGCACAGAAATAACAGCTACTAATGAAGAAGTCTATGGTAATTTAATTATAAAAGATGCAATTATTTATGATATTCCTAATAACTATTATAGAGATTTCTTCTCACTTTTAAGAGAACAACTTAGAAAAAGAAGAACAGATATTGTTTCAACTAAAATACAAGATAAACAGTCTAAGAGTGATAAAGAAAAAACAGAAGAAATAAAAAGAATGTTAAATAAGTTAATGCCAATAGATTTTATTGTTAAAACAGAAAGACCTATACTTATTGATATGGATAATTTCAATATAGTAGTACCAGAAGTGTATGGAAAACTCTATGTTGATTTGAATATAAATGGTAAAAAGGGTAAGTATTATATAGAGGGAGAAACTGAATTAAAAGATACTTATTTTTTTGTTGGTACAAATGAATTTAAAGTTGATAGAGGACTTGCTGTATTCAATGAAAATGTTCCTTTACCAGAAATTAACCCAAATATTTTCTTTGAAAGTAGAATAGAAATGGATGATGAAGAGTACAGATTTAACACCATGGGGAAATTGAACCAATTAAGATATGAAATATCATCCAAAACTGATAAGGTTGGAGGAGATTTATCTGCATTAATAGTAAATCCTAATGCAGATGAACATATATATTCTTATGGAGATGGAAATGAAATCTTTATAACATTTATGAAAAACTTAATTGCTGGACAAGCAGGACAGGTAGTTTTTGGAAGTACAACAAGATATATAAAAAGAAAACTTAATTTAACAAAATTTGTAATAAGACCAGAAGTAAAAATATATAATGATGATAATAATAATAATGTTGTAAATAAAAGAGATGGAGTTAGAGACAATAGAGGTATAAACCCTGAAATATATAATGTTAATGCTAAATTGGAAGCTAAGGACAATATTTATAAAGATAAATTATTCTGGAAGGCTAATGTAAGAATTATAGGAACTGGAAAAGAAGCAATAAAAAATCAAACAATGAAAGTAGATAGTAAAGTCAGGGAATATGATGTAGGATTGGAATATAAAGTTGATGATAGTAAGACAATAGAAATTGGAGTTGGAACTGTTCCTGATAAATATAGGATAGATGAAAATAAAGATTATAGAAAGCCTAATTACCATATAGGATTTAAGTTTAGAAAAAGATATAGAGATTTTTCAGAAATATTTTCTTTTTAGCTTTAAAAATATTAATAAATGTGATACTATAGTAAGTAGGTTATTAGATTAATAAAATGGAGGAGTTTGAGATGAAAAAAATATTAATTGCATTATTGTTTGTAATTAGTTTAACATCATTCTCAACGATGGTCAACTTGCCAATTAAGAGTATTGAGGTTGTAAATAACCAGCAAGTCCCAGCTAGCTTAATAAAGAATACTTTAAAGCTAAAAGAGGGAACAAAGTTTTCAACAGAGGCTTTATTAGCTGACTTCAATGCCTTAAAAGAAACAGGTTATTTTGAAGATGTAATTCTTCAACCGACTTCTTATAATGGTGGGGTAAGAATAGTTGTAGATGTTGTTGAAAAAGAAAATGTTGTAGATTTATTGAAAGAAAAAGGTGTTGCAGTAAATACATTGAGAGAAGATACAGATAAATCAATTGTAATCTCATCAGTAAAATTTATTGGAAACAGTAGAGTTACTACATCAGAACTTTTAGATATTACACAATTAAAAGCAGGAGAGTATTTTTCAAGAAGTAGAGTTGAAGATGCTCAAAGAAGATTATTAGCTACTGGAAAATTTTCAGAAGTTAAACCAGATGCACAAGTAGCAAATGGAAAAATGGCTTTATCATTTGAAGTAGTTGAAAATCCAATAGTAAAAAGTATAGTGATTACTGGAAATCATGCTATACCAACAAGTACTATTATGTCAGCATTGACTACTAAACCTGGTTCAGTTCAAAACTATAATAATCTAAGAGAAGACAGAGATAAAATTTTAGGATTATACCAAGCAGAAGGGTATACTTTAGTAAATATTACAGATATGTCAACTGATGAAAATGGAACTTTACGTATCTCAATAGTTGAAGGTATTGTAAGAAAAATTGAAGTAAAAAAAATGGTAACAAAACAAAAGGGTAATAGAAGAACACCTAATGATGATGTTTTGAAAACAAAAGATTATGTAATAGACAGAGAAATAGAAATACAACCTGGAAAAATATTTAATGTTAAAGAATATGATGCAACAGTTGATAATTTAATGAGACTGGGAATATTTAAAAATGTTAAATATGAAGCTAGATCAATTCCAGGAGATCCAGAAGGAATAGATTTAATACTTTTAATAGATGAAGATAGAACAGCTGAATTACAAGGTGGAGTTGCTTATGGTTCTGAAACTGGTTTTTTAGGGACTTTATCATTAAAAGATAGTAACTGGAGAGGAAAAGGTCAAGAGTTTGGTTTTACATTTGAAAAATCAAATAAAAATTATACAGGTTTTGCTTTAGATTTCTACGATCCTTGGATAAAAGATACAGATAGAGTATCTTGGGGTTGGGGAGCTTATAAAACAAATTATGGTGATGAAGATAGTGAATTATTCCATGAAATAGATACAGTAGGTTTTAGAGTTAATATAGGTAAAGGATTATGGAAGGACTTTAGACTTAGTATAGGAACAAAAGTTGAATATATAAAAGAAAAACATCAAGATGGAAGATTAAGACAAGCAAATAATGGAAAATGGTACTATAAAGATAGTAAAAATAAGTGGCATGAAATAGAAGGTGTAGATGATAAATACTGGTTATGGAGTATATATCCTTATATCAGTTATGATACAAGAAATAATTATCTAAATCCTACATCAGGATTATATGGAAAATTCCAAATTGAAGTTGGACATGCAGGTGGATATAAAGCTGGAAACTTTGGAAATGTAACTTTAGAACTTAGAGCATATCATAAAGGATTATTTAAAAAGAATACATTTGCTTACAAAGTTGTAGGTGGAGTAGCTTCTAATAGTACAAAAGAAAGCCAAAAATTCTGGGTTGGTGGAGGAAATTCACTAAGAGGATATGATGGAGGATTCTTTAAAGGAAGCCAAAAACTTGTAGCAACTATTGAAAATAGAACACAACTTAATGATATTATAGGAATTGTTGTATTTGCTGATGCAGGTAGAGCATGGAAACAAAATGGAAGAGATCCTAGTTATACAAGAGATAACAGTCATTTTGGACATAATATAGGAACAACTGCTGGGGTTGGAATTAGACTTAATACTCCAATTGGACCATTGAGATTTGACTTTGGTTGGCCAGTAGGAAATAAAATGGATGATGATGGAATGAAATTCTACTTTAATATGGGACAATCATTCTAATAATCAATATATATTTATATAAATTTGGAGGTAAAAAGTAATGAAAAAATTATTACTAATAGCAAGTGTATTACTAGCAACATCTGCATTTGCTGATAAAGTAGGAGTTGTAGATAGCCAAAGAGCTTTCTTCCAATTCTCTGAAACTAAAAAGGCTCAACAATCTTTAGAAAGTCAGGCTAAAAAAGTAGAAAATGAAGCTAGGCAAAAAGAAGTTGCACTACAAAAAGAATATGTTGCACTACAAGCTAAGGGAGATAAATTAACAGATGCTGAAAAGAAAGCATTTGAAAAGAAATCTCAAGATTTTCAAGCTTTTTTAAACTCATCACAAGATAAGTTAAATAAAGACCAAATGGCTAAATTAAAGAGAATTGAAGATGTGTATGTAAAAGCTCTTAAAAAAGTAGCAGCAGATGGAAAATATGATTATATTTTTGAAGCAGAAGCATTAAAAATAGGTGGAGAAGATATAACAGATAGAGTATTAAAAGAAATGGAAACATTAAAGAAATAAGAAAATCAAGGAGGAGAGTTATGGAATATAGAGTAACTGATATCATAACTCTTCTTAACGCTGAATATAAAGGAGAGGTTATAGAAAAAGTTTCTAAACTTTCTCCTTTTTTTCATTCAGATGAGAAGAGTTTAACATTTGCAGCAGATGAAAAATTTTTAAAAAATTTATCTCAAACAAAAGCAAAAGTAATTATAGTCCCAGATATTAATTTACCATTGATAGAGGGAAAAGGCTATATAGTTGTAAAAGATAGCCCAAGAGTGATAATGCCTAAACTTTTACACTTTTTTAGTAGAACTTTAAAGAAAATTGAAAAGATGAGAGAAGATACTGCTAAAATTGGTGAAAATGTTGATATTGCTCCTAATGTATATATAGGACATGATGTAGTTATTGGAAATAATGTAAAAATTTTTCCTAATGTAACTATCGGAGAAGGAGCAATAATTGGAGAAGGAACAGTAATTTATTCCAATGTAAGTATAAGAGAATTTGTAGAAATAGGTAAAAATTGTGTAATACAACCAGGAGCTGTAATTGGCTCTGATGGTTTTGGTTTTGTAAAAGTAAATGGAAATAATACTAAGATAGACCAAATAGGTACTGTTATAGTTGAAGATGAAGTTGAAATTGGAGCAAATACAACTATTGATAGAGGAGCTATTGGAGATACTATCATAAAAAAATATACAAAGATTGATAATTTAGTACAAATAGCTCATAATGATATTATAGGAGAAAATTGTTTAATAATATCACAAGTTGGAATAGCAGGAAGTACAACAATAGGAAATAATGTTACTTTGGCAGGGCAAGTTGGAGTAGCAGGACATCTTGAAATTGGGGATAACACTGTGATAGGAGCTCAATCTGGAATAGCTGGAAATGTTGAAGCTAATAAAATATTATCAGGACACCCACTTGTTGACCATAGAGAAGATATGAAAATAAGAGTTGCTATGAAAAAACTTCCAGAACTTTTAAAAAGAGTAAAAGCACTGGAAGAAAAGAAATAAAATAAAGAATAAAATTAACATATTTTTAAGGAGGTAGTAATACATGAAGTTAAAAAATTGCTTAGTTTTGTTAGGAATTTTATCAAGTACGGCATTATTTGCTGCTCACAATGGAAAAATAGTTATTGCTCATAGAGGAGCATCAGGCTATCTACCTGAGCATACTTTGGAATCAAAAGCATTAGCTTTTGCTCAACAAGCTGATTATCTTGAACAGGATTTAGCTATGTCAAAAGATGGAAGATTAATAGTAATTCATGACCATTTCTTAGATGGTTTAACAGATGTTGCTAAAAAATTTCCAAATAGAAAAAGAGCAGATGGAAGATATTATGTGATTGATTTTACTTGGGCAGAGTTACAAACATTAGAGATGACTGAAAATTTTACTACGAAAGATGGTAAACAGGAAGCAGTTTATCCAAATCGTTTCCCTCTTTGGAAATCAGATTTTAAATTGCATACTTTTGAAGATGAAATTGAATTTATCCAAGGTTTAGAAAAATCAACTGGTAAAAAAATTGGAATTTATCCTGAAATTAAAGCACCTTGGTTCCATCATCAAAATGGAAAAGATATTGCAAAAGCAACTCTTGAAGTTTTGAAAAAATATGGATATAGTAAAAAATCAGATATGGTTTACTTACAAACATTTGATTATAATGAATTAAAAAGAATCAAAACAGAACTTATGCCAAAAATGGGAATGGATTTAAAATTAGTTCAACTTGTGGCATACAATGATTGGCATGAAACAGAAGAAAAAGATAAAAATGGTAAATGGGTAAACTATGATTATGATTGGATGTTTAAAGATGGAGCAATGAAAGAAATTGCTAAATATGCTGATGGTGTTGGACCAGGTTGGTATATGCTAATTGATGACAAAAATTCAAAAGTTGGAAATATAGTTTACACTCCAATGGTAAAAGATATTGCAACTACTAAGATGGAATTACACCCTTATACTGTAAGAAAAGATGCACTACCTGAATTTTTCACAGATGTTAATCAAATGTATGATGCTTTATTCAATAAGGCTGGAGCAACTGGATTATTTACAGATTTCCCTGATTTAGGAGTTCAGTTTTTAGAAAATCAAAAAAATAAGAAATAAAGAGATTTTAGAAGACTGGCTGTTGCTAGTCTTCTTTTTTATATTATTTTTAAAGTTGACTTTTTTTAACAAGATATTGTACAATTAACTAAAATAAAAATTTAAAAGGAGGATTTCTTATGATAGCAACTAATTATTCTGAGGTTAGAAATAATTTGAAGACTTATTGTGATAAGGCAACTAAGGACTATGAAACTATTATTATTACAAGAAAAAATAATGAAAATGTTGTTTTAATGAGTGAAGAAAAATATAACAATCTTATGGAAAACCTTTATATCATGTCTAATAAGGATTATTATAATGAACTTGTAAGAAGAAAAAAAGAAATAGAAAAAGGGAATTATGCAGAACATGATTTAATAGAGGTAGATTAATTATGAAAATAATTTGGAATGATAAAGCATGGGAAGAATATGTAGAATGGCAAACAATAGATAGAAAAATTGTAAAAAAAATAAATGAGTTAATAAAAGATATTCAAAAAAATGGAAATGAAGGAATAGGGAAACCTGAGCTTTTACAACATGAATTAAGTGGTTATTGGAGTAGACGGATTACAGAAAAACATAGATTAATTTATTTTATAACAGAAAATCAATTGGTTATAATTGGCTGTTCAGGACATTATAAGTAAAATTATTTTTATAAAAGGTAAGAGAGAAAAGCTTTTACCTTTTCTTTTTTCTATGGTATTAAATAGGATATTGTGCTATAATTAATAGGTTAAATTACTAGAAAGGAAATAAAAAATGGCTGATATTTTATGTGATACTAGGTTAAAATCAGAAGAAGCACCAAAAGTTATTATTTTAACTCATGGGGATGCAGATGGACTGGTTTCAGCTATGATAGTTAAGGCTTTTGAAGAGTTACAAAATAAAAATAAAACTTTTCTAATTATGAGTAGTATGGATGTTACTTTGGAGCAGACAGATAAAACTTTTGATTATATCTGTAAGTATACATCTTTGGGTTCAAAGGATAGGGTGTATATTTTAGATAGACCGATTCCAAGTGTAGAATGGTTGAAAATGAAGTATTTAGCGTATACCAATGTTATAAATATAGATCATCATTTAACCAATAAACCAGAACAGTATAAAAATGAGTGTTGTTGTGATGATATATACTTCTACTGGAATGATAAATTAAGTGCAGCATATTTAACATTGGAATGGTTTAAACCTTTAATAGAAAAGGGTGAGAATTATAAGAAATTGTATGAAAAATTAGAGCCACTTGCAGAAGCTACTTCTTGTTGGGATATTTTTACTTGGAAAAATTTAGGGAATAATCCAAAAGAAGTTTTATTAAAAAAGAGAGCCTTATCAATTAATTCAGCAGAAAAGATTTTAGGGACAGTAGCTTTCTATAATTTTATTACTAAAAAGTTAGGTTGTGAAAATTATACAGAAGAGATTTTTAATTACTTTTTTCTTTTAGATGAAGCATATAATTTAAAAATTGATGTTCTATTTGATTTTGCTAAAAGAGTGATAAGTGATTTTGATTATAAAGGTAGTAAAATTGGGGTAATTTACGGAATAGATGGAGATTATCAATCAATAATTGCAGATAAAATTTTATTTGATAAAAAATTAAGCTATGAAGTGGTTGCTTTTTTAAGTGTGTATGGGACAGTATCTTTTAGAAGTAAAAATAACATAGATGTAAGTGATATTGCTAAAAAATTGGGTATGATGTTAGGTTATTCAGGTGGAGGACACAAGCATGCCTCTGGTTGTAGAATATGTGATAAAGATGAAATGAAAAAGAAGATGATGGAAATTTTTGAACATTCAATGAATAAGATAAAAATTTTATAGTTTAATTAAAAGATAGTTTTTCTTGAAATAAAGGTATTGAATATTTATATATTATATAGAAACTGCTTGATAGCCATTAGTGTTTCGTGAGCTCCAAAATGCTCCCTCAACAATAATGGACATCGCAGCAGTTTTATTTAAAATTATTTAAGGTTACTTTCAAGAAAAATTTAATTTATCATTAAAGTTTTAATTAAATATAGAAAGGAATAGTTATGAAAAAAAATATTATAATTGGAAGTAGAGGAAGTATATTAGCATTAGCACAAGCAAATCTTGTAAAAGATAAGTTACAAATTAATTATCCTAATTTAACTTTTGAAATTAAAGAAATAGTTACAAGTGGAGATAAAGATTTAAAATCAAATTGGGAAAACAGTGATGTTTCTTTAAAAAGTTTCTTTACAAAAGAAATTGAACAAGAATTATTAGATGGAGATATAGATATTGCAGTTCATTCTATGAAGGATATGCCAGCTATTTCTCCTAAAGGCTTAATTTGTGGAGCTATACCCGATAGAGAAGATCCAAGAGATGTATTAGTTTCAAAAAACGGTTTTTTAGTAACTTTACCACAAGGAGCAAAAGTTGGTACAAGTTCACTTAGAAGAGCAATGAATTTAAAAGCTGTAAGACCTGATTTTGAAATAAAACATCTGAGAGGAAATATTCATAC
>ERZ772920.273-NODE-273-length-30282-cov-11.986072_pt1 | contig 30282 bp, 21 predicted proteins | sample MGYA00511469_ERZ772920 | MGnify/ENA primary metagenome ERZ772920 (study PRJEB29015, sample SAMEA2738069) | human oral metagenome | biome: human oral; feature: human-associated habitat; material: saliva | place: China | collected 2216 ... | reverse complement strand
ACCCTGATTTGGTGATTTGTCATTTAGACTCCAAGGCTTCTATGCAGATTGATTTGACCATCAACAAGGGACGTGGTTACGTTCCTGCTGAGGAAAATCGTGAATACTGCACTGATGTAAACGTACTCCCAATCGATTCCATCTACACCCCAATTCGTAACGTAAAATATGCCGTTGAGCCATATCGTGTTGAACAGAAGACCGACTATGACAAATTGGTTGTTGAAGTTACGACTGATGGTTCCATCCACCCAAAGGATGCACTGAAAGAGGCTGCAAAGATTCTTATTTATCACTTCATGTTGTTCTCTGATGAGAAGATTACTCTTGAGAATCCAGATCAGGAGGGCAACCAGGAGTTTGATGAGGAGGTTCTGCACATGCGCCAGCTCTTGAAGACCAAGTTGACCGACGCAAGTCTCAACTTGAGTGTTCGTGCACTCAACTGCTTGAAGGCAGCTGATGTAGAGACATTAGGCGACCTCGTACAGTACAACAAGACGGATCTTCTTAAGTTCCGTAACTTTGGTAAGAAATCGCTTTCTGAGCTTGATGATTTGCTCGAGAGTCTGAATCTGTCGTTTGGAACCGACATTACAAAGTATAAATTGGATAAAGAATAGTTGACGAGTTGTCTAAACGACAAGTTGACGGGTTTATCCACAACAAGTTAAAAACAAAATGAGACATAATAAGAAATTCAACCATTTGGGTCGTACTGCTGACCACCGCGCTGCGTTGCTTTCAAACTTGGCAGTTGCTTTGATTCAGCACAAAAGAATCACTACGACTCTTGCTAAGGCAAAGGCTCTTAAGAAGTATGTTGAGCCGCTGATCACACGTTCTAAGAATGATACAACTAACTCACGTCGTGTTGTATTCCGTTATCTTCAGAACAAAGAGGCTGTTACTGAGCTCTTCAAGGAGATTTCAGTTAAGGTAGCTGATCGTCCAGGCGGTTATACACGTGTTATTAAGCTCGGTACTCGTCAGGGTGACGCTGCTCAGATAGCATTCATCGAGCTTGTTGACTACAATGAGAATATGGCTAAGTCTCCAAAGGCTGAAGCTAAGAAGACTCGTCGTAGCCGTCGTTCTACAAAGAAGGCTGATGCTCCTGCAGAGGCTGCTGAGAACGTTGCTGAAGAAGCAAAGGCTGAATAATCCGAATAGATTTTATCTCTATAATAAAGAACTCCCGGTACTTAATGTATCGGGAGTTTTTATTTGTGATAGTTAGATTGTTTACTGTTTTAACATTCTTGACACATAGCCATTGTGGCGGAACCATTTATGTGCCCAGTTGGGTACCATAAAGATATAGCCAGAGATGTCTTCGTGTGGCGCACAATCAAGTTGGTTGCCAATGATGTCTGCAGCTTCTTGTACAGATGTTCCATATAATCGTGCTAATTCTTCGCGTATAAGCGTATATGTGATGTTACGGATAGAGGCTGCGTTGATGGGTTGATCTCCTAATAGAGCCATTAATTCTTCTTTAGAAGGGATTTTCACTTTTGGTCCTACTCGTAGTCCTTCAAAGCAGTATTCTCCATCTACCTTATTCATTGTAAATCCATCTTTACGGTTGCGTTCATTACAGTCCTCTGCCATTTGACGTGCAATAGGGTGGGTGATACGTCGCAGTATCTCTGTGATAATCGGTTGATGGCGTAATTGTCCATATGTATATCCTTCACCGTTGATTCCACCAGAACCCGATGGGATATCAGAGTCGGATATTATGCATAACTCTTTTCTTTCCATTTCTTCTTGTTTAAGTATTCTGATTAGATTTTAGTTCAAACTCTGTGTAGAAGTCCCTAACATAAATGAAGTCGAAGATGCTGAAGCTTGTATGGTCGTATAGATTGTGGAAATGCTGATGAAGGTGTAAGTCGTAACTCCATTCTCTGTCTAACCCTTCATTCCAACAATCATCTACATCTTGCATTCCCATGAGTTCCATATCTGTCTTGTCGTCTTCCTCTCCATGATATCCGTCGAAGCTCATACAGCAACCATATTTGCAATAGATGTCGTTATAACTTTCATCATTGAGAATCTCCCAAATCATTTCTGAATCTTCTCCTTGAAAAGGATTACTTTTCGAGTATTGTCTATCTTTTCCTAAGAAGATTTTACACTCTACACCCTCAAACAGCAAACTACTTCCACTATCTGCCAACATTTTCTTTGTGTTGTAAAACAACTCTCTACTTTGTTGATAGTTTTTGATTACTACTTCTTTAAGTGTTTCGTTGAATTCCTTTAACAGCTGATAGTTTTCATCTGTTGGCTTGAATAGTTGGTTAAGGAGCATTCGACGATTAAAGATGAGACCTTCCATCTTCTCATCACGTGCTTTTAATTGTGGGTTCTCGTAGTAGTTTAAGAGATAAGTTTCTATTCTATAAAGTTTCTCTTTTATATCTTTCTTTATTATTTATTTCGGAAATGTGCATCGGTTATGATCAGAGACTCTGGAAGATCATCATTTTTATCAGTTCTATTTTCCATTAAATATTTCAATAAATTTAAGGGTAGATTTTGGTTTGGTTTATTTGGACATGATATCCAAATCTCGCAAGTAGAACCATTGCGGCTCAATATTGTAAATTCTAAATCAGTATCTTCTTTGTCTATAAATTTATTTGCTTCTTTCCTTAACTCCTCTAATTGTATTCTCTTTAATTGTTGTGTTATCTCTTTCGTAGTTATTTCATTATTTTCTCCTCCAGAATACCAGATTTCACTTCCTGGTTGAATACTATCGTAAGCTAATTTAAAAAAATCGATTTTTTTCATACTGTTTTTACTTTTCATTCTTTATAATATTTTACTTCATTAGGGGTAATTCTCTTAAAATTTGTCCTAACGATCTTTTACTCTGTTTACAATATATAAGACCTAAGATGTATAATAGTATACAAATTGTCTCCTCGGGTTCTATGGGGTATGTGAAATCACATAAGCCCCATAGAAAAATCCTATAAATACATTGTTTATTAAGGCGTAAAAAGTTCCATTAAGGTTCATATAAAAGCCTTTTCTCTATCTCATTTGCACGCTGTTCGTCTATCTCGTATAGGTTTCTGAAGCGCTCCACAATGCGTTGAGCTGATTCCGGAATTTGACCATCAATCATAAGCTCAGATAATGCATTGATATATTCTTTTTCATTCTCTGTAAATTGAGGTTTAAGTATTGATTCTTGTAATTCTTTTGCTCTTTCTTCTGTAAGACCTAATTTTTCTCTGGTTTTATTTAAGAAAATCTGTTCAGAATTATCAATGATACCATCATCCTCTATGCAAAAGCGGACCTCGTTAAGAAACTCTTTTTCCTTGTAAGTTAAAGTTGAACTTATGGTATTTCGAGACTGGCTTTTTTCTTGAAGCAGATTCTTCGAACGGAATTTGACAGACACTCTCCATATAGTCTCGATATCTTCCCTCAGTTGTTTTTCTTCTTCCTCATAGATTCTACCTTCTATGTTAGCCATAAGTACTTTTAGTTTAGCTTTTATATCCTCTTTTTCAGAACTGGAAGTAAAGAATGTTAATTTGCTTGAAATACATTCTGTGTATTCCAAGGTGTTGCCATCAATTCTACTTTGAACAAGTCGTTGCCATTTAGGTTGATTCTGATACCAAATAGTTTCTGATGGCATCTCGGGCATATCTATAGGGTCGTAAACATATTTAACATCGTATTGTTCGTGTGATGTGCGATCCATTAAATTAGAGGTACTTGAACAAATATTTAGAAATGCATTAGCAAATCTTCCAGCATTAGCAGCCACTTCAAGTTCTTCTTTCTTATTATTTGTCTCATTGATTTTTCGCCCCTTAAGACTGGTGATTGTAATTTCCTCTGCGCCGAGTTGTTGTAAGATATAGCAAAATTCTTGTATTTTGTCTTGAAATAGGATATCCTCTGCTTGGTTATATGGAATATATACAGAGGGATTGTAGGGATGACCAACGTATAGTTCATTGTTCAGAGGCATATTATCATAGAAATTGATACAATTAGGAACATTCGAAGAATTGAATATTGTGATTCCTGAAATAGCACAATTTTTGATTTTAGAATCTTCGACAAGCATTATATATTTACGCTCCTTATAGGGTACCTTCAATACATAGTTATCCCAAAGGTCTGTATTTGCTTCTTCTAACTTTGTTATTCTATTTTGAAGTTCATATTTTTGTTCTTCTGGAGCCTCAGCTAAAGATTTCATATAGGCATTCCTTGAATTAGTTGTTTTACCCATGAGTTCTAAAATATGTCCTTTATATTTATGTAGTTCCCAACACTCTTTGTGGTCTTTACAATGGTCAATAGTTTTTTCTATTTCTGTTAATGCTTCTTGTAATAAGTTTTTGTTATCATTCGATTTTATAGCTCTATCGTAATATATAAAAGCACGAGTTACGTAAAGTTCTATGCTTGATTCTATTGTTATGTAATAGTTTACAGCCTCAATGGCTTCTGAATATTTGTTTTCTTGAGCTAATTGTAAAGGATTAGGTGCGATAGATGCTACAGATGTTAAACCCTCTGAGAAGTCAACACCAGTAGATATAGAAATTTCTTTGGGAAAGAATGCTCTAACATTTATGTTTTTAAAAATTTTTCCTTCTGAATTGAAAAACATGAAGTGTTCATTTTCATAACTAACCTTTGTGATTTCCCACCATCTTATAATATCTTTCGTTTTATTTAGTATGTCTTTTATGTAGATAGCATAGTTTGTAAAAAAAACGAAAGGGACTCTAAGACATATAAAAAACGAAAGAGGTAACGACCTAAAAATAACATCTTCTTTTGGACCCAGATTCCATTTTTTTTTTTATGTCCCTTATCTCCTCTTTTGATGTTTCTATCCCTCCCAATGATAGCCACCCATCAATTTCTATCTTTAATCTTTTTGTTAATGAAGTTGTATCCATAATTTGTAATTTACAGTTTTTCTACATTTAAATACGCAGGGTTTAAAGCATTCATCTTCTTTAGGTCTACACCAAAGTGGTTGAAGAAGAGAGTGTTGATTTTGTCTCGTTCTTTGTCGTTTGACAGAACGTTTGGAAAGAATGCAGCATACTGGATGCTCATGCCTGGTTCTATAACCATTCCATCGCAGTGCTTTGACATCTTCACGGTAATTTTGAAAAGTGCCATGATTTTTGTTTTTAGTTATAATTGTATTAGACGAAGTCAAAAGAAGAAAGGGGGCACGACCCGCTTTATCTCTATCTATCCGGTTCGGTTCTGGAAAACCTTGGAGTCAAAATAAAGTAAAGACAGTCCATGCCCCCATATAGGATAGGGGCACAGAACCTGCCTAAACTCGATTAATGACGACTCCTTAGTTGAATTTTCCAGATTTAACCGGGTCGAATAACCTCGTTTGCAAGTTTTGTGCAATGAATGGCGAGTGGTTTGTAAAGTACCCACCAAACATGGCACAAATGTAGGGAATTTATTGGAAATAGCAAAATAATAATGAAATAAAGTAAATAAAACACAATGAAAATATATGTTGATACTACTCTAAAGAATATAATTACGATATATTTGCTTGGTAAAATATGTTCAGTAGAAAGCTTGTTTACTGGTTTAGTTAATGGAAACTATCACATTTCCTTTCTCATATAGGTTGGTTGCTGATCTATTACTCCGTAGAATGTAATGATTGTGAAGAATCTTTCTTCTTCTCTCCAATTTGCGTGTTTATGTCCCGCATGGGTAGTGCTAAGGCTCAGCACCAATGGTGCGGAAGCCTAACACTACTGGTGCGGAATGTTAATACGAATGCAATTGAAGTGCTAACACATTATTATACGATGTTAGACTGTCAGCAACTTATTGCTAAGAGAGGGTATAACTGCCAAAACCAAATATAACATATTTACTAAGGATGTTTATTCTTCAACTTTTTAATAGCGAAAGACAGAGTTAAACAAGCTTATCTGGCGGCTTTAAAGATATGATTCAGTTGGCTGATAGCCTTGTCGTCAAACTCAATACCCCCACCCATACGCAGTAAGCCCATTACTTCATTGTTGATAACAAGTTGATGACCTACGTAGGCTGTGCCGAAGCAGGCATCGTGATTTCCGATAGCAATGGTCTGCACTTGATCTAAAGGGAGTATGCCTTTTGAACTGAATGCAATTAAACCACTGAGGAAGGAATCCTTTGTACACTTATAATAGAGTGTCTTGTCGGTAATCATCAGTCCCGTCCAACCATATCCGCCAAATGAACCTACGATAGAGTCATTGACAATGAGTAGTGGTTGTTCTCCTTGGCAGTTAAATCCATAGCGGTTGCAATGTTTCTCGATGAGTTCTGCAGTAATGTTGTCACCAGTAAAAACATTCTTACTTACGGGAAGTGCATGGCGCTCATAATCTTTAATTGCTTTGATGATGTTTTCTTTTGTCATGTCTCTGTATATTTTGAAGTTTTTATTCTGAGTATGGATCAGTATTATTGTATGAATCATCGAAATCTTGGTTCATATCCTCTTCTAACTGTCGTGCAGCAGAAGCGCCACCATCAGGGTCTTCTCCGTCTGTAGGGTAAACGTCATAGCTGTCAGACAATTTGTCTTGAAATATCATATTCTTAAAACCAGTCATATCGTTAGGCTCTATCGAGAAAATCCGCCACCCATCTTCTTGTAGGATTAGCATTGCGGTGAAGATTCCCTTTTTATTCTTAATTACGACCATTGCTACATCTTGATAGTTGGTTAGTGTAGCAGTTTTTACGGACTCGAAGCCCATGTCCGACTTATCATAACCACTTCCGCCTTTCGCCATATTAAGAAGTGTTGCCATTGAATTTAATTGTTTTGCTATCTTTCCAGTACAGAACTTTGACGCAGCTTCAGAAAGTCCTTCTGTTTTTAATGCTTCGTAGAATTTCTCAACAGCAGCTGCAGCCTCACCTTCAGGCGTAGCATAGAATGCTTCAATACTATCTTGTCGCATTTCTTCGGGAGTTTTAGGCGTGCAACTGGTAGTTGTGAGTAAGGTAGTGCTACAGAGTAATGTAATACCAATCGTTAAGATAAATGTTGTTTTGTTCATAATTTATTAGGTTTTTGTTTGCAAAATAAATGTATCTTCGTGAGAGGCACAAAGGAATTAATTTGTTTTTTTTCGGGAGAATGATATTAGTACTGTGATTAGTAATATATGAAGAAAGGAAGAGTCGTTTTTCTTCTTGATTTGACGAAACACCGATGTTCTTCTCCCCATAGGGCGGTAATTAGTTTCTCATATCACTAAATATCTTTTGGAAAAAGACAGTGACTTTGCCTTCGTTGCATAACAGAGGTAATTTGAAGTTGGTGATGCTGATTTCTATAATGACCTTATCCTCTATAACTTCCAACTACATACATACGATGTTATCGAACTTAAAGGCACATCATCCAAACCCCGAAAATATGAGACAAATCAATTTATAGCTTATATGGGTATAAGTGACAAAAAGAGACCTAAAATCTCTTGTAATCCATTTATTTCACGAAGGAGGGTGTGTTTACAATTGACACACCCTCTTTCAATAATCTAACGAAAACAATCTTGAGGCATGTGAGTACAAGTTTATTGGGTATTTTTACCCACTTGCTTCTTCATAGCGTTTATTGATGCCTCTTTATTCTGCAGGTCTCCCTGTTAGTAGTTAGGACCTTCACCAAAGTTTGGAGCCCCCTTGTCGTACCACACTCTTTCAGAGTTAAGCAGTTCAGGTCTTTGTCCATCTGTAAAGGTGAATCCTTGCTGCGTCATCGCAGTTTCAATAATAGTACGCATTTTATCGGCTGGATCGGGTTGAGCGATATAGAATCGGCGAGGCAACTCAGTGTTGGGCTTCATTGTAATCCAAGGAATGAGCGAGCTACCAACTTTAGGAACGCCAGAGCGGCGCACTGTTACAAACTGCTCAAGTGGTTGATAGAAGAAATGTAGATACAATTGGATGTAAACCTTCTCTAAATCGCTTGGAACATTACCTGTTAGTTGGTAGTCAGAATTAGCCATCATCGTAGCAATGGCTGCATCGTCGTAGGTAACAGGCTCGTCTAACTTGTCGTTACAATGTGCCTTATCATAATAAGGTATTTTGTTCAGTATCGCTAAACGGTTATAAGCCTTAGCTGAAGCCTCAACGCCAAGTTTGAAATATTCGGCTGCAGTATGAGGCAAGTTAGCACCCAGTAACTTAAACTCAGCCAGATAGAGGTTCATTTCAGCTGTGGAAAGGGTCATCTCGTAAAGTGGGTTATCTTCAGTGTCTTGTACCACCTTACCTTTTGGAGCTGTTGGGAAAGTGAAGTCAACGCGGCCACGCACTAATTCCTCGTTAAAGTACGATAGCGGTGAGTAGGTTTTTGTTTTTTCTCCGTCAGTTACTTTCCATCTGGTTGTTACAAAATAATTGTTGACGCCAGTGTATTCTGTCTTTTCAGATATAGCCATACCGATAGGTAATCCCTGATAGCGCACCCATGGTTCCCCATCACCTTTCCAACTGTCGAAATGTTTCTTGCCAGAAGCATCTGTGGTATAGTTCACCTGGTCTAAAATATATTTAGGAATAGCACAGTTGTTATCCCCTCTTGCTTGTGCATCAAAGAATGCTTGTACTACCTCAGAGTTGAAATCGTTTTTGGTAAACATCACCAGCATACGTGGATCTTTGTTACGTTTCATGAAGTCGATAACGTTTTTGCTGCTAACACCTAAGTTCACACTATTATCACTTCCATAGGTGTTGTTGCCACCATCTCCACCTGTACCTTTATTATATACATAGTCGTCTGCAATAGATTGCATTACGTTTGCATCATCAGCACCCACTTCTTCTGCTATTTTTAAGGCTTTAGCTTTGTTTTGGTGAAGAAGTCTTACTGCAATTTTAAGTTTTATGCCGTTTACAAATTTCACCCATTTCTTAGTATCTCCCCCGTAGGCTAAGTCATTGTCTCCAACACCTATCTGTGTTGTCGTTGACTTCAGCTTATCCAGATCGGTGTTCAGTTCGGTCAGCCATTGGTCGAATAGACTCTCTTGCGATTCGTAGTTAGGAGTTAATGTGCCCCCATACTTGGCTTGTGCAGCTTCAGAGTAAGGTCTTGAACCAAAGAGGTCGGTATCGAACAGTCCCATGTAAACTGTTAGAGCGTTTGCCATAGCCGAAAGGTGTGAGTATTGAGCAGCTTTGTTAGCTGGCATCTTATCGATAGTAGCTTTAATATCGTTCTCGTATCGTTTAACATAAATAAGCTGAGAACCCACACCGCCCAGTTCAGCCAACTTGTTATACAAGTCATTAAAACTACTTGATGGTGAATATGCCTGAACTATTTTTGACGTGTAAGCCCCATCGTAATACCACAGCAGGTAATCGAAGGGTTGGTATTGCACCTGTTCCTGAGTAAACAAGAACACAGGATTTCCTTCGGCAATAGTCGATGGGTCAGTATTTATTTTTGCGTATTCGCTTTCGCTGCATCCTGTTACCAGTACCATGCATGTGGCACATATACCAAAGGCGAGCGACTTGAATTTTATAATATTCTGTTTCATAATGAAAGGCATTTAGAATGTAGCGTTTAATGTGAAGAGATAGCTTGCTGTGTAAGGCATAAATGATCGCATACGGAACTGTGCAGCTCCTGTTCCACGTACCGATTCAGGATTCTCGTGATTTGGCGCAGTGTTCAGTAGGTATGCCAAGTTACGTCCGGTGAAACTAAGGGATAAGTTCTTTGCACCGATATAGCTGCTAATTTTGGTTGGAACGTTGTACGAGAGAGTTATTTCTCGCAGAGCGATGTAGTTGATTTTCTTAAACCAATCATCGTTAATAACACCTGTTCCCCAGCTATTCTTAAAGTATGCAGCACTTTGTAGGTGTGCAGGTTCTACATAACCTTTTTCATAAGCCTCCTGATAGGTCATTCCACTAACGTCTTGGTTAGTTCCTCCTGGTGTGGTAACAATAGTACCAGCATCGAAAACGACATCAGGGATAAAGCCATCAGTAAACACCTTATCTTGCGCATTAGCGTATTTGCTGGTCCAGGTCATCCCCTTACGGTATTTCTCGGTCTCTCCAGAGAAACCGTATGCAGTTGCGTAGCGTGAGTTATACGAAGCAACGTATCCTCCAAAGCGTGCGTCAAATAGCACATAGAGACTAAGGTCTTTCCATCTTAGGGTAGAGTTTAGTGATCCAAGGAAGTTAGGCAACATCGATCCAACTTCTTTCACAGTACCTCCGCGCTTATAATACACTGTTCGGAATTTGTTAGTGTAGCCCACCACTGGTTTGCCAGTCTTTTCGTCGGTCTTTATCCAAGAGTCAGACATTAGCATACCATAGTCGGAGCCTACTTTGGCAACAGATGCTATGCGGTAGTTACCATAGTTTGCTGCACCATCCAGATTAATGTAAGAGGTTACATCAGGACTTAGTTCTACAATCTTATTGCGGTTGCGAGTGTAGGTGAAATTTAGGTCCCATTGCCATTGTTTCTTCTTTATAGGAGTTGTGTTGAGTGCTATTTCTATACCTGAGTTCTGTATATTACCAGCGTTGATTAGCTTTTCTTTTACGCCCGATTCCCAAGGTACATTGATAGTCATAATTTGGTTTCGAGTGTTCTCCTTATAATAGGTGAGGTCTACCCCAATCCTACTGTCAAGGAAACGCCAGTCAAGTCCCACTTCCCAAGCATTCTTACGTTCAGGTTTTAAGTTGGTACTCTTCATATTCTCAGGGATAGTCATTCCATAAATCTTCTTGTCGCCACGTTGATATGTTGCCACAGAATAGCCCGAATTAATATAATAAGGTGACGTGTCGTTTCCCACCTGGGCCCAAGAACCGCGTATTTTTGCAAAGCTAACCCATTTTGGAAGTTTGTCTTTGAAGGTTTCTGTGATAATCCATGAGCCCGAAACAGAAGGATAGAAATAAGAGAAATTACCTGTTCCGTAGCTGTAAACCAAGGCTGAGGACCAGTCGTTACGTCCCGTTATGTCCAGGAATAGTTGATTCTTCCAACTTGTCCCAACCATAAAGATGGTAGAAACGATACGTTTGGTGTTGAACTTATATGCATTAAAGCTGGCTTGTTGCTTTGAGTTTTTGATAAAGAATTGGTTGGGCACAATAAGTCCACCGTTCGTACTCTCACTATTATACTGTGCATATTGGTTAAAATATTCCTCGCGTAAGAACCCATGTACTTCCCAGTCCTTATTAATTTGATAGTTTAGGTTAGCTGCAAGGTACAAGTTCTCTTGTGTAGTGTGTGTGTGAGAGAGAGCATAAGAACCACCTTCGTTGGCATAACCACTACCAGGGGCTTTTAGTTCGCCATCGATGGCATAATAGTTGAGTGAACCACCAGTTGAAAGCTGTAGCCAAGGCAGTGCTTGAATATTGATGTTAAGCACAGGGCGAAACATGGTTTCTGTTTGTTTGTAATCGTTTTCAAAAATGCTCCACCACAGCTCCTTGCCAGGTACAGCACGATAGAGATCGCCATATCTTTCGCTGGCAAGTCCACCATGTTCCCCTTTGTAAAGGTTACGATAACGATTAACATCGTATTCACGTGGGAACGTACTATTAGCAAAGTATTCTCCGATGTTTAATGGTGCATTACGGGGCTGTGATTGCGTAAAGTTCACGCTGAAATCTACAGTCACGATGTTCCCAATCTTTTGTGAAGCTTTTCCTAAGAACGACAGGCGGTTAAAGGTGTTGCGTGGTGTAGTACCCTTATTGTATTTATAAGATGCTGAAGCGTAGAATTGTGTACGATCATTACCACCTTGCAATGATACATTCGTATTGGTATTAAAGCCTGTGTCGTAAGCATCTTTATAGTTGTTTGGGAACATCTTCGCCGTTCCCATTGTTCCATCGTACTGTTCAAACTGTTTACCCTCAGCCCATGAGATATCAGGTCCCCAAGCATAGTTCCCATATTGTTCGATGAGCGAGTATTCACCTTTAGAGTTACGAGCGAACGATGTCATGTTATCGCTCCAAAGGTTGCCCGTGGCAGTGTATTCGTCTCCGTAATCTACAGCACCAGGGAAAGCACCAATCATATAGGTGTTTTGTAGATCTGGAGAACGATAGACAGTTTCTAATCCTATAGTTTGTGAAACCTTTACAGTAACACCTTTGCCTGCTTTTCCACTTTTAGTGGTAATTACGACAGCACCATTCAAACCACGTGAACCATACAATGCTGTTGCTGCAGCACCTTTTAGTACACTCACACTCTCAAAATCATCGGGGTTAAGATTCTTTAGTTGGTTACCGTAGTCGTTGATATTGCTATTCCAGTCAGCATCGCCTGACTGGCTTGTAGCATTATCTAATATCACACCGTCTACTACAAAGATAGGTTGGTTGTTGGCATTAAGAGTAGATGCACCTCTTATTTGAATTTTAGTAGAACCAAACATTCCACCGTCTGACTGGCTGATCTCTACACCAGCCACCTTACCTTGCAATGCTGTAACAGGAGAAACCGTGTTGGCTCGTTCCAGTTCATCGCTTTTCAGTTCGGTGACAGCATAACCCAATGCTTTTGTTTGTCGTTTAATTCCCAATGCCGTAACCACCACATCATTAAGCGCAGTGGCTTCTTCTTCAAGGGCAACGTTTATCTGTTGTCGACCATTAATATCTACATTTTTAGGCTTCATTCCCAAGTATGAGAATACTAACGTGCCTTTTGTGGGGCATTGTAGGGTGTATTGCCCGTCGATATTAGTCACAGTACCCATATTTGTACCTTTCACCGTTACCGAAGCACCGATTACAGGCTCGCCCGTTGGGTCTTTCACAATGCCACTAACCGTGACATTTTGCGCATAAAGCTCAGTAGCGAACATCCATATCAGTGCCATCATACAGATTCGCCATAAGGCTTGCGCTTTGTTCTGCTTGTTGTTCATTTTGCTTATAGTTAAAGATTAATATGTAAAATTTATTGTTTAGGTTTTATATATGTCTCTATTTTACTTTCATTCGGTATCAGCTCTTTGTGTTAGGTTTTGTTGTTTTGAATATTAGCTATGTGTAGCAGCTATTACCGCAATGAATGTATTGCTCTTGTAACTCTTATTGAGAGAAACTTTTATTTGTTTAGTTATAGGTTCTTATTAATAACTTCTGATATCTTTGAGTAAACAGATTGATACTCTAAAGATGGTTTTTAAGTATTGTAGATATTGTAATTTCGATTGTAGGTTAGTGTTAGTATGTTTTACGACACATAAAGTGTTGCTTAACGGTTGTCTATATATTTCTTATTATGTGAGCAAATATAAATAAAATAAATATATTAAGCAATAAAAATGGCGATTAATTTTTGTAAATATGTAAAGGCGGTAAGATGAGGTACTTGTAAATAGGTAAGTAGACAAGAGAGTGGGTAGGAAAGAGTTGTCCTTTGGTTAAGATGACTAAGATGATTATTTGTAACGAAGTAGAGAGGATAGGCTAATCAGCTATTTACAATCAGTTGCTGCTTACAATTCCCTCATCTTCTACCATGCAACAATATACTTTGTTACCTAAAAATTCTCGATTTTTCAGATGTTTCAGGTGATATTGTATAGTTCATGTTCCTTTATTCGTTAATGTCAAAATCTAAGTATTTGTTGTGGACTTACACCTGACTCTTATTCTGTGACATGTAATAAATGATAATAGTTAATGTTACAATATATTGCAGATTATATTTATTTTACTTATATTTGCAACCAAAAGCGTGATTTATATTGTGGTTTAATAGCACTATCACGATGTTCTTTACGTTTTGGTAGACAGAACTATGGTTAATTTCTATGTTCTGTCGTTTGATAAACCTTTCTTATAAAGTGCTTAGACATTACAGCTTATGAAGAAATTTTTACTGATGTTTTCTTTGTTTGTGTCTTTAGTGACGTTCGCACAAACAAATGGTGAAATGAGGATTGCAACATCTACAGCCGTAGGGCAAGACTTTGAATTCCGTGTTACTCGATCCGATGATGCCAGCAAAGTTTTTGTTGATTGGGGAGATGGTAATAAACAAGAAGCTACGTTAGAAGGCTGGAGTAGTAATAAGAAGGTAACAGGAAAGTTACTGAAAGACACAATTATTGTCTATGGTGACTTTTCGGCCGTTGAGGTCTCTGACGCAAAAGCAACTTATCTTGCTTTTAAGAATCAGCCTAATTTAAAGCAAGTTGAAGCAAAGAAGAACGAATTAACCTACGAAGGTGTTGATTTCTTTGGTGCTCCTAATCTTGTTACACTTGACCTCAGCTATAATAAGATTACGCGTTTAGACCTGCGTAATTTTAAGAAATTATCTAACTTTACAGCCAATCATAATACGATTTTGGCAACTGTTTTATTTCCAGATGGCAGTACTGAATTACGAAATGTAGACTTATCAGATGGAGATATTACACACTTTTATCCTATCAGTCTCCCTAATCTGCGTTATCTTAATCTTGCGAACGGTAGTTTGTTAGAATTAGAATTGGGTAATAATTATCCAGAGTTACGTGATGTTGATATCACAGGGAATGTTGGAGTAACATCTATTGACGTTACGCAACAAACTAAACTTGAAAAGCTCCTTATAAAGGGAACGAAGATAACAGAGCTAAACCTTATTAATAATCCAGAACTTATCATGCTTGACGCGTCTAATACTGACATTGCAAAGCTTGACTTAAGTGGTAACAAGAATGTAACAACGCTTGAACTTAGTGATACGAAGTTGTCTCGTTTAGATGTGTCTAATCTTGCAAATCTTTATACAATTAATATTGATAATACGAAGATACAACGTATTGATTTATCTCACCAACGGTTTTTACGTAGTGTGAGCGTACGGAATACTGGAATACAATTCCTTGATATGCATGGTGCTATCGGTACTAATCGACTTAATCACCTTGATATGCGTGACTGTAAGAATACTACGCCTCAGTCACTAAACTTCACTTTCAAAGCAATGCCGTCACATACAGGTAATTCTTATCGTACAAATGTTTTCCTATCAGGGGCTAACTACGAACACGCCAATACTGGGATTTTAGATGATGACGCCGACAATTCCTATAAACTCGATGTTCATGGTGATGCTACTGCGTCTATGGATTCTGTTTCTATAACTATGCAAACATCCGAAACTGGAGGTAGTTATACATTAAGTCAAATCCCTGATGATGGGTATTTTGCAACTTATGAACCTGTTACAGGGAAAGTTCTGCCTGGATTCCCAATTAAGATAGATGCTAAAGCACCTGCTGGCTCAAAGTTCGTTGGTGTAGAGGTGAATGGAAAATTAATAGCTGACAGTATATTTGTTGTATCAGAAGCGGCGGTTGTAAAACCTGTTTTTAGTATTTCTGGTGATGATGATTATATCAAACTAACAGTTCCTACAGGTATAGACCAACAGTATTTCCTTTCTGTTAATGGTGAGGATAAAGATGTTTCAATAGACTGGGGAGATGGCGAACTTGTAAAAGTGAAGGTTAAATCGACTCCAACAACAGTAGAGGGGCAAACATCTGGAGCGACTGTAACGATATATGGTGCTGTTACAGGAGCTGATTTCTCAAGTTATCCAGGTGTAGGTGTTGATAATAAGATAACTGCTGTTGATTTGAGTCATAATATTCATTTGCGTTCTCTTTCTACGTATATGAATTCTATTACGTCCATAGATGTTTCAAAGCTATCGAATCTTGAATCTCTTGATTGTTCTTATTCAGACCTCAGTTCCTTGGATGTTAGCAAGAATAGTAAACTTATTAATTTACGTGCTTATGGTAATCAAGTTGAAAATATAGATATTACAGGTGCTGTCGATTTAGCTTATCTTGATGTCAAAAATAACTGGTTAGAAAGCTTAGATTTAAGTCATAACAAGAAACTTGTTTATTTGAATATAAGTAGTAATGAGATAGAGGCAGTTGACGTGAGGGATATACCAGAACTTGTAGAACTTTATGTTTCAAATAACAAGATTACGACTCTTGATGTTAGCAAGAACCCTGCATTGAGGACATTGCAGCTTTCTAATAATTCAGTCTCAAACTTAGACTTAAAGAATAATCTTCAGCTTGTGACACTTACAGTTGATGGTAATAGATTAGAGGGGTTGGACCTTACGGGGCATGAACGATTGACCTATCTGAATGTAGGTGGTAATAGATGGGATGCATGTACTTTAAATGATCTTTATTATAGCCTTTCACGTTATCCTAAACTTCAGAGTGGGAAGACGCCACGTGGTAACACGCTTTTCGTTCATGGTGAGAAGGCAGGAGAGTATAATGATGCCGAGCATGCTGAGTCTTCTATTGCTAAGTTGAAGGGTTGGACGATTGATTATGAGGGCGATGGAACTGGTTGTAACATGGCATATATTACAATACAGGAGCCGGAATATGGAACGTTAAAGGTGTTTACAACAGATGGTGTTGAGGTTCTGACAGGTACAAAGGTGGCTAAGAATACTGATCTTGTCATTAAAGCGATACCCGCATCTGGATATAAACTTGAAACTTTGACACTTAATGATGAAGAAGTAGATTCTCCTAATTTTAAGATTGATTCTTCTGTGATAATTGGAGCAATTTTCACGGTTTCATCACAAATAGATGCTTCTACTACTGATGCTCTTAAAGTCTTTGGGGGTAAGAATTATCTAAGTTTCATGACAGGAACGCCTACACACTTGCAAGTCTATACCTTAAGTGGCAAATTGATGTTCTCTACTATTGTAAGAGAGCATAAGACGGTTAGTCTACCATCAGGTATCTATATTGTTAAAACGAAGGACTATTCAAAGGTTGTAGCAGTTGAATAGAATGAATCAAACTTGTCCGCATGAGAAAGCGGAAAGAGTAGAATTAGCAATCCCGAAGGTCATTATAAACTTTCGGGATTGTTTTTCTATAAGTGTTTTTACTTTAACATTCTTGACACATAGCCATTGTGACGAAACCATTTATGTGCCCAGTTAGGTACCATAAAGATATAGCCAGAGATGTCTTCGTGCGGAGCGCAGTCAAGTTGGGGTTAGTCAACTCAACTGTGTCAAAATGCAAATTATAAGTCTTTGCAAATTTAAAGAATAGTGCATTCTTTTATGATTAAGTGTTCGAAATGACAAGAGTAAAGTAATTTTACGACCTCTTCATTACAAAAAGTATGCATTATATACTCTTCAGTTGTAAACATCTCTGGAAAAGAATTTCTCTTATAAAAACTATATTCTTTAATCTCCATAATCTTTCCACTGCGGAAAGTCTTACATTTAGATTTCTCTAAATCAATGATGTTTCCAGCAACAGGGGGTGCTGCCACTACAGTATACGATATACCCTCAACCATAAAAGTAGCCGTTGTACAATCTATATCTTTTAGAACGCTTCCTAATTTCTCAGAAGCAAAGATAGGCATTGCTCCGATGAAGAAAGGGCAATCACTGATACTATCACCAACAGTTTTATTCCAAACAAAGTTTTGTCCGTCAAGAACTGACACATCACCAGTCCTTAATACGCTCATCATATCAATATCACCAAAATTGATAGTGGCAAATCCCTCAACCTTGTTCTTTAATTGAAAAATTCTCATATTATTATTATAAATTAGGTTGCACATCACGTTGCAATGGTAAATCTCCAGAGAATAAATCTTCTTTTAATGACTGGAGAACCTCAAGAGCTTCTTCCCTTGTAGTAGCCATTGTCATACGCTGCTCAACAGTGTTATAGTATTCTTGTAGATGCCGTCCACTATGAATCGACCCCTTTAGAGGGCTGGAAGTATCATTGGGCAGCAAAATTCCGTTTGCGGGGGCATTTCGGTCAATACCGAACTCTTCCATTTTTTTTGCTGCATTTGGCGTTTCGTTTCCTACAATATGATGAGCTCTTGATACAGTTCTATCAGTTTCTTTATCCATAGCAATCTCCAAGTTCCCTCGTAGAACATCTGCATTATGAGGTTGTCCCAGATTCAGTTTACTTTCTATCTCTGGGCCTCTGTCTTCCAATACATCGTTTCCAATAGTCTGATCATCAAAAGTTGAAGTACGCTCTACGGCTTCTACTGGAGTTGCCTGTTCAAAATTCTCATTAGAAGCTGATTCTGAAAAGTTGCTTGGAGAGAACTCTTCTCTCAGGGATTCCATTTCGTTACTGGCAAAAGCAGAACAGTCTATATCCGAGTTCAGATTAGAGAAATCGCCACTTTCTTCAGAAAGACTAAACTTATCTGAACTAAATTCACTTCTCACATCTTCAACAGAAAAAGCGCAATCCGTATTGCCACATAATTCTGCAGCTGATTCCATTCCCCCTGCAGATTCACATACAGCTTCAGAAGCTACTGCTATAGCAGCATCATCAATTATAAAAGACATATCTACTTGCTTTTAGGGTTAGAAGGAAGACTATCCTGACATATCTTATGCCACACCTCATTTTGCGATGAAGCCCAAATAAAGACCATACTAAGTAGTTCGTCTTGTTGGTCTGTATCATAGATTGCTAAATCATCCGCTATAAAATCGCGCAAATCATTTTTTAATTGCAAAGATCCCACAAAGTTATACTCTGCAAATAATCTGATAATCTCCACATCAAGCCCCAAATAACGGACAACAGAATTAATCAGGGCAGACTCCTTGTGTGATGGAAGATGGTGTATAACATCCAACAATTCTGACTTCACACAAGATGGAACCATAGCTCTGACAATTTCATCTTGTAGACTTTTTTGCTCCTCATCAGATAATGCTTCGTTCTTTACAAATCGCTTCATAAAGAGACTACTTGGCTGTACGCTTTGGAGTTCAACCATAGAAGAAACATTATTGCATGCCCTTAATGGGATTCTTTCAGACATTTCATCGACAAGAGCCAGAACGGCTTCATTCCAACCACGCTGCCACACAACAGCTTCACCCGTTGCCAAACGTGATAACTTGGAAATTTGTTTATCCTTTGTCAATGACATAGCCCGACCTGCTATCAGACAATCCTCTCCATCAGGCAGGTTCATAACGATTTTTGTATTTGTATTTCTGATAGCAGACTCATCAATGGCTGATGGCGATTGGTCCACTATAATGAACCCCTCTCCATAGGTACGGATGCGAGACATAACATCAGCTATCATCTCTACAGACTTCCCTAACACGTTTGCTCCTTCCTGGCTCTGATGCTTTGATACTCTGGGAAGAATGTTATGAGCTTCCTCTATGACGGTTACGTGCTGTAAAGGTATATCCATATCATCTGCATTACAAGACATACGCCATTCATTTAGCCCTAAGACAAGCATAGCCATAAGAAGGGACCTCGTCTCCGTAGAGCCGATATGATGTAGGTCAATAATCGCATTCTGGTCATACAACTTTTCATAATCCGTACAATCTGAAGAAGACAGGATTGTAGAATATATGCCGATTTGAAGGGACTCCAGTCGAGTCTGTAAGGCTCCTATATAATCACCTTTTGTATTTGCAGAATACTCTGAAGACGCAATTATCTTTTTTAGCTGAAGCACAACATCAGCTATCGTTGGAAACAACCTGCCGTGACGACATTCAGACTTCCTTATATCCCACCCACAGGCAGAGTAAGCACATATAATAGACTTTTTCAGAATTGCAGGCATAGCTGCATACATCGGCCAACATACGCCAAATATCTCTACTAACCTTTCTACGTGCTCATTGACCTGGATGCCTTCAGGAAAAGCAAAGGGGTTGATTTTCAGAAGATTCATTTCATTTTCTCTCGTAGAATATACTGTCATATCAGCCATACCGCCGAAAACCTTTCGGTAATCACCCTTGGTAGGTTCAATGACCAGCACCTTTTTCCCTTTTTTTATCAGCTTATCAATGATAAGGTATAGAGTATTTGACTTTCCGCTTCCTGTAGAGCCTGTTACGAACGTGTGTTTTGAGAGTTCCTCCAAGGATAGCTGTACAGGCAGCGTAGACTTTTCTCCCAGATGCAGAATATTGCCAATTGTTATTGCGTTCTCATCATTCAAGCCTGCCCTACTTTTTACTTCTCTTCCAAATGAAGTTTCCTCCCGTACCAATATACCTGGCACGCTACTCTGAGGAAAGGACATGTGAATTGCAAGCTCCTTGCTGCTTACCAACGAACCAGAAGATACTTCTATATTTGAAGGCAAAACGAAGCGAGGATGCTGACAGGCCAACAGATGTTGGGCAATAACCTTTGTCTTATCATCGTGCTTACTCCAGTTGTTTACTGTAAAGACCTGCGAGTTCGACTCGTCACCGACAATACATCCTTTGTATAATCCGGCCAAAGCGGTGGCTGTAGTGTCGTCTTCTGCTATAAAATATGTGCCCATTGACCACAAACCATAGGGCAGTGCGTTTTGCAGCCTGTCGATTTCTTTGTCTAAAAGGTTCTGATAATGTTTTACCCTCCTATCTTGAAATGTTATCTGCTGCGAACGGCTCTCCTGCTTATCTGTGTGCCTGCCTTCTCCCTGTTGAGTTCCTTTAGACAAACCTCTATTGATTCCTTCTATGATAGACTGATTTTCATAAACTGCTCTACTTTCTGTATCAGCCTTACCTTCAATCTCAGAATCTCCTTTACCACGATTAAACGATACAGGACCTAAAGAAAGGCCCCATCCGCTGGTCTTGCCTTTTGCTGTTCCCGAATTTTCCGTATGAGATTTACTGTTTGCTGTTCCTTTTGCTACCGCTTTTTGAAGAGATATTCCTACATTCTCCGTGAAATTCTTAGAACTGAACTCACTGACTCCTCTCGTTTCACTCTGTGAAAAAGAGAGCTGCACTTCTGCCATCGGTGAGATGGCAGAATAAAGATTCTCGTAATTACACAATATAGATGCACATTCGCTGTCTTCAACCTGTTCTGCAACAAAGAAAACGGCAAACTTAAGACCGTTTGTAGAATCGAGCAGCTTTTCCAAGCCTTGCACAAAGCGTTCTTTCTTGTCATCTTCTCTTAGGGAAGCTACACCTGAGACACAGGAAATGGCAAACGTCTTGTCAAGAGCCCCTTTCAGCTCCTGAACAATATCACCGCTTCTTTCTGTAGAAACGCCAGGGAAGAGTCCCTTTAGTCCCTTCTCCAGTATGTCTCCTGAAACATTATTGACTCCGCTTATATCCGTTGTACCCATAAAGACTTCCACTGCCGACTTATTGTCTTTACAGTAACCTCTTCTCAGTAAAAAACAGATATTGCGTGCAGAAGAGTGTAATGCGTTGTAAAGCATCGACATCTTGTCTACAAAGAATTCGTCCTTCTCATAAACAATTTCATTCACTTTAATCCAACGCATATTAGGTATCTGCCCATTCGTACACGGTACGACATTGTAAGAAGTGAGTTCTGAGAGATATGATTTAGTTATTACAGTGTCAAAAGCACGAACCGCATCTGAAAAGTCCTGTTTAATAACGGCAGTCTTTTCTTCATACTCCTTGGCAATTTCACTTGGAGCCTCTGCAGGGGCTGGCATAGGGGTTTTATCTTCGATTTCGCTTTCTTTCATTTCAGAACTCTGTTAATATATTGTTAGAATATGCCTCTGCTTCCTTGAGATAGATTTCAGCCGAAGCTGTTAAGGTGTTGATAAACTTTTGCTTATACTCCTTTAGCTGGGCTTTGTATTCACGACGTTGGGCTTCAATTTCTTTACGCTTGTTCTTCTTCTGGTACTGGACCACTGCATATATTGCTGCAATCCCGATTAATTCGGCAATAATAGCCACCAACGGATTGCCAAAGGCAAGACAGCCCTTTGCTCCAGCAGCAGCTTGTGATGTACTGACACCGTAAGCCGCACCTATGGCAAGCGTTCCTGCAGTTCCTGCTGCAATGGCTGTTTTATTCACCTTTGCATTATATTTGTCATAGGACTCTACAAAGTCATTCGGACAGTCTGGAATTTCTTGTCTGAACGGGTTATCCCTTACCCATTTCTTCAGAAGTTTTTCATACCCATTGTCTAAATCCGTAAACTTGATTTTCCGAGAGACATCAGTGTGATTCTGCTTCCAGTATTCACTTACCTGAAATGAATATCTCTCAATGGCAATCTCTAATATCTCCTTAACAGCATTAAATGAATCCAAGACTGTGTTTACATCAACGTCGTGAAGATACTGGTGGCACTTCTTTGATATTTCAGAAGAAATTGCGCTATAATCTATAAATGGCTGTTCCATATTAGTTTTCTTTCAATGAACTCTTAAAAGCTTTCAATTCGCTGATATCGTTTTCTTTCGCACTGATCATATCACGCAACTCTGCTGGAAGAGATGCTTTATACTTAGCTTTCAACTCCTCTAAATGTCTTTGCTGTTCATCGATTTTTTCCTTTTGAGCAGCACCTACTTTAGAAATGTAACTCTCAACTTCTTCCTGAACTTTTTTCTTGAATTTAGTAGCCGCTTCGCGGATATGATGCACTGCATCATTTCTAAAAATTCGCAGTGCCCTTTCAGCGTTGACACTCCCCTTTTTATGCGCTATGTATTTTTCTTTCTTTTTGCAGCAACCCCCAGGAACTGGTCTTTCAGCTATGATATCAACGGGGTATCTTGATTGATCAATAGCCTCTGTCTTTATTTTATCCAAGTCAGGCATCTTGAAAAAGACTTCACTTTTACGAACCTCCACATACGCCTCAATTCTTGATTTCATCTCATCAAACAAAGCCAACTTTACTTTATCGGCTATGTTATAGAGGTTTATAGTATCCGTAACTATTTTATCTTCACTATCAGCTTTCTCTATATGGTTTTCTATTATATCTTCAACAAACTTAAATCTTTCAGACACTTTCTCTTGGCTAAAATCCTTACCAATATTACTGAGTTCTTCCTGCATTTCAAGCCTGGCAGATTCTAATTCATTTATCTGCCCTTCCATCCTCTCAACTCCTTCCTGAAGATTTTTTTTATCGTTTTCTTTACCATCAATGGCCTGCTTTATGTCTTTGTTAATAGTTTCTAACAAGCCTTCAAATGCGTTTGTTTTTTCTGTCTTAACAAACTCATTCAGAACCTTACGAAACTTATCAAAGCCTGACCACTCTTGAGCTCTCTCAAGGATATTTTCATTATTGACATTTATATCATCGTCTTCAAGAGAACTCTTGATATTAGATAAAAGTTCGCGACATTCTTCCCAAGTTTTTTCGTCCCACGAAGAGTCTGGTATGTCCTTAGATTTACGCAAAGATAGAGCATCCTTATTTTCTTTCGTAATATATCTATGCAGAATCTCCATCAGGCTATCAATCGCAAGCAGGCGGTCCTCTTTGATGCCAGTTTTTTCAACGAAAAATTTCTTTGCTTTAGACATAATCTCTTTTTTGTGACGACGAAAATTTCCATCTGCACATTTTGTTATGACAAAGAACACACGTTTCTTTGCTTCATCTGATAATTTGTCAAAAGTATCATTGACAAAATTATTAGTGTCCTTATCTTCAATGTTGTCAGTACCTTTGTGAAGGAATATAATGGCATCAACATTATAGTCTCCATTCTCAAGTTTAGCTGTCAGGAATTTAGTTGTTTCTAAATCAAAACCTCCTACAGCACCTACTCCTGGAGTGTCCACAATGCGCCAACCTATGCAATCCTCTGGAAAAGGACACCTTACCGTTACTTCTTTTGCAATCTTAGACTTTGGGTGTTCTGTAATGTATTCCTCAAGGAGATTCCTGTCTACTTCTATACCAGAAATTCCTTCCATATCTTTGATATTATCCGAGCGGAAGAAATCTTCTTTATTCACCCCATCTATTATCTTTTTATTAATATAGTTAAGAGGTAAATCGCTGTATTTCTCCTCAATTGCAACGTAATTCTTTAGTTGACTTTCGATATCACCTCTTATAGATATTCCCTTATTATCACCATAGACAATTTCAATAGATTTTTCTTCTGCGTGCTCTATTTTTGTCAGGATAGCTGTGGTTTGGAAATGACCTGTAGGTAATATGTTTTTACCAAGGAATGCATTAATGAAAGTAGATTTTCCTGCACTCATTTTACCAACAATAGCAAGGGTAAAATTTCCTTCCACAAAAGGTTTAGCCTTACGCTCCACAGCAGCACTGAGACCTTCATCATTGATGTTGGCTTGCTGGCGTACGGCTTTGTACTCTTGCAGTTTTTTCTTCACTTCCTCACAATACTCTTGGAATTGGTTCTTTTTCATTTCTTTGGATTTAAAATATCTGTATTACACCCTATGTTTCTATCTCAATGGGTTTTAATTTTATGTCGTGAATTCAACTATACTCGAGTGGCTGACTCGTGTCATTCTATAATATTTGTTGCAAATATAATGATTTTGTTTAGAATTACAAAATTATAATAAAATAAAGTGAATAAAACACAAGAAAGGGAGAATGTTTTGTAGACGAGGGGAGCTTAGTCAGTCTTCTGAAATTCTATATTATAAGGTAGACTGAGCATTTATTATCCACAGATTAAGAGAGTAACCTTCTTTGTACAGATGTTTGTTAGGTGTCTTGCAGACTTTCTTCTTTGTCCATTTCTTCCCATATCTTTTTATACATGTCACGGTCATTGCCGAAAGGGTAAAAGCCGAATATACTTAGACTTGGGATATAGGTGTGTCGGCTGTTACAGTTTGGGCAGGGCATCGGAATTGACATAGGAGTAGCTTCATACTCAATATCTAATGCGCGAAAGGTGTTGTTGCAGTTGTCGCATCTGAAAGTCATATAACCTCTGATCATAAGTTTGATGATTTAAATTATAATTCTCTGTCTTGTTGTGAAGAAAGCAACTTCTTTGTAGGGAAAGAGTTGCACTATCACAAGTTAATAAAACATATTTGAAAAGTAGGAACTATTTAGTCCTCTATGAAGCGGAAAAACTCAATTTAACTGGTAGTTGTGAGTAGGGTAGTACTACAGATTAAGGTAATCCCAAGGGTAAAGATAAATGTTGTTTTGTTCATAATTCATTAAGTTTTTGTTTCTGTCTGCAAAATAAATGTATCTTCGTGAGAGGCACAAAGGAATTAATTTGTATTTTTGCGGAAGAGTAGCTTAAGTGCTGCGATTAGTAATATATGAAGAAAGGGGAACTCAAAATTGTAGGAAAGAACTTCGGAATCTTCTTTACAGATTGAGGGTGAAGGGTGGTTTTAGTAATAGAAAACGTTTGGCAGGACTTGTATCTGTATAGTATGTGTAAGCAGATAGAAGATGACAAAGCTAAGAATGAAAGATATGAAATTAGACGATAAGACTATCAACTTAAGTACTGAGGAGGCTAAGACGTGCGGAAAGTCTGTTAAGACTGATACTGAAGACGAGACTATAAAGGCAAAGCTGAATGCAGTGTATCGGCTTAGACTATTATATAATAGTGGTGAAGAGCTGTGGAAACATATAGGAAAGGCGGGTAGTGGAAACAATTCCTTTGGTCGTGTAGGTGGAAAAGATGCTTTTTTACGCAGAGCCGTGTTTCACGAGTTGGAGCGTGAGTGGTATGATGAAACGGGCATTATTCTTAATGGGTTGTTAGATGCTTATGCACAAGCAGCAAAGCTTATGGAGAGGTTTAAGCCTTTGCATGAGGATGAAGAAGAGGGTGTGAGGATAGAATGTTGTGAGCAAATCATCAATGTTTGTGTTTTTGATGATGAGATAACAGATAAGCAAGATGCGAAGATGAGGGAACTTCTTCTACGTTTGCAGGAAGAAGATACTTATTGCCTTGCGGTTTTGTTGTTGATGTTGCTTGGCGTATTGCCCTCGTCTTTTGATACTCGACAAGGGGATGCGAAGCAGATGAAGGTAAAATACGAGCAGGTTTATAACTTTTTTCTACGTGTATGTCATCGGAATATACTTTTCGTACAGACACCACGGATGACACTCTTTCATAAAGCTTTAAAGGAGTCGGAAGAGAATCTGACACGTATTCGATTGGTTAAGTTTACGGCTGATGTACTTTGCAATCTGTCAATTCTTGTAAGTGCAGAGCAGATCGCAGAGAATGGACGGCGTGTTCAGTGGGACCAGTTATATCCTAATCTCGATGGTTATTGGTTGAGTGAGCAGCATAGTGAGCAATGTCCAGACTATTGGCGAGTGGAAGAATTAGCGACAAGCTATCTATTTTGTCATTATTTTCAGAAGGAAGGTGAGGTTGGTAAACTGCATCAGCAAGAGTTCACTGTAAGCTTCTATAGTAATGGTGAGGATTATGCTTGTGTGCAGCATCCCCGTTCTGTCTTGCAGTGGTTGAACAATGAAAAGCTGTCAAAGGATGATATCACTTATCCACACTTTGTTTTTTGGGGAGGAGAAAAACCAACGAAGATAGCTTTTGAGTCGTTTATGATGGATGTGTCGTGGTTTCGTCCGATGCAATTGACACGTGCAAAAGATGATTGGATGCCTCCAACAGAAAAGGGAATGGAGGTGGTAAATGATTTTGCAGCCTATTCCTATACTTTCTATCAAGAATTGGAAGCTATAACACCAGATTTTATCTCTGTAAAAGATGAGAATGGGAAGTCATATAGAGTTTCTGTTTCTGAGCATGAAGAGTTAAGAAACTGTACGTTGAATGATGCTATTGGTATTATCACTTGGGCTGGTAAACGTTATATTGCATTTGATCATCTGATGTTGTATCTTCCGATAGAGGAATAATAAATTTTATTGCTTTTTACTTTTAGAAATCAGAGTAGTGGAAGATATGTTTAGGTATTTTAGGGTTTTCCCCTCACTGAGTAGGGAAATATCTTTGTAAGTGTGAAAATATGTAGCTAATTTTGCCAACGTTAAGAATTTGTAAGTTATGAAGAAGTCTTTAATTCTTTCCCTCTCTGCAGTTGTGGTGCTGAGTAGTTGCGATACCTATACAGGGTCAGGTGCTGTAACTGGTGGCTCGTTAGGAAGTATTCTTGGAAGCGCTATTGGTGGTATTGCTGGTGGAGCGAGAGGTTCAGATATAGGTACGATTGTTGGTATGGCTGGTGGTGCTATCATAGGTGCTTCTACAGGAGCAAAGGCTGACAGACGTGCGAAAGAGGATGTACACGACCATTATGAGAAGGTGCAACAGCGTAAGGCACGTGAAAGAAGGAATCAATCAGGATACGATAATTATAATCAGACAGACGACTATGCACAGCCTAATAGGGTAGATGGAAGCGGTTTTGATAGCACCAACTCTGGCGACGACCGTATTTACGATTTCCAAGGCAGTGATTATACAGGCAGTTACAGTGCAGCACAGCCAAATACAAAGGCACCAGCTGAGTCAAGTGTGGATAAGTTGGCAGGTAATTATCAGTATACTCCAAACATTGAGATAGTTAATGCTCGTTTTGTTGATGATAACCAAGATGGTATCTTGTCGCGCAATGAGGTGGGTAAGATTATCTTTGAGGTGATGAATCGAGGGGATAAGACGATCAGTGATGTACAGCCTTCTGTGTTGGAAACAACCGGTAATGCACACATTTACATCAGTCCATCTATTCACATTGAGAGTATTGCACCCGGTAAGGGCGTCCGTTACACAGCACTTGTGAAGGCTGATAAGAAATTAAAGAATGGTATGGCACGATTTGCTTTAACTGTTTTGCAAGGTCAGAAGAGTATAAGCAAAGTGACAGAATTCAATATAAGAACCAGTAAGTAAGATTGTTGATAAACAGAAAACATTAAGAGTCAGCAAATCGTCTTATGGTTCGGATTCTAAAAGAGTAAGATTAAATAGAGATTATAAAGATATTATTGTGTAAGTACTAACTACTGATAACTAAAACTTTAAATGACGGAATGGGGCTGTATCATTAAACTGGTGCAGCCTCTATTTCTTTTTAACCCAAATCGTTTATTAGAGGCTAAACATATTTCTACAAAGAACTTATTCCTATTAGCCTAATTAGGCTATTTGGTCTAATTAGGCTAATAACTTATTGTTCTGTCATAATTTTTCACATCATAATTTTGAATACATGATTTTTGGGCTTCTAAAAGACGCCTAATTAGCTTACAAAAGATGCCCTTTAAGGCTCTTACTAACGCCCTTTTGAAGTCCAATTAAGCACCTTTTATTTTACTACTTTATAACTAATTGACTTGCTGATGGTTACAAAGCTGCTTTGTATATGTGTTTTTACCGTTAGTTATAGATATTTTCTTTGAAATTATGTAATGATTTTTCAAATCCTTGTCTACATGTTTTCGAAGTCTAAAAAGAAATGATTTTCAATGTCAGAGGATGATAATAGGATAGATAGTTAGCAGTCTTGTCCATGTTTTTGTTTGATGAGTAACTATGGTTCTTACGTTAAAGCAATACGAAAAGCGTCCACTCATTTAACAGAAGAAACTTTTTTTGTGGGGATATCACGGTATTAACGCCCCTCCCTATGGGGGAGGGGAAGGGGGAGGGCCAGCCTGCTTATGTCTTATTCCTTTCTATTCAAAGAGTCCAGTCACACCATCCTTCACACGTTTGAAGAAGTTGGTCCAACTGCTACTTGAATTGTTCTTTGACGTAGTAGGTTGTGTGGTTGACTTGTTCTGCTGAGCAGTCTGCTGTCGGTTGGTTGCAGCAGGAGTGGTACGGGCTGTCGCCTGATTCTTAGTCTTTGTAACCTGCTGGTTAGTTGGAGTAGAAGTTTGTACCTGCTTGCGTGTTTCAGTAATGTTTTCTTTCTCCACCTTAGCCTGCTGTAAACTCTTTCTGTTATTTAAGTGCGTGTCAACTTTGCGCTCAATCTCTTTAGGTTTATCCTCTTCAACCTTTTCCCATTCAGGGATAAACTCATAGCATACGCCAGCAGTACCATATTCAATTTCAGGTATTTCAAGTGTACCATTTGACTCAGAAGGGAATGGTATCTCAGTTTCTTTGCGTACAAGCTCAACCTTCACGTAAGCCACACCACTGGCAAGCGTACCTAACTCGCGTGCAGCAGCGTATGATAAGTCAACGACACGTCCACGAACAAATGGGCCACGATCCGTTACGCGGACAATGACAGATTTACCATTACGAGGATTCGTAATCTTTAGACGTGTACCAAAGGGGAGTGTGCGATGTGCACAAGTAAAAGCATTACGGTCATAACGTTCGCCATTACTCATTCGGCGACCGTGTAATCCGTTACTATAATAAGAAGCTTTACCATCTGACTGTGCTTTTATAGTCAGAGTAAAGACGTTGCATAGCGCAAATAACGCTATAAGGAGAAGTTTGGTTCTATACATATTAATTTATTAGTATCGCCAGCCTTCTCTCATAGAGTTTATTCCCTCCCTGCTTTGGAGAGCAAGAGAGGGAATAGATAGACTGGTCTATTTATACGACACCCTGGGCAAGCATAGCCTTTGCTACCTTCATGAAGCCCGCAATATTGGCGCCCTTAATATAATCGATGTAACCATCAGCCTGCTTGCCATACTTCACGCACTGCTCATGGATAGAGCTCATGATGTAATGGAGCTTCTGATCAACCTCTTCCGGACTCCATGAGAGACGGAGAGAGTTCTGTGACATTTCGAGACCTGATGTAGCCACACCACCTGCGTTAACAGCCTTACCAGGAGCGAAGAGCTGCTTCGCTGCAGTGAACTTATCAGCAGCCTCTGCTGTACAACCCATATTTGAAACCTCAGCTACGCACAATGGCTTGTAAGCAAGAATCTTATCTGCATCCTCACCATTAAGCTCGTTCTGAGTAGCACATGGCAAATAGATATCTGCCTTCTGCTCCCAAGGCTTACGACCCTTGAAGAACTGTGAACCAGGATATTTCTCTGCATATGGCTCACAAACATCGTTGCCACTGTTACGGAGCTCGAGCATGTACTCGATCTTCTCACCACTAATGCCTTCTGGGTCATAGATATAACCATCAGGACCACTCAATGTGATAACCTTTGCACCAAGTTCGGTAGCCTTCTTAGCAGCACCCCATGCAACGTTACCGAAACCTGAGATAGCAACAGTCTTACCCTTGATGTCAAGACCATGAGTCTCCATCATCTGGTGAACGAAGTAGAGTGCACCATAACCAGTAGCCTCTGGACGGAGAATTGAGCCACCCCATTCTCTGCCCTTACCTGTGAGCATACCCTGGAACTGGTGAGTCA